>Ga0310122_10000843_pt1 | contig 19536 bp, 13 predicted proteins | sample CB6_Bottom_1051__FD_203503 | JGI IMG/M metagenome (GOLD analysis project Ga0310122, IMG submission 203503) | Marine microbial communities from Western Arctic Ocean, Canada - CB6_Bottom_1051 | ecosystem: Environmental > Aquatic > Marine > Oceanic | place: Canada: Western Arctic Ocean | collected...
TCTGTTGCAAAGCACCTGAATATTACCCGTGCCTCAGAAATGCTGCATCTTAGTCAGCCCGCTGTTTCCATGCAAATGAAACAACTCGAACTGCTCATAGGCATGCCCTTGTTAGAAAAAAAGGGGGGAAAAGGGGAAAAAACTATTTCTCACTGAAGCCGGTAGCATTATCAGGGATCATGCCGAAAAAACCCTCGCTTCACAATCCGTGCTCGAAGAAACCTTAGCGAAATTATCCGGTGCAGAAAAAGGTCATCTCAAACTTGCTGTGCCTGAAACTGCCATTCAATTTGTTACCTTATTACTGGCACAGTTTTGCCAGCTGCACCCAGGCATTAGTTTCCATCTGGAAAACCATAATCGAGCGGGTTTGCTGAATTGCATAAAAGAAAATTCTTGCGATCTGGTCATTATGGGACAGACACCTGCAGAAATGGATTTAGTATTTCAGACTTTTATGAAAAACCCACTGGTGATTATTGCGCCACCTGACCATGCCTTGAGTCAGGTTCAAAACATTAGTTTGCAAAAACTGATGCAAAATGAATTTGTGGTGAGGGAGTTTGGTTCAGGTACCCGCATTGCCATGCAACGGTTTTTTGCAAAACACGAGGTTCAATTAAAAACATCAATGGAAATGCCCAATAATGTAGCCATTAAACAAGCTGTCGCTGCAGGTCTCGGTCTAGGAATTATCTCATTGCATACCCTGCAACAGGAACTGGCACTCAAGCAGGTCAAAATACTTCAGGTTGAAAAAATGCCTATTATGCGTACCTGGTATATTGTCCATCATAAGCAAAAAATATTAAGCCCGGCCATGCTTATTTTCATTAGCTTTGTGGCGCAAAATACCCAGAAAATATGGTGTAATAAATACCCTGAATTACTGCATTATCTACCCGCCTAAATCAATCAGTTAGCCGATAAAATGATTGACTATTTAAGCCAGTCTAAAATTGTCTGGGTTTTTGCATGGTCAGACGAGTTAAACGGCAATCGCCTGCCTATCTAGACATCAAAACCGTCTATTGCTCAGATGGCCAAATTTTCCCTGTCGCTGACACACTGCTACGCAACGATTTATTATTTTCTCTCATGCCACAAAATGATCGGCACAGTCAGCTATTAACTTCAGATATAGGGTGTTTTGGCAGTGAACAGCTTATTGAGTGCATCCTGCCTTTATGTTGAATCAAAAGCCTGAAACACAGTCAGATAAACTAATGCTGATAAAGCTCAATTAAACTGCCCTGCCCACGTTCGCCACATGTCTAGCGAAATTTCAGATCATTGCTTTATAGGACTTTTGCCACAGCAACTGACACAGTTTACCTGCCTGTATTCCTGCACGCTGAGCCATAAACCCGCTGCAGGCTTGCTATAGCCAAGGTACGCTGCTGGATTAAAACCCATGGTTAGCGGTGGAATGCAGGACTGGTTTAAACACACGCAGGTTCACTATGATTAGATCACCTCATGGCACGCAGTTAACTTGCAAAGGCTGGCATCAAGAGGCGGCCATGCGCATGTTAATGAATAACCTTGACCCCGATGTAGCCGAAAAACCAGAACAGTTGATTGTCTATGGCGGTAGCGGTAAAGCGGCAAGGAACTGGGATTGTTATCATAAAATTATTGAAACACTGATCCGTCTGGAACATGACGAAACCCTGCTGATACAATCCGGTAAACCCGTTGGTGTGTTCAGAACGCATGAAGAATCACCTCGCGTACTTATCGCCAATTCACATCTGGTGCCGCACTGGGCAACCTGGGATGAATTCAGGAAATTAGAAGCCGCAGGCCTCACCATGTTTGGCCAGATGACAGCAGGTTCGTGGATTTACATTGGCTCTCAAGGAATTTTACAAGGTACCTATGAAACTTTTGCCGAATGTGCCCGACAACATTTTTCAGGCAGTCTGAGCGGCCGTTTAGTTGTCACAGCAGGCCTGGGGGGTATGGGCGGAGCACAGCCCTTAGCCGCCACCATGAACGGCGCTGCTTGTCTCGTGGTAGATGTGGATGATGCCCGAGCACGCAAGCGTGTACAAACAGGCTATCTTGATCAGATCAGTTACCAATTAGACGAGGCTTTAGATACTGTCTTGCGGGCCAAACAAGAAAACAGAGCCTGGTCTGTAGGCTTGATTGGGAATATCGCTGAGGTGTTACCCGACTTGCTCAAGCGGAATGTGGTCCCTGATATATTAACTGATCAGACCGCAGCGCATGATCTTGAATTAGGTTATATCCCTGCGGGTTATAGTCTGTCACAGGCCGATGCATTGAGATCAAAAGACCCAACAGGCTATCAACAAGTCGTTCTGGATTCGATGGAAAAGCATGTGCAAGCCATGTTAGCCTTGCAAAAAAACGGAGCCATTACTTTTGATTATGGTAATAATATCAGGGGACAAGTGGCAGATCACAGAGGCTTGCAAGACGCTTTTAATATCAAAGGTTTTGTCCCACTGTTTATTCGGCCTTTATTTTGTCAAGGTTCCGGCCCATTTCGGTGGTCGGCTCTTTCTGGTGACCCGGCAGATATTGCGGAAACCGATAAAGCCATCAAACAAACATTTCCCCACCATGACTCTTTATGTTCTTGGATAGATAAAGTCTCGAAACAAGTCAAATTTCAGGGCCTACCTTCACGAATATGCTGGCTTGCTCTGGGAGAACGTGCAACGATGGCCGCCAAATTCAATTGGTTGGTCAAAAAAGGCAAAGTCAAAGCTCCACTGGTCATAGGCCGGGATCATCTGGATACCGGTTCGGTCGCATCGCCAAATCGGGAAACGGAAGACATGAAAGACGGTTCAGATGCCATTGCCGACTGGCCTCTTCTGAATGCGCTACTCAATACAGCCTGTGGTGCCAGTTGGGTCTCCATACACCATGGCGGGGGAGTTGGCATCGGTTATTCCATACATGCTGGCATGGTCTGTGTTGCCGATGGTACGGTATCGGCTGACCGACGCTTACACCGAGTCTTCACCGCAGACCCCGGAACGGGAGTGATGCGACATGCCGATGCCGGCTATGAAATAGCCTTGCGGACAGCGCATCACCAAAAAATAGATTGCCCGATGTTAGATCTCTCACCTTAAAGGCGCAATATCATGCTTCATATTTCCTCTTTATACCAGGACCTTGAACAATCTTTAGCAGACTTAAGCCTCGATAAATCCAATATGCTAGCCAGCCGCAAAGTACTTGAATCAGTATTAAATGATGGCCATTGCTACTATGGCATCAACACCGGTTTTGGATTTCTGGCCAATAAAAAAATTGATGCTGATCAACTGGAACAGTTGCAACATAATTTACTCTTGAGTCATTCCGTAGGCTTGGGAGAGATGATCCCAAAAAACATTTCCCGATTAATGTTACAGCTTAAAATTCACGCCCTAGGGTTAGGTTATTCGGGAGTTTCTGAAGCGGTATTTGACCGGCTTTTACTGTTTGCCCACCAGGACTGGATTCCTGTGGTGCCCAACAAGGGAAGTTTAGGCGCGAGTGGTGATTTAGCCCCGCTAGCACATTTGAGCTTGCCGCTGTTAGGCAAAGGTGCTTTTTGGGATGAAGCAGGAGAGCAGTCTGTTGAATCGTATAAGGTGCTGGCTAAGGCCGGATTATCAACGATCAAACTGAAAGCCAAAGATGGTCTGGCGCTAATTAATGGCACTCAGATGATGACTGCCTATGGTGCTTTTATCTTACATAGAGCCCTGAGTCTGGTTAAAAATGCCGATATATTAGCCTGCATCAGTTTAGAAGCATTAAAAGGCAGTTTACAACCTTTTGATCAACGTTTACATGCGATCAGGGCACACCCCGGGCAATCTGATGTAGCTTTTAATGTCCGCAGTTTATTGCAAGGTAGTGATATTTCGAAAAGTTATCAACAGGATGATAAAGTGCAAGACCCTTATTCTTTACGTTGCATTCCTCAGGTTCATGGCGCGACACGCGACTTTCTGCATTATAGTTCTGAGGTGCTAGAACGGGAATTGAATTCGGTCACAGATAATCCCGTCATCTTTGCCAATGGTGATGTCATTAGCGGCGGAAATTTCCATGGTCAGCCCCTGGCTTTTGCCATGGATGCAGCTGCCATTGCCTTAGCAGAATTAGCCAATATTGCAGAGAGAAGAATTTATTTGTTACTGAAAGGTCTGGATGGTTTACCTCAGGTTCTGGTTAATGATGCGGGGATTAACTCGGGTTTCATGATACCCCAGTATACTGCCGCATCGCTGGTATCACATAACAAGATACTGTGTCATCCAGCGTCAGTGGATTCAATCCCATCGTGTCTGGGCCAGGAAGATCATGTCAGTATGGGCAGTATTTCAGCCATCAAACTGCTGGAAGTGCTTCACAATGTAGAACAGGTGCTAGCTATTGAATGTTTTACAGCTGCACAGGCACTGGATTTTAGAAAACCCTTGAAAGCGGGCAAAGGCGTTGATAAAGCGCATCAAAAAATCAGAGAAAAAGTATCTCATAAAGAAGCCGATGATTTTTTTAGAGTCGACATCGAATGTTGTACGGCCATGATTCGCAACAATACACTGCTGGATGCGGTTGAAGCAGAGTTGGGGCCGCTGAAATGAAAATGATAAGAAATATTGCAACGCTCGCCTGTTGTCCTGATCAAGGCAAACAATCTTATCTGCATTTGATCCATGATGCGGCAATTGTCTGGGAAGACGCTACTATTTTGTGGTTAGGGCAGGAAAGTGAATTACCCCTTGAATATTGCGATATCGATAGCCTGGATGCCCAACAAAAATTGCTTTTACCCGGTTTGATTGACTGTCATACCCATTTGGCTTTTGGAGGATGGCGAACCGATGAATTCACCCGGCGTATCCATGGAGAAAGTTATGAAGCTATTGCCTCCTCGGGTGGGGGAATTGCTTCCACAGTCAAACACACAGGTGAAATGAGCATCACCGAACTGAAGGCTAAGTGTGCTTATTTTTTAACCAAGATGATGGCTTTAGGTATCACCTCTATTGAATGTAAAAGCGGTTACGGTCTGAGCACGGATGATGAGCTTAAAATACTGCAATGCTATGATGAACTCAATACCACCTGTCCGCTCAACATCGTCTCAACTTTTCTGGGCGCTCATGTCGTGCCCTCGGATGTCAACAGAACAGACTATATCAAGTTGCTGACTGAAGATATGATCCCTCGGCTGGCGCAATATCAATGCTGTAATTTTTGTGATGTGTTTGTAGCATCTGGCGCCTTCACTGCAGATGAAGCCCTAAAAATTCTAACGGTGGCAAAGCAGCACGGCTTGCAAGCCAAATTACATGTGGATCAATTATCAGACAATCATGGAGGGGCACTTGCCAGCGCATGCAAGGCCATTTCGGCAGATCATCTGGAACATATTTCTGCTCACAGTATTCTGGCCTTAAAAGCCAGTCATACCATAGCGGTGCTTTTACCATTAGCCAGTCTTTGTACCTACCAGCCCCCTCTGGATGCCAGAAAGTTAATTGCCGCTGAGGTGCCTGTCGCTGTGGCAACAGATTTCAACCCCGGGTCAGCACCCAGTTATCACTTACCTTTCGTCATGCATATGGCTTGCTTGCTCAATCATATGACAGCTGCTGAAGTTCTCAAGGCCGTTACCATTTATGCGGCAAAAGCCATGGGGATTGACCAGCAACGCGGCTCAATCATGGTCGGTAAAAAAGCTGATTTCATACTCATCGATAGTCCGGGTATCGACCATTGGCTGTACCATTTTGAAGCAAATGCCAATTGCCTGACGGTCATCAACGGCACTATGGTTTTCAAACGATGACTCAGGATCCCTACATTCTGCATCCGGCTCAGGGGGAAAGCGTGCCTATTATAATTTCTTCACCCCATAGTGGCACCCAGTTTCCAGATCACCTTAAACATCAATATCACCCCTGCTGGCTCACACAGCCTGTTGATACCGACTGGTATATCAATAAACTTTATGATTTTGCACCGGCATTGGGAATCACCTTGATTGAAGCCAGGTATTCACGTTATCTCATTGATTTAAACAGAAACCCGGAAAATAGAGCTTTATATACAGATGGTCGATATCAGTCTGGTTTGTTGCCACTTCAAACTTTTGCCGGAAAAAAAATTTATTTACCAGACTTTAGCCCCTCTGAAAAAGAAGCCCAGGAGAGACTAACTTTGTATTACTGGCCATATTACCATCAAGTGAAATTGATCATTAAGCAACTGAAAGAAAAATTCGACCATGTTTTATTTTTTGATGCCCATTCCATTAAACATTCTATTCCAACCATTTCAGCCCAGCCATTTCCCGCATTTATTCTGGGCGATAATCATCAACAGGCTGCATCACCGGCATTGACCTTTCAGGCGTTATGCACCTTACAAGCACAAACTCAATTTTCTGTATCACATAACCACCCCTTTACCGGCGGTCATTTAACCCGGTACTTTGGTGCTTATCTAACCGGCGTTCATGCCTTGCAACTGGAAATGTGTCAGTGTAATTATATGGATGAAATAAGCTTGAATTATGACAGGGAAAAATCGCAAGTGGTGATAAAGCTATTGAAAAAACTGTTTTTCCAACTAATTTCCACCCTGAAAGCAATGCAATGAAAGTGTTACGTTTTGATGGGCTGCTACAAAAAAAAGGATGGATGAGCCCTGCCTATATCCGCATAAATGCCGCCGGGCAGATTATCTCCATTAGTGCCCATGGCCCCACAAATGTTGATGAAATCGTTCCCGGCTGGGCGCTGCCTACCGTCACAAATGCACATTCTCATGCTTTTCAATACGCCATGCCCCTGTTAGCGGAAGACAGTAAATTTGCAGCCACAGATTTCTGGCATTGGCGTCATGCCATGTATGCTTTAGCCAACAAAATAAACCCCGATCAATTAGAGTGTGTAGCTAAGCGTGTATATGCGGAAATGCTTCGGGTGGGCTACGGCTGGGTGATAGAGTTCCATTATCTACACCATGATCACAAAGGCCAGGCATACTGTAACCCCGCTGAGATGTCTGAACGATTAATCCATGCCGCAACCGAGGTGGGCATGGGTATCACCTTAGTACCGGTATTTTACAAAAATTCTAATTTTCATACCCAGGCTCTACAGGCACAAAGAAGATTTATATTTGATGGCCTCGACAGTTATTTAAAACTGCTGGAAGGATTAACTACCCGTACCTCTGGGTTAGAAAAAGTCAAGATAGGCTGTGGCGTGCATTCTATGCGAGCTGCAGATATGTCCGATATTATATATCTCATGAATCAGCAACAGGGGCCAAAACATCTACATATTGCCGAACAGGCCAAGGAAGTTGATGACTGTCTCACTGCGCTGGGAGCAAGACCGGTGCAATGGTTATGCGAGCATGTTAATGTGAACGAAAGTATTAACTTAATTCATGCCATTCATATTAACAGCTCGGAACTTAATCAATTACTTTCAGCCAAAGCAAACGTGGTGCTTTGTCCTAGTACAGAAGCCTATCTGGGCGACGGACTGTTCCCTTTATCATCGTATGTGCTTGGCCATGGGCGTTGGTGTATAGGTTCGGATTCTCATATCCGGTTAAATCCTTTTGAAGAATTAAGGTGGCTCGATTATTGTCAAAGACTCGTGCATGAACATTGCATCCCATTTTGCAATACGCAGACCATGTATCCTGTTGCCTATGCCTTTGAGCAAGTGATCAGCAATGGCCGTTTGGCGGCGGGCATCAAAACTGACGATTATTTTGCACAGGACCAGGCACTCGATTGTCTGGTATTTTCATCCACATCCTGTTTGCTTGATACAATCAACCTGGAGCATTTATTGTCGACACTTATCTACCGTTCAGATTGTCATGATCTGCTGGGCACACTCATTTCCGGACAGTGGCAGATTACTAATCAAAACCACCCTGATACGGAACATATAGAAAGTGCCTTTAAAAAAACCATGCTGGAGCTGAGATAAGGTCGCGCTTAGCCTTTTACCGAATATGCCTGAAAGTCACAAGCCATCACCCATGGATAAAACCCTAGATCAACTTGGTCAACTGCTGGAAGGCGATGTCCTCACCGATACCTTATCACGCATGTTATATGCTACTGATGCATCGCCTTATCAGCAACGACCTGTTGCCATCGTGAGGCCTTGTCATGCACAAGACTGTGCCAGCCTGATCAAATTTGCAGCGGTTAATACTTTGCCACTTATTCCAAGAGCCGCAGGAACCAGTCTGGCCGGGCAGTGCGTCGGTGAAGGGGTAATTGTTGATGTCAACCACTATCTGAACCGAATCATTGCAGTCGATGTGAAAAATCGTTGTGCTACCGTCGAACCGGGCGTGGTCTGTAATGATCTTAACAATGAACTGAGAGAGCAGAGGCTGATGTTTGCTCCAGACCCATCAACATCCAATTACTGTACCCTCGGCGGAATGATGGGAAATAATGCCTGGGGCATCCATAGCCAACATTACGGCACAACACGTGACAACATCATTAAAGCGAAGGTAGTCCTTGGCGATGGCTCAACAGCCCTTTTCGAGCCGCTCAGTCATGCCACACTGCAGCAAAAATTACGCCTCAACAATCGTGAGGGTATCATCTATCGTACCCTCTATGACATGATAAACCGCCATCACTCCCTCATTCAGCAAGGTTTTCCAGCGCCCGATGGGCTCTTGAGAAATACCGGTTATCCACTGGACGCACTCGTTCACAGTCAGCCCTGGCAAGCCACCGGCCCTTTATTTAATTTATCCCCGTTTATTTGTGGTAGCGAAGGAACTTTAGCATTGACCACCGAAATAGAACTCAAACTGGTTCCCATTCCCCTGCAACGTATTTTATTCTGCATTCACTTTCACCGTCTGGATGAAGCCTTACAATCTGTTGCTCAGGTTCTTGCCTTTCAACCGGTGGCACTTGAAGTTATCGATCATCATATCCTAAAAAGAACAGCAACAAACGTGCAACAGCAGGCTAACCGGTTTTGGCTGGAGGGTAATCCGGCGGCCGTGTTACTGGTCGAGTTTCATGAAAACGCCATAGCCGGTGCCAAAATCCCCAAAGATGCCATTGCTGTCCTGAGTAAACAATTAGCTGCCTATGCCTTAACCGTCGTAGAGTCTGAACAGATTGAGCAAGTCTGGGCATTGCGTAAAGCCGGTTTAGGCATGCTTATGGGGGAACCCGGTGACATGAAAGGGGTGACCGGAATTGAAGATGCAGCGGTAAAAGTAACAGACTTGGCAGCCTATGTCAGTGCAGTCCAACAGCTTCTGTTAACACATGATACCGATTGCGTAGTCTATGGGCCTGCGGGAAGAGGAACCCTGCATCTTAGGCCGAAATTGAATTTGAATCTGGCGACCGAACGACAAAAATATCGGCAAATTCTCGATCAGGTATGTGATGTTATCATTCGCTTTGGCGGTAGTATTTCAAGTAAACACGGTGACGGTCGCCTCAGAGCCTTTTATCTTCAGCGTGTATTAGGTACTGAGATAGTCACGCTTTTGCAAACAGTAAAAAATGCGTTTGATCCGCAACATATTTTAAATCCAAATACCGTCCTGAATGCCCTGCCACCGGATCAGAATTTGCGATTTACCCGCAAGCACAACACCCTCAACTTTAAACCCTTTTTTGATTGGAGTAAGGATTCGGGGTTAAGTGCTGCGGTCCAAAAATGTAACGGTGCCGGTGTGTGTCTGCAACGTAGCGGAAGTGGCACCATGTGTCCTTCCTACAGAGCCACCAGAGAAGAAAAACACGGTACCCGTGGCCGGGCAAATATTTTCCGGCAAGTACTGGAAAGCAACTTCTCAATCGAAGCCATGAATGACCAGCATATCAAAGAAGTGCTAGATCTTTGTCTGGCGTGTAAAGCTTGCAAAGCTGAATGTCCGGCGACCGTGGATATTGCACAAATGAAAGCCGAATTCCTACAGCATTATCATGACCGGCATGGCACGCCATTTCGATCCAAGCTTATCGCCCGTTTTGAGCAATGGAGTTATTACGCAAGCTTTTTCCCACGCTTTTCAAATGCATTATTAAGCTCACCCTGGTTAAAAGAAATACTGGGATTTCATCCTCAACGACAACTGCCAGAACTTTCACCCTGGAAGTTCAGCTTATGGTGGAAGAAGCGCAAGCCAACCCACCGGACGAATAAAACAACAGAACTTGTTTTAATACTTGATCCTTTTAGTGAGTATTATGAACCCAATATCGCTGTAGCGGCTGTATCCGTACTGGAAGCGCTGAACTATCGAGTCACAGTCACACCGTGTTTATCCTTGGGACGAATGCAAATCTCGCAAGGTTTACTACGTCAGGCTCAACAGAAAATTGTAGCCGCCCTTCACATCCTTTACCCTTTTGCCCAAGCAGGTATCCCATTAATCAGTCTGGAACCCTCCGAACTGGTAGTCCTGCGAGATGAAGCTAAGGTTTTGTTTACCGAGGTTAACTTAAAACAGCAGATCGAAACGGTATCAAAGCATGTATTTTTGTTTGATGAATTCCTGCTTAACAATATGCAGTCTATAACGGCTCAACACTTTAGCCGCAATCAAATACCGGCAAAGTACCTGGTGCATGCACACTGTCAGCAAAAATCATTGCTCACTCTCGAACCGACTAAAGAATTATTATCACGCATCCCGAATGCATCCGTAGAGGCCATCCCCTCTGGCTGCTGCGGTATGGCGGGTGCCTTCGGATATGAAAAGGAACATTACCCGACTTCCCTGAAAATTGCAGAACTGGAGTTACTTCCAGCCATACGCAAGTCTTGCGATGACACAATAATAGTCGCTACTGGCACCAGTTGTCGTCACCAAATTGCTGATCTGCTGAAAACCCAGGCATTGCATCCAGCTGAAGTCCTGGCCCGAGTTATGCAATTATAAAGGCAGATAAGCAGCTAATATTACCCGGATTTTCTCAGGCGATGATGGATGCTGGTATTTTTTACTTAAACCTATTCAGCAGGACGCATTCCATTTTCAGTCAATAGCCTATGATCTGTTAAATAGCAGGTTATTTGTGCTAGAACTTGCGAAAAATGAAGCTACGCTCAAGTTATAACTCAGTTGTGCATCGCGACAAAGGTATTCACGGTATCAAGTATGCTCCGGCAGGCAAGGTCAAAGCAAGTTGCCATGCAAGAACTTGCCTCCCTATGCCTAGCCTGCAAACACCGGATACGACTTTCTTTCCCACTCATTTCCAGCGTTTACATCGCTAGTGCTTAGCGATTATGCGGCATTGTTTCTGAGTGTTCCCTGTCTTTTCTCTATTCCGGCGTTGCGCAACAATAGCAAGCCACGGTTGCAGCTCACGGGGTTTATCATCAGGGCGATAGTAATGTTGAATGATTTCAAACCCCGCCTGTTCCAGATAAGCTCTATTGCGTTGAAACTCCATATAGTGACCATAGCGTTGTCCCTGCCAACCTTCGGCACTGCCTCTGGGATTAGAGGTAAATAAAATCCCTTCGGGGCGTAGCGCTTGGTGAAGTTCGGCTAACACTCTGGGTAACTCTTGACTGGGAACATGAAACAAAGAAGCGTTGGCAAAAACACCATCAAAGCTATTGTCCTTCAGCGCAAGTTTTAAAAACTGCTGATGTAGCGTCGGACAGCCACTGTGCTGATTGGCCAACTGGCAAAATTCCTGGCTACCGTCAAGACCTACCGGTCTGTGCCCTAATGCTTTGAACGTGCTCATATCTCGACCCGGCCCACAACCAAAATCCAAAATATCCAATGTCACCGTGTCAGGGAGTGCTTGCAAAAAGGAGGCAATATTCTGGCTGACATCGTGATCTCGCGTTCCAAGCCAAAAAGACTCAGCATTATTATCATAATGCCCGATGGTAAAGTGTTCTATTTCATCCAGATCATTTTGGGAATATTTAATAGGCATACCAGACATCTTTCATGGTCAGTTAGGAATTAACACGTTATTTATCAATCGAGGTCTAACCTCCGGTGCCTCATATTATTCACGGACTGATGCTTTCCTGTAAAGGGTTTGCAGGCAACAGTAGATCAGGTGCGAATAGCTCGGAAAAATAGCTCGCTGTTTTGTTTATTGATAACGCGCAAATATTATACCCCATGAACCCTAATGCAACTGTGCGTATAAACGCCGCATACCTGACGGCCTGAGAGAATAAACAGAATCATTGTAAAATCCACCCTAACGCTTCATTAGCATCGTCAAAATACCTTATCTCACCCGAGATAAACCATGAGCCAATTTTAGCCAGTTTTTTTTGCCATTTCTTAGTACCAAATATGGCAATTTTATCAAACTCCGCCCCATGCTTAAGGCCCAGTTTTAAATCATCCCATGCAGCTCGTAATTCCCAGCCTTCAAACTCTGAGCCATCAAAAAATACCTTGATCTTAGGCCCTTTAATACCTTTCAGTGCGGCATCAATCATCGGATTGATGACTTGGTAATCTGCATGGGTTAGTTTTCCTACAGCTTTCAGTGAAAGAAAAAAATTATTATCTACTCTTTCAATACCAATGGAAAGACCATGTCTTACTCTAGTCATGTTTAGCTCCCCCATGTTGTATGAATAGCGAACAGGATGATAGTTGTCATTGCCACCCCAACTGCAATGACCCTGAACAGTATCCGAATGACAACGTATTTGACCAGGTGCTATCGCAAGCCTAAAGATAGATTCTGAAGCACCATGCCCCAAGTAACCGGTTCCCTGAACAATAAAACCAATACGTTTCAGGCGCACTGAGTCCATCTCGAACAAACACAATATCCGCTTCGTGAAAGCCAGCCAAAATGGCTCGACGACAGGTGTCAGGAAAAAATATCAGCCTCCCCTCGCGTTTTGTCCACACACAGGACCACCCCATTTTCCTGCACTTTCTGGCAACTAGCCAACCGTGCGTGCGTGACAAAGACTGGATACTATCGGTAGAATAAAGCGATAGAAAAACCCATTTGTAGTCATGCGAAGTCTATTAAAGTGAGCAATGGAAATTATCTTAATAGTTAAACTGTGTTGAAAATTAATTTCAACACCAACGCCATAAAAATGGATTCAAATCCGTTTCAATCCCACTAAAGGATTATAAAAACTGGCATCTATAGCAGCTAACTCAGCCTCTTGATGCTGAGTTCCCATGACGGTTCGGACCAGGTCCTCCGACACCTTTTTAACATAAATTAAAATCAAGTAGTTGCCTGATTCCAAATCATCATGGAACAGTCCTATTTTCTTGTTTTCAGTAGCAATACCCGTTAATCCACCTTCCCAGGCACCAAATAAGGTAAAAAAACCGGTAATCGAATAATAAGCCATATCAGGTATATTTGATCCGAATAATTCAGTGACATTGACTGCATAAGCCGCTATCAAACCAAAGAAGAATCCCGCTATCGCCCCGATAATGCCAAAACGTATTAAGTCTAGCTGTTCAAAATAATTACTTGCATGAATTTTATATTTTTTGAAACCATGCTCATCCCTACTCAGGACATGTATAAACCAGTCATCTATACCCGCTTGATGCAGATCTTCAGTAATTTTTCGAGTATTTTCCAGAGTGGATGTAAGGTAATAAAGACATTTCATAACCGCTCTCCTATAAATAGTAATCTATGCGCAGATATTAAACCTCATCTTTCGACCAACAAAAGCCTGATTAAGTTTCTCACTCAGCATTATTATCAACCGACAGCGCCTTGACCAGGGTAAAACCAAAAGACACCCTCCCAGATAACAGTTCGCCTACCTCAGGCAAGCCAGCCAAACCTTGCCATCACGGCAATGGGGTCCGATGACTGCCCCGGCACAGACATCAGGGTATACGCATCGACAAAAGGTAAGTAAATGACTTGACCACAAAGCTCAGCATTGTAAAACAAATAGTCGAGTTACTTTGCCTGAGCTTTTGAGTTACCGGTATATGCCTTCGAATAAGCAGAGTGCGTTAAAGTAAAACCCGCCCTGCGTATAGTCGCCACGACTTCGCTACAGGGTGTGGCATTTCAGGTCACCGCACACAATCCAGACTGCCCCTGCAGGCACACAGGTGGCACATCTACGCAGCAGTGCTTTATCTACCAATAGCCGTATTGCTCTTCATCAGGCTTGTCCTGCGCCTTTTGAATAAACAACCCAACGTATCCCAAAGAATACAAACTGGCCCCAAACAGTTCAAAAACGCTTGCCTCAACTTCCTGAAGACACAGAATATCAGGGGTGAAATCGATAATGTGCCGAATGAACACGGGCACCCGGTGCTCAGCTTCAAGTATCAGCGCTGGCGTGTGCGACTACCCAGCAGGATTAATATACCCAAGCGCTAAAATGTTGTAAGTGACAACAGGGAATGTCATGTTTTTCCCGGCAAGAAGGAATAAAATATTCCTAGCTCATTCTGTGCAATACACATCCTGCAGTAACGACTTGCTCAATGTATTTATTTTCAACATTCAGTAATACTGACTGCAAGTCCCCCTAAAGATGTCTCCTTAAATTTATCCGACATTTCCATGCCCGTTTGTTTCATGGCAGCGATACAATTATCCAAGGGCATAAAGTGCTTACCCGTGCCACGTATTGCCAGAGAAGCCGCTGTATACGCCTTAATCGCACCAAAGCCATTCCTCTCGATACAAGGAACCTGCACCAGACCTTTAACAGGGTCACAGGTCATTCCGAGATGGTGTTCAAGGGCAATTTCCGCAGCATTTTCAATTTGTGCCGATGTCCCTCCCCGTATCGCGCATAAGCCGGCAGCAGCCATGGAAGCGGCAGCACCCACCTCCCCTTGACATCCTACTTCAGCACCTGAAATTGAGCTACGATGCTTGATAATACCTCCGATAGCACTGGTCGTTAACAAAAACTCCCTGACTTGCTCTATCGTTCCACCTTGATGACTAATTAAGTAATACAGAACCGCAGGGATGACACCCGCAGCACCATTGGTGGGGGCCGTAACCACCATATGCCCCGCGGCATTTTCCTCGTTCACTGCCATCGCATAGGCACACAACCAATCGTTTATCTCCACTTTATCCGGGTCATCCTGAAGTTGCTGATACAACTTCCTGGCACGCCTAGGAAGATTAAGGCCTCCAGGCAGAATGCCATCAGCAATTAAGCCATTCTCAACACAACGTTGCATGGCTTGCCAGATTGCATCCAGGCCCTGATTCAACGCTTCTTCAGTCATATATTCGAGTTCGTTGACTCGCTTCATATCTGAAATAGATAATTGACTCTCCTCCGACATTTCCAGCATCGAAAGCGCCGAGTCAAACGCATAAGGACATGAAATCGCTGATTCCATTTTGAGCGGCGCGACAACCTGGTTCATTTCTGCACAGGTACTAATAAAACCGCCCCCAATGGAGAAATAGGTTTCTGAAAACAAGGTTTCCCCGGATGCTAAAAGGAGTTTAAAAATCATGCCATTAGGATGTTCAGGGAGAGGCTTGCCCTGATCAAATATAATATCTTTGTCGGGAGAGTGTTTGATGATATGCCTATCGTTTATGATAAGGGTTTGATTCTCCCAGATACGGCCCACTAGCGTCTCTAGATCCTGACAGGCCACATCTTTAGGTAAATAACCATGCAGTCCTAACGCCACAGCACGATCCGTCGCATGTCCCTTGCCCGTATAGGCCAGAGAGCCCTTGAGGGTACACTGAATAGATAGGCCTTGCGTTTGCTGGCTTGTTAATAAATATTTTCTGACGAGGCCAATAAAGTCTCGTGCGGCTACCATGGGGCCCATGGTGTGAGAACTTGAGGGGCCAACCCCAATTTTGAAAAGTTCAAGAACACTGATATACATGGCACATCTCTTTAATCATCGCTGTTATAACAATGACAGAAATAGACTATGACAATTGCTTTTAATTCATTTTATATGCGGTTGCGATTTGCTCAGGGTACTGAAGAAATAACACCTCACTAAATAATATCAGTCTATCTTGTCCACCGAGCACATCCACTAGCCAATTCAGTGTGCCATAACTCACTTGTCTTGATCAGGTTGCAGGCGTCTTTTTTTATAGTAAACAGGAGAACACCAACATGCTTAGACAGAATGAATAGAGGTGCTCTTAATTTCTAATCAACAGCCAGTACATATTTTTCAGGTCTTTGAACCAAAAATAATCAGCCAACATAATTGCTGGTTGTAATCATAAACAATATAGCTCCAGCTACTTGCTGACATACACTCTTGTAACCCAGTCCAATGATCATTGAATCTATAAACAATGAAGTCAGCATATTCCTTTTGATCTGGAAATATACTATCGATTAGTCGCGATGCAAACTTCCTAGCTTCAGTTCTGTTTGCACAAGGACTTGCAGAGCCACCTCCTGATAACAGGTTGCTTATCAGAGCACCCTCGAATTCACCTTTATTAAGTATTGTGAAATTTCTGGCATGTTCCAGGGAATAGCCATCTACTTCATCAGATAAGGATTCTCTTATATTCGAGCATAAAAATTGCTCTAAAAGGGTCCAGCCATCTGCACTATATGAAAATAAAGGTGAAAATAAATATGAAAAAAATGTCGGTGACTTCTCACTGAATTCATAAAGTTTTGAAACAATCTCACCGCACTCTGAAAAAGATGAAATAAAGCTTTCTAACTCTATGTATGCGTTTTGCGTTTCAACAAATTCAAGCGGTGCAGAAAGTCGAGGTTTAATTGTAACGGATACTGCAAACTTTTCATCCTCAGCTTTATTATTTTGCATGTATTATAACCTCCACTGAAAGTTATATCGCCCGCAACATTAGACCCATTGGAGCACAACGTAAATTTGATTCGCGAGCTTGTGCTTGTTATATGTTTTTTGGTAGTGTTCGCGATGATATTCAATACATCGCATGTCAACTTTATGCTTATTAACGAGCCTTAGTTATCCTGACATCCCTATGAGGTATAAACCCTTAGCTATAGAGAAACCACCATTATCAAACATTACCCGGTGATTTAGGCACCAACACAGTAAATTAATGGCTATCTCTGGGCTATTATGGGGAACATCTAAAAACTGTATATGAGCGACTTCTGCAGATAGTCCAGCACTCATTGCAATTGCCAACCCATATCCCTGGCATTGATATTTATGCCAAGCCTTTACATTTTGAGCACATGGGTAGTCCCTAACGACGCTGACAGTTTTTAACTTTTGATCAGCTACTTGTTTATTGTTTTTTTATCCGCCTTCCTTCAGCGGGATAAATAATGACACCACCGAAAGCTTCATCATCTTGGTAGTCTTCGGTTAAAACGATTGAATCAGCCCCTTTGTGTTGGGAAGCACCAATGACTGCAACAGTCAGAGGGTACACACCGACCTTAGCTAGGGCTTCTCTATTTTCAAATTCGTCACCGAGATTGACACCCTGTATGTCACCAAATACACGCATTTACTTCGCTCTGTCTAACCAGTTATTAACAGGCCCATTTACCTTGTAAATAATATATCAACCTATAATGTAGGCATATTTTCCAGCTATTTTCATAATACGATCAATATGCCTTGTTATTAGTGATGGACAGAAAAAACGATCAAAAGTGCCTATCCTTTGCTTATGTCGACATATATCAGGTACTAGCCATGTACCTGGCAACAAATCAACGCTCAAGATTAATAGATGTTGTCAGAAACGTTATACTCTTAGTACGGAACGGAACGAGTGTGCGTGCATATCCAGTTGGTAAAATATCATTTGAATACCCACAAATACGTTTGGGCTGGCAAATCATGTAGGCTTTGAACCCAAAATTTATAGTTTATTGGATGACCACGTTAAGCCTTGCAACAACCCGATAAAAAACCAATGATGGATGTGATGGCTGTAGTTACAGAGCCTTTGCACAGGAACAAGGGCATGGCCACTCGCATTAAGCTGGTAATGATACGCAATCTGAATTACAGCGCTTTTGGGCGCCCATTATACAATGACTTAAATCATCCAACTCTATCGGCTTGGCTAAAACCGCATCAACCCCGGTTTCGGCAGCAGCCTCTTTGATTTCATTGCTTAAAAAAGCAGACATCAAAATAAGGTAGCTCGTCTTGTTCGGCGTTTCCTGACACCTGATATAATCAGCAATTTCCAGCCCTGTTTTTTCAGGCATTATATAATCCAGAAAAATACAATCAAAGGTGTGTTGCTGAACTAATTCCAGGGCAAGCGCCCCCGGGTTTCCGTATGTTACCTGTACATTCATATTGTCCAGATAATGCTCCATTAATAAACGATTAAGCTCATTATCATCCACCACTAATATTCGCAGGGGATTGTTCGTGAGGGCCTTTGGTTCAAAAAGCACATTCTCGGCTGGAAACACCCATTGTATTTCTAACTGTTGCTCAATTTTTGCCAATAACTGATTAAATAATACCGGTTTAGCAATAAAATCATTACAACCTGCTTGCAAACTTTGCTGACAATCCTCAGCAAAAGCATTGGCGGTAAGCATAAATATTTTGGGGGGGTGCTGCAAATCAAGTTGTTTAATTCGCTTGCAGGTCTCTATGCCGTCGATTCCTGGCATCACCAAATCCAGTAACACCAGATCTACCGGCTCTATTTGCAATTGCTCCAGACAAGCCAAACCTGAATTAACACAGATCACCTTAAATCCCAGCCGATGCAACATATTCTCAAGAATGTCCAGATTATGGACGATATCATCCACTATCATTACTGTTTTTACATCGCCTTGATAGGATACAATAGAGCCATAGTTATTGAGTACAGGCTCATCTAATGCTTTAATCGATAAAGGTATAGCGACCTGACATTTCGTACCTTTGCCCCATTGACTATTAATCGTCAAATGGCCTTGCATTAAATCAACCAGGTATTGGGTGATATATAAACCCAGTCCTACACCGTCATTATTGAATGTATTAGAAAACTGCATAAAGGGCTCAAAGATTGCGTCTATCTCAAAATCTTTAATACCACAGCCGCTATCCTCGACCAGAACAAGCAACTGCTTGTCTGTATATCCTACCTTAAAAAGCACGGTTCCTTGATCAGTAAATTTAAAGGCATTATCCAATAAATTGCTTAATATTCTTTTTATTCTATTCTCATCACCATATAACGCTTGGGGCAAATCATCATCAAACTGGTACTGAAACTCAAACCCTTTCTGCTGTGCCAGATTGCTATACATATCTGCCAGCAGGTTCAAAAACTCTGTTGGACTAAAAACATCCAAGTGCAAATCCAGCGTACTGGATTCAATTTTAGTTAAATCAAGTAAATCATTAATCAAACTTAACAAGTACTTACCGCTTTGTTCAATGACTTTAATTTCATGCCGATATGCCTCGGGAAAGTCAGCATGGCGTTGCAACAGTTGAGCATAGCCCAACAAACCGTTAAGCGGTGTTCTTAAATCATGACTCATATGAGAAAGGAAATCTGATTTTGCTTTATTGGCACTATCTGCC
>Ga0310122_10000844_pt1 | contig 19536 bp, 15 predicted proteins | sample CB6_Bottom_1051__FD_203503 | JGI IMG/M metagenome (GOLD analysis project Ga0310122, IMG submission 203503) | Marine microbial communities from Western Arctic Ocean, Canada - CB6_Bottom_1051 | ecosystem: Environmental > Aquatic > Marine > Oceanic | place: Canada: Western Arctic Ocean | collected...
CCATCCCCACGCTGAAATTTCGAGATTCAATCCAGCTACGCTAATCCCAATACTGACATAGACAGGAACATACCCAGGTGGGATGCTTTTACCATGCTTTTCTAAATCAGTTTGTGGGCGGTTTGTGGTCGATTTCCATTGGGAACACTGGATACTGCACTTGATTCCACTGCTTTTGTGCCTAAATGTTGGTGACCCGCCCCGGGGTCGAACCGGGAACCTACTGATTAAGAGTCAGTTGCTCTGCCAGTTGAGCTAGCGGGCCAGCTTCTGCCGGGTGAGGCGGGTCTGAGTCAGGCTAAAAGTGTAGCAGGAAATTTGGGGGAATAAAACCGAAGATTCGCCCGGAGATTGGCCGTTTCTCGCCTGTGCTACTGGTCCATGATCGACGGCTGGGAAGCCTGTGAACTGAGATTGGGCCTAAATTCCTTGGTTCAGGCGATCGATCAGGTACTCCGGCAGGTGGACGTCCCGCATCTTTTCCTGGGTTTCCTGAATTCGATACTCCACCCGGTGGCGCTGGATGGTGCTCTCCAGACTGTCGTAGAGTGCGTAGCTGGGCCGGGGGTTCCGGTCCCTCGGTTGGCCCACACTGCCTGGGTTGATAATCAACCGTGCTTCATCCAAGTTGTATTCCCTGTCTTCGGCGAACTCAATAAATGTAGTTTTGTTGCCGTCTTCCCGGCAGATGAAAGGAAGATGGGTGTGCCCCACAGCACAATAGCGAGTCTCCAAAAGGTCCAAGGTCGCCAACGCAGTGTCTCGCTCCAGCAAGTATTCGTTTACATGGTCTCGAAGCGTCCCGTGAACCAGAGTAAACGGCTCCGCCTTTATCACTGTCGGCAGCCCGGACAGGTACTTGGCATCTTCCGGCGATAGGTTGTTGGCGGTCCACTCAATCGCCGCTTTGGCCGCATAGTTAAAATCCTCGGCGCTGGCTTTTCCTATGGCCACGTAATCGTGGTTGCCCAGCACCGCTAACGCATTGTGTTGCCGCAAAAGCTTGATGCACGGACCAGGGTCCGGTCGGTATCCCACCGTATCGCCCAAGCACCATAAGCTGTCGAAGCCACCGCGCTCCGTTGCGTCATCTATCACGGCGGTCAGAGCCTCAAGGTTCGAGTGAATGTCTGACAGGATTAGCGCTCGCAACGAGTCAGCCTCGCATGTTCTTGTGCTTTCGCAATTATACAAGCCTACCGGCTTAATCCCACCGTACATCACGGACTAACAGTTGCCAGTCGCCTAGTAATTGACGACAATGGGCGGCGGTAGTTAAGCATGGACTTCCCGGTCCACCTTTTTGCGGATCAGCGGATGTCTGAAAGCAGCCTACAGGTAAACCCGAGAGAACACCCAGCAGGAGGTAAGCGACGTGACCAGCGCCAAACCTATCGTCAGAATCATCGCCACCGGGGGCAGCATCGCCGGGATCGGGCCCAACCGCATGGACTACATCCTGTATCCCGAACTGGGGAAACACCTCACCATTCAGGAGTCGTTGGACCGCATACCGGAGGTTGCCGAGATAGCCACGGTGCGCAGCGAAGACCTGATCAGCGTAGGCAGCACGGCCATCGGCGCCCCAGAGTGGCTGAACCTGACGGAGCGTATCAACCAGACTTTCACACAAGAAACCGACGTTACCGGCGTGGCAATCACCCACGGGACCGCAACCTTGGAAGAGACGGCTTACTTTCTGCATCTGACGGTAAAATCCGACAAACCGGTGGTCGTGACCGGTGCCATGAGGCCCCCCACATCCTTTGGAACGGATGCCGATGCGAATCTGATCGATGCAATCAGAATTGCCAGTTGCCCGGAGGCTGGAGGCAAGGGCGTACTCACTGTGTTGAACAACGAGATTCAATGCGCCAGGGACGTCACCAAGGCCAATACCCTAAGAGTCGAAACATTCCGGCCAAATGAGTTGGGATTCTTGGGCTATGCCGACTCGGATGGTCAGGTGGTGTTCTACCGGGCTCCTCTCAGGAGGCACACTACCAACACGCCTTTCGATGTGGCTGGCCGTACGTCACTACCCCGAGTGGACGTGGTGTACGCCTATGCTGGCGCCGACGGTCTATTAGTAGACGCCGTGAGGAACAACCGCTCCGATGGTTTGATTCTGGCCGGTTTTGGGGCGGGGACATTCCCTCCGGCGATGACAAGGGCAGCGGAGGAAGCGGTGAAGGAAGGAATCCCTGTGGTGTTGGCTTCCAGGGCCACTGCTGGCCGGGTGGTGACCACTCCTCAGAAAGATAAGCAAGGCTTTATCGTGAGTGATAATCTGTTGCCTCAAAAAGCCCGGATACTGCTAATGCTTGGCTTGACGCTCACGAAAGACCGTGCCCAGTTGCAAAATATGTTTTATGAGTTTTAATCCATTGTCATATCTGGCTTGCGATGGCAAAATGGCCCAGTCCCACAGGGCTGAGAGGCTTCCGGCCAAGGCATCGAACAGTTGAGACCGCCGGTTGCGGAGACTAAAATCCAAAGCCAGCGGCTGAAGAACTACGTCATAGAACCCAGCAAATAGCGAATGATAATAGGAGGAGACCCATGCCACAGATAAGGACGAATATTGCTAAGGAAAAACTGCGGAAAAACCAGGTGGTCACGACTATTTCTGGCGTACAGGACGCTGACGTCATAGATTTTCTGGGGCCTATGGGCTTTGACGCAGCGTGGATTGAGGGCGAGCATGGGGCGGTTGACTGGGATGAATTGGGCGACATGACCCGGTCTTGCGACCTGTGGGGTATGACCTCTATCACCAGGGTTAGCGCCAACGAACCGTGGCTGATAACTCGTACGTTGGACAGAGGCTCCATGGGAATCGTGGTCCCTCACGTCAATACCAGAGAGGCCGCCGAACAAGCCATGCAATCCTCGAAATACGCGCCACTGGGTTATAGGGGAATGTTCGGGGGACGTCAATCCTTTGGTGTCCCGGATTATTTCCACACCGCCAACGACCAGACAATGGTAATTGTGCTTTTGGAAGAGGCCGAAGCCTTGAAGAACCTGGATGAAATACTGAAGGTAGATGGAATCGACGTGTTCTTCGTCGCCCCTTCAGATTTGGCTCAAACTATGGGCCACATTGGCGACACAGGCCATCCGGATGTGCAAGCTGCCATTGACGGAGCGCTGTCTCGCATCGTTGCCGCGGGACGGACGGCCGGTACGCTGGTGAATGATGACAACATCGAGAGTTACATCGGCAAGGGCGCTAGGTTCTTGATGACTTCTTGGAACGCTTGGGTTACCAGGGGCGCGGCCGGTTTCCTAAAGAAGGCCTCGGATGCCAAAGTCTAGCTCCAGGACTAGCCTTTAATCTGTTGATTGATAGGGTTGCCGTCTGATTAGCGCCATGTCTGGCTAGCCACCTTGCTCCGGGGACGTAGCCGGGTTCAACCTGGTGGCATCCACAACCTTGAGCGGTATCAGCAGCAGGCCGCCGATTACGAACAATATGCTGCAGGTAATAAGCAATGCGTCCCATCCTCTGCCATCTGAAGCGCGGTTTAGAAGATCTATGCCAGGACCCATGATCTTGGCCGCAGCTGAGCCGCCGGTTGTGGCAAGATTTACCATTCCCATGTGCAGGGCTTCTCGACCTTGGGTACCCAACTCATTGGCCAATGCCCAATTGGAACTGAGGAGGGTGCCGATGGATATGCCCAGTAGGCTGGATGTGATTAGCAAGCCCGAGACATCGTTGGCCCAAAGGAGCCAAATGCTGCTGAAAGCGCCGCCCAATGCTCCGGCGATGACAACGGGTTTTCGGCCAATCTTGTCGGAAGTCCAGCCAGCCGGATAGATGCTCAAGGCCAATGCCCCACCCACCACCAGAATCATCCACCCCAATGCTTGAGATGGGTTGCCCACTTTCACCGCCTCTTCCAAGAAAAAACGACCGAAGGTGGGAAAGGCGGTTATGGCTGCCATAATCAGGAGTCGCGAAACCATGAACCGTCGTAGTTGCGGGTGCAGCGGCCGCTCCTGATTGTCGTCGTCTTCCGATTTATTCAGCGGTTCCTCAGACGCTGATTGGCCGCTGATTTGCCCGGACATATTGGCCGCAGCCTCCTTGGCCCGAACCGTCATCGTTGTAACAAAGGTGGAGATTGCCATGGCAATGGCTATAAGACCCAGACTCAGCCATACCCAAATGTGAATCGGACCACCAGCCGCCCTGCCGAGCAAAGTGCTACAGATTGCTCCTAGTATTCCCGCACCGCTGGCGTCGGCAAGTATCTTCACCGAAGATGCCACACCGACTCTGCTCAGAGGGACCAAGTCTCGAATCAGCGCCTGATACGGACCGTAACCAACGTTGAAGTTGGTCTGAATAAATACCCACACAAAGAATAAGGTCACGTAGTTGGGCGCGAAACCCACACCGATTAGCCCTAGGCTGACGAAGGCCCAACCCCACAGCATGTAAGGGATTCTTCTGCCCAAAAAAGAGCGAGTGTTGTCGCTGGCCCGTCCCACGAAGGGTTGAGCTAGCCCAGCCATCAGTAGCCCGCTAAAGGTGATAATTGCCAGGTAGGTGTTCTTCCACTCCGCGGGGGCAAGTTCTTTGACCATCTCCGGCAGGATGATGATGTCCATTGCCAAGACGAAGCCAATCATGCCAAAGCCGTAGGCGCTCAACTTCATCAGAGTTAAGTTGCCCCAATTTTCCGGCTGGTTTGCGGGGGATCGGGCCATTAAAAGGTGTTCGCCACAGATTTCATGCGAAGGTCATCACGAAAACGGCAGTATCGGAAGCACCGAACTGTTCACTGGTGGTTGTCGTCTTGCGGTTGTCGTCTTAATGAGGAACATGAGGATAGTAATTGGTGAAAAAATTAGCCCAATATCTTAGCTAAGGTTATGTGAAGGCGTCACCGCTTTTAAATCCGTTTTTGGCGGTTTGACGACTAATTTCCACGCAAAATTAGGTTACATAACTAAGTTCCAACGGTAGTCTATAATACACCAGTCGATGCGGCTCTGGGTGTCTGTGGGAACGGAATGCGGCCAAAATGCAGACCTAATCTATCTAAAACCAATGGGTTCGGATTCATCTACCAACACCAAGACATCGGATTCACGCCCGAACTCTGACCACCAGGGAAAAGAATGAAAATTTGCTCATTGTTACCCAGCGGCACCGAGATACTGTTCGCTTTAGGCTTGGGCGAGCAGATTGTCGGAGTGTCGGACCTGTGCGTCTATCCTCCGGAGGCCAGGTCCAAGCATGTGGTTTCAAGAAGCAAGATTGATGCCGAGGTTCTCACCAGCGACCAAGTGGAGGAGTTGGTGCAACGGTTGCTTTCAACTGGAGAGAGCCCTTATGAATTAGACAATGATTGGCTACGGGATAATTCTCCGGATGTGGTTCTGACCCAGGACCTCTGCTTCTTCTGCGAAGTGGATGCCGGTCAGGTCCATGAAGCCGTCGAAGGAATGGTCGATCCGCCCAAGGTATTGGTGTTGCAACCCAAGACCGTCTCGCAAGTTTTCGAAAGTATCGTCCAGATAGGGGACGCCTGCGGTGCTGCTGCACAAGCGAAGGTATTGGTGAAAGGCTTGAATGAACGGGTCGAAGCGCTCACCCGTCTGTTAGAGGGTACCGAACATAGTCCAAGGGTGTTCTCTTTGGAAGGAATCAATCCCATCGTTATTGGCGGCCACTGGATACCCGACCTGCTGAGATTGGCTGGTGGCAGGCAGGAGATGTTCCCCCCCGGCTCGCCAGCAGTGCGGGCTAAGTGGGAGGAAATCTGCGAGTGGGCTCCGGAAAAGCTGTTTATAGATTTGTGCTCGTCCGATTTGGCGCGAAATCAAAGAGAGATTCCGTGGCTGGCCAATCAGCCCGGTTGGGAGGATATACCTGCAGTGCGGACCGGAGAAGTCTACTTGCTTGATCACGTGTACTTCAGCATGCCGGGACCTAGAATAATCGACGGACTGGAAATCTTGGCCCAACTGACCCATCCGCAGTTATTCTCCGAAAATATTATGCCCAACACCGTGCTCAAACTGGATGCCGACGCAGCCCGAGTCTGCCCACCTGGGGGAATCGGGGTTTGCTTTAGGCCATTTCCAGCATAGGTGTTTTTCACCATTGCCCTATGCTTTGGCCGCCGTTTGCTGGTTAACGACCTCATGAATATCCTTGGCGGACGGATGCTAATGCGATTATAATGGGCATAATCCTGGGCAATCATTATTACAGGGCAGGTGGGCTTTGGTCAGTAAAGAAGATTTCAGGACGGCGATGGGCGATTTTGCCACCGGCGTCACGGTTATTACCACCAACGATGATGACGGTAATCCCCATTCCATGACGGCCAATTCATTCACATCAGTGTGTCTAGACCCGCCCGTGGTGCTGGTATGCGTTGCCCACGGCACAAATACCTACGGCTTCCTGGAGAGCACTGGCCGTTTTGGCGTCAATATATTGAGCCAAAATCAGCAAGAACTGGGCGCATTATTTGCCAGAAAGCCGGAGGACCGCGATGAGGGCGTGCAATACAACTACACGTTAGGCGAGGCCGGCGTTCCTATTCTAGAAGGCTCGATGGTCTTTTTCGGTTGTGAAGTGCTGGATTCCCATGTTTATGGAGACCATACGATATACATAGGCGAGGTTAAGGAGATGCTGAGGAACGAGTCGAAAGAACCCCTGATGTTCTTCCGGAGCCGCTGGTACAACCCCGGAAAGTAGATGAGCCTGGGCCTTTGTGCGAGCCTAAACGGTCGTCCAGAACTAACGATTCTGGGCGACCGTTTGTTTGTGTGCGCCAGTTGAGCTAGCTGGAGCCCGCCGGGTGTGTGAGCCATATAGGCCATACATTGAACCGGATTTATGACGGCCTAACTCCAGCAAACCACATGTTTTGGCAGGATTGTCCCAGGATTGTCCAATGAAACCGCTGCTCTACTCTGCGGAATCGACTCCAGACTCAGCGTCAGGTTCGGTTCCGTTTCCCGGCTTGGCCCCGTTTGACGAGCCATTCTTGCCGGTGGTGGAGGTCGGCTGGTCTTCGGTTTCATCCTTTTGGCCGTAATCCGTTTCCTGGAAACAAGTGATGGATGCCACGTAATCGTCCGGCTCCCTGTCCCGCCAGATGATTACCCCTTGGGTATCCCTTCCCGTTACCCTGAAGTCATTCAGCGTAACGCGAATGACCTGAGCCTTGGCGGAGATTACCATAATATCTTGGTCAGGGGCGTCGGAAACCACTCTAGCCGCAGCCACGGGCCCGGTCTTTTCCGTCACCCTGAATGTCCGCACTCCCTGGCCGCCTCGGGCGTGTTTAGGGTACCTGGACAGATGGGTGGACTTTCCATAACCCCGTTCGCTCACAATCACCAAGTGACTGTCGGCGAACACTGCGCCCATGGCAATAAGTATGTCGCCGTTCAACAATCGAATGCCCCGCACTCCGCCAGCAGCTCTGGAGCGGGGAGTGAGGTTGTCCACGCTGAATCTGATACATTGGCCGCGCTGAGACACCATGACTATGTCCTTGGCGTCTTTGACTTGAGTAACTGCGACCAGTTCATCGTCCTGCTCCAAGTCCATGACAATCAAACCGCTGGGGCGGATGTTGGCCAACCCTCCGGTTCTCAGGGCTTTGACCTCGCCCATCTTCGTGGCCAGAACCAGCAGGTAGTCTTCCTTGGGATTCTCTATAACGAGCATCGCCTGAATCTGCTCACCCCGAGCCAACGGCAACAGGTTGGACAGCGCGGTACCACGGGTGGTCCTAGACGTGTCCCCGGAAATACGGAAGGCCCGTAGTGGGTACACACGGCCTCTGTTGCTGAAGAAGAAGAGGGTGTCGTGGGTGTCTAGCACCACCAGATCCAGGAGAGCGTCATCTTCCCTAGTAGTCATGCCCCGCACTCCCTTTCCGCCTCTGTGCTGCGTGCGGTAGGTAGCGATAGGCACTCGTTTGATGTAGCCACGCTGGCTAATGGTAATTACCACGTCCTGATGGAGAATGCGGTCTTCGTCGTTTTGGTCCTCCAGTTCCGCATCGTCGATCACCGTCCGGCGTTCGTCACCGTAGGACTTTTTTAGTTTGCGAGTCTCCGTTTTTACCTCGGCCAACACTTTGGCGGGGTCAGCCAAAAGACCTTCCAAATCAGCAATGGTCTTCAGCAGGTCATCGTGCTCCTTTTCCAGCCTTTCTCGTTCCAGAGCGGCCAAACGGCGTAGTTGCATGTCCAAGATGGCTTGGGCTTGAACCTGACTGAGGGACAGACGCTCCATCAGGTTATTCCTGGCGGTTTCCACATCCGCCGACGCCCTGATTATCGCAATAACCTCATCAATGCTATTTAGCGCCAGCAGCAGACCTTGGACGATATGATCTCGGTCTTGAGCTCGTTTCAGCAGGAACTCGGAACGGCGGCGTATTACCACTTGGCGGTGTTGGATGAACAGCTCCAGGCAGCGCTTTAGATTCAGGACCTGTGGCTGACCGTCGACCAATGCCAATATGATGCTATTGAAGGAACTCCGCATCTGGGTGTGTTTGAACAGGTTGTTCAACACGATATCGGCTTGGGCGTCCCGCCGCAGTTCGATGACCATGCGCATCCCTTGGCGGTCCGATTCGTCTCTTATGTCCGATATGCCCTCAATCTTCTTATCTCGCACTAGTTGGGCGATTTTTTCCACCAAGTTGGCTTTGTTAACCTGATACGGCAACTCGGAAACGATGATTTGCTCCCGGTTACCCCGGATCTCTTCAATATCCGTTGCGGCTTCCATTATTATCCGGCCCCGGCCGGTCATGTAGGTGTCTATGATGCCTACTTTGCCCCTGATAATGGCGCCGGTGGGAAAATCGGGACCCTGAACGAAACTAAGCAACTGTTCTATGGTGCAATCCGGATGCTCCACGAGATATATGAGTGCGTCGCAAATCTCATTTAGATTGTGGGGAGGTATGTTGGTGGCCATGCCAACCGCAATACCAGTAGCCCCGTTGATGAGCATATTAGGCAGACGGGCTGGTAGGACCGTGGGCTCCTCAAGGGAATCGTCGAAGTTTAGGGAGAAATCAACCGTGTTCAAATCAATATCGGCCAGCATTTCTTCGGCAATCGGGGCCAATCGGGCCTCGGTATACCGCATGGCTGCCGCCGGGTCGCCGTCTACGCTACCGTAATTGCCTTGGCCGGTGATTAATGGGTACCGCATCGAAAATGTTTGGGCCATGCGCACTTGAGCGTCGTAGATAGCACTGTCGCCATGAGGATGGAACTTGCCCATCACATCGCCGACAATTCTGGCGCTTTTTTTGAAGGCGGTGTTGGACCTCAAGCCCATGTCCTGCATGGTGTAGAGGATGCGCCGTTGCACGGGTTTCAAACCGTCCCGCACATCGGGCAAGGCACGGGAAACGATTACGCTCATCGCGTAACTCAGGTAGGACGTGCGCATCTCGTCTTCAATGCGCACCGGTACAGTTTGATCAGATGGCTCAGGTCTAGTAGTTACCATTGGATCTAGCTCCTTGTTGCCTCACCCTATCTAGGTTTTGATCTAGGTAATGATTGCTGGCAATGAGAGTGTTTCTTTCAGATTTGACTAAAAAACCAGTTTGACTAAATATCCAGATGGCTTATGGTCACTCTTGTAATCGTTACTTTCGCCCGGCGGAAAAATCATGAATCAGTGTCTATGATTGTGTCAATCCGTGTCCGTCAGGCCAGACACTCCTGAGCAAAGGCATCAGCCCTTTCACCGAAAGCCGTAAATAGGTTGGCGAACAGCTTGGGAACTTCATCCTGCCGCTCGGGGTGGCATTGCAGTCCTATTACCCAGCGGTGTTCTGGGCTTTCCAGGCCCTCGACTAGCCCATCATCCACTCCATAGGCAGTGGTCATCAAGCGCAAGGAACGCTGTGCTTCCCGCAATCCCTGGTGATGTCGGCTGTTTAAGCGAAAAAAACCGGCCATTCCGATTATGGCCGCTGCTTTGGAACCCGGAGAAAGGTAGGTCAAGTGCACCGTTGAAACCCACTCGCCGTCCTGCTCCACCACTCGGTGCCCAGGAAGGTCTTGGATTAACTTCCCTCCCAATGCCACGTTCAGCAATTGCATCCCACGGCAGATGGCCAATACCGGCATGTCCCTATCCAGGGCGTAGTGCAGCAGACGCAGTTCCAAATCGTCCAATGGGCGGCAAGTTTCGAGGCCAGCCGAAGGGTCTGGAGGCTCACCGTAGAGGACGGGGTCTACATCCGGACCGCCGGGCAGCAGGAGACCACCCACACCCTCCATCAACACATCCGTTGGCCTGGTCCCAGCGTCTTCGGGAATTAGCAACCGAATCTCGGTGCCCAATTGTTCCATCACCTCCCTGTAGCGGCGTGCGTTTTCGGGGCCGCTGGAGGTGAGTGCAACTGTAGCCATATGAGTTACAATTGTACTCTATTTGGCACTCAAATTATAGCCCACGGCTATACAACATATGGTAGCGACAGCGGATTCCTGGTATGTAACCAAGATTGCCTGTGGCCGCCGATTTTGGTAACATTATAAAGTGAAAAAAGCTCACCAACCTCAGGTGACCAAACCTAGTTACCTGGTAGATTAAGTTCGTAGATTAAGTTCGTAGATTCAGGTCAAGGGATAGTCTAATGGGTAACTGGGATAGGATTAGGAATATAAAGCCGGACGGATGTAAAGAATGAAAGAAGTTATCGACGGCGCCATTGAGCTTCTGAATAATGGCCAACCCTGCGTGTTGGCAACTGTTGTGCGCACCAAGGGTTCAACTCCACAGAAGGCTGGCGCAATGTTGCTGGTGCGCCAAGACGGCTCCGGTGTGGGCACTCTAGGTGGTGGCTGTGTGGAAGGAGACATCTGGTTTGCCGCACAAGAGATATTACGCCAAGGCGGTGGCCCGGAGTTCAAGGACTATTATCTGAATGAAGACGTGGCTGCCAGAGACGGACTGGTCTGCGGCGGCACTATGTATTTCTTCTTGGAGCCCTTTAGAGAGGCATCCGAGTTCCTGCCCTATGCCAGCGAGATGGCCAAAGCCTACGAGGGCGCCGACGCAGTTGCGCTGGCCACGGTGGTAAACGTTCCCGAAGGCTCTGGCACTGTTTTGGGAGCAAAACTGTTGCTGCGCTTGGACGGTTCGGTGGTGGGTACCTTGGGCACCGAGGCTCTGGACGCACAAGCAATCGAGGTTGCCAGCAGAGTTGCCGAGGTTGGTAGCGCCGAATCGCTGATGGCCGGCGCCGGAACTGAAACGGGGACAGAGATATTCATCGAAGGATTCACCACGCCGCCCACGCTGGTTATGGTGGGTGGCGGTCACGTTGGCAAGTCTACCGCCGACTTGGCCCACAGACTGGGTTACCGGGTGTACCTGATTGATGACCGGCCTGAGTTCGCCAACGAAGAGAGATTTCCCTATGCCGAGCAGGTGATTGTAACGCCCTACGACCAGTGGGCCAGCCAGGTTTCTCTTAACGTGAATAGCTTCGTGGTTGTGGCTACCAGAGGTCACCGCTATGACGACTTGGCTCTGGAGTCGGCTTTGGAAACGCCCTCTCGTTATATAGGACTATTGGGAAGCCGTCGCAAGACCCTGATGATTTACCAGCGTTTGGTGCAACAAGGAACCTCGCCCGAGCGCCTGAAGCAAGTCCGATCGCCTATCGGTCTAGACATCGGAGCCCTGACGCCTGAAGAACTGGCTGTTAGCATCATGTCGGAGATTATCATGGTCCGGCGTGGCGGCGCGGGAAGCCCCTTGCAGATGGGTGACTGGTATGTTGACCGGGCAGCGGAGATTTCCCAACGTACTATCCAGGTGTAGCTGGCCCATTACTTGAGCGCTCTGTCATGTCTCCGCAGCTGGGCAAATAAACGTCTGGAGTATCCTCTCTCTCCAATGGGCGTGCCCCACGATCACGCATCGGATTTAGGCAGATGCCGGAAACTGTAGCAATTCTGTTGGCTGCCGGAGAGTCCCGGCGCATGGGCAGACCCAAAGCGCTATTGGACTGGGAAGGCACGACATTACTGGACTATCAAATTTCCGCTTTGCGAGTTGCTGGCGTGGGCCGAGTAGTTGTAGTCTTGGGCCATCAACCGGAGAACCTAACGCCCATAATCTCCGGTAGGCAAGGAGTGGATTGGACGGTAAACCCGAACTACGCTCAAGGAAAAACCACATCCATCAAAGCAGGCCTGAACGCACTGTGCTCCGGCGGTAACGACATTTCGGTCATCCTGATTTTGAACGTGGACCAACCTCGCACCTCAGGGACGGTCCGTGAAGTGCTGCGGCGGCACCGGGAAACCGGCAAGCTGGTTACCATCCCTACATTCAAGGGAAAGGGAGGCCACCCCATTGCCTTGGACCCGATTTTGATGCCTGAGCTTCTTTTGATTGTTGAAGAAACATTTGGGGTGAAAGCAGTAGTGCAGGCTCACGCAGACTCCACCAACCGAACGGAAATGCCTGACTCGGAGATTCTATGGGACCTGAACACCCCGGAAGAATACCAGGCAGCATTGCAATCACAGAGACATTTGGGTTTACCGATTGTCTCCAATAAGAATTTTCCCTGATCCCGAGTTTAATTCCGAGGCCTACTCCCGGACGTTTTGCCAGGCGATATACCGTACGCTTGACCGGACGCTTTACCAGGAAACCGACAGGAGGGCGTGAATTGCTGGTCCTAGTTACTGGGGCCACCGGCTTTCTAGGCCGCCGGGTGGTGCCGGCCCTTCTGGAGCGTCACCATCAGGTCCGCTGCCTGGTTCATACTCCGGGCCGGGAACGAGTTTTTCCTCCCAGGACAGTTGACATTCAATATGGCGATGTCTTGGACCCCGATGCCGTTGCAGGTGCATTCGATGGGGTAGATGCGGTGGTCCACCTTGTGGGAACAATCCGCCGCAGCAACAGAAGTACCTATGACCAAGTCAACCGGCAAGGCGCGGCGAATGTGGTGGCCGCCGCCAATGAAGCCAAGGTAAAACACCTGGTATTCGTCAGCGCCATAGGGGCCACGGATAACACTTCTTATCCTTATCTCTACAGCAAGTGGCAAGGCGAGCAGTTGGTGGTCAAAAGCGGCCTTCCCTACACCGTCGTTCAGTCTTCAATCATCTTTGGGCCCGGAGATGAGTTCCTAAATACCATCGCAGCCATGGTGAAAATTCTTCCGGTGTTAACCGTAGCCGGCTCGGGCAGGAATCGCTTGCAGCCCATAGATGTGGAAGACCTGGCCCGGTGTATCGCCACGGCAGTGGACCGGGAAGAATTGAAGGGCAAGACCATCGAGTTGGGAGGACCTCAACAACTAACCTTTAACGAGATACTGACCATAGTGGCCCGCACGATGGGGAAACGCCGATTAAAAATTCACTTGCCGGTCTGGCTGATGTTCCTTGCTACGTGGTCGATGCAGGTATTGCCCAGGCCGCCTATTACACTTGACCAACTCCGTCTACTCCCGATACGAAACGTGGCGGAACCTGATTCCGTGATGGACAATTTTGGCTTTACCCCCAAGACAGTCGAAGGTAACATAGACTACGTGAGTCTATTGACTACCCGTGATGCCGCGAGCATCCTGACCGGGGAGATGCCAAACAGAATACGGGACCACTGAGCCAGTTGGGCTTGCCCGGATGGTGCCATGGTGAATTTGCTCCTATTCGCCCTGTGGACCTCCTTCATTAGACTCAAGACCCAGAATCAGACTTAAGACTTAGAATAGAGATTTAGATTCGTCCCTATTGGAGCCCTCTGATTTGTCACATGAGTTGTCCTACCAGGACTCGATTAGCAGGCTCCTTTCTTTGGTGGACCACGAGAGGGGCACGCCCATAACCGATACCGCCTCTAATCCCGACGGGCTGGGGCCGGGTGGCGGGGCGAGCCGGGGACCTCGACAAAAAACGATATTTAACCTGAAAAGAATCGAAGTTCTTTTGGCCAAGTTGGGTAACCCCCACCGGTCGGTGCCGGTGATTCACGTTGCAGGTACAAAGGGCAAAGGCAGCACCGCAGCATTCTGCGATAGTGTTCTGCACAATGTCGGTTACCGCACCGGATTCTATTCTTCGCCCCACCTGCATAGCTTTCGGGAGCGAATTCGTATCAATTCCCAGCCGGTATCCCAGGGCCAGTTCGCCTCCTTAGTGGAGAATGTGTGGCCCCATCATTTGGATGTCTCGGCCAACTTGGGCCTAGGACCGGTGACCCTCTTTGAATTCATGACGGCCATGGGATTCCAGTCATTCGGTGGAGCAAACACTCTTGTAGGAAGAACCGGTTTCCAGAATGTGGATTTTCAGGTTATCGAGGTGGGCTTGGGCGGGCGACTAGACGCAACCAACGTGGTGGATCCGGCAGTGTGCGTAATCACGGCGATAAGCCTGGACCACACTGCAATATTGGGAGATACTCTGGGCCAAATTGCCTTTGAAAAAGCAGGAATTATCAAACCTGGGTCCACTGTGGTCATCGCCCCTCAAGAGCCGGAGGCGGCTTCAGCGATAGATGAAGTTTGCCAGCGTTTGAACGCAAGAGTTATTCAGGTGGGCCGTGACGTCACCTGGGAATTGATTGCAGCCGATTCCCAAGGGCAGGAGTTTATTGTGCGGGGTAGGCTGGGCGATTATCGTTCGACCACGCCTTTGTTGGGTACCCATCAGTTGATTAACGGGGCCACCGCCGTTGCTGCCTTGGAGGTGTTGCGGGAGCAGGGCCATGATATTCCTGACGCTGCCATAGCCCAGGGTTTTGCCAACGTTTCCTGGCCTTGCCGCATGGAAGTGCTGGCCGATTCACCAACGATAATGGCCGACGGCGCTCACAACCTTAGCTCCATGGAAACTCTTTTGGACTCCCTGCCACGGTATATGGGCCAACGGCGGTTGATATTGATTGCCGGGTTTTCCAGGGACAAGAGCATCAAGGACATGGTTCGTTGCATCGGGACGCACGACCCCGTGGTATTCGCCACTGCTTCGCGCCATCCTCGCTCTTTGGCGGCGGAAGATGTGGCCGGATTGTTTGTTCGCCAGGGAATGTCAGCAGTTAGCTGCGCGAGTCCCGCCGATGCCTTGCGGGCGGCTATGGAGGCTGCCAATGATGATGATTTGGTCTTGGCCACAGGCTCATTGTTCGTAGCTGCCGAGGTTAGAGAAGCGGTGCTTGGAATAGATCCTGAGGTTTATCCCGACCTTCTGGCATCGGACAGTAGTCGATTCGGGGCCACCGGTTAGAATATATCGGGAAAGTATTGATTTATTTAAGGCCAATTGCGGTTACCTAGAGGGTGTAGGAGACGAATAGAAGTGGCTCAAGATAGAACGCGGGTCGTAATCACGGGCATGGGGGCCATGACGCCATTGGGCCAGACCCCGGAGGCTTTCTGGGACAATCTGGTTGCTGGGATATCGGGCATAGGCCCTATGACTCTGTGCGACCCAACGGACTATCCTTGCCGTATCTCGGGGGAAGTTAGCGATTTCGACCCCGGACAATACATGAATCCCAAAGAAGCTCGCCGCATGGCCCGGTTCTCACAACTGGCGGTGGCTTCGGCTTTAACGGCAGTTGAGTCAGCGGATTTGGACATCTCGAAAGAAGACCCTTTCCGGGTCGGCGTGGTATTGGGCAACGGCAATGGGGGCTTTCCCACGTTGGAGGAAAACTGCCGAGTTCTGGCAGACAAGGGCGGCATGAAGATGACCCCGTTCTTCTTCCCTATGATTTTGCCCAACATGGCGGCGGCCACTGTTAGCCGACTCCTGGGAGCGCAAGGCTACAATTCCACGGCAACCACTGCTTGTGCGGCCTCCAATCAAGCCATGGGGGAGGCCATGGAAGTAATCCGCCGAGGCTCTGCCGACGTTGTCTTGGCCGGAGGGACTGAGGCGGGAATCAGCCAGCTGGGGTTGGCCGGTTTTGCTGTGATGCGGGCTCTGAGCACCCGGAACGACGACCCCACTTCCGCCAGCCGTCCATTCGACGCCGAACGGGATGGCTTTGTCCCTGCCGAGGGATCTGTGATTCTGGTGCTCGAGTCTTTGGAGCACGCAGTGGGCCGCAACGCAAATATCCTGGCGGAGTTGGCCGGATTTGGTTGTACCTCCGACGCATCTCATCCGGTGCAACCCGAGGAGAATGGTGTCAGCGCAGCGGAAGCAATGCGCTTGGCCTTGGCCGACGCTGGCGTGTCCATGGAGCAGGTTGACTACATCAACGCCCACGGCACGTCCACCCCCATGAACGACGCAGTGGAAACTGTGGCCATCAAGCGCTTGTTTGGCGATTTGGCATACCGGATTCCCATCAGTTCCACCAAATCCATGATTGGTCACTCTCTAGGGGCATCTGGGTCTCTGGAAGCGGCCGCCTGCATCAAGACGATAACCGAAGGCACCGTTCATCCCACGGTGAACCAGCAAGTGCCGGACCCGGCATGCGACCTAGACTACATTCCCAACCAAGCCAGAAAGCGTGACGTTTCGGTAGTCCTGTCCAACGCCTTTGGTTTCGGTGGGCAAAATGCCTGCCTGGTATTCAGAAAGTTTGAAGAGTAGGATTCCCAGAATTCAGATAGGACTGTGGCAATTACGTCATGTTAGCCTGGTGGCTGGATTTGCCTTGGCGCTTGCGGTTATGGCCTGCGGCAACGACACGGAAGGATTACCTACCGCAACTTCAGCTAACACAAGCACACCTGTCAGCACGACGCCTAAACCTACGTTGGCGGCAACACTGGCGGTTCAAGTCGCCCCTAGTACGCTGTCTCCCGGAGCCACATCTACACCCTCTCCAGTCGACGAAGTCCCGATTAAGACCGACGACGGGATTTCCATGGGTGGGGCCGCTCTTGGTGGGAACGCTGAAACCACATTGCTGGGCCAGGCAATCTTGTCCGAAGTGCCAAATGGAAACCTGGCTTGGATAGCATACGAGGCTACTCTTGAGGATGGTCAAAGCATAGAGCATGACCACGAATTCGCATTTGTGTACGCAGTGGAAGGAAGGCATCGGCTCGAATTAAGGGAGAATGACCGGAGCCTGGCCTCTGGAGAAGGAGGCGTTGTTTCCGCTGGCGCAATACACAGTCACGTGGCTTCCCAAGGCCCGTCAGTTTTCTGGGAAGTGCGACTTGCTGACCCTGCATCGCATCCGCCAGCCGGATTTCCTAACTCGACACTGATTTTTGAGAGCGACGTTCTAGAAGGAATTCCGGCCTCGCCGATGGCGACTTTCGTGCTCGTTCGAGTGCCTGTGGGCGGTGAAACTAGCGTTCACACCCATCCGGGGCCTGAGTTGATTTACCAAATCACCGGGAAAATTGAATATCAGAACGCCCTGATAGGCACCAAGATGATGGGCCCTGGGGCAGTTGAAGGAATCCCACCGTTAACCGGTGTGCAGAAGCGAAATCCCTATAACGAAGACGCTGAGTTTCTTTCCTGGTTCTTGGTGGATACCAGCCATCCCTTCGCTTCTCCCGCCTCGTTCAGCACTTCGACAGCGCTTGGGGACCAGAGTGAGAACCTGGCATCTTCGGCCCAAGGAGCCAAGATTGTAGGAGTTAGCTCCAACTATGCTGGCGGCGCTAATGATTCGTCATTTGGAGCGAACAAGGCATTGGATGGCAATCCTGCCACTGCCTGGTCTTCTGATGGTGATGGTGACGATGCCTGGCTGGAAATCGAATTTCCCTCGGAGACCGCCGTTACCACGTTGGGATTATGGTCCAGAAGCATGGGCACAACAGCGGAAATAGTTAGTTTTCGCGTTGTATCGGGTAATGGGGATGTAGCCGGACCGTTTATCTTGGAGAGCGCTGGCCAAATCTTTTATTTCGACGCCGAAATCACTGGCAAACGGCTGCGCTTTGAGGCGCTGGAGACCAGCGGAGGCAATACTGGCGTGGTGGAGATCGAAGTCTACGGGTCGCGATTGCCTTGAGCCTGTGCTCAATCAACCAGAACCGGCATTTTCTGTGACTGCTATTCCTTGACGGTGATTAGACCCTGGCCTAGAATCGATTTTAGAGAAGTGGACCAAATATCTCTACCAAACAATCCGATTTTGAAACCAGTGCTGTGTTGAGGGGATCTATGACCGAGCGTCTAGTCTCGGGTGCGGTTCAAGACGACGACCTAGACATGTCGCTGAGACCAAAGCGGCTTGAGGATTTCGTAGGTCAGAACCAGACCAAAGAGAACCTTAGCATAGCTATCCAGGCGTGCAAGATTCGAGAAGAGTCTTTGGACCACGTCATCATTTACGGACCACCTGGTCTCGGAAAGACCACCTTGGCCCACATCATTGCCCAAGAAATGGGTGTGGAAATCAGGGTCACTTCCGGTCCCGCTATTGAACGGGCCGGGGATATGGCGGCCATTCTAACCAGTCTGCAGCCCGGAGACGTGCTGTTTATCGACGAGGTTCACCGTTTGAATCGGGTAGTTGAAGAGGTTCTCTACTCGGCGATGGAGGATTTCTTCTTATCCTGGATGGTCGGCAAAGGACTGGCGGCACGGAACGTCAACCTGCGTATAAACCCCTTCACCCTCATCGGCGCAACCACCCGCTATTCCATGATTTCCGCCCCCTTGCGAGACCGGTTCGGATCAGTGTTCCGGCTGGAGTACTACGACACCTCCGAGATGAAGGTGATTGTGCAGCGTTCCGCCAGGATTTTGGACGTCGAGGCAGACCAGCAAGGGGTTGATGAGATTGCTTGCCGCTCCCGCGGCACTCCCAGAATCGCCAATAGGCTGCTGAAGCGCTCCAGGGACTTCGCCTTGGTTAAAGCAGACAATAGGGTCACCGGACCCGTCGCCAGGGACGCTTTGGCCCAGCTTCAGGTTGACGAATTGGGTTTGGACCAGTCCGACCGTCGACTGTTGGAGAGCATAATCGATAAATTCTCCGGCGGACCGGTAGGTTTAGAAACGCTGGCGGCGTCTATCCACGAAGATTCAGACACCATAATGGACGTATGGGAACCTTATCTTTTGCAATTGGGATTCATAGATCGAACACCCAGAGGGCGAGTTGCAACCAAGCTGGCCCACGATTACCTGGGCCGTCCCTATTCCAAGTTGGACCCCAACGACCAAGCCAGGTTGTCCGGTTTCTAGGACATCAAAGGCTGTACATTCTGCTTCTGAACGCCGCGGTTTCCCCTAGAATCGATTTACGCCACAGTGCTGTCATTCTGAGTGGGGCGAAGAATATTTACGCTTCGCTCAAACTATTCATGCTAGTCCGCTCGTCGGGATGAGAATATATGGGGAGATTCTGACGGTTAAAGCTTAAATTATTGCCCGATACAGAGGATTATTCATACACCAGAAGCTCTCTTGATTTGCCTTGCGTGTGAATCTGGGGCTACAATATTTAGGCCGATTTAATCATTCGGTTGATTCAAGGGAATTACCGCCTTTCTAAATAAAATGAGAGCCTTGTGGATTTGACAACATTGGAGTCTGCGCCTGCAC
>Ga0310122_10000845_pt1 | contig 19533 bp, 18 predicted proteins | sample CB6_Bottom_1051__FD_203503 | JGI IMG/M metagenome (GOLD analysis project Ga0310122, IMG submission 203503) | Marine microbial communities from Western Arctic Ocean, Canada - CB6_Bottom_1051 | ecosystem: Environmental > Aquatic > Marine > Oceanic | place: Canada: Western Arctic Ocean | collected...
CGAATTCGACGACATTGCCGGCGACGCCGCGATGGTCCGCCGCGTTGACGCGAGCGCCCGCGATTTCGAATTCCGTCGGCGGTCGCGCTTGACGCGTTTCATCTTCGCCGATGCCGAGTTCTTCGAGCAGCGCCTTGTGGTCACCGCGCGCCTCGGCCTCCATGTCGATATGTCCGTCGAGGACGAGGAAGCGGCCATCCGAAAGCTTGGCGAGTGGATTGATCTCGGCCAGCGTAAGATCATATTTCAGGAAGATCTGCATCAGCTTGAAGACGATCGGCGCGAGCTTGTTCAGGTCCGATCCGCTCACACCCGTCGCCCCGACGGCCTCTTTGGCGATCCTCGGCGTGAGCGGAAGGATGGAAGAAAAGTGCGTCTTGGAGACGTGCTCAGGGTGCTTTTCGGCGACTTCTTCGATGTCGATGCCGCCTTTGTCGCTGAAGACGCAGACCGGTCGCTTGGCGCGGCCGTCCCAGGTGATCGCGACGAAATATTCCTGCTCGATCGCCATCTTCTCTTCGACCAGGACCGAGCGACAGATCTGCCCGTTGACCTCGATGGGAAAGATGGTCTCTGTCGCAGCCGCGGCTTCATCGGCATCGTCCGCGAATCGAACGGCGCCGGCCTTCATGCGACCCCCGGAGAGAACCTGGCTCTTGAGAACGACCGGACCGCAATCGAGCGCCTCGAAGGCAGCCCTCGCCTCAGCGGCATTGTCGACGAGTCGACTCTTGCCCAGCGGTAGGCCATGGCGCGCAAACAGGGCCTTGGCCTCGTACTCATAAAATCGCATGCGAAGAAACTCCAGCCGACGGGAACAGGTGAAGGGAACGGAATCCGGCCTGGCCGGACGTTCCGTAAGGCCGCGTACTGTATTCATTTTTGATTTTTGCGGCAACAACCCGGGACGCCGCTCGCGGTCCGCTGGCAATCCGTATGCAGGTGGCAGGTCGTGCCCCTTCCGCCGGGGCCCTGGCCTCAATCTGCACCGTCCGCGCTCCGATGAGGAGGAATCTCTCGGAGGATTTCATGGCCGCCAAGATCAACGTGTTGTTGGTAGACGACAGTCGTACGGTCCTGGCTCAGCTCGAGAGGATTCTCGGCGATCTCGACGGCGTTGCCATCGTGGGCATGGAGCGCAACGGTGCCGCCGCCATTCGCGTGGCCTGTGAGTCGCTGCCCGACCTCATCTTGATGGACATCGTCATGCCGGGGCTCGACGGGCTTTCTGCGTTGCGCACGATCAAGTCGCTGAATCCGGGAATCCAGATCGCGATGGTGTCCTCGGTCAGCGGCGACCCTGCAAAGGCCGAAGAGGCCTTCCGGCTTGGCGCTTGTCAGGTATTGGGCAAGCCCTTCGATCTCGACCTGATCGAATCCCTCATCCAAACCGTGCGAGAGACTCGCCTCGAAAACGCGACGGAGAACGAATAGGTGGGCGTCAAATTCTTCGGACAATTCTTGATCGATTCCAGCGAGGTCGACGCGAGCCACGTTCGCGAAGCGCTGGAGCTCATGGACCATGAGAATCGACCGCTCGGTCAGATTGCAATCGCCGAGGGCTTCATGCAGCAGCGCCAGGTCGTCCGCGTCAATGCCGAACAGCGCAACCGAGACCTTTCCTTTGGCGATCTCGCGGTCGACATGGGTCTGCTCCGAAGCGAAGAACTCGTCACGATCCTGAAAGTCCAGCGCACCACGCGACTGCCGATCGGACAGGCCCTCGTGCGCCTCGGGCATGTCGCGAGCGATCGTCTAGGAGTCCTGCTCGATTCCTACAAGACCGATCAGGCGCAATACGACGTCGCTATGATGGACTTGCCGAATGGACTCGTCAGTCACCGAGTTTCGCACTACGTCATCGATCTCTTTCCTCGCTTCATGTTGAGGGTCGCGCGCATGAAGGTGAAGGTGGGTGAGGTCAAGGACTTCGATCAAGAACCCGAATTTCGGGAGATCGCGGTCTCGGTTCCCATTCAAGGAGCGCGGGGGCTCGAAGTGGCGCTCGTGTGCGACCTCGAGTTCGGTGAAGCGCTGGCCATGGCGGCAAGTGGACTCGATCGCGGCGATCTCAACCCCGAGATGGTCGCCGACGCCGTCGGCGAATTCCTGAACGTGCTCTGTGGCAACGCAGCCGGCGCGGTTGCGAAGGAAGGCCATCCGGTCGAGCTCGGTCCCCCCGACTACGAAGCGGAACTCTGCGACGGATGGATGATCGAATTGGCGGTCGGCATAGGTCGTGCTGCGCTGGTGCTCAGTACTTTTTGATCCGTGTTACGCTCGCTTGATGAGTCGTGCTGATCATGCGAGCGCTCTAGAAAAATGGGCCAAGGACGGTAGTGAGGGAAGCCCGCCGGTTCTCGCGGCGACGGTCATTCTGCTGCGCGATGGCGCCGATGGACCCGACGGTTCCAGATCGAGCGAAGATTCGAGCGACCTCGAAATCCTGATGTTGAAGCGAAACTCGAAGATCGCCTTCGGTGGAATGTGGGTTTTCCCGGGTGGACGGATCGATCCCGAGGATTGGCAGGGCGTCGACGAGGGTGATGATCTCGGCGCTTCGCGTCGGGCAGCGGAGCGTGAGGCGCTCGAAGAATGTGGCCTCGCAGTCGATTCCGAGTCCATGCATGCATTCTCCCATTGGACGCCACCCAAGACGACGCCGCGGCGCTTTCTGACCTGGTTCTTTGCTGCCCGCGCGGGTGCTGGCGAGGTCGCGATCGACCACGGCGAAATTCACGAGTCCAGCTGGATGAGTCCTGCGGATGCGCTGCGCCGTCGCGACGCCGGTGAGATCGAAATCGCTCCACCTACGTTCGTCAGCCTCAGCGAACTAACAGCCTTCAAGAACGCCGATCACGCCCTCGAATCCATCCGTCAGCGCGATCCCGAACGCTTCCAAACGGTGATCGGTCTCTCCGACGAGGGCCCCGTCGCCATGTGGCACGGAGACGCCGGCTACGATTCGGCCAATCCCGCCGAGCCGGGCCCTCAACACCGTCTGACCATGAAGAAGAAGGACAGCTGGCTCTACACGCGAACCGAACCGCGCTAGAACTCGAAGCCGTGCCCGGCCATTCGCGTGAGGCCTGGCACCCCCCCAGGTCGCGACGCCCTACTCGTCGATTCTTCTACGCGTCTGTTCTACCGGTCTAGGTGTAATGACTTCGCCGCTTCACGGCCAGCGAGCGGTCGAGCTCGAAAATCTGAACCTTTTTCCAGCCATCCGGCGCATCGTCGGAAGTCTCGCCTTCCGCCTGGACGAATTTGTGTCCGAAGAGCCGAGTCTCTACGACACCGAGATCTTCGCGGTCCGGATGGTCACGTTTGGCGAGAATTTCGGTCGCCGCAAACACGGTGTCTCCGGCCTGCAGAGGCGCTGTATGGCGACCGGTCGTATAGATGATGTCGCCGAGCGCGTTGTCCCCGACGTCGGGGCCGGACAACCCTAGACAGAGCGTGAAGGGAATCCCACCGAATACGATCAGCTTTCCCCCGACATATTGCTTGGGGTTCAAGTCGATCATGTATTGATTGCAGTGGACCTGGCTGGTGTTGTCGAGAACAGCCGTCATCGAGATGTGTTCGTCGGTGATCGTTCGACCTCGAGAATGTTCGATTCGACTGCCGACCTCGAGGTCCTCGAAATAGCTGTCGGGGCTCGAGAGATGGGCCAGTTCGGAGAGCTTCGCGTTCTCGTCATAGGGGGGAATCCATGGCGTGCATTCGATTTCATCCGGAGTGACATCGAATGCTTCGATCTCGATGGCTTCATCTCCCTTGTAGACCTGGACCTTGCGCTGCCAGGTGGCGACGATCGCTTCGCTGGCGTCGCCGATGTTCTTTCGCGCGGTCGACTGAACATGGACGATGCCGAGGTTGGGCCGACTCGCGGAGAGTCGCAGACCGAGAACTTTCGTCTCGACCTCGATCGTGTCACCGATGTAGACGGGTGCACCGAACTTCATATCGATGTACTCGAGGTTGGCGCGAGCGTTTTCCGAGATGTCCTCGACAGTCTGGCTGAACCCGACGAGCATCACGAGACCCGGGGAGCAGACGAGACCCTCGTAGCCATAGGCGCGCGCGTAGCGGGCGTTCTTGGTCAGAGGATGGGTCGACATCGAGAACTCGGTGAAGGTCGTGAAGAGTCCTTCCGTGATCGTCTTGCCACCCTTGTGTCGGAAGATCTGTCCGGGCTTGAAGTCCTCCAGGAAGTTTCCGGTCTTCTTGCGGATGATCTTGGGGGTGCTGCTGGATTCGCTCATTGGGGGTCTCTCCTCGAAGGGCGGCGAGTCTACTGAGGGGCAGGGCGCGATGCCAGGGACGCATTCGCGGCCGGGGCTGAACTGAACAGAAGCGGCCCGAATTCGCGTAGTACGATTGCAGCCCTATCGGTCGCCGGCCTAGCTTCCCTTCGTCCATGGGCAGCGAATTCCTCTGTCGAATTGGAGACGCCGAGGCTGGCAGCGCAGGGCTTCAGGTCCGTCACGCCATCCGTCACGCCAAGAGACGAGCGGAGGAGAAGAGTCGAAATGAGCATCCTGCCGACCCGTGAAGACGAAGTCGCTCTCGGCCGCATTCATCGCCCCGAGGAGGGAGACTCGTTTCCCAGCCTGGTTCTGATCCACGATGTCTGGGGCCTTTCCGACCATAGTCGACAGCTCGCCTCGGCGTTGGCCGCCGAAGGCTTTGGTGTACTCGAAATCGATCTCTATCGAGACGGCGCCGGGCCGCCGACCGAAGACCCGGGCGCGTTCATCCGTTCGCTATCGGATCCGAGCGTTCTGTCCGATCTCGATCTAGGCGCCGATTGGCTGACCAGCCAGTCGTGGGGTCACAAACGCAAGGTCGGCGTCGTCGGGGTCTGTATGGGCGGGACGTTCACGCTTCTTGCGGCGTCGACGTCAGATCGCTTTTCCGCCGCCGCGCCCTTTTACGGAATTCTCTCTTATGACCGCGGGATGCTTGCCGCGCCCGAGGGTCGCAACCGCGAACGGAAACCCCATTCGCCACTGGAGATTGCCGATCGACTCCGCATGCCGCTGCTCGCATCGTTTGGACGGGAAGACGAATTCGTTCCCAACGACGACGTCGATCGGCTCGAAGCCGCACTTTCCGGCAGTGGCAAGCCGTTCACGATCGACCGCTACGAGCATGCCGGTCACGCGTTCTTGAATCGAACACGAGAGCCCGCCTACCGAGCCGAGGCATCGCAGGCAGCGTGGGGTCGGCTGATTCCGTTTCTACGTTCTGAGCTGGCCTGAATTCAGTCGACGGGTTGCGCGTCGACGACAGCTTCGACGAGCGCTTCGACCTTCGTCGAAGGGCGAGCCAGGATGAGGGCAATCGTCCGAGTGCTTCGCAGGTAGCGTGAGGCCGAGGCTTCCAGGCGAATCGGGCTCCCTTCGCGATCCTGCATGGTCGCGAGAAAGGCGTGGTTTTCCTGGCCTTCGGCGATGCTATCGAGGGACGTCCACCATGGCCCCTGGGCATCGGCGGGAACAAAGGCATTGAACTCCAGTCCGATCAGCGCATCGCGCGCGACTCCGAGTGCGGCGCCGGCCGCCGGATTGGCGTCGAGGATCTCTCCGGTGTCCACATCGAGTGCGAAGAAGAGATCGGCTACGCGATCGATCGCTGCGCTGATCGCGCGCCGCGTCGCACGCGGCCGGCCACTCGAGTTTCGTTTCGTACCCGTCGTTCGAATCGCCAACCGAAAGGCGTCGAGCAGTGGGGCGAGTGCGGTCGCTACGATCTCCCGCTCCGGTCCCGCGAGTTCGGTTGCGGATTCGGCCCAACAAGTGAGCAGAGCCATCACGCGACGTTCATTGGGCCGAAGCCCGTCGAGGACGGGGCGTGGCGCTTCGCCGCGCATCAGCGCAGTCGACGTGAAGGTTCGAAATCGCCGCAGAGTTTCTGCCTCTGGGCCCGAGGCGGCCGGGGCTGCCGCACCCAGGCGCGCGTGCATGACCTTCTCGATTTCGAGCCGCTGGTTCATCAGCCACTTCGAGAGGTCACGATTCGGATTCCCAGTGATCGTGTCGTCCACGACCGGAAACTAGCAGGCCGCTGAAGAACCCCTTGCCAGGACGAATGAATTCGCTCACCGATGATGAGAATGAACGGGGCTTTCCATTGATTTCCTTAGGGGAAATTACCGATAGCGGGTCTTTATTGCCTCAATTGTAGGGACCGATCTTCCGATTTTCCTTTCATGCCGAAAGCCATGCCGTGGAAGCGAACGATCGTCTGCCATGCCCCGAAAGACGCCTTTGGATTGATGACGGATGTGATCCTGTCGCGACTGGGATATCGGATGCTGGTGCTCGATACCTTCGTTGCGTTGCGTGCGGAAGATCCGGCTCTTCGCGCGGACTTGTTGTTGGTCGACGAACGGCGCATGGTCGAAATCGTCGATTCAAAGATGGATGAAGAGGAGGGGCCGATTCCGATCGTACTCTTGACCGGCAAGCGTGGTGTCGCCCAGAGCGACTCTCGAATCGTGGGGGCGGTCAAGCGGCCGGCTGGGCTACACGATTTGTATCGCCTGCTTCAACAGATTTTCGAAGACAAACCGCGGACGACTCCGCGCATCGCCACGCAGCTTCGTGTGCGCTGCGAAAGGGGTGATCGATACTGGGACGGACGAGTCCTGTCGCTGTCCGAAAATGGTTGTCTCATGCGGAGTCCCGAAGCGATCCAGCTCGGGGATCGGATCCTGATCGAATTCGCGCTTCCAGAGACCGGCTCGATTCGGCTGCAAGCCGAAGCGGCCTACCAGCTTCTACCGGATGTCGGCCTGGTCTTCAGCAGCGTGGCCCCGGGCCATCGCGAGACGCTCGAACGATTCGTCGCGGACTCGATCCTTGCGTCTTGACGTCGTCAGCCTGAACGGGCTTTCGGACCTTGCATGCCGGAAGACCTTTTGCCACGCTTCGCCGGCCAAATCCCGAGTCCAGGGCGCCTGCTGATCGCTCGAACATCAGTCGACCGGGTCTCGTGCGATCGTGGCGGCTCGCGTTTCGGCGACTTTTTCCAACATCCCACTCGAGCAGGAAAGCGGGGCATCTTTGGTCATCCATCCAGACATGTTGAACAAGGTGTTAACCGCGGACGGCTTCATCGCTGCCCTCGATCAGAGCGGCGGCAGTACGCCGAAGGCGCTCCTGACCTATGGCGTCGAGGAGAATGAGTACGATGACGATGAATCGATGTACGCGATGGTTCATGCGATGCGCGTTCGAATCGTTTCGAGTCAGGCTTTTGGCGGCAAGCGAATTCTCGGCGCAATTCTCTTCGAGAATACTCTCGATCGCGAGATCGAAGGCCTGCTGTCCTCCGAATTTCTCTGGCAGCGAAAGAATGTCGTGCCCTTCCTGAAGGTCGACAAAGGACTCGCCGACGAGGTCGACGGCGTTCAGATCATGAAGCCCATGCCCGACCTCGCCGCGCTTCTCGACAAGGCGAACGCATGCAACACATTCGGAACCAAGATGCGTTCGGTCATCAAGATGTTGGATGCGGGAGGGATCACGAAGGTCGTCGATCAGCAGTTCGAAATCGGTCGCCAGATCTGTGCCGCCGGTCTCGTTCCGATCATCGAACCCGAGGTCGACATTCATGCCACGGACAAGAAAGACGCCGAGACCTTGTTGGCCGAAGAACTCCTACCCCGACTCGATGCGCTCGCTGAGGATCAGATCGTGATGCTCAAGTTGACGCTCCCCGACGAGGCCGGCCTCTACGATCGCCACGTGGCCCATCCTCGGGTCGCGCGGGTCGTCGCGCTTTCTGGGGGCTACTCGCGCGAAGAGGCGAATCGCCGATTGGCCATGAATCACGGTGTGATCGCGAGCTTTTCGCGCGCGCTCACAGAAGGTCTTTCGGCGCAACAATCCGACGAGGAATTCGAGAAAACCCTCGACACTTCGATCGACGCCATCTGTCAGGCTTCCGCTACCTAGATGCTCGCTGCGGTTCCCGTTGCGGAATCGTTTCAGGCCCATGATCCCGCGAAGAGGGTCCCACTTTGTCCACCGATCGCAGTCCCGACGAGATCCGCCGAGAGATCGAGCGAAGGCGGACCTTCGCCATCATTTCCCATCCCGATGCCGGCAAGACGACGCTGACCGAAAAGCTGCTTCTCTACGGCGGAGCAATTCGCGAAGCCGGCGCCGTTCGGGCGCAGAAGGCGGCGCGTCATGCCACCAGCGATTGGCTCGAACTGGAGAAGCAGCGCGGCATCTCGGTCTCGAGTTCCGTTCTTCATTTTGAGTTCAGCGGCCACCACGTGAATATCCTCGATACGCCCGGCCATCGTGATTTCAGCGAGGATACCTATCGAACGCTGATGGCCGCGGACAGCGCCGTCATGCTGATCGACGCCGCGCGGGGCGTCGAGGATCAGACCCGCAAGCTCTGTGAGGTTTGTCGGCTTCGTCGAATTCCAATCTTCACCTTCGTGAACAAAATGGATCGGCACGGACGTGATCCCCTCGACATCATGAGCGAAATCGAAGACGTGCTTGGGATGGATGTGGTTCCCGCGAATTGGCCCGTCGGAGCGGGCAGCGACTTCCGTGGCATCTACGATCGCCTCGACCGGCGACTCGTCACCTTTTCGGGCGGCCAACATGGGACGCATCGCGTCGAAGAGTTCGTAATCGACGGGGAGCCGGACTCGGCCCCAATTCGCGAGGCGATGGGTCCTTTCGCCGACGACGCCCTCGGTGGACTCGAACTCCTCGACGGGGCCGGAGCCGCCCTCGATCCTGCCCTCGTCGCAAACGCGTCGCAGACGCCGATGTTCTTTGGCAGTGCGCTGACCAATTTCGGGGTTCATCCTTTCCTGGAGCGCTTTCTCGAACTGGCCCCGGGACCTGCGCCGAGGAAGAGCGAAGGGGACCTCGTCGACCCGGTCACTCATCCATTTTCGGGATTCGTCTTCAAGATTCAGGCGAATATGGACCCCGACCACCGTGACCGCGTGGCCTTCGTGCGAATCTGCTCCGGGCAATTCGAGAAGGGGCGCCAGACCATGCATATGCGAACGGCGAAACAGATCCGACTCAAGAATTCGACGCTGTTGATGGGGAAGGATCGCGAAGAAATCGAGGAGGCCTTCGCCGGCGACGTGATCGGGCTCTTCGATCCGGGCATCTTTCGGATTGGCGACACACTCTCCGACGTTGCCGGGGTCGTCTACTCGGGCATTCCGATCTTCGCTCCGGAATCCTATATGCGCGTCGAAGTGGCGGGCGTCCAGAAACGCAAGGCTCTCGAGAAAGGAATCGAACAGCTCGTCCAAGAAGGCGTCGTTCAGCTTTTTCGGGATCCGAAGGGTGGGTCGGCGAGCTGGATACTCGGCGCGATGGGGCCGCTGCAATTCGATGTCATGCAGCATCGGCTCAAGACGGAGTATGGGGTCGAACTCTCGCTGTCGAATCTGCCCTACAAGCTTGCGCGCTGGCCCCAGGCGGGTTTCGATCCCGAAGACTACAAATATTCGGAGCGCATTCGTGTCGTTCGCGATCGAGACGATCATTGGGCCCTGCTCGCGCATAGCGTCTGGGATTTTGATCGTCTGCTCGAACGCAACGAGGCGCTCGAATTGGCCGAGACGCCGGACCCCTCGCTCTTCGAGAACGTCGGCTGACCCACTCGTGCAGGGCCGGGACCTTCTTCAGACCACTTGATCAGGAGAGGGCGAGCGCGTCCTGGATGGCGACCGAAAGGTCTTCGAGCGAGAAGGGCTTTTCCAGGAAACCGTCGATGCCGACGCGCTCTGCTTCGGACTGGAGGTCGGCGGTTGAAAATCCGGTCATCAACAGGATTCGCAGATCAGGCCATTGGCCGCGCAGAGCTTCTCCCACCTCGATGCCGTGCATCTCACAGCGGAGCATCCAATCTGCCAGCAGGATGTCGGGTTCGAAGTCGCGCGAAACTTCGATCGCTTCCGCGCCGGTCTCGGCCGTACGGACATCGAGCCCGTCGCGACGCAGAAACCGCTCCAGATATTCCCGGTAGGTCGGTTCATCATCGACGATCAGGATTCGTCGGGGTGCTGGGGCTTCGCTTGCGCGTGCGATATCGGCTTGCAGGTCGCTGCTTCCGTTCGCGGAATTCTTGGATGGACGGGGCGGATTGTCTAAATGATCCGGCATCAGCAATGACTCCTACTTTTCTACGCCAATGATCTCGATCCTATATTGACTCTACGCGGTGCGAGCCTCAACCGTAACACGGTTTCCGCTCAGCCGGCTCAGCCGGCTCAGCTGCCTTGGATTCTTGGGGCGCCTCCGGCCACGCTCTCCGAAAAGCGGACATTTATGCATAGATTTTGTGATCAAATGACCCGATGAGTCGTTAGTGCGAGTGGGCGGTCCTCGCAGGAGTCAGCCGCGGGCGTCGACTCTCTCGATCACGGCGCGGACGATGATCGGCCAGACAATCGTCGCATCGGCGTAGACCTCGACGTGGCGTCCGCCCTCGCTCTCGGGAATGAACTTTCCCCAGGAGACGCCCTCGGCATAGCTGCAGCCGGAGAGGCCGCCCCAGTGATCCGGTTCTGGACAGATTCGAACGGCGTAGCGATAGCGTCGGACCGGCTCGTGGGTCCCCAGGCGGTCAGCGCTGATTTCGAGATAGGGGGCGATTTGTTGTGCCCAGTTTCGAGGGACTCCGCCGCCGATCGTGAAGATGCCGAGGCACTCGTTTTGTCGAATCCGATCGGCAAAGTCTTCGAGATCGAGAAAGGGGTCGAAGGCAAAGGTCGGCCTTCCGGCGGCTTCCAGCCGACGATTGTGGATCGCGAAGTCGAGGCCGAGTTCGGAATCCGTAAAGGCGGGGACGTAGATGGGAACGCCGTGATTGACGGCGCTGCGCAGGATCGCCCGACCGGCATCGCTTTGCTCGAGGTGGCTGCCGATACGCTCGAGCAGTCGGTGGCTACAGAGCGTGGTTCCGGGCTCGATTCCAGAAAGAACGAGATCGAGCAGCGCTTCTGTGTCATCGAGGTTGCGTTCGAGTTCGATCGTGTCGTACACGCGGTTGTAGCCGCGTTCAAAGAGCTCTTCGTCGGGCATCGACGGCCGGTGCTTGAAATGGAGCAGGCCGGCGGCTTCGACGACACCGTGGGTCATCAAGGCGCCTGTTGCCACGATCGCTTGAACCCATCCGCGCTCGATCATCTCGCATAACACGAGTCCCTGTTTGGCGATGGTCATGGCGCCCGAAATCGTGACGACCCGAAAACAATTCGGGTCGCGGACCATCTCTTCCAGCGCATCCGCAGCTTCGCCCAGTCGCCGTCCACCGAAGGCGGTATCCGCCATTGCCGAGACGAGCGCGTTTACACTATCGAGCCGGGCGACGTCGAGCGGGACCAGGGGCTCCAGTCCGTCGTCGATTCCGGTTCCGTAATTGTCCGAGTCTCGCTTCACTGTCAATTTGAATTCCTCGATCGGTACGGGCGATTCGAATTCGCCCGGGAGAACATCAAGTTTGGGGGAGGAGATCGGCGACGAGCTCGGTCGGCTCGTGTATGGGGAGGGAGCAAGACGTTCCAACGCAGACGTAAGCCGTGGCGCGACCATCGATGGCCTCGCGGCCGGCGAGCCAATCGGCCCCGACTCCGAGGATCGAAGGCGCTGCTCCGGCCGATGCCGTTTCGCTTGCGCTGTCCGGCGTGACGACCAGGACGGCATCTTCCGGTCGAAGAACACGGCGAGCGCGCTCGGCGAGCGCCTGCGTGTTGGAATCGGAAGCGTCGCCGACGATCACGGCGACGGAGAGACCTCGAATGCGCAGTGCAATCGCCCGCAGAAGCGTCGGGAAGGCATGAGGCGATCGCTCCAGAACCACAGCCTCCTCCGCGATTGCAAGATCAACGAAGGCGTCGAGTTCACTCGAGCCGGAAATCGCAGCGAGTCTGGTAAGGCCCAGGATCGCAAGTCCGGAAGCGTCGGGGGTGGCCCCGTCGTGTTCGGATCGCGGTCGGTGGATGAGTCGTTGGCTCTCGCGGTCGGTCAGGTAGAGCGCGCCGGAATCGCGATCGGCAAACCGACTGACAATGTCATCCGCGAAGCCGACCGCCGAGGCCAGGAATCGATCGCCGGCACCGGCGCGATGAAGATCCAGACAGGCGTTCAACATGGCGGCATGATCGTCGAGAAATCCCGAGGTATGGCTGCGGCCTTCGTTGTGGACTCGTTGGAGTTTCTTCTTCTCGTCCACCATCGAACCGAGGACGAAGTCGGCTGCGCCAACGGCATCCTCGAGCATCGCAGGATCCGCCCAATTCGAAGCGGCACGAGCCAGGCCGGAGATCGTGTAGCCATTCCAGGCAGCGACGTGTTTGGGATCGAGAGCCGGAGCGATTCGTTCCGCTCGGCGGGCGCGCAGCTTCACTCGGGCCGATTCGAATTCGCTTCGCGAGCCGCGGGCCTCGTCGATGAGGTGGCTGGCGAACCCCTCGAAGTTGCCCTTCGCGCGGACACCGTAGGCGCTGCAGAAGCTCTTTGATTCGTCTCCCAGAACGGCATCGATCTCTTCCGGGGTCCAGACAAAGAATTTCCCCTCGACGCCTTCACTGTCTGCATCTTGACTGGCGTGGAACGCGCCGTTGGCTGCGCGCATCTCGCGGCGGAGATATTCGACGGTTTCGCGTACCGGCCACTCGAGCTCGTGCGCGTCGTGACTTCGCCGCGCGAGTTCGGCGTAGAAAGACAAGAGCTGTCCCTGGTCGTAGAGCATTTTCTCGAAATGCGGAATCGTCCAGTTCGCGTCGACGCAGTAGCGATGGAATCCGCCGCCGAGCTGGTCGTAGAGCCCGCGCCGGGACATTTCCCGCGCGCATTGCATCAGGAATCCAGCAACCTGCGTGGCATCTTTTGAATCGAGGAAATCGAGCGCCGTCGACAAGAATTCGAGATTCGTCGGCGTCGGAAATTTTGGAGCGCTGCCGAAACCGCCGTGCGCGTGGTCCGCATTTCGCATGATCAGTGCGGCTGCGCTCCGAACGGTCTCCACACCGAACGTTTTCGACGACGCCTCTTCGGGGCGAGTCGGTCGTGCGACGAGGGCGGCTGCAATCTGTCCGGCATTTTCCTCGACCTCGCGCCGCTCTTCGCGCCAGGCTCGGGTCAATGCCGCAATGATTTCGGGAAAGCCGGGGGTGTTTCCGCGGCGTTCGGGCGGAAAGTATGTGCCCACGAAAAAGGGGCGACCCTCTGGAGTACAGATCGCGTTGAGCGGCCAACCGCCATGACCGTTCAAGCGCAAGGAAGCATCCATGTAGATCTGATCGACGTCGGGTCGCTCTTCTCGATCGACTTTGATGTTCACGAAGGCTTCGTTCATGAGCCCGGCGATGGCAGGATTCTCGAAACATTCGCGCTCCATCACATGACACCAATGGCAGGCGCTATAGCCGATGGAAACGAGCAGCGGTCGGTCGCATTCCCGCGCCCGATCGAGCGCTTCGTCGCCCCACGGATACCAGTCGACGGGATTGTGTTGGTGTTGGCGAAGGTAGGCGCTGGTCTCGCGCCCGAGCCGATTGGTCGGTCGCGCCGTCTGCGTCGCGTCTGCGGAGTCTTCGTGGCTCATGGGCGCCGACGAGTCTAGCCGGCCGACTGTCTTCCGGCGTGAGTTTTCTCCCGGTCGCGGACGAGCAGCGAGAATGCGACCGGCCGACTACTTTGTCGGTCATGGCGATCGTTCATCTCGACATTGACGGCGGAAGCGCCAGCGGCGGAGACGAGGAAAACATCAAGGCACTCCGTCTGCGTGCGGCCGAAGTACTCGAAAGCGCCTACGGGTTTCTCGAAAAACAACCCGATCAATGGGCGCGATTGCGGGCGCAGATTCTCTGTGACGCTCGGCCAGTCGAGGACCTCACGGATGCAATCGCAGGCTTGCAGACGGCGGACGGTCGTCTGCCGATGGCGACCCTCGTATCCGGCGGTGGGGGTGGATTTCCAGACACGGACCTCGGTTCGCTGGCGACGGATCAGCAAGCGATCGTGGGTACTCTCGAATTCTTGTTGATGGCTGCGGATGCCAGGGTGATGCACGCGGATTGGGTCGAACGCGCGGCGCGAGCGCTCGAATCCCTGCAGGCGGACGACGGTGCATTCAGGGTCGCCGCTCTCGGATCGGGATCCAGTGCCGAGCAGGCGGATGTCTTCTGGACCGGTATGGTCGGTGGGATCCTCGGACGCACTCCGGTTTCTCGTCCGAGCGGACTCGAGGCCGCCGGGGATTTTCTGGCGAGTCGATTCACGCCGGAATCCGTCGAGGACGATCGCTATTCGGCTCTTCTCGCGAATGCCCATTTCTTTACCAACGTGGCACACGACCTGGCCGACGAAGCGCTGCAATGGTGCGGCCGCGGGCTCGAGAAGGGATTTCGGAGTCGCCGATACGACGCTGTCTCGACGCTTCGGGTATTGCTGACCTGCGATGCGCAGGCGCTCCCGGCAGCCAGTTTCGACGTGGTCGAACTGCTCGAGGGTGTTCTCGCTGAACAAGCGGGCGATGGTGGGTTTGCCGAGCTTTCACTCGCGGGACCCACGGCGCGCACGACGCAGACCTTCGATGCGATGCTCGGGATCGTTCGCTTGTGCGCGGTTCTCGACGAGTGAGATCGTCTCCGCGCTAGTTCGATTCGATGAATCGTTCGAAGAAGGCGCGAATTCGAGCGGCGTTGGCACCGAGATCGCTTTTTCCGTCTCGCGACTTCGAGCGCATGTCGATCCTGGTTCCGGCTCCGTCCGCTTTGATTCGAACGGTGATGTCGTCGACGAAGCGGAAAATGGAGGACACATCCTGAGCGTCGAAGATCCCTTGGCTTTCGCTTCGAGCGACGATTTCCCAGCCCATTGATTCAGCGACGTCGATCGCCATCGCGAAGACGTCCTCGGGCGAGCCGGCGACGCGCAGCGGCGCGAGGTCGGGATAGGACTCGCGTACCTGGCTCTTGAACTCCTCCGGATAGTTCATGTTACGTCCGACATAGTCGGGAACCACCAACGAGGAGGTAAAGGCCGGGGGATTCTCGAGATCCGTGGTGATGTCGTTGATCGGGGGTGCATCGACGGCGGTCGAAGCGGGGCCGAGGACGACGATCACGAGACCCAGTCCAATGGCAAGACCGGTCAACGACTTGGTGCGGCCTTCGGGATCCCGGCCACCCCGCGAGAGGAGGAGGCCAACGAGACTGACGACCACGCTGAGCAGGCCGCCGAGCAAGGCGCCGGCTGCGAAGAGTTGGAAACCCATCAAGGGCGAGAGCAGCCCCAGAAACGCGCCCGCCACGCCGAGCAGCGCAACGAGACCTGCGACGAGAGAGAGAATTGGTGCGGCGGCCGCCATCGAAATCTCCTTCGGTCCTGTCAATGTCGTTCAATGTCGTTCGAGTGGTCATCATCATTGGCCATGTGTTGGCCCGAGTCGAGCGAGCGGGATCATATCACGCCTGACTCGACCACGATTCGGCGACGGGCGGGACCGCGCGCCGATTGGAGCCCTGAACGCGTTATGCTCGGGCGCCCTGAACGGGTGATCGCGTTCGCCTCGCCTGTCGGGATCCCGGATTGGGCGGACAGCGTAGCCGCGTCCCCGGCAGCCCACGCGACAAGAACGAGTCAAAAAGGAGCATTCCGTGTCGGAACTCGTACATCTCGAAGTCAAGTCGGGGGTCGCCCTCGTGACCGTCGATCGGCCGGATGCGCTCAATGCGATCAATCGTGAGCTACTCGCGGAATTCGATTCGACGATCGACGCGGTCGTTTCGAATCCGGAGATCAGGGCGTTCGTCGTGACCGGGGCCGGTCGAGCATTCATTGCGGGGGCCGATATCGCCGAGATGAAGTCGATGACGCCGCTGGAAGCCGAAGCCTTTTCCGCATCGGCACACCGGATCTTCGCGCGTCTCGAAGAGCTCCCGATTCCCACCATCGCCGCCGTGAACGGATTCGCGTTAGGCGGCGGTTGTGAACTCGCGCTGGCCTGCGACTGGATCTATGCGAGTACCAAGGCGCGCATCGGGCAGCCCGAGACCAGACTCGGCTTGATTCCCGGCTTCGGGGGGACGAGTCGACTCGTTCGACGAGTCGGACTCGCCTGGGCGAAGGAACTCGTCCTCGTCGCCGAGAATCTGGTCGCCGAAGAGGCCGAACGAATCGGTCTCGTCAATCGAATCTTTCCGCCCGAGGAACTCTTGCCGGCAGCACTCGCTGCTGGAGAAGCGATTGCGGCGCGGGGACCGATCGCGATCCGCATCGCCAAACAGGTTATGCAAGACGGTCAGGATGCGGACGTCCGAACGGCTCACGCGCTGGAACAGCGCGCTTTCGGTCTCGTCTTCGCTTCGCAGGACAGGGTCGAGGGAACCTCGGCCTTCGTCGAAAAGCGCGATCCGGATTTCAAGGGGCAATGACCGGACGGGTCCGCGGGGGACCGTCTCCGCAACGAACGGTCGAAACCGCCTGCCGCGTTCAATTCTAGTAGGGGCTAGTAGGGAAGGGCGCTGGCCGTCTTTTCGATGTCGTCGCCCGCGTCGAGCAGAATGCGCATCGCGTCCCAATCTCCTGCGAGGAGTTGATGCCGAACGCCGTCGGGAATCGAGATCGACATCTCGCCGGCACGCGAAGTCAGGCTACGCGCGTCGAGATCGATGCGCAGGTTCTGTGTCGGATCGAGTTCGACCGCGTCCATCAGCTTGGCCAGGTCGACCTCACCCAGCGTTATGCAGGGCAGGCCCAGGCTCGTGCAGTTGCCCGCGAAGATCTCGGCGAACGAGCCCCCGACGAAGGCGTTGAAGCCGAAGCGCATCAGCGCCTGCGGAGCATGCTCCCGCGACGAGCCGCAGCCGAAATTCTGGCCGACGATCAGGATCGAAGCGTGAGTAAAACGTTCGTCGTCGAGGGGATGCTGGCCTTTGGCTGCCTTTCGAGCGTCCTCGAAAGCATGTTGTCCCATATCGTCGAAGGTGAGGTCCTTCATGAATCGGGCCGGGATGATCCGATCTGTGTCGATGTCATCCCCGCGGACGACACAACCCGTTCCTTCGACGGAGTCGATCCGAATCGAAGTCTGCAATTCCTTACCCATGTTCACTTCCTCTCGGGAGTCGAAAGACGATCTCGCCATGCTCGCCGACGGTTCAACTGATCCTTCGAACGTCCACGACCTCACCGGCGATCGCAGCGGCCGCCACCATGGCCGGAGACATGAGAAGCGTTCGACCTGAAGGCGAACCCTGTCGTCCCTTGAAGTTCCGATTGCTCGAAGACGCGCAGACCTCGCGACCGCGCAATTTGTCTGGATTCATGGCCAGGCACATCGAGCAACCCGGCTCGCGCCAATCAAAGCCGGCCTTGCGGAAGATTTCGTGCAGCCCTTCCGACTCCGCCTGCCGCTGCACGTCTGCCGAGCCCGGGACCACGAGCGTGCGCACGCCTTCTTTGACGTGACCGGTCGCCGCGATTCGAGCGGCCTCGCGAAGATCCGAAATTCGACCATTCGTACACGAGCCGATGAAGGCGACATCGATCGGTGTTCCGGCAATCGAAGCGCCGGCAACGAAGTCCATGTATTCGAGGGCTTCTTCGACGCCGGCCCGTTCGTCGTCGGAGGCCTCGTTCGGGGTCGGAATGGATTCGCTGACGCCGATGTTGTGTCCGGGATTGATGCCCCAGGTAATGCAGGGCTCGATCTCGCTTCCGTCGATTTCGACGACATCGTCGTAGACGGCGCCGGGATCGCTGGCCAGAGCGAGCCATGCAGCTGCTTTCCCTTCGAAGTCCCCATCGTCGGGCGTATAGCGGCGTCCGCGCAGGTATTCGACGGTGGTCGAATCCGGGTTCACATAACCACAGCGAGCGCCGCCCTCGATCGACATGTTGCAGATCGTCATGCGCTCTTCCATCGACATTGCATCGAGCACAGGCCCGGCATATTCGTACGCATAACCCACGCCGCCATTCACGCCGAGCTTTCGAATGATGGCCAGGATGACGTCCTTCGCGAAGACCCCCGGCTCGAGCGTCCCGGTCACTTCGATTCGTCGGACCTTGAGTGGAGAGATCGCCATGCACTGTGTCGCGAGCAGGTCTCGGACCTGACTGGTCCCGATGCCAAAGGCGATCGTGCCGAACGCACCGTGGGTCGAGGTGTGGGAGTCGCCACAGCCGATCGTCATGCCGGGTTGAGTCAATCCCAATTCCGGTCCGATCACGTGAACGATGCCCTGGAATCCGGACTCGGGTCCGAAGAACTGGATGTCGTGCTCGCGACAATTCTGCTCGAGTTCGCTCATCATCGCCTCGGCGAGCTCATCCTGGAGCGGACGCGACTGATCGTCGGTGGGAATGATGTGGTCGACGGTCGCGAAGGTCCGCTTGGGATAACGCACGGACAATTCGAGCTCCCTCAGCATCGCGAAGGCTTGAGGGCTGGTGACCTCGTGGATCAGGTGGGTGCCGATCAGGAGCTGCGTTTGACCCGAGGCCAATTCTCGCACGCGATGGGCATTCCAGACCTTCTGGAACAAATTCTTGGCAGGGTTCGCCATGTCTTTTCGTCTCTTTTCATTGGTTTCGATCGTTCTCGCGCCTGCATTCGCGACTCGCGACCCGCTTCACTTCGGAATTGGAGGCATGGATAGCACGACCTCGCTAGTCCTCTACCCTCACCCCCCGCACGAGACGAGCACCCAGCGGGGACAAGGAGAATCACTTTCATGGAGTTGATGCATACGGCACACGTGCCGGTCGGGGAGGGTCCCTTCCCGACGATCGTGGCCCTTCACGGATTCGGTGCCAGCGGCCACGATCTGCTCGGCATCGCGCCCCATATCCAGAACGGCGAGGTTCTGTTCATCTGCCCACAGGGTCCGATGGCGATCGAAGCGGCTCCCGGCCAGCGCGCGTATGGCTGGTTTCCGCTTTCGCAAGCGGGGGCGATCGAGCCGGCGTCGCTGGTGGGTGCCCGTGGGTTGCTCGAGGGATTTCTCGAAGACGCGATGGAGCGCTATCCGATCGACCCCGAGCGCCTCGTCTTGCTCGGCTTCAGTCAGGGGGGCGTCATGGCCTACGACCTCGCCCTGGGTCGCCCCGAGCGATTCGCGGCGTTGGTGGCGCTTTCCACCTGGCTACCCGAAGCCGTTCTTTCGGGATTGCAGGAGAGCGATTTCCGCGCGTCGCTCGCGACGCTGGTCATCCATGGTTCGAACGATCCGATGGTGGCGATCGACAATGCGAAGGAAGCGCAGGAGAAGCTGCAGGAACTCGGGATCGAAGCCGCCTGGGGAGAATATGAAATGGGACACGAGATCAACCAGAATGCGCTGCGCGATTTGATCGGTTGGCTGGCGCAGGGCCCCTTTGCGGGGACGGATCCGGGAACCGCGATCGGGTAGGAGTCGAGAAACCATGAGCACGGAACGATGGGCGATTCACATGCACAAGGAGTATTTCAAATTCTCCTGTGCCCATTTCCTGATCTTCCCGGACGGGTCGAAGGAAC
>Ga0310122_10000846_pt1 | contig 19530 bp, 22 predicted proteins | sample CB6_Bottom_1051__FD_203503 | JGI IMG/M metagenome (GOLD analysis project Ga0310122, IMG submission 203503) | Marine microbial communities from Western Arctic Ocean, Canada - CB6_Bottom_1051 | ecosystem: Environmental > Aquatic > Marine > Oceanic | place: Canada: Western Arctic Ocean | collected...
ACCGGGTTCGGAAACCTCGCCGCCAGCGTGACGGGCTTTCAAGGTCTCGCGAGCTGGCCCGGGCGGCCACCATCGGGACCCTACGGCGCGTACACCGACTTCATTGGCGTTCGTTACAACGCCATCTCGATCCTCGCCGCCCTCGACCATCGCGAGCGTACCGGCGAGGGCCAGTACATCGACATGTCCCAGGCCGAGGCCGCGTTGCATTTTCTCGCGCCCGGCTACCTCGACTACACGGTCAACGGCGAGCTGCGAGTCGCCGTGGGAAATGAGGATCTCGCTCTATCGCCACACGGCTTCTATCCCTGCGCGGGAGAAGATCGTTGGATCGCCATCGCGATTACCGGCGAGCCCGAGTGGCGGGTACTCTGCGAGTTGATGAACCGGGTCGACCTGCTGGATCAGCGTGAGGATCGCGACCTCGTCGACGCGGCGATCACGGACTGGACGACCCACCAGGAAGCAATCGCTCTCGAGCAAAGCCTCCAGGACGCGGGGATCGCCGCGCACCGGGCATTCGACATGCCCGATCTCCATGCGGACGAACAGCTTCAAGTTCGTGAGCACTACTATTGCGTCACACACGAGATCTACCAAACGCATACCATCGAGAGTTCGCGTCTCAGGCTCTCCCGAAGCCCGGAAAAGCGCGCCAAAGCTGCGCTTTCACTCGGCCGAGACAACCGTTCCGTTCTCGAGAGCTTTCTTGGTTACTCGAGCGAGCAGATCGATGCCCTGATCGAGGCCGGAGTTCTCGAATCGGAGCCTGACAACTAACGCGTGCTGGCTTTCCCGGCCTGATTTCCCCAAGCTCGCCTTCGCTCTCGCGTCTATCCGTTACCAGGGAAGCAACATGCCCTCGGCATGCCGAAACTCGATCGGCGTTTCGGGACCGAGTTCATCGATGCGGGCCGCCAGGCCGGCGGCCGCCTCGGAGGGTTTTGTGAGACTCTCCCATCCCTTCGATCCCTTCGTCATCTGCGTGGCCACCGTGCCCGGGTGCAAGAGTACGACTGAAACGCCGCGGGGCTTCAGTTGATGATGGAGATTGACGCCTAGCATGTTCGCCGCCGCCTTGGACATGCGATAGCTGTACATGCGGCCCGACTCGTTGTCGCCGATCGAACCCATCCGGCTCGTGACGATCCCGACCTTGGCACCGACGGCGAGATTGTCGGCCAGGGCGTTGACGACCCGGAGCGGTCCCAGGGCGTTCAGGTTGTAGTGCGCGAGCATGGCGTCAAAATCGAATTGGCCCCATCGGTCGAGCGCCCCGATCCCCGAGACATGAATCAAGACGTCGATCTTCGTCGTAGCGACCGCCTCCGCCAAAAGCTTGATGGCCGCATCACTCGTGACATCGATTCCGCCAATGACGCGAACGCCCTTGTCCGCCCACTCCTCACCGTCGCCCTGGCAGACTGCGATCGCCTCGTCGTCGCGAGATCGGTAGACATCGATCAGGGCCGCTCCAATGCCGCGATCGGCTCCAATGATCATCACAGTGCTCATGGCAAGTTTCCTTTGCGCATCGGGCCATTCAGTCTAGCCCCGTCGATGCCCTTCGCCGGAGCTTGCGAATGGAAGTGCCTCCGACCCGCAATCGGGTTGCCGTCCGTCTGCTCGGCTGTTGAATCGCCATCAAACAGCCAATCCCCGAGGCGTGATCGGCTGCATCGATCGCCGAGATGGATTCGCCTTCGGGTCTCGCTATGTTTCCTCCTTGCCGACACAGGGCGTGCGCGCCACCGACGTTACGTCGTCTCGGCTGCGAAGACGATCGGCCCACCTGCGAAGGCGGTCACGCGAGCCGGGCACACCCGGACGGCCGCGCATCCACCGTATTCCTCTCTAGACCCTCTTTAGACCCTCTCGCGCAGCCTCTCGCGACGCGACCTATGATCCCGGTCCAATGAAACGCCTCGACGATCCATTCTCCTTCGCTCGCGCTGCTGTGATCGTCGGGAGCACGCTGCTAGGCGTCGGTTGCTTCGGCGTCGATGACCCCTCGCTCGATCCGGTGACGGATGCGCGATTTTCCGAGCCGCCTCCCGTGCTGCGCGATCTCGGCCGCGACGAAGGGCGCAACGTTTTCTGGGGCGATCTCCACATCCATACCGCCTACTCCTTTGACGCCTATACGCTCGGCACTCGGGCGCTGCCCGACGATGCCTACACCTTCGCGAAGGGCGGCACGATCCAGCACGCCATTGGATATCCGATCCGTGCCAAGCGTCCTCTCGACTTCGCCGCGATCACTGACCATGTCGAATTTCTCGGCGTTCCTCGCAGCCGAGGCGAAGCGAACCCGACGCCACCCCCCAGTCCGCGCGAAGTTCTGGAGACGGGGAACCGTATTCGCATCACCTGGAATCTCATCCGTCGCACGATCTCCGAGATGGGCAACGCCGAGACCCGAGAAGAAGCCTTCGGCGACGCCGGTACTGGCCGAAACGCAGAGATCTCGGCCAATGCCTGGCGTGAAATCATGGCCGCCGCGGAGCGGCACAATGAGCCTGGACGGTTCACCACCTTCATCGCGTACGAGTGGACCTCGATGCCCAACGCCAACAACCTCCACCGTAATGTCGTCTACCGAACGAACCGAGCGCCCGAAAGGCCCTTCAGCTCCCTCGAATCCGAAGATCCCGAGGACCTCTGGCGCGCGCTCGACGAGCAGCGCAGCCAGGGCATGGAGGCAATCGCCATCCCGCATAACGCCAACGTCAGCAATGGCCTGATGTACGACCGGGTCCGCTTCGACGGCTCGCCGCAGGATGCCGCTTACGCAGCGACCCGCATGAAGAATGAGCCCATCAGCGAGATCCTCCAGGTCAAGGGGCAATCGGAGACCCACCCCATCCTGTCGAGCGAGGACGAGTTCGCCGACTTCGAAATCCTCGAACTGCTGCTCAGTTCGAGCGGAGAAAAGAGCGAACCGCGCGGCAGCTACGCGCGCGACGCCCTACGCAGAGGCCTCGAATCCTCCGCGTCCAAGGGCTTCAACCCCTATCGCTTCGGCGTCATCGGAAGCAGCGACTCACATAACGCGAGCTCACCCGTCGAGGAAGACAGCTACCACGGGAAGCTTCCGCTGCTCGATGGCACGATCGGCCTCCGACTGGGCGAGAGCCTTCTGCTGCCCAAGAGTCAGAATCGGAGCCTCTCGTGGAGCGCCCAGGGCCTCGCAGCCGTCTGGGCCGAGGAAAACACACGCGCTGCGCTCTTCGACGCCCTACGAAGGAAGGAGACCTACGCTTCGTCGGGACCTCGCATCACCGTCCGATTCTTCGGTGGTTGGCATTTCGAACCCGAACTCACGAGCCATCCGGACTTCGTGGCCCGGGCCTACGCGCAAGGCGTTCCCATGGGCGGCACCTTGGTGCCAATCGATCGCGCAGTCGCGCCGCGATTCGCGGTCGTTGCGCTGAAGGACCCGATGGGTGCCAACCTCGACCGGATCCAGATCATCAAGGGTTGGGTCGACGCGGACGGCAAGAGTCATGAACGGATCTTCGATGTTGCGGCCTCGGGTGGACGCCAACCGGACCTCCGCCATCGCATCACGCCCGTCGGCGATACCGTCGACATTGCGAACGCCCGCTATGAAAACAGCATCGGCGCGGCGCAACTCTCGACCGTCTGGCAGGATCCGGAATTCGACGCGTCCCTCGAAGCCTTCTACTACGCGCGCATTCTCGAGATCCCGACGCCACGCTGGTCGACCTACGATGCGAAAGCCATGGGTGTCCGGGCACCGGAACCAACGACCCTGCAAGAACGCGCGATCACTTCGGCGATCTGGGTTCAGGCCAATGGCGCGGCCGCAGTCGGCAACGCGAACGGTGAATAGGCCGCCTGTGTCGAGCCTTCTCTACTCGCGGACCAGTCGCGCGATCTGGCCGCCGGAGGCATGCTCGAAAAGCAGGTAGATGGCTCCGTCGTATCCGGTTTCGACGTCTCGGATTCGGGCGATCCCTCGGAGCAATGTCTCTTTGTGAACGACCCGATCCCCGGAAAGGACCCATCGATACAATTCCTTCGCCTTCAACGTTCCGACGATCAAATTGTCTCGCCACTCGGGAAAGGCATCGCCGCGATAGAGCGTAAAGCTCGATACGGCCGGGAGATCGCGCGGCCCTCTCCACGTTCTTCGCGAATGGACTCATGACGGATCGTCATCGTCCGCGATGATGGGAAGTGGGGTCGCGTCGTTTCCGGGTTCGATCAAAAGACGGGTGAGACGCATCCTCGCAATCCGCCAGCGCCCCTCTTGCTTGCGATACTCGTCGTGATAGTGGCCGTAGCCCTTGAATCCCGCGCCGAGCTGCACGATATCGACCATCGACCAGATGCCCGACGCCGTATCCGGGCCCGTGATCTCGATCTCGGGCATATGTCCGTGATGTACGGTGAGCACATCCGCCAGGAACCCTCGCGTCACTTCGACCATCTCGTCCCCAGACGCGACGCGGCTGACCGGGTGGGGACCGTGAAATTCGCCGACGAAGTCGTCCGTGAAGACATCGCGCAGGGCCTCCCACTGCTTGGTATCGAGAAGCCTGAAATATCTGGCCTTCAAGCGCTTGATGTCCTCGATCTCTTCGATCGCGGATCGCGACATGGATTGCCCTCCGGTCTCGCGAGCGGCGCGACCGCTCGACTGGTGATTCGTGAGGCTCGAAATCTCGACGTTAGTTGTGGTCCTCGTCGGGGAGGCGCAGCAGGTGGGCCGGACCGTGGACGTCGTTGATGGCCGCGTTCTCGCCGTACATGCTTTCCTTCTGCGCTTTGTACGCCTTTCGATTCGCACCCAATGGTGCCAGCTCGTCGGCGCGCGCTCGCGCGACGTCCAGCAGGTCTTCTGCGCTGGCGATTCCCTGCACGATGCCGGCTTCCAATGCCGCCGGCCCCGTCCAGCGACGGGCGAGCTGAACCGTTTCGAAGAACGTGTTGGCCGGTAGCTTGTGGCGAAAGAGCGCGAGTTCCGGCCGCGGAATGACCATTCCCAACTGCATCTCATTGGCGCAGACGTAGCCGCGATCTTCCCGCATGATGCGTTGGTCGTGGCACATCACCGTCATCAGACCGGCGCCGAAGGCGTGCCCGTTGATCGCCGCGACGCTCGGCACCGGTAGCGTGATGATGCGACTCATCACCGCCATGAACTCGGTACCGAATACTTTGCGATCGCCGCGAGGGTCGTCCTCGGCGAGATTCTCGGCGGAGATCCACTCGAGATCGAGGCCGTTCGAAAAGAACTTCTCGCTCGAAGAAGTCGTCACCAAGGCGGCCGGGCCCTCGGAGCCTTCGATCTCGTCGAGCGCCTCTGCGAACGCACGCACGAACGTCGTGTTCCAACGATTCTCACCGTCATTCATTGTCAGCGTATAAACATTTCCGTCGCGTTTCAGATCAATCATGCATTCTCCCCGCCATCTCCAGGGCGATTGGCTGCGTCAACTGTACCGAGCGCGATGTGTTATTCGAAGGCGCCCGGCTGGGCAACCGTTTCGATATTCAATTGGCCCGCCAGACCCGCCGTGCGGTGTACGGAAATCTCTTGCCACGCCTTGGACGAGGACATCCGAAACAGGTCCGCACGCTTGGGATACATGGCGATCGCCACTTCGTCCCAGAGATCTTCTACCTGACCCAGAGCCAGGAACGTCACATCACCGGCAAAGAAACCCTTGCCACCAAATTCCGCCAGCAATTTCACGACTTCTCGAGCATAGAGCTGATACGCCTGATAGCCGGTCAAGTCCGTCTCGCGGCCGTCCTCGTATTCAGCCTTCTCCTTGAACTTCAAGAGGTTGATCATGTAGATGGGGCCCTCGGGGCCCTCCTCCATCATCTCCTTGATGCGCTCGGGGCTGCCGGGCATCACTTCATTCTCGACTTCCATCTTCGCTTCTCCTCATTCGTCCGCTCATTCGCAGGGGCGCGGGTCTCTGGTGGCCCGTCGTCCCCGTCGAAGGTGACATATTGACAGATAGACTGCCAAAAAATATCCTGCCCTGAACGAGAAGAGTTCACGATGTGCGCCCCAGAGAGGGCCTCGGCGCCCCATGCGAATTCGAATGCGATTTGGAGTTTCCCATGGCGGCCGTGAGCGAAACCATCCCCGCAGCCCTGCAGCCCGATGTCGATGCCGCCCTCGACTGGTTCAACGGCACACAATCGGATGTCTTCGAAGTGACCGGGATCATCGATGCCGATCTCGCCGTCGAAGCGGACACACCCCGCGAATTGAAACTCGTGTTATGCGGGGGCGATACCTGTCAGCAGCGAAGCTTTCGCGTCGCGCGATCGGCCGAGGGATTCGATGTCGCGTACTCGGAGACCGAGCCGTCGGACGACGACACGGCCACGAAGGTACAATCAGAGCTCGATCCGCCGCCCGGCGCGCGCAGAGCCTGGCTCGACAAGGTCCTCGGTAAACACAAATTCGTCGTGCTGGTCTTCTACCGAGGATTCTGGTGACCGCCCTGTCGCTCCGAGTTACGGGGCTATGCGCGCGATGGAGTCGTGGAAGAGATCAGGGCCGCGGGTGGCGAGATCTATGCCATCACGAGCGAACCCCAACGGCTCGCGTCACAGGCCGAGGAGGTCTGGGAACTCGCCTTCGAGTCGGTCGGTGATCCACATCATGAAATCTCGAATACCTGTCGCGAGCGCGGTCTGCTCGAACTCTTCGTGAATACCCGGACCAACCTGATGGAATTCGACGAGAATTCGTCCTACAGCCATCCCAAAGGCTATTTCCAGCCCGGCGTCTTGTCGCTGGCCTCGGACGGCCGCGTACTCTACCGCTGGCGGGGCACGCCAACACGCAAGAACATGGGCGGCGCGACCGAGCGACCGACCGCGAAGCATGTTTTCGAAAACGTCTCGCGAGCGCTCTCTGTTGCGGCGTCTTCCGATCCGCCCCCGGATGCAGGGCTCGATCGGAAGCCGAAACTCGATTCGCGCGGAATCCCCTGGCCACTCTTCGTGTCGCTGCTGGTCGCGAACGGTTGGTTCGTCAAGCCGCGACCCTTCCCCTTCTTGAGCGACGGCCCCAGCGTCGAGCGGCGCGCCAAACGCGCGGTCCTGCGAATCCCGTTCTTCCTGGCGGCCTGGGCGATTGCCTTCTCCCAGCTCCCGATCGCGTGGGTGGGATTGGCGTTCCTCGGCTGGGCAGCCTGGCTGACGCCGCATGTTCGATTCATCAACAAGCAATTCCAGACCGAGCCCGTCGTACCCTGAGCGCGCTCGCTAGCTACATCGGGCCGGCGACTACAGATCGAATCTCACGCCCGAGCGCTCTTCAGAAATTTCCCACAGCCTGGAGGCGTCGGCGATGCTCTTCGCTCGCTCTGTACGTCCGACCTTTTTGGGCGCACCCCAGATCTCGAAGAACCGGCCGGGTCCAAAGTAGTCGTTCGCCTCGACGCTCCGGTCGGTCGCCGCCCGTAGGGTCGGCAGCGCGCCGCCAATCGGCTGCATCCCAAAGAGCGGGTTCATGAGCTGGAAGACAGTCGAGTGTTTCTGCAGGTTCGTCTGCGTCCAGCCCGGATGCGCGGCGGCGGCCAACACGTCGGCACGCGCTCCGTCCAATTTTCTCGCCAACTCGGCGATGAAGAGCAGGTTCGCAAGCTTGCTTTGCGCATACGCCGAGCTGGCGTTGTAGCCGCGCGCTTCGAAGTCGAGGTCCTCGAAATCCATCCGGCCCATTCGATGAGCCGTACTCGACACGCTGATGATGCGCGCACCCTCGGACGCGAGGAGCAAATCGAGTAGCAGTCCGGTCAGCGCGAAGTGACCGATGTGATTGACCCCGAATTGAAGTTCAAAACCCTGCTTGGTCTTGCTGGCCGGTGGGATCATGACGCCGGCATTGTTGATCAGCAGATCGAGACGATCGAAGCGCGCATGAACCGACGCCGAGAAAGCGCGAACCTGCTCGAGATCGGCGAGGTCGAGCGCCATGAAATCGATCTGCGACTCGGGCAATTCGAACCGGATGTCTTCGATCGCCTCGTCGGCGCGCGCCTGACTGCGACAGGCCAACACGATGTGCGCCCCCCGGCGAGCAAGCTCGCGGGCGGTCTCGAGCCCGATGCCGCTGTTGGCTCCGGTCACGATCGCGACGCGACCGGTCTGATCCGGGATGTCGCTCTGGCTCCAGTCCCTACTCATGGCGAACTCCTTTCGGGCGCGAGGCCCTCTCTGGTCCCCGCCTGGCTCGACGCGGATTGGCCGGCGCGTCCGGCGGACAAGCGGTCGAGCGCCGCTTCGGTCTCAGCCACCAACATCTGGATGATTTCGCTCGTCGGCAGCACTTTGCGAATGACCGCCGAGGACTGACCGGCCGCCAGGGCGCCCGTCTCGACTTTACCCTCGAATCGACCCGTCGTGTATGGGTCCTCACCGAGCCAGTCGCGGATCACACCGAATTGTTTCGGGAAGTCGCGGATTCGTGCTTCCAGCTCTGGAGCTTCCCACGCGGCCGTCGTCTGGTTTCGGATCATGCGACACGGTTTGCCGGAGAAGCAGCGGGTTCGAATCGTGCCCTCGTCATCGATCTCGGCGATCCGATTCTTGTATTTCTCGTGGCCGAAGGCTTCTTCGCTCGCGACGAAGCGCGTGCCCATCCAAACGCCGACACCGCCCATCGCGAGCACCGCGGCAATGCCGCGTCCATCCCCGATCCCACCGGCGGCGATCACCGGGACATCGACCGCGTCGAGCACGGCGGGGAGCAGCGACAGCGTTCCAACGCGACCCGTGTGGCCGCCGCCGTCGTAGCCTTGAGCCACGACGATGTCGACGCCACTCTCGACGACACGACGCGCGTTCTTGGTATTTCCAACGAGTGCGATGACGGTCATTCCCAGGTCGTGGGCCTGGCCGATGACCGGACCGGGGTCGCCCAGCCCGCTCGCGAGGACGGGCACCCGCTCTTCGAAGACGACATCGACGTGGGCCTGCACGCTACTGGCCAGTTGGCCGGTCACGACGTCGGCGGCCGGCCGACGGCTCGTTGCGAAGAGAATGTCCACACCGAAGGGACGATCGGTCCGCTCGCGCACCTTGCGAATCTCTGCACGCAATTCCTCGGGTGAGAGGGAGGCCGATCCGATCATTCCGAGCCCTCCGGCCAGGGAGACGGCGGCCGCGAGCTCAGCGCGCGCGATGAAGCCCATTCCGGCCTGGATGATCGGAACTTCGATTCCAAGAGTGTCACAAATTTGTGTCTGCAGGGCGGGATGGGTCATGGGCTCCTCCGGATTTCGAGGTTTTCGAGTGTGGAGCAGAAAGCGAATGCTAATGGCGGCGGCGGCAGGAATCGAGCCCGGCAGACGCACCTTGCCGTGGGGGTCAGGATAATGCGAAGATCGGGAGTTCGAGAGCGCGAGGACCACGAACGATCAAGACGAGGAGAACGAGGTGTCCATTTCATTTCACGATGCGAGTGTGGGGAGCTATCTGCAGGTGCTGGGCGGGATCGCCGGCGTTCTCGAGAAGGGGGCGAGCCATGCGGCCGAAGCCGGGCTCGATCTGCAAGAGATCGTCATGACGCGGCTACGTGAAGACATGATGCCCTTCCACTTCCAGGTCGTGTCGGTCGCCCACCATTCGTGGGGCGCGATACAAGGCCTGCAGCAGGGCAGCTTCACGACGCCATCGTTCGATCTCGACAAGGACTACGCCGGCCTTCAGAGTCTGGTGGCGGAAGCACGCGAAGGACTGGAGGGACTCGCCGCATCGGACGTCGACGCGCTCGCGGACAAATCCATGGTCTTCAAGCTCGGCAAGAACGAGCTTCCGTTTACCAACCAGAACTTCCTGCTGTCCTTCTCGCTTCCCAATTTCTATTTCCACGCCACGACGACCTACGACATCTTGCGCATGCTCGGCGTCTCGATTGGCAAGCGGGACTTCCTCGGACAGATGAAGCTGGGCACCTGAGCGCTGACGGCCGCTCAGTCTGACGACGCCTTCGCCTCTGGATCGAACGCTACTTCTCTCTCTTGGCTGCCTTCGCCGCCCTCGCCCGCTGGGTCGCCTTGAACGACGTGTAGTCCTGATGCAGATCCTCGGCCGGCGAGTCCTTCGACAACTCGCGCACCCGGATGTACTCGCCGCGATCGTACGCGCTTCGAAACTGCTTGATCGCACCCCACGGATCGTCGACGCGTCCGCCGGCTCCGAGCCCAAAGCCTTCGACGGTCGCTCCGTAGGTCAAGGCTTGCAGGCCCATTCGGTGGAGCAGCTTCGGACTCGCCGCTTCGAGGACTTCCGGCGCAACCGAGAGCACCCAGTTCTCCTGCTGGCGCATCCAGGATTTGACGTTGCTCATCGTGGCGACGAAGCGGCGCTCGTTGGTTCGGTTCACTCCGGCGCCGTGCAGGACCCGGCCGTCGAAGACCATGATGGTGCCGGCCGGCGCCTCGAGGTTGATGGCAGGGGGCATCGCGCCGACCTCACCGGCCGAGCCCGCGTCGATCAGGATGCGATGCGAACCGGGGATCAGAAGCGTGCCGCCGTTCTCCTCGTCGACGTCCTGAGAGATGTACATGGTGTTGACGAGGGCGGGAGCTTCTTCTGGGACCCAGGGCAAGAGCGGTCCCTGGTCCAGATGCAGGCCCTGCGGATAGCCGCCCGGATCGGCACCATTCGAGAGAAAGCTATGACAGATCCAACCCTCGCCTAGCATCTCGTTCATCAGTTGCTCGATCAAGGGCCCGGCCTGCACGGCCGCAGGGTCTTGTTCGATGCACTGGGCGAAGACCTCGCCTTTGTTGATCAGCGTGTTCACGTACTGACCGGCCGGCGTCATCTGTTCGATGCCCGCGAGTCGCTCGCCTTCGGCCTGGGCGAGCAGTCTCTCGAGGAATCGATCGGTTTGCGCCTCCGACATCCCGTCTTCGATCAGCGTGAAGCCCCATTCGACCAGTTCGCGACGCATCCGGTGGAGGTCGCGCGTCGGCTGGGGCAGATCGAAGGCCTTCCAATAGTCGTGCTTTCGCGCGACCGTCGTATCCCAGTAGCCCCCAGTGCCCCACTCCAAAGGCTTTCGCGGATCCGGCGGAATCATCCAGGCGTTGTTGGCGAACATCGACTTGTAGGGCTCACCGCAGCGCAGAAACGAACGATAGAGACGTTCCTGCCTGGGTGAGTTGGAAGCGACGTGTTCGGGTTCAAATTCGGCAGGGATGGGCATCTCTTGGTCCTTCGGCGAGCTCATGACGGTATGCCCGGAAGCGCCCGATGAGCTCCGACAGTTTCGCACGGATGGCCCCGCCTCACAGCCAGATTCTAGCCGCGATCCGCCAGGATCAGCTCGACCACTTTCTCGCCGTGCGTGTTCTGCAGAAAGTGCCCGGCGTCCGCGAGACCCTCGAAGCGCGCGTTCATCCGGGCGGCCCAATCCTTGCCCCAGGCCTCCGTGAACACATCGTCGGCACATCCCCAGATGAATTGAACGCCCTTCTTCCAATCGAGCAGGGTCCGGTAGTGGAGATTCTGGGCTTCGGCATTTCCATTGTCTGGGCTGTCCAGGGGGATCGATAGTGGGAATCGGCGCGCACCGTTGTAACCCTCGTCGGGAAGGCCGCGAAACGGCGCCGAGAAGCCCTTGTAGACATCCGCGGCGATGCCGGTCAGGCCTGGATCCCGACCCTGCGTGATTGCGGGAATGATCACTTCCGGTCCAGCGAGTCCGCCGCTCAGTACGAGCAGGAGTCCAAGCTCGGGTTGCCGCAGATCGAACGTGCCGCCCTCGTGCCAACCCGCGTTCCAGTTGCGAATCCCCTCCGAGTATTCGTAGCTCGTGTGATGGAGCCAGGTGTTCATGATGACCAGATGATCGAAGCGTTCGGGCATCATGGCCGCCTGCGCCAGACCCGTCGGGCCGCCCCAGTCCTGGCAGACGAGTGTTATGCGCTGAAGGTCGAGCGCCGTGATCAGGGACGTGAGGATCTCGGTGTGTCGCGCGATCGTGTACCAGTGGATGTCGGTCGGCTTGTCGGAACGACCGAAGCCCATATGGTCCGGGGCGATGCAGCGATAGCCGGCGGCCACGAGGCCCGGAATCATATGCCGGTAGAGAAAGGCCCACGTCGGCATGCCGTGGAGCAGCAGTATGACGGGCCCATCTTTCGGACCTTCATCCAGGTAGTGCATCCGCAGGTCTTGCCATTGGTGATATTTCGGCTGATACGGAAAGTCGGGAAGGTCGATGAAATTCTCTTCGGGTGTTCGCAGGAAATCCGTCATCTCTCTCGTGTCCTCTCTCATTTCGCGGACCGCGGCGGTCCCGATGTCGAATCTATTTTCCGCTGTAGACCGGGGCTCGTTTCTCGATGAAGGCACGCATGCCCTCTTTCGCGTCCTCGGTCTGTGAGCAGAGAATCTGGTTGCGATTCTCGATCGCCATGGCCGCTTCGAGACTGTTCGCGTCGATGGCCATGTTCAGCCCCTCTTTGGTCAATCGAAGTCCCATCGGCGAAGTCGTCAGCATTTCTTCCAGATAGGGCTTGGCCGCCGACAAGAGCTCAGCGTCTGGCACGACTTCCGACACCAATCCCGCCGACAGCGCACGCTCTGCTTCGATGAATCGCCCGGTGAGCATCAACTCGGAGGCCAGCGCGGTTCCGACCAGACGCGGCAGCAGGTACGACGTCCCCATGTCGCAGGCCGTCAGCCCGATCCGAATGAACGCGGCGTTCATGCGCATGCTCTGTGCGGCGATTCGGATATCGGATGCCAGCGCAAAGGCAAACCCGCCGCCACAAGCCGGCCCCTGAATCAGGCTGATGATCGGCTGCGGACATCGACGCATCAGCATATAGACCTCGGCCAGATAGCCTTGAAAGCCAAAGCCGCGTCCGACCGGCCGATGTCCTGAACTGTCCACCATCTTGTTCGCTTGCTTGATGTCGAGGCCCGCGCAGAACGCGCGACCTTCGCCCCGCATCACGACGACGCGGGTATCCGTATTCTCGAGCAGGCCGCCAAAATAGTCTCGCAGATCCGTCACCATCTGTGTGTTGATGGCGTTCAAGGCCTCGGGCCGATTGAGCACGAGCCAATCGACCGGGCCCTCACGATCGATGCGAATCGTCTCGTAATCCGGTGCGGTCAATTCCTATCTCCTCCAATGATCTGATGTTAGTGGGTCTTGGACCGCTCGCGCTTTTTGCGTCACGACGACCCGTTCCTGGATTCCTGTACCGCGACTCGCCAGCTGAGCCCGCAACCGATCAGGGACAGTAGTAGGGCGAGCACCAGGCGCGGATCGCCGAGCTGGAACCAGGGATCGATGGGAAAGGCGATGGTCTTTCGCATGGCCGCAATCTTGAAGTCGTGTGAACCGGCGAATGCCGGGTTGGTGGCGATCTCGAGCATGTCGCGCCGGCTGCGATAGCGCATGCCGGCGCCCGTGGTCCACGCTTCCATTCCCGGTGCGTTCATGAGATCCATCGCGGTGTTCGCGGCCTGCCCGTAGAGCACCGGATGACAGGCGCGTTGGAATAGCTGCGGGATCATGAACGCCATGTATTTCGCCAACACCTCGTCGCTGGTCTCGCCGGGCTCGACGCCCTCGATCGGCAGAGGCGTTTCGTACATGTCGATCACGTTGACCATCACGAAGTCGTCACCCGTGTCTTGCTCCATGAACGCGCGAAGTTCCGCCATCCGTTCAGGCCCCGGCGCCGGTTGGTGGCTCTCCATGAGCGCCATGTAATGCTCGACCTCGTCCCCGGTCAGAGGCCCCCCAAAAGACGTATACCAGCTGAAGAACAGCGCATTGATCCCGAACAGCACCAACCAGATCCATCGCGTTTGCGTCAAGTTGACTACTCCTGAATTCCGGCCGTTTTGGCCATCGTCTTTCTGGAAGAACGGGCTGCGACCTTTGATGATCTCGCGCGGCGCGAGGAGTGCAAGGACCTGGCCCCCGCAAAACCGCATAGAGCAAAAGGAAATGGCTGGAGACGGCCATCATCGGGCCTTGGTGGGCCCCCCGGTCAACTGCTCGGCCATGAAGGCGCGGAATCGTGGCGTCGTTCGAAGATCTTCATGGGTGAGCAGCCACAGCGCCGAGCCAAACGGATCGACGGGCTCGCCGATGCGCACCAGCTCGTCGATGTTGTCGCCAACATCCGAGAGGATCCAACCCGCGCCGGTACCAGCTCGAATCAAGCAGAGCCCGGTGTTCGGTGAGTTGAAGGAGCGGACCTTTGAGAAGCCAGGGAGGGTGCTCGTCCGTTGCGCCATTCACCCCAAGATGAAGCTGAGGGTCACGATCGAGGAATAGCGGAAATCAGGTATCGACAACGGAGTTCGACGAAGACCGTTGGCAAGAATCGCAATCCGAGAGTGATCATCGGAAGTTCGAATAGGAGACGTAGTCACTTGCGCAAGACACACTCACTCGCATGGGTGAAAACCGGGCTCGCCCTGTCGTTGCTCTGCTGTGTATCGGCCTGCTCGATCACCGTCGACCCGGAGCCTCCCTCAGCCAAAGCCCCCTCTCGTTGGATCGAATCCGGGGACAGCGGAGTTATTTCTCGACGTGTCGCTGCGATGATGTGGAAGGGGCATGTGCCGAGCCCGGGATTCGACTCCTATCTGCTTTCCGAAGGCGCGCGCGTCTTCAATGAGCGTTGCACGCCCTGCCACGGTGATACGGGAAATGGTGATGGGGATCTCGCGGAATGGACGATGCCCTGAGATGTCCGTTTCGAGGCCTTGCGCCCTCTGCCGCGCGAGCAACCGGTAGCCCGCCGCCAACGAATCCAACTCGGGACCCGACCTGCTGCTCGAGAAACCTTCGACTAGCCGTTGGTCGAGAGTCCTTGCTCCGCCCACGCGACGGTCCCGCCGTTCAGGCTGCGAACGTTGCAGTAGCCGAGCGATTGCAGGACGAGCATGCCTGAAATCGACAGGTTGCCGACACTGCATACCGTGACGATCGGGTGGTCGAGCTGATCCGGCAACTCGCCGAGGCGTGCGCCCAACTCAGCGACGGGAATGTTCCGCGCGCCCGTGACGTGCTGTCTGGCGTGGACGTCTGCCGAGCGCACATCGAGCATCAGAGGCGGCTCGTCGCTTTCGAGGGCGGCGACCAGATCGTCCACCTCGCAGGTGTTATGCGGATTTCGGGAGTTCTCCACCAGGGTGCTGAAGAGCTGCTCCTTCGGGCTGGGCTCGCCGGTTTCTGCACCGCCGGGACGAGAGGCACGAACTTCGGGGAAGTGCCGTTCGAAGGTCGAGGCGTACTTGAACGAATTGTCGGGGAAGATGATTACGACTACCGCGTCCGGCTGATCCTCGATCACCTTGAGTGCACCGACCAACGCCATGGCCGAGCTGGGCCCGGCGATCATGCTCTCCTCACGGTTGAGGCGCAGGCACATGTCAAAGGCCTCTTTATCGCTGACCTCGACGATTGCGTCGTACTCCTCGGGGACGAAGAGTTTGGTGAGTTCGAGCTGCTTCAAGGAGCGCACTCCAGGAATGTCGTGACCCACTTCCGGATGCACACCGATCACCTGGACTCCAGGGTTCTTGCCCTTGAGGAAGCGTCCGTTGCCCGTGATCGTTCCGCAGGTGCCGAGGCCGGCCACGAAATGTGTGACCTTGCCCTCCGTCTGGCGCCAGATCTCCGGTCCGGTCGTGCGAAAGTGGGCCTCGAGGTTCGCTTCGTTCTCGTACTGGTTGGGCATATAGAACTCGGGCTGGGAGCCCAGCTCCATGGCGCGCGCGATGGCCCCCTCCGGGGACCCAGGGGCCGGTCAGAGATCGTCGTCCAACTCCTCGACCTTCGAACCGAACATCCGCAGCATGATCCGCTTCTCCACCGGAATCTTGTCGGACAGCGGCGTCGTCAGCGTGTAGCCCTTGGCGTTGGCAATCATCGCCAGTCCCATGCCGGTGTTGCCGCTCGTCGGCTCGACCAACTGCTGTCCGTCGGCGAGCAGCCCCTTCTCTTCGGCGTCCCGGAGCAGGTTGTGCGCGACGCGGTCCTTGACCGATCCAAACGGGTTGTACCACTCGAGCTTGGCGTAGATCCTGGTCTGCGAAAACGGCACGACTCGGTTCAGCCGGACGATCGGAGTGGGATTCTCCTCACCGGAGAGCATCTCCAACATTCCCTCGTAGACTCGTGTTACGTGGTCGGGCATGAAACCTCCGGAGGGCGTCGACCGACTGTATCGCACCCAGCCCGTCGCTGATATGACCTGGAAATCGAGGCTGGCGAGTTTCAGGGTTCGCTTGCGAGTTCGGTGAGAAAGGTCCGAATCCGTTTCGCGTTGGCGCCGGCGTCGACGAGACCTTCGCGGGACTTGGATCGCATGTCGACGCGGGTCTTGCCGTCTTGATCCGAAACGCGAATGATGAAGTCGTCGACGAAGCGAAAGAAGCGGGACGATACTTCGCCTTCGACCGTTCGTTTCACGGGGTCGCGGTTCTTGATCTCCCAGCCGGATTGGGTCTCCACGAGTTTCTCGACGCGTTGATCGACGCGTTCCGGCGATTCATCGAGGACGAGCGGGCGAACATCCGGATACGCTTCGCGCACGATCGGGCCGAAGTGCTCGGGGTAGGCCATGTCGCGTCCTGTATTGGCCGGTGCCTCCAGCGCCACCAGAACGCGAGTGGATTCGCGACGTCCGTCGTGACGTCGTTGATGCGCGGATAGCTCAGATCATGAATCACGATGGGCACGGCAAAGGTGATCGGTAGCGCCGCGAGGATCGAGAACACCCGAAAGTGCGGCAGTCCCTTGCGTACGCGCGAGAAAAAAATGGTGATGGAAACCGCCAACCCGAATAACACGCCTAACGCGACCAGGCCCCATCCAAACATCGCAGGGAGCAGGCCGGAGCGGCCCAGCCAAATACCAACGAGCAGGAACAAAAGGGGGGCAACCGAAAGGAATCGCATGCAAGGTCTTCTTTTGCCCGAAAAGGGTCGGCGAGAGAGCCCTTGAACCTCCGACTGTAGGTCGGCAAATTTCCTGGACAAGGACGGCTCTTCGCGAGAGACGACCTCACTCCGGGAGCGCGTCGCCGATCTCTGCCTTGGAGGAAGCACGGGGATTCATCGAGCGCCGCACCACGAGAATGAACATCACCACCGCGAAGACCAGTTTCGGCACACCCGCCACTTTGCCGGGAGGCGTATATTCGACGTACTCATGGGTGAGCGGGTGCATCGCTCCGACGACAAAGCCGAACAAGCACTCGACGACCAGGAAGCCAAACATCAACGGAATCAGGTTCCGATAGCGCCACATCACCAGGGCGCAGAGCATCACCCAGAGCATCTGATGCATCCCGCCGATGGCGCTGAACATGTAGATGATGTTATTCGGGTCCGGAGTGCCCTCGAAGACCATGATGCTCGCGATCGAATTGACTCCGCTGTCGGGTTTCAGGAAGTGAACGGTGGAACGGAACAGCGACACGGCCATCAAGAACCAGAACGCGTAGAAGGGAACAGCGCCGCCCCTGTAATCGTTGTTCGCTTGCTTGGGCAGAATCACGTCGATCATTCCGGGCATTCGGCTTCTCCTGTGGCGTTCACGACCAGGACGGAGCGAACCCTTCGGCTGGCCTCGTGGTCTATGCGCCCAACCATCTTAATGAATGGCTGGACCGGCGGCGCATCAAGGGGTCGATCTTGATACGATATCGTCCGAACGGATGAATCCGGGAGTCGCTCCAGTGACATTGATGTGTCGAAACTTCGGCTTCTCCGCCGATCGCCTCGCGATCGGACGCGACGGCAAGGAGCTCGCCTGATGTCCTTGCGAGGTGTCGCAGCCGCCGTCGGACTCGCCGAGCGCGCACCCCAGCGATACACGGGAGAGGAGACGATTCTCGACCTGCTGAGCGGCGTCGCGGTCGACGCGATGGCGGATGCCGGCATCGACCGTTCCGAAGTGGACGGTCTCCTGGTCCATCCTATCGGTGGGCTGCCGGGGTTCGTACCCGCAACCGTGGCCGAATTCGTCGGACTTCGTCCGCGCTTCGCCGAGCTCGTCGACCTCGGCGGTGCCACGGGTGCCGGCATGATCTGGCGCGCGGCAGCGGCCATCGGCGCCGGCATGTGCACCACTTGTCTGTGTCTCACTGGGACCCGGCGGCGACGCAGAGCTGCTAGTTCCGGGAAGAGCGAGGGCGGCCGCGCCCCCGCCGCTCGCAAGTCCCACTCGAGGCCGCCGGCGCGAGATCGGTCGCCCCACGCAGAGTTCGACGCTCCCTACGGCATGATCGGTGCCAACATCGGATACGCCATGCTCGCCACTCGTTATGCCTTCGAGTACGGGCTCACCGATGCCCAGCGAGCAAAGGTGGCCGTCGACCAGCGGCGTAACGCCAACGCCAACCCGGCAGCCATCTTCTACAAGGAACCCCTGACGGTCGACGACGTACTCGCTTCCGACGTCATCTGCGAACCGCTTCACATGCTCGAGATCGTCATGCCTGCCGCGGGCGCCGCGGCCGTGATCGTCACCGCCGCCGATCGCGTTGCCGATGCCGCCCAGCGACCGGCCTGGCTCCTCGGTGCGGGCGAGTCGGTCACACACTCGTCGGTCGCCCAGGCTCCCGCTTTCGGCGAGACGGGCATCGGGATCGCGGCGCGCGCGGCGTTCTCCTCGGCCGGCGTCGATCCTTCGAATGTCGGCCTGGCGTCGCTCTATGACTGCTACACGATCATGGTCCTGCTCACCCTCGAGGAGGCCGGATTCTGCAAAGCCGGTGAAGCAGGCGCGTTTGCCGAGTCACATGACTTGACCTTCTCCGGCGACTTCCCGCTCAACACCCACGGCGGCCAGCTTTCTTTCGGCCAGGCCGGCATCGCCGGCGGCATGAGCCACGTCACCGAAGCCATCCGGCAGATCCAAGGACGCGGCGGCGATCGTCAAGTCGCCGACCTCGAACTCGCCTACGCCCACGGCAACGGCGGCATCATCGCCGAGCAGGTCGGGCTCGTCTTTGGAACTGACCGATGAGCGGGGCATTTCGATGAGCGCCCGACCGATCCCGCCCACCTCCGCGCTCACCCAGCCCTATTGGGACGCCGCGGGCCGCGGTCAGATGACTGTGCAGCGCTGCGAGCAGTGCGAACACCGACCCTTTCCTCCTCGAGCGACCTGTCCGAGCTGCGGCGGATCGTCGCTGTCGTGGTCGCCGGTATCCGGCCGGGCAAAGGTCTACAGCTACACGGTCGCGTACCGCGCGCCCCACCCGGTGTTCGCGGCGCAGCTACCGCTGGTCGTCGCGATCGTCGAGCTCGAGGAGGGCCCGCGCATGGTCACCAACATCGTCGGCTGTGACCCCGCCGAAGTCGAAGTCGGCATGGCCGTCGAGTTCACGCCCGAACCGATCGACGACACGGACATGGTCTTGCCGGTCTTCAGCCCAACCAATGAGAGCGGGTAGTTCGGACCGGAGTGTATTGGGCTCGAGTACAACGAACCAGAGAGAAGAGGAGTCGAGATGCCTTCCATCGAAACAACGC
>Ga0310122_10000848_pt1 | contig 19502 bp, 18 predicted proteins | sample CB6_Bottom_1051__FD_203503 | JGI IMG/M metagenome (GOLD analysis project Ga0310122, IMG submission 203503) | Marine microbial communities from Western Arctic Ocean, Canada - CB6_Bottom_1051 | ecosystem: Environmental > Aquatic > Marine > Oceanic | place: Canada: Western Arctic Ocean | collected...
TCCTTCGAGTGCATCGCTCCAGAGATGAAATTGGGTCGTGTAGGTGACGTATTGCTCGCTTATTCTTTCGTTGATGCGTGCAAAGAATGATGAGACCGATTCGAGACGCGTGGTGATGTTGCGTATGTCTGCCGTATTCTCGAGGAGATTTTCGAACAGACCTCTTGTTTCCGAGAGGCCGCGTATGAGCGCTCGTCCGTTTTCTTGAAAGTAGGTGAAGCCGTGTTCCTCGAGGTCGCGCATGTGGCCGGTGAGCTGGAGGAGGTTGAGGTTGAAGACCGATATGCCTTTTACGAGACCGACCATGTCTTTGGCCCAGGGGACGATACTCCCCAAGCTTCCGAGCAGTGTGCCGCTCTTTGTGCGGCGGAGGAACGATTCGATTTCTCCGAGCTGGACTTGGTTTTCTTTAAGTTTTTCTTCCGCCGCGCGCGGGTTGAAGTCTTTCAGAAGTTCTGCCGATTCTATGATGTTGCCGGCGATGACGTTTCCTCGCTCGATTGCGTGCGCCTTTACTCGGTCGAAGTTGAAGAATGCGAGGAGTGTTAACGTGACGACTCCGACACCGACACATCCTCCGAATGCGAGGAGTGTTGTTTTGAGCGCACTGCTGCTTTTTTTCGTATGTATAGTCTCGCCGCTCAAGTCGAGGTTTGAGAACTTCACGAGGTGCGCGTAGTTGAACTTCGGTTTGCGTATGTCGACGACAACCGGGTCGACGTTATATTTGGGGACGTTCTGCATAGTGGTGTAATACGAACTACACGAACCATTATCTCGTGAGTTCGCGTTCTTCGTGCGCAGTTCGCGTTACTATCTCTATCATTCTATCCCGAAATGTGCGTTCCGAGAAGCGCTTGGCACGTTCTGCGATGTATGCTCTGTCGAAGTGCATTGCCTCGAAGCGTCGTATCGCTTGCATGAGCGATGTTTTTGTCTGTTCGTGGAATATGATGCCTGTTTTTCCGTCTTCAACGATTTCTTTGCCGCCGCCTTCCCCGTATGCGATGACGGGGAGGCCGCACATCTGGGCTTCCGCGGCCACGAGGCCAAAATCTTCTATTTGCGGAAAGATGAGCGCGCGGGCGTTTTGGTACAGTGTGCGGAGCGGGCCGTCTTTTTTGAATGGGACAAATTCCGTGTGCGTATGATCTGCGCTTTTTTTGAGTGCTGCTCTTTCAAGACCTACGCCGACGACTTTAAGGTTTCGCCCGAGTGCGTTGCATGCTGCGATGCCCAGGTCGAATCGTTTGTAGTGGACGAGTCGCCCGGCCATGAGATAGTATTTCCCGTTCTTATTTTTTTCTTGTGTGCGGTAGAAATGTGTTTCGTCCACCGGCGGGTAGATGACTTCGGCATCTCGCTCGTAGTACTTCTTTATCTTTGCCTGTATGTATTCCGAGTTTGCTATCAGGCAGTCGATCTTGTTCGCCGTCTTTTTATCCCATGAACGAAAATATGCCGCGATAGGGGGCGCGAGCAGTTTCAGTATGTATGGTACGTGCGGCAGGGTCTTCATATAGCCGCGCTCCCATGCGTACCGAAGCGGCGTGTGACAGTAGGAGATGTGGTGGTTTCCTTTGATTCCAAACCCTTTTGCATATCCTGCTGTTTCCGAGAGTACGAGATCGTATTTTTTTCGTGCACGCAGGTGTGATGATGCGAGCGGGAAGAGCGGAATGAACGCGCGGTGATGGCGTCGTACGGGCGGGATGTCGAGGAAGCTTGTCTTTGTGATGCGATCTTTATACCTCCCCTGCATTTCCTCTTCGTCGTAGAAGAGCGTATAGCAGTCGGCATTCGGGAACATGTCGAGGAATACATCGAGTACGCGCTCTGCACCGCCGTATTGGTTTAGGTAGTCGTGGCAGATTGCTACGCTTAGATTCCGTTTCCGAAGAAGATCACGTGCGCGGTTTTCGCGATTATTTTTGTATCCATCCATATGGATTGATTATTGAGGTAATGCGCATCGAGTTCAAGTTCTTTTCTGAACGGGAGGTAGCTCGCGCCCGTTGCCTGCGGGAGGCCGGTTAAGCCCGCTTTTTCTTGTGCAATGTGTGCGTACTCCGGCGGGTATTGGAGTACTTCTTCCGGCTCGTGCGGGCGCGGACCGACGAGCGAGAGTTCGCCTTTGAGTACGTTTATAACTTGCGGGAGTTCGTCGAGTTTGAATTTTCTCAGTAGCTTCCCGACGTGGGTGAGCGCGGGATTGTCTCTCATTTTGAAGAAGGGGCCGTCGCTGCGCTCGTTCAAGTGCCGCACACGCGCTTCTTTTTCTTGTGCGTTATGCACCATCGAGCGAAACTTGTAGACGTGTATGATATCGCCCTTACTTACTCTGCGACACTTAATAAAGATTGGGCCGTCGCTTTCGAGTATAATCGCGAACGCAACAAAGGGTGTAAGCGCCGCGAGCATCGCCAACCCGACCAGCGCACCGACAATATCAAACACACGTTTCATTGCTTTATTTTACCATATTGCTTCCTCCTCTTATTATTTCTTATTTTTTCCATCACCTCTTGACTTGCACGTTATCTGCCACCGTCATATTACCTACGATCGTAGGTAATATGACGGTCTGTGTTTGTGCTTAGTTTTGCGATGTAGGGTGACACAAAGCAGTGTTAGGTGGTGTTAGGTGGTGTTAGTGGTGTTTGGGTTAGTGGTGTGTGTTGGGTGGTGTGTGTAAACACGGACTCGGTACTTTTTGTTTTTTTACGGAATGATGAGGACGAATTCGCCTTTTGATTTTTTGTCGATGAAATATTCCTGTGCGTCCCTTATGGTGCCGTGCCAGGTTTCTTCGTGGATTTTGGTGAGTTCTTTTGCGATGATGATTTCTTTTGTGGGGGCGTATGTTTCTTTGAGGGCTTCGAGGGTTTTTGCGAGGCGGTGGGTTGATTCGTAGAGGACGATTGGTTTTATTTTTATGTCTTTGAGATTGGTGAAGAATTTTTCTCTTCCTTTTTTGTGGGGCGGGTAGCCGGCGAAGGTAAATGAGTCGGCGTGTACGCCGGCTACGGAGAGGGCGGCGGTGATGGCGGAAGGGCCCGGGATAGCTTCTAGTTTGTAGCTAGTAGCTGTTAGGTTGTTGCGTACGTATTGAATTAACTTGGTGCCCGGGTCGGATATGCAGGGGGTGCCGGCGTCGGTTACGAGTGCGAGGTTTTTGCCGTGTGAGAGATGCTCGACGATCTTTTCATATGCGCCTTCTTTTGAGTGTTCGTGGAGACTGATGAGGGGTTTGTGGATATCGTAATGCGAGAGGAGTTTTTTCGTAACACGCGTGTCTTCGGCGATCACAAAATCGACCTCTTTCAGGGTTTCGAGTGCACGGAGGGTGATATCCTTGAGGTTTCCTATTGGTGTGGCGACTATGTAGAGCGTTGGCATGGTTTTGTGCCTTTATCGTAGAATACTGGGGTTTTTATGTCTATTCTTTGTGTGCTTTTCCAAGGTATTGAACCATGACAAAAGCTTGATAATTTAGTTATAATATTGTGCAATGTGACCAGCATCATGAATGACGTTTATTCACGAAATTTAACCACGGACGCATCGCGTCTTGCACATAGGAGTTGGATAATGAATCTCATAAATCTCATAGAGAAAGTCAAAAATGTAAGCCGAGCAACGTTAATTTTTCGGACAATTCTCGGTTTTTGCATGTTGGTCATGTTGGCTCCGTTTTTCGTTGCTTTGTCCGCCGTTATCGGCGGATACATGCCCTCCATCGCAATGGTCATTATCTTGGTCATTATCGAGGTCGTCGCGGGGTTTTGGTGGGCGAAACTTCCCTCGTTATTTGACTGGTGAAGGGGGTTGATTTTACATAAAGCACCGAGCTTCGCGTTCGGTGCTTTTTTACGTTTTCTTGATTACGCTCCGTGGCAGCGCTTGTACTTTTTTCCCGAATTGCAGTGGCACGGGTCGTTGCGGCCCAGCTTTTTGGCTTCTGGGGGTGGGGGTGCGGCTTGTGCTTGGGGTTGGGGGGCGTTTGAGAGGTTTAACTCTAAGAGCTGGGTGATTGAGCCCGTGAGCATTCCTTCGAGGTTTTTTTGGAGGTTTTGGTAGAGCAGGTGCGCTTCTTTGCGGTATTCGACGAGGGGTTCGTGCTGGCCGTAGGCGCGGATGTTTACGGACTGGCGGAGGGACTCGAGGTTTTCGAGGTGACTTACCCAGAGGGCGTCTATGATGCGGACCATGTGCTGGGAGATGAGCGCCGCGCGGATGTCTTCGATTTCTTCCGGGAGGTTTTCTGTTTTTTGTTTGGCTTGTTCGACGAGATCTTTTACTTTCGGCTTGGGAGGACTGTCCTCGGCAGACGCCTCGTTCTCCTCCTCCGGCACAGGCTCGGGTGCCGCTTCGAGGGTCTTGGTGAAATTTTCGAGTAATTCTTTTACGAGCGGCATGATTTCGTTTTTGTTGCCGCGTTCGAGAATCTCGGTTCTTCGTGCGTAGATGGCGCCGCGTTGTTTCGTCAGGACATCGTCGTAGTCGAGGAGATGCTTGCGTGTGTCGAGGTTTGCGCCTTCGACGCGGGATTGGGCTTGGTTGACGGCTTTTGAAACTATTTTTGATTCGATGGGGACGTCGTCGGGGACGTTGAGCGTTTCCATGATTTTCTGGAGACGTTCGCCGCCGAAGATGCGCATGAGATCGTCTTCCAGCGAGAGAAAGAATTGGCTCGAGCCCGCGTCCCCCTGCCGCCCCGAGCGTCCGCGGAGCTGGTTGTCTATGCGGCGGGCTTCGTGGCGCGAGGTACCCAAAACGTGCAGTCCCCCCACGTCTTTTACTTTTTGTGCATTTTCTTCGGTTGCGGGGTTGCCGCCGAGGACGATGTCGACACCGCGCCCCGCGATGTTGGTGGCGACGGTTACGGTGCCGGCTCTCCCCGCCTGTGCGATGATCTCGCCCTCGCGCTCGTGGTTCTTTGCGTTCAACATTTCGTGTGCAATACCTGCTTTTGTGAGGAATGAGGAGACGACTTCGTTTTCTGAAATTGAACTCGTGCCGAGGAGTACCGGCTGACCACTCTCCGTGCGGCGCTTTACCTCGTCTGCGACTGCTTTGTATTTTGCGGTGCGGGTTTTATAGATGGCGTCCGGCATGTCGTCGCGTATGACGGGCTTGTTTGGCGGGATGCTTACGGTGTCGAGATTGTAGACCTTGTGAAATTCTTCTGCAGAGGTCTCTGCGGTTCCTGTCATGCCCGCCACTTTCTTATAGAAACGGAAGTAGTTTTGGATGGTGATCGTCGCGTAGGTGCGGTTTTCTTCTTTGACCGGTACGTTCTCTTTTGCTTCGAGTGCTTGGTGCAAGCCGCCCGAGTACCGGCGTCCGGGCATGAGGCGGCCCGTGAACTCGTCGACGATGATGACCTCGCCTTTTGTCACGACGTAGTTTTTGTCACGCTCGAAGAGCGCCTTTGCTTTCAAGGATTCGTTCATGAAGTGTGTGAGGCGGGAGTTCTCCGGCGCGAAGATGTTTATGATGCCGAGCTGGTGCTCTATCTTTTCTACGCCTTCGTCTGTGGTGTGTACGGTGCGGTTTTTTTCGTCTGCGATATAGTCCTTCTCATTTTCAAGGCGGCTTACGATCTGTGCGAATGTTTTGTAATATTGGCTCGATTCTTTGTCGGGCGCGCTTATGATGAGCGGTGTGCGCGCTTCGTCTATTAAGACGCTGTCGACCTCGTCTATGATCGCGAAGGTGTGCGGACGCTGTACACGGCCCTCGAGGTTGGCGGTGATGTTGTCGCGGAGGTAGTCGAAGCCGAACTCGTGGTTGGTGCCGTAGGTGATGTCTGCTTCGTATGTCTCTTTTCTTGTTATGGGGCGGAGGTAGGAGGTCTCGACTTTGAAACTGCCGAGGGTGTCGCGCGTGTCGTCTCGTGCGCTTTCTTGGTCGTCTGCGACGTCTTCCTTCACGTGTGATCCCTTATAGTTGGGGTCGTACATGAATGCGGATTCGTGTGCGATACAGCTTACCGTGAGCCCGAGTGCGTGGTAGATCTGCCCCATCCAGACAGCATCGCGGCGGGCGAGATAGTCGTTTACGGTAACGACGTGGACGCCTTTGCCGTTCAACGCATTCAAATAGACCGGGAGGGTTGCGGCGAGGGTTTTTCCCTCACCGGTGAGCATCTCCGCCACCTTACCTTCGTGGAGGACCATGCCGCCGATGAGCTGGACGTCGAAGTGACGCTGGCCGAGCGTGCGTTCGCTTGTTGCTCGGACGAGGGCGAAGGCGTCGGGAAGGATCGAGTCGAGCGTTTCGCCGCCTTGTACTTTCTTCTTGAGCTCCTCGGAATGCGAACGAAGCTCATCATCGGTGAGTTTTTTGTATTCGTCTTCCTTCTTGTTTATCGCTTCGACGTGCTTTCGGTATCGTTTGAGCGGATCTGATCGGAGTATTTTTGGTATGAATGAGGGCATATTCGTGATGGGCGCATTATATACGAGTTATCTCGATTTTTACAGTGTTTACGTACACCACAGAACCCCATGTCGTAATGGGGTTCTACTGTATACATCCGACCACGGAAACGATCGCGGTGGTGACCTCCAATTTTAATTACTTGGTGAGTGCGCAACCCGCGACCGCTTGCGAGGCCCGATTTCTTTAATTCTATTTCGTTTGTATGTAGGAAGTCAATGTGTGGTGTTTCTAGGTTTGAGTATTGACATTACTTTATTTTGATTGTTTTATTTCTTTGTGATTCTTACCCTTGATCTTTAACCCAAAACCCAAACCGAAAGGAGTTTAAGATGAGTTCTGATCCGTCTTTGCTAATGCCCGTTATTGTTTTACTTTCGATTTTACTTTCGATCATTTTCATGATCTGTGCCGTTCTTGTTTTTCGCATGAGGATTCTTAGTTTGTATCATTCCCCCATTATCCTCTTTGGGTATAAGCATCGCAAGCGGTTGCTTTGTTTTAAAGTATGACGGTGTCCTGAGAATTTTCGGTCTTGGACTACTTGTTTTCGGCCTCGTGTTTACTCTCGTGTGCACATATTGGGTTTATCGTATGTGTTCGCGAGGGTACCGTGCGTTCGATATCCTCGATCGTTTTCACGACCGCTTTTCTCCGCTATTCAGGTCGGACGAATAGATAGCGAATAGATAGCGAGTTACGACGTTGCATTTGTTTCACCCCATCACTTTGTGTGGTGGGGTTTTTATTTGATAGGACGTATAGGATGAATAGGTCTGATAGGACATGTGACGTACAAAAAACTACTCGCCGGCGTGAGCCGGCGAGTAGATTGGAGGCAATTTTTTTCTCTAAATTAATAAAAAAGAAAATTACATCTCAACCAAGTTTTTGTATAGTAGCATACTTTTCCGAGGAATGCAAGGGTTTGTGATACAACCGTGTGGATAAATACTACGGGAGATTGGCTTCGCTTCGCTCGCAATGACAGCTGTTATTCCCGGTTAAAGAGGTTGCGGAGTGAGGTGAAGACGTTTGCCGGGAGGTCGCGTACTCGCTTCATAAAGCCCGGCTTTTCTTCTTCCGGTCCCAAGACGTCTTCGAGCGTGAGCTGTGTCTCGGCTTCTTCTTCTTTTTCTTCCGATGCTCCGGGTATCATTACTTCTCTCGGCTCTTTTACTCCTTCTATTATTGCGCTTCCGCTGGGGACTTGTATTTGCAGCTCTTCCACTTTTCTCGTTCCTACGGGCTGTGCGCCGATTGCTACGAGGTAGTCCACGAGATCCGGAACGGTATCGAGTTCGGCTTGTGTGAGTACGCGTCCATCAAGTGCGCCTCGCGTCATCGGGCCGACGAAACCTGTGGGGTAGATGTTGTGTGCGGTCTGATACGCGCGAACTGCGCTTGTTGTTTCAGGGCCGAATATGCCCGTAATTGTTCCGGTATATACTCCTTCGCTCATGAGGCGTTTTTGGAGTTCTGTTGTGCCAGCATTTGCCTCACCTCTGTGGATATTTTTTTCGAATTTGTACTGCAGTGACTGTATACCTATGAGTTTTGTCAGTAATTCCTCTATTGTTTCTTCGATGCGTGTTTCTTCTTGCACGACGACTTCTGCTTCCGTATCTTGGGGGAATATTTCGGCGATTAATTCTATGGTGTCCGAAACAGATTCTGAAACGTTGATGTATTGGTCATGAAAAAGTGCGTACACCCTTTTTTCTCCTTCGCCCGGCTCAAGTTCCCACTCAACCTTTGGCACGAAGTCTATCCACGTCCTTCTCGAAATATCGGGACTATTTGAGAGTGTCACTTTTGTTGCCCGCTCTCCTGTCAGCGTAAGTACGACCCGTGTATCATCGGTGCTCGTGTTGTCTCCGTTTATTTTGATTGAGATATTGCTTGGCGGCGTGTCCTTGAAATCTTCTTCTTCCGGAATACTGCCTCCGTTTATGGGCCCGGCCGCGATCTTTTTGAAGTAGACCTCTACCGTATGGTTCGTTTGCACTTTTTCTATGGTGTACGATTCGAGACCCGGCGTTGTGGTGACGAGGCCATTATCTATGAGTTTTTCGAATTCATATCCTTCGGCGGGCGTTATGGTAAACGATACGTCCCGCCATTTCTGTATTGTTTGCGTACTGTCCGGAAAGAGTGTCCCGGCGCCTTTTCGTACGCGTGCGTGTACGGCATGCGTACTCCCCGCCTTGAAGCTGACCCGTATTTCGTGGTTTTCTTGTACGTCTTCGAGGATGTATGTCTCGAGGTTTGGCGTCGTTGTGAGTACGCCGTTGTCACTTAACTGTTCGAATGTCCAGCCGCGGCCCGGGATGATTGCCATGGTCGTTGACCCGCCTGCATCTACCCCGTGTGTCAGGGGGTTGAGGTTACCATCGCCGGATGTGACGATGCCCGCTATGATGTAGTGCGGAACGTTTTGCTGGGCTTGTGTTGAGAGTATCGCCGCGCCCGTCCACGCGAGCACCACACCGCACACGAGCCCGAGTATCCCCCGCCGCACGATGGACTTTGTTGATATTTTGTACATAGCTTTGGTTTAGCATTTTTTTGTTCCCTGGTCAATGCCTAGGTGTGGGTATGTGCCGTATATTATGGGTGGAGCAATTTGAGGTGTCGGTCAATCTCCTCCATCGCTGTGCGAAACTCGGGCTCACGGAGGTGACATTCGAGCTCGTCGTCGCGCAGGTAGATGCGTGCGCCCTTCTCTCGCTCGCGTACGTCTTTTTGTTTTTTGATTTTCGCGAGTTGAACTTTCTTTATGATCCATTCGAAGATGCTTCCCAACGGGCCGGTCAGCAGTACTTCGCATACTATGCGAGACACGCTCTTTTTCGCGGGCATCCATGTGTTGCCGAACACGACGGGTGCGCGTTCTACCCAGTCGTTCGCCTTGAAGAATTTTATGACCGCGTCTTCGTTTCCGTATATCGGAATAAGATTTTGATATATCTGATGCCACCCGAATGTGTGCGGCCCCATGAGGCGGTAGCCGTCTGGTGCGACGAAGTGCGGAAAACAAAACTTGTCTTTCCCGTCTTTCGGGCGTCGCCGTAAGCCGCGGATACCGAAGGTGAGGAGTGTGAAAAAGCGCGTGGTGAATATGCGCCCTCGACGCGCGCCGATGGTTATGTCAAAATCCGAACTTTCGCGCGCGTTCCCGAGCGCGAGCGACCCCGAGACGAGTGCAAAGTCGAGAAAGGGGATGTGGCTGAAGAGCTCTCTGTGTTTCAAGAGTATCTCCCATTTCTCGCTCTCGATTTTTTTCCGTTTTTCCTGCGTCGGTATCTCGCCCTCGTACAGATGCTGCACCGCTATCATGCCCGCGCTCTGCGTTATAAATCCCTTACCTTCTAACATATCGAGTATGTCGTACAGTTCTTCCATGTCTTCCGGCCGTTTGCTCGGAGGAATCGCGCGCCATAATTCCTCGGGCGTCATGGCACGGCCAATTTTTGTATAAAAAGCGAGCGTCTTCGCTGTGTATTCGAGTTCGTATATTGGTGTGGTGTGCATTGATCTATATACTACTTCTCGTCGTCATGTTCCGTCTCGATACCGTCCAGCACCATTGGTTCTGTGCCGGGTGATTCTCCTGTGATCTTCATAACATCCTTATCTATTTTACCAAATTCTTTGTACGCTGTGTTGTATGTGCGGACGGCGGTGCCGAGATGGTTCCCCAGTTTCTGCATATACGTTTCATATGACCCGAGATGCCGCCCCAATTTCTCCACCTCTTTCCTGATCCCCTTTGCGGACTCTTCGATCTGCAGTGCGCGGAGCCCTTGGAGGACGGTCTGAAGATATGCGAGAAAGGAGGTTGGCGAGACGATGATGACCTTCTTGTCAATTATCGCATAGTCTATGAGATCGCGCGTATGTATGGTGCCCACCTTGTTTACGAGAAGGTCGTAGTAGACGGCTTCTGCGGGGATGAACATGAAGGCGAATTCCATTGTGTTTTCATCCGGTTTGATGTATTTCGAGGTCTCGTCTATGCGTGCTTTCAAGTCTTGCCGGAGAGCGGATTCGAGCTGTTTCCGCTCCGCGTCATCTTTGCATTGGAGGATCTTGTTATAGTTTTCGAGACTGAATTTTGAGTCGATGGGAACGATCTTATCTTTTATGAAGACGACTGCGTCGACGATGGTGCCGTCTTTGAATGCGTATTGCATCTGGAATGAGTTTGGCGGGAGGACGTTCTTGAGGACGGTTTCGAGGTAGTACTCGCCCAAAATACCCCGCTGTTTGGGGTTTTTTAGGATGTCTTGGAGGTTTTGCAGCTGATCTGCGAAGTTTACGACCTGGCGGTTGGTTTCGTCGAGTTTGGTGAGTTTCTCGGTTACATCGCGAATAATTTTTGTACTTTCGTTGAATTGTGATTGGATCGCCTTCGTCGATTCACCGAGCTTGGTGTCGAGTGTTCGGCTTACTTCGTGGAGCTGATTTTGGAGGAGAGTGATTGCGCCCTTATCTTCGTCATCCTTCGCGGTGAGTTTTTTTACGATGAGGTAGATGCCGACGAGGAGTATTACTACTACCCCTGCGGCGATCGCGAGCGTTTGAAGCATCATTATGTTCAGTGTATCAGGTATGGGTTTTCGTGGGTAGTTTTGCTCATATTTTGCATGTTAGTAGCGGCAACAATCTAAAAAAATAAATACGCCAGTCGACTGGCGTATTTATCGATTCTTCCCCTGCTATGCAACTTTTTAATATACGGCGTAGGGGTAATTCATGAATTGCCCCTACGGTAAGCGCATGTTGTTTCGAAGTTGAACTTCGAAACATTAATTGATCGAGATGATGTGGCCGATTACGATAAGCGTGAGGAGTGCGAGTGCGGTGTTGGTTACGACGAGGAGGACCGAGAGGATGCGTTCGCGGTGGAAGAGTGTGTTGGCGAGTACGAAGTTTACGGCGAGCATGACGACGCTTGCGATAAGGATTTGTATGAGGTTTGTTTTTTCGGCGATAGTCGAGACTCCTTCTCTATGATTGAACTTGAACACGAGCTCCTGTGGGAGATTATTCCAATTTATATATATCACGACAGCGCTTACGATCGTGAGTGCCACTGCCGCTATCGAGAATATGGTGAATGGTTTTTTGAGGAGGTTCATAATGCGCGAATCTTCACCGCATTATAACTCTTTTAACTCACCGGTGTGAGTGCCCCCCTCTTCATGGAGATCGAGGAAGTATGTTTCTACGGTGAGGTTGGGGAACTTTTCGGAGACAGTGGACGCGACTTTCTCGAGTTCTTTCTTGTGATGTTCGATTTCGGCGTCCTTGTCTTCGAATGCCTTCACGCCGCCGTATGCGCCGCAGTCGTGGTGGGCGGTGAGGACGACGATTGTAATCTCATGGAGTTTGTGCGAGATAGCGATCTGCTCGAGGAGGAAGTTCTTGATTTTTTGATCTTCAAATCCTTTGATCGCCCCTGCGGTGGCGCAGAGGTCAAACGTACCATACTTCTCTTTGCACAGCCGTTCTACCTGCGGATGAAGACGCCAGTCGATGCAGGTGAAAACTATTGCGGTGCATGTGTGAGATGTCATACGTTTAAAATTTTATGCGGATTTCTTTAAGAGATGCGTAAGAATTGGTGGGGTCAAAAGTGTGGTGAGAATCACCATGATAACGACGATGGAAAAGAGTTCTTTTGATATCACACCAAGCGAGAGACCGATGGTGGCAAAGATCAGGCCCACCTCGCCGCGCGGGACCATACCGAAGCCGACGATCCACTTGTTTACATTGCCTGCGAAAAGACCTGTAACCATCTTTGAGATAAATGCGATCACCGTAATACCAAGCGCGACCATGAGGATCGGGATGTCGAAAAGCGTGGTGAGGTCAACTGCCATGCCCGTAACGACAAAGAAGATAGGGACGAGGAAGTGCGCGAGGGGTTCGAGAAGCTCCTCGACGTGATGATCGGAGTGGCGCACCAATACCTCTTCCACCTTTCCTTTGCAATCTTCAGGGGCGTCTTTTATTGCCTTCTTCACTTCACGGCATACACCTGGCTCTTTGAAAAACCTAAAGTGAACCGGATCAAGTACGAGACCTGCAGCAAATGCGCCGATGATGGGCGCCAAGCCGATTTTCCCCGCGACGTATGCAAAGATGAGGCCAAAGCTAAATGCAATAGTAAACTTCATCCCCGCGCCTGTGTGAATTTTTGAGAATACCTTACTCATACGGGGCGCAAAAATCGTTCCCAGTACGACTGCGCCTATGAGGAAGAAAATTGCTTTTGCGAGAATAATGCTTACCATTCCCACACTTACCGCACCGAGCGTTGCGAGTGCCGAGACGACTGCGAGGATAATAAGGCCGAGGACATCGTCAATGACGGCGGCACCAAGTACGATTTGCGCTTCTTTGATTTGTAATTTTCCTAGATCTTTAAAGACGCGCGCGGTGATACCGACGGATGTTGCGGTGAGCGCTGCGCCTAGGAAAAGGTATGCGGTTGATGTGAGTCCGGGGAGGAGCCATGGACCGACTACGTATGCGCCGAGGACAAACGGAACAACAACTCCAACAATCGCAACCATGCCTGCACGCACACCTACTTTGCGCATCTGGGCGATATTTGATTCGAGGCCAATTTGAAAGAGGAGGACGACCACGCCGAGTTCGGCGAGGAATGTGATGATAGAGTCGTGTTTGATTGGTTCGAAGAACGTAATGCCGACAAGGACGAGGTTGCCGAGGATGACGCCCATCACGAGTTCGCCTAATACCGAGGGCTGTCCAAAGCGCTCGACGAGGCCGGAGATTTTTGCCGCGATTAAAATAATCGCGATCCAAAGGAATGTTGTTGCAAATGCTCCATGTCCTCCTTCCTTTTCGCCGCTTGTTACTCCTTCGGCTTCCGCATGTTCCATCGCAACCGCCTCCTGCGGTGCACCATCCACGAGGTCTCCGCTCTCGGCGGCGTGCGCAAACGGCGCCCCAACGAGTACAAGGAGGATAAGCCCTGTGAGTGTCAGGGTTTTAATAGTGATACACTTTGACATATCTAATGACTTACTGCAGTTGCGCCTCGCCGACTGCGATGCTTTCGCACAACCTTGATGCGAAGGAGTGAACGCTGTAATTCGGCCTCTGCCGCGGCAAAACTTTCTCCATCCACCTGCTTGTCTTTCATAACTTCTTCTGCGCGCGCTCTCGCTTCTTCGGCGAGCTTCTCGTCGATCTCCTCGGCGCGTTCTGCTTGGTCGGCAAGGACGAGGACGTGATCCGGTCGGACCTCCACCATGCCGCCCGAGACGGTCATGTAAAAGTCTTCGCCTTCTTTTTTAGCGACGATCTCACCAAGTACGAGGGGTGTGATGAGGGGCGCGTGGTTTGGCAAGACACCAAACTCCCCCGCCTCGCCGGGAAGCGTGACGGCAGTGACCTCCTCGTCAAATATCGTCTTTTCAAGCGTCGCTATGCGTAGGTGAAGGTTCGACATAAAAATACGAGCATAAGCATACAGAATTATGCTCGTATGCGCAAGGACGTTTATTCACATGAACGGCTAAAACGACGTTTTAGCCGTTCATGTGGCCTGGGAAGCGTCTCCTTGACCACGCCGAGGAAACAGCTAGAGTGAGAATCATGTCTGAAACAATACTATTAAAACTCGGAGGAAGTATCATTACCGCAAAACACACTGGTCAAGCGAAGTTACAAAAACACACCGTTCTCCGTATAGCAAAAGAAATTTCTGTCTTCCGTAAGAAAAACCCTCATCGTAAACTCATCATACTGCACGGCTCCGGATCCTTCAGTCACCCGCTTTCATACCAATACCGATTAATGGATGAACCAACTATTACATCTCAACTCATGGGGATGGCGAAGACAATGCACGCAACACGAAAGCTTACCAGCTTACTAACAGACGTATTTTTAGAAATGAAGATCCCCGTCATCCCACTCCAGACAAGCGCATTGTGCAAAAAGCAAAAAGGGCGGATCGTATTCGGAGACATACAAGCTATACAAGCTATTCTCAAGCATGGCGGCATCCCCCTATTCGGAGGAGATGTTGTGGTGAGCGATAATCGCAATGTCGGCATAGCATCAGCTGACGCACTCATGGTCACGCTCGCACATCATATCCCACACACACGGCTTTTGTTCGCAACTGACGTCGACGGCGTGTACGAAAAATTTCCTCCCTCCCTCAACGCGACTCCAATCTCAAAACTCACCCGAGCGCAAATCCAAAAACTCGTATTAAAAAGCAAGGAAAAAATACATTCGAAGGATGTCACGGGCGGGATGATAGGTAAGCTGAAAACTCTCCTCTCACTCAAAGGCCGCACGGCTGTGATCTTCAACGGGAGAACACCCAATCTACTTTTTGGTGCTCTTCAAGGAGACGCGTGCGGCACGACTGTTCGTGTATAAGAGATACTGTGCCAAGAGCGCAGAATATTTTATTAACAACATGCTCCAATTTCCAATTTTAACGGCTAAAACGTCGATTTAGCCGTTAAAATACGCAAAGAATGGCTAATTTCGACGAAATTAGCCATTCTTTTGAGGTTTCCCTCTGTTGTTCTCCTCCGCCATGGATTCCCGCGTGCGCGGGAATGACAGAAATGCTGAGTTACGCTCTTCGACAAGCTCAGGGGGTAACGGCGGATGCCGTCGTTAAAAAGCTCCCGAAAGGGAGCTTTTTAATAGGACGTATAGGTCTCAATAGGACTCATAGGTCGCGTGGTTACTTCTCTTCTTTCGCCTTAGCTTTGACCGCGTCGGTGTCGCCGACCATGTAAAAAGCGTTTTCGGGGATGTCGTCCATCGAGCCCGAAAGGATTTCTTTGAAACTCGCGATGGTGCGGTCAAGCGGGACGTAGGCGCCGGTGACGCCGGTGAAGACTTCGGCGACGAAGAAGGGTTGTGAGAGAAACTTTTGGATCTTGCGGGCGCGGGAGACGATCTGTTTGTCTTCGTCTGAAAGCTCGTCCATGCCTAAGATTGCGATCACGTCCTGCAAGTCTTTGTATCGCTGGAGGATACGCTGAACCTCGCGGGCTACCGTGTAGTGCTCGTCGCCGACAATCCCCGGCTCGAGGACGGTTGAGGTCGAGTCTAATGGATCTACTGCGGGGTAGATGCCCAGCTCGGAAAGCCCGCGTGAGAGGACGACGGTTGAGTCGAGGTGCGCAAAGGTGTTCGCCGGTGCGGGGTCGGTGAGGTCGTCTGCCGGCACGTAGACGGCTTGTACGGAGGTAATGGATCCTTTGTTGGTTGAGGTAATACGTTCTTGGAGCTGTCCCATCTCGGTAGCGAGTGTTGGCTGATATCCCACTGCCGACGGGATGCGCCCCAGAAGCGCTGAAACCTCGGAGCCGGCTTGGGTGAAGCGGAAGATGTTATCAACAAAGAGGAGCATGTCGCGATTTTCTTCATCGCGGAAGTATTCGGCCATCGTGAGGCCGGCGAGTGCGACACGAAGACGTGCGCCGGGCGGCTCGTTCATCTGCCCGAAGACCATGATTGTCTTCTCCAACACGCCAGACTCTTTCATCTCGTGGTAGAGGTCGTTGCCCTCACGGGTGCGCTCGCCCACACCGCAGAATGCCGAGTAGCCTCCGTGCTGTGCCGCGATATTGCGGATGAGCTCTTGGATGATGACCGTCTTCCCCACCCCCGCACCGCCGAAGAGCCCCACCTTGCCGCCTTTTATGAAGGGTGCGATGAGGTCGATGACCTTGATGCCGGTTTCGAACAGTTCCGCTTTTGTTGACTGGTCTTTGAAATCGGGAGCTTGTCTGTGAATGGGCCACATGGTTTTTGTCTTTACCGCTTCTTTTCCGTCTATTACCTCTCCCAAGACGTTGAAAATCCGCCCGAGCGTCTTTTCGCCGACGGGAACCATGATGGGGTTTTCGGTATTTTCCACCTCACTGCCGCGCGTCAAGCCGTCGGTGGAGTTCATGGCAACCGTCCGTACCTCGTTCCCCGAGATGTGCTGTGCCGTCTCAAGCGCGACGTCTTCATCGTTGTTATTTTTCACGATGAGCTTCGTGTAGATGGATGGGAGATCGCCGTCTTTGAAGTAGACGTCGACTACGGGGCCTATGATTTGGGTTATTATGCCTTTGTTCATATTGAAAGTTGGGTAATTCCTAATGTAGAGATCCTTCGCTTCGCTCAGGATGACAGTCAGTGACTTTTACGCCGTCGCCATTGCTCCTGACGAGATTTCTGCAATCTCACTCGTAATTCCCGCTTGTCGTGCCTGATTATATGCCAAAGTAAGATCATCAATCAACTCTCCTGCTTTTTCGGTGGCGTTTTTCATTGCGATCATGCGCGCGGAGTGTTCCGACGCGTGACTTTCCAGAAGCGCTTTATATATCTCAATTTCGATGAGATGCGGGATGAGACGATCAAAAATGACCTCTATATTTGGCTCGAGGATATATTTTGCATCGCTTTCTTTTCTCTCGAATGTTTGTTTGGCGTGCTTTTCATCATATTCGGTGATCTCTTTGAACGTGTCGACATCGATCGGTAAGATCTGACGCACGATTGGTTTTTGGTTCAGAATATTTATAAATTGCGTGAAGGCGACATAGAGCTTCCGATAGGTGCCTTTCTTGTAATCTTGTGTCGCGATCTTCGCGATGGGGGCGATGTCGTGCATCGTAAAGTGATCCTCGAGTTCGGAGAAGTCTGCGACGATCTCTACGCCGGACTTTTTCGCAATATCGCGTCCTTTCTTACCCACGGCGACCACCTCGGGAATATGTCCGTCTTTTTTGATAGTGCGTACTAATTTCATAACCTCGCTCATTAAGAGGACATTCATGCCGCCGCAGAAGCCGCGGTTTGTGCTCACGATGATAATTCCTACTTTGTTACTTTCCGTGTTCTCGTTCCAGTATGGATGACGCAGTGCTTCGTATGAGCCCTTGGTCACGTTCTCGAGGATCTCGAGGGCGCCGTATGCATAGGTGTCCGCATCTGCCGAGCGTTTTTGCGCACGCTTCATCTTCGAAGTTGCAACAAGCTGCATCGCGCGGGTGATCTGCTTGATGTTGCCGACGGACTTGATGCGTCGCTTTATGTCTCGCGTGTTCGCCATGATGTGTTAAAATCCCTTCTTAAAATCTTCGGTGAGTTTCGTGATTTTCTTTTCCGTTGTCTCTGTGAAGTCTTTTGTCGAGTTTATTTCCTCCAGTACCTCTTTCGCGTTTGTCCCGAGGAAGAGCATGAAACTTTTTTCAAACTTCTCGATCTTTTCTACGTCGATGTCGTCGAGAAGGCCTTTCGTTGTGATGTAGATGGCGATGACCTGCGCCGCGAGCGAGCGCGGCTCATAGTTGACTTGCTTCAGGATCTCGGTGAGGCGCTTCCCGCGTTCGATCTCGCCTTTTGTCTTTTCGTCGAGGTCGGAGCCGAACTGCGCGAACGCGGCGAGTTCGCGGAACTGCGCGAGCTCGAGACGGAGCTTCTTTGCCACCGATTTCATCGCTTTTGTCTGCGCGGCTGACCCGACGCGTGAGACGGAGAGACCGACGTTCAAGGCGGGGCGGATGCCGGAGAAGAAGAGGTCGGATTCGAGGTAGATCTGTCCGTCGGTGATCGAGATGACGTTTGTTGGGATGTACGCCGAGACATCGCCTGCTTGCGTTTCGATGATGGGGAGTGCCGTCAATGATCCGCCGCCGTGCTCTTCGTTGAGCTTTGCGGCACGTTCCAAAAGGCGAGAGTGCAAGTAAAAAACATCACCCGGGTATGCCTCGCGGCCCGGCGGGCGACGAAGGAGGAGCGACATCTCGCGATACGCGGTGGCGTGCTTTGAGAGGTCGTCATAGATAATGAGGGCGTCTTTGCCATTATCCCTGAAGTACTCGCCCATCGCACATCCGGCATACGGTGCGAGGTAGCGGATCGCGGCGGAATCGGAGGCGCCGGCCAAGACGATGGTGGTGTATTCCATAGCGCCGAGCTCTTTTAGTTTTGCTACGATTTTTGCCACCTTTGATTCCTTCTGACCGATGGCAACATAGATGCACTGCATGTTCTCACCTTTCTGATTGATTATCGTGTCTATTGCGAGCGAGGTCTTCCCCGTGCCTCTGTCGCCGATGATGAGCTCGCGCTGACCGCGGCCGATCGGGATCATCGCGTCAACTGCCTTAATTCCCGTCTGTACCGGTTCATGTACGCTCTCGCGCGTGATGACACCGGGCGCGATCTTTTCGACGAGTGCGGTTGTGTCGGTTTTTATCTCGCCCTTGCCGTCCAAGGGATTCCCGATGGGGTCTACCACACGACCAATAAGAGCATCTCCCACGGGGACTTGGAGAACCTTGCCGGTTGATTCTGCCGTGTCCCCTTCTTTTATCTTCTCCCATGCACCCAAAATAACGATACCCACATTTTCCTTCGTGAGGTTCAGGGCGATACCGAAGACGTTATGCGCGGGAAAGAGGACCATCTCGCCCATGAGGACGGACGAAAGCCCGCGGATGAGCGCGATGCCGTCTTTGACCTCGATCACCTCTCCCACCTTGCGTGCGCCGGTCTCTTTGGGGAGATTTTTGATCTGATCGGTAAGTTTTTTTATGATTGCTTCAGACATAGATCTATTCGCAGATCATGCGAAACACTTATCTAACTTAGTTCGGATTGAATTATCCACCTCTCTGTCGCCGACACGGATTTTAATACCGCCGATGAGCGATGGATCTTCTGTGTATGTAATAGTAACGGTGTCGTATAGCTTCTCGAGCGCCGTGCGTATCGTACTTTTAGTTTCGTCCTCGAGCGGATGTGCGGTGGTGATGACGGCATTTTCTTCGCGTGCCGCTTCCGCGCTTCCGAGCTCTTGTAAGATGCCGAGTTGCTGTGTCTCGGCAAGAAGCGCGATGGTATGCTTCACCTCTTGTTTCAGAAAGTCGCCGCACCATTCGTCGAGGAGTGCGACGCGTGCGTCGTTGTCTCTCGCGTGCTGAAGTTCTTGCGCGCGCTGCGGCGTTATGACACGTCCGGCGAGCTTCATGTGTTCCAAG
>Ga0310122_10000849_pt1 | contig 19495 bp, 15 predicted proteins | sample CB6_Bottom_1051__FD_203503 | JGI IMG/M metagenome (GOLD analysis project Ga0310122, IMG submission 203503) | Marine microbial communities from Western Arctic Ocean, Canada - CB6_Bottom_1051 | ecosystem: Environmental > Aquatic > Marine > Oceanic | place: Canada: Western Arctic Ocean | collected...
CGGCATGTGGATCTTGGCCATAATGAAAAGGGTCTTTCGGTGACGACTTGCTCGGGCGATTGGAGAATTCGAAACTCTTGCGCTAGAAGCCCGCTCGTTAGTCGAGCACCTTGCTGAGTGATTCCTCCATCGTTTCCGCCGTGAAGGGTTTCGTCAGGAACGCGCCCGCGCCCGCCTCGTTGGCCTCCGCACGCATCTCGTCCGTGCACTCCGACGTGATGAAGGCGAAGGGAATGCCCAACTCCTTTTCGTTCATCGCTCGTGCCAGTTCGATTCCCGACATTTCGGGCATGTTCCAATCCGTCAGGACGACGTCGGGTGCGTCTGCCTCGATTTTTGCAGTGCCTCGACGCCGTTTTCCGCTTCTTCGATATCGTGTCCGCCGAAGCCGGCTTGGCGAAGTGGGGTTCTCCCCTGATTTCGCGGACACATCCAAAAAGGCCAATACTGTGGCCGGAGGCGTGTCATGGCGAACAGAAGGAAGGCGAAAGGAAGTTTTCAGACGAGTACAAGCGCGAAGCGGTGCGGCTGGCGACCGAGTTGCCCGATCTCGCGACGCGACCGACCGCTGGTTCCTAGAGACGGGTCTGAATCCAGTTTTCAGACTCGCCCAGCGCGATCCACCGAGCCCTGCGAAGCAGAGCCACTTCCAATCTGAAGTCCAGGAAGGTCCGTCCGTCAAGCGCGGCGAGGTCCGCCTCCGCCGCGTCGGCCTCTGCCTCCGCCGCTCGAGCGCGATCCAGTGCCGCGCGCGCCCCCGCCGCCCCCGCCACTGCGGCGACCGCTCCGACGGCGTCGGTTCGCCGGGGACTCATCGGCTCGGGCTTCGTCCGCGATGTCGAGGGTCGATGCCCCGATCTCCTCGCCGGCATCGCTGTCCTTTTTGTCGTCGTTGTCATTGTCCGACCGCAGGTCGTCGTCTGAATCGGCAGCCTGTCCGGGACCCTCGTCGCTTTGCTGCGACCCCGCGCCCATCAGATACGCGGCGCAGATTTCCGCGAGCTGACGCACACCGTCTTCTTCGCCGGCCAGTTTTTCGATGACCGGGAGAATCTTCCCGATCATTTGCGCGCCCTTCTCGTCCTCAAAGGCGTCGAGACCAGCGCGTGCTCTGCCGACCAGCGCCTCGATCTCGTCTTCGACACTTCCCTCTGCTCGTTGCTTTGCGCGTCGGGCGATGGCGCGCTCGGTCGGCACCTTCTTTTCAGCGATCTTGATCCCGTTCACGATCTGCATGTGTTTGAAATTGCCGATGTCGAGACCGGAGACAAGGGAGACGGCGACGCCAGATTTTCCTGCGCGCCCGGTGCGCCCGGTGCGATGGACATAGACCTCGGGAGAGTCGGAAGTCGTGTAGTTGATCACGTAGGCCAGATCGGAGATGTCGATGCCGCGTGCGGCTACGTCTGTGGCGACCAGGAAGCGAAGATTTCCGGCCTTGATCTTGCCGATCGCTCTTTCGCGCGCGGACTGGGCGAGGTCGCCCGAGATCTGGTCGATGTTGAAATCGCGCTTTGCGAGGTAAGCGGTGATGAAACGCACATCGGCTTTCGTATTGCAGAAGATGATCGCACTGTCGGGATCTTCGTATTCGAGAATCCTTGCGAGGACGGCTTCTTTTTCCGATGCGGCGCAGACATAGTAGAAGTGTTGGATCTGCTGGGGCGCACCATTCTCGCCATCGATCGTGACATCTTCCGGGTCGTTCAGGAAATAGCGTGATAGCGACCGGACGCGCTCCGGCATCGTGGCGGAGAAGAGATGGGATTGTCGTTTGCGAGGCAGGTAGCTCGCGATTTCTTTCATGTCTGGCCAAAAGCCCAACGAGAGCATCTCGTCCGCTTCGTCGAGAATCAGGATCTTCGTGTGACTGAGATCCATCCGCTTGCTCTTCAAGTGATCGAGAATTCGCCCCGGCGTTCCGACGACGATATGCGCGCCCTTCTCGAGGCCCTCGAGCTGCGGGCCGTAGGCGACTCCTCCGTAGATGGGAAGGGTTCGGACGCCGCGGTATCGACCGAGTTGATCGAGTTCCTGAGCGACTTGATTGGCCAGTTCCCGCGTCGGCAGAAGGACGATCGCCTGGGTTTCGGCGAGATCGATTTCGATGTCTTCCACGATCGGGATCCCGAAGGCTCCGGTCTTCCCGCTGCCGGTCTGCGCCTGGACGATCAGATCGCCGCCGGCGCGCATCTTTGGAATGGCCGCGGCCTGGACAGGGGTCGGCGTAGACCAGCCGAGTTCCCGGATGGATTGTTGAACGTTAGAGGCGCAATCGGCAAATAATTCAGAGAGTTCAGTCATATGGCGCGGGCACGCTACCCCTCAGCCGCGGTGCGCGCAATGTTGGGACGAGAGGCCGTCGGCCTCGAAACAGCTTCGCGGAGGTGGATTCGGGGTCGTGCTAAGGTCGCCCGATGTCCCGCATCGAAAGCGATGACCTCACGCGCATGGCCTCTCTGGCTCGCCTTGCGCTCGCAGAGGACGAAATTTCGTCGATGACTCGAGATCTCGAGCAGATTCTCGGCTACGTCGCGGCCCTCGAAGAGCTCGATACGAAGGACGTTCCGCCAACCGCTCACGGCTTCGAGCTGGCGACGCCTCTGCGCCCGGATCGGCCGGCGACGCCGATCGACCCGGAACTCGCCGTCGCCAATGCCCCCGCGCATCACGGCACGGCCTTCCTCGTTCCCAAGGTGCTCGAGGAGGAGGGCTGACCCGATGGGGAGCGCGGAGACGCTGCTTGCCGGCGACCTCTCGACACAGAGAGAGGGCCTGGATCTCGGAGAGGTCAGTGCCAGCGAACTCGTCGCCGCGAGTCTCGATCGAATGACGGCTCGCGCCAGCCTGGGCGCGGTCATTTCTCGCGATGATGAGGCGGCGATCGCCAAGGCCGAGGCAGCGACCCAACGCATTGCCAGCGGCAAGCCTCTATCGCAACTCGACGGCATACCGATCGTTCTCAAAGACAACATCGTGCAAGCGGGTCAGCCGGCCACCTGCGCCTCGCGAATCCTCGAGAACTTCGTCTCACCTTATGATGCGGGCGTAACGGAGCGACTCGAAGCGGCCGGCGCCATCATCGTCGGCCGAGCCAACATGGACGAATACGCGATGGGCTCATCCACCGAGAATTCGATCTACGGCCCCAGCCACAATCCATGGGACGAAGCGCGAACCTGCGGAGGGAGTTCCGGCGGCAGCGTCGCGGCGGTGTCGGCGGGCATCGTTCCTCTCGCATTCGGCAGCGACACGGGCGGTTCGATCCGTCAGCCCGCGAGTTTCTGTGGCGTCGTGGGATTCAAGCCGACCTATGGACGCGTATCGCGTTGGGGGCTCGTCGCCTACGCCTCCTCGCTCGATCAGATCGGCCCGATCGCCCGAAGCGTGTCCGATTGTGCGCTCGCGCTCGACGTCGTCTCGGGTCATGACGAACGGGATTCGACATCGATTCCGGGCGCCGCACCGAATTGGAGTGCCGACCTCGCCAATGCGGCTGCTGCCTCGGCCGACGGCGACCTGCAGGGTGTCGTGATCGGGCTTCCAAGTGAGTATTTCGTCGAAGATGGCGTCGATCCAGGTGTCCTGGCGTGTGTTCGAGAAGCGATCGGCACACTCGAAGCAGCCGGTGCGACTTTCGAGGAGATCTCACTTCCGCATACGACGTACACGATCGCGACCTACTATCTGATCGCGACCGCCGAAGCTTCGAGCAACCTCGCTCGTTTCGATGGCGTTCGTTACGGGCGTCGCGCGGATCATGTCAAAGATCTTGAGGACCTCTATCGGCGATCGCGTTCTGAGGGCTTCAGCACCGAAGTCAAGCGTCGGATTCTGCTCGGGACCTACGTTCTCTCCGCAGGCTACTACGACGCCTACTATGTCAAGGCGCAGCGCGTTCGGACCTTGATCCGACGCGACTTCGAAGCGGCCTTCGAGAATTGTGACGCGATCCTCACGCCGACGACGCCCGAGGTCGCCTTCCCGCTCGGCGCCAAGAGCGACGATCCGCTCGCGATGTATCTCTCGGACGTCTATACGGTTTCGGCGAACCTCGCCGGCCTACCGGCACTCTCGATGCCCTGCGGATCGAGTCAAGGGCTACCGGTCGGAGTCCAGCTCCTCGGTCCGCCGCTCGGCGAGGCGGCGATCTTTCGAATCGGAACGGCCTACCAGCGACGCAGCGACCATCATCTGCTCTCCCCTCCGGATGCCGTCGGGGAGTCGAAGCCATGACGAGTGAATTGGATCGTTATGAAGTCGTGATCGGTCTCGAGGTCCATACCCATCTCAAGACCGAATCGAAGCTCTTCAGTCCTGCGCCCGTTCGTTATGGCGAGGAGCCGAATCATTCGGTGCATCCGATCGATCTCGCCTTGCCCGGAGTGCTGCCGGTCTTGAACGAGCGGGTCGTCGAATTGGCGATTCGTCTCGGCCTCGCAATCCATGCGAAGGTCAATCCCTACTCGGTCTTCGCGCGCAAGAACTATTTCTATCCGGATCTGCCGAAGGGCTATCAGATTTCGCAATTCGAAGAGCCCGTCGTGTCTGGTGGCTGGATCGACATCACCCTCGACGAGACCCGGCGCATCGGCATCACGCGCGCACATCTCGAAGAAGACGCGGGCAAGTCCATTCACGATGTCGCGGTCGCCGGCCGGGATGACTCGTGCATCGATTTCAATCGCGCCGGCGTGCCTCTGCTCGAAATCGTTTCCGAGCCCGATCTGCGATCCGCGCAGGAGGCCGTCGCGTATCTCCGTGAGTTGCGCGGGATCCTTCGTTATATCGGGGCTTCGGACGCCGATATGGAAAAAGGCCAGTTTCGCTGTGACGCGAATGTTTCAATTCGGCGACGCGGCAGTTCTGAACTCGGCACGCGCACCGAAGTCAAGAACCTGAACTCGTTTTCGAATGTCGAGGCTGCAATCGAAGCCGAGTCGCTTCGGCAGGCAGAGCTGATTGCCGATGGTGGCGAAGTCGTTCAGGCAACGATGGGCTTCGATCCGATTCGGCGCCGGACGAGTGTGCAGAGGTTGAAGGAAAATTCCGATGACTATCGTTATTTCCCCGACCCCGATCTGATTCCATTGCGGATCGATCCCGCCCACATCGAGGAGATTCGATTGCAATTGCCCGAGTTGCCGGCGGATAAGCGATTACGCTTCGAGTCGGAGTTTGGGCTTTCGGCCTACGATGCCGGCGTCTTGACCGCCAGCCGGCGATTGGCGGATTTCTTCGAAGAGACGGCCAAGGCCTGCGGCGTGCCGAAGGCCGCCGCGAACTGGATCACTCGCGACTTGCTTCGCGAACTCAACGAGCTCGAAGTCGAATTGTCCGAAGTGGCGATGACCCCGGACATGCTGGCTTCGATGATCGGACTGATAGAAGAAGGAAGACTGACTGCGCGAAACGCGGCGCAGATCTTTCCGGACCTCGTCCGCGATGGCGGCGACCCCGCGACGCTGATTGCCGAGCGCGGGCTCGAAGCGGTTTCGGACGCGGGCGCGATCGATGCCTTCGTCGACGACGTGATCGCCGCTCATCCGGACGTTGTCCAGCAGGTGCGCGATGGCGATGACAAGCCGCTCAACTTTTTGATGGGCCAGGTCATGAAGGCAAGCCAGGGGAAGGCCGCACCGGATCAGGTCCGCCGGACGCTCGCCGAGAAGATTCGCGGCTGAGGGGTTCATGCCGAAGACTGTCTTGAAGGTCGCTCTTGCCCTCGTCGCGGTCGGTCTACTCGTCGTTGCGATGGTGGCAATTTTGCTCCCTCGGCTCGTCCAACGCGACGACTTCCAGGCGACCCTACGCGAAGCCGCGGCCGAAGCGCTCGGCGCGTCGGTCGAGTGGCAGAGCCTCGAGGCCGGAATCTTTCCGCCTCGACTCACGATCCGGTCCGCAGTCCTTGAAGCGACGTCGATGAATCAAGACGCGGCGTCCATCCGCGCAGCCTCGATCGATCTTCGCCTTTCGGTCCTTGCCATCCTGCAATCCAGAGTCGAAGTCGACTCGCTCGTCGTTCGCGGCGCCGAGATCGTCGTAACACGAGCGGCCGAAGGGCTCGTGTTTCCGGTTGGCGGCGAGCGAAGCGCGGGTGAATCCGTCCCGCACGCAGCGGATTCCAGCTCGTTCGATCTCGCCATTCGCCGAATCAGCGTTTCTGGGAGTCGCATCATCGTTCGCGATCAAACGCTTTCGCCTGCCGTCGAGTGGCGCTTCGAGGATTTCGAGTTGGAGGCGGGCAGTCGCATCCGATCCCTTTCGCTCGAAGTCGAAATGGCTGCTCGGATCGAGACTCAAGAGCGCGATGCAGGTCGAATCGGCGTAAACGGAACGGTTCAGCTCGATGGAACTTTTGATCTCGAAATCCAATTCGATGAGTTGCTCGTCGCGGCGTTCAATGAGTATATCCGGAGTGCTCAGGCCGACGCCGAGACAGAAACCGCGGTCACCGGTGTTCTATCGGGACGGATCTCCGTCGCGGGCACCGCTTCTGAACTCGTAAAGGTCGATCTGGATCTAACCGTTCCGACGCTCGTCGTTCGTGCGCCCGGAGTCGAATTCGCTGGCCAGCTTCGCTTGCAGGGAAATCGGATTGACAACGGCCCGATCGCCTTTGCCGCCTACTTCGAACCGAACGAAGGCGAGGGTGCCGAATTCGCCGGCCATTGGTCCGTGGACGGAAGACTCGAAGCCCTGCTGAAATTCTCGAAGGGCGGGCGAGTCGCCCTCGAGGGCTTGGCAGGCCAGGACGGTCGAGTCGATCTTCACGCCGAGATCGAAAAACTCGATTTGTCGCTGGCGAAGCCCTTCTTGCCCGATCCTGCGATGGAACTCGGGGGAATCGCAACCGGGAAGGCAAGGCTCGTGGGTCCGGCCGGATCGCCGGATTTCCTGCGAATCGACATGCGAGTCGAGTCCGGGCTGCTACGCGTTCCCGAGTACGAAGTCGCAGGTCCGATTCAGATCGAGATGGAAATCGAATCGCCGCTCTCGCAGAAGCCGAAAGGTCGAATCGATGTCGACCTGACCGCGGCGAGCGTTGACTATCAAGGCCAGTTCACGAAGCGAGCGGGCTTGCGCGCCGAGATGACGACGACCTTCGCACCCGACGCCTCGGGCGAAATTGGATTCGAGAGTCGAATCAAGTTGCGAGATGTGGACGAAATTCTTCTGCAGGGCGCGTTTGGCGATTCGGTCTCCGTCGCAATCTCGTCAACGAGCATCGCCCTCGAAGGATGGAGTGAAGTCTTTCCAATCCTCGAGACGTATCAGCCGGATGGAGCTCTCCTCTTCGATGCCATCGAGATCGAATCGAAGGGCGGCTCTCCTGCTCGCTTCCGAGGTCGGATCGGATTCGAGGGAGTTGGTCTTCGACTGCCTGAAAGGGGGCGAGTTCGGCTCGCTGGATCGATTCGAGGCGAGGGAGAGCGACTTCGCATGGACGGGATGCGGCTTTCGGTCGGGGGCGTGACGTTCGCTCTCGAGGGTCGAATCGAGGATCCCCTTGCCTCGAGGCGCTTTGTCATCTCGATGGAATCGATCGGGAAGGCCGAGGCGAACGACCTTTTTTCCGCCCTCAACGTGTCGCCGGATACCGTTTTCGGCGATCTCAAGATGGCCGGAAGTCTGAGTGGCCTCGTGGGAGGGGATCGTGACTTCTATTCCTCTCTCGAAGGGGGCGTTCAAATCTCGATAGGCAAGGTCGGGGGCGGACGCTTGAAGGGCGTTTCCTTTCTTCAGACGATTCTCGACCAGATTCCACTTATTCGGGATGCCGCGAGACTGGCCGGTGTCCTGCGTTCGGGTCCTTCGATCGAAGATTACGCAGGCGAAGAATTCCAGCTGATCGAAGGCGATTTTCAGATCGGTCAGGGAGAGGTGAACGCACGAACCCTGCGCCTGGTCTACGAAGCCTACGAAGCCAGCCTCGTCGGGCCGGTTCAACTTCCGAGTCTCCAGATCGACATGACGGGTGAGGTCCTGCTCAGTGGGGATCTGGTTTCGGCGTTGGGCGGTCTACTCGGCGCCAAGATCGGGGATCGCAGACCCGTTCGGATTCCTCTTGCCCGCGTGACGAATACGATCTCCGAGCCGAAGATCGAGATGACGCCCAAGACCCTGGTGGCCATTCCGGATCTGATTTTCAAGGCGACCGGACTCGACACGCTCACACTCGGAGTCGGTCGAGCGCTGGGTCGGGTGCTGCGAGGCGCTGGGAAATAGGCAACTCTGCGGCAGGCGAGTGGCGACCGATCGGTGGGTCGCCGTGATTCGCGGGCTTCGACGGACTCGCCTTCGCCGGTCGCTTCAGGGATCGTCGTTCTCGACCCATTCTGGATGGCTCTGGCCTCAGTCTAATTTGCTGGAGGCCGATACGAGGGTTCTGGGAGCCCCCTCGATGTCAGCCATGATTCTATGTATCCAGGACGATCGTGAAATCGGGCGCGTGTATGCCGACGCGTTGGCGGCCGAAGGCTACGAGGTTCTGGCCGTGCACGATGGGCGCGGCGCCCTCGAGATCCTCCGTCGACAGAGCCCGGTTCTGGTCCTTCTCGACGCCTACCTCCCCCGTCTGGATGGCTTCGAAGTCCTCGCCGAAATTCGCGCGCGAACGGATTCCCGTGAACTTCCGGTCCTCCTGCTCAGTGAGGGCGATCTGACGGATGAAATACTCGATCGCGCCCAAAGGCTCGGGGCCGACGGGATCGAGTCGCTACCGATTGAAACGGATCGCTTGATCGCGAGAGTCGCCGAGATCGCGGGTCCCGCGGAAGGGAAGGCCGAAGCGCAGGGACCCGTCTTCAGGGATGGAAACTTTCGGGAAGTGCCGCTGCCCGAGCTTCTTCGCAGCCTTCATGTCGAAGGTCTCGACGGCGTTCTCCTCCTCGACCACGGTCGAAAGAAGAAGGCGATCGAGTTGCGCGGCGGTTGGCCGGTCTCCATCAAATCGAATCTGATCTCGGAGTGTTTCGGAAACTATCTGGTCGAACAAGGTCGCTGTAGTCAGAGCGATCTCGACGAATCCGTACAGAGGATGAAATCGGGCGAAGGGCTGCAGGGCGAAATTCTAATCGCGATGGAGGTCCTCGACGAAGAAGAAGTGACTCGGGTTCTACGAGAACATGCGCTCGAGAAATTCTTTGAGCTCTTTTCCTGGCGCGACGGAAACTTCCAGGTGCGGCCCCGCGCTCACGTTGGGCGCGGGTCGAGCTTCGGCATCGATGGACACCCGTCGAAGTTGATCCTCGAAGGTATTCGGCGGCGCTATCCACTGCGCCAGATCGATCGCTATCTCGAGATGCACCAAAGTGAGTTTCTCGTTCCGCTTCCCTACGACAGCGACCAGCTCGGAGAGTTCGAACTCCGCGAAGAAGAAGCGCACTGGCTCTGTCAGCTCGACGGCCGCGAGACTGTCGGGACGTTTCTTCAATATCCGGATGTCATTCGCCGAATCGCATTCGCGCTGATCTCCATCGAGGTGCTCGGTGTTCTTCCAGACCCGGGAAGTGGGCCGATCGGACATGGAGCTGGGGCTGCAGACTCCGAGAGCTCGGGTCGAACATCGAGAGCCGCGAGAACGGATGAAGAACTGCGAGTCGAACTCGCGAACCTCGCGAACCTCGCGAATCGAATTCGCGATGTCGACCACTACCAAACACTCGGTGTTGCCTTTTCGGCCTCGGATGAAGCGATCCGATCGGCCTACACGCGACTCGCGAAAGACACCCATCCCGATCGCTTCCACGGCGCCAGTAGCTCGGTTCGTCTACTGGCGTCGCAGGTCTTCGATCGGATCTGCCAAGCGCATTCGGCGATTGCGACCGTGGAGGCCCGCCAGGCCTATGCCGAAGAGCTCGATCGTGGAAGGCGCGTCTTTGCTGCCGAGGCGGAAGGTCGCCGCGCCCTCGAAGCCGAGACCGAATACCAGCGCGGTGAGCAGATGGTCGCGAAGCGGGACTATGAAGGGGCGCTTCTCAGCTTCGGTCGAGCGATGCAGAATTTTCCAAGTGAAGGCGAATACCATTCGAACTACGGCTGGTGTCTATACCTCTGTCACCCGGACAATGAAGTCATGCTGGGTGAAGCTCTCGAGCATTGTCGGAAAGGCGTCAAGCTGGCGAAGGATCGGGAGAAGCCCTACCTCTTGCTGGGACGGCTCTATAAGGTGATGGGGCGAGTCGGGCCAGCCAAGAAGATGTTCACGCGAGCCGTCGAGATCCAGCCGCAGTGTGTCGAGGCGATGCGCGAATTGCGGATCATGAACATGCGTCGCGACAAAGACAAGGGCGTGCTCAAGCGAATCTTTCGGCGATGAGTTGAACAGGGCCGCGCGAAAGCAATCACCAAAAAACGGAAATACGATGGGACAGAACGCAGAAAAGGGTGTCACCGGCGAAGAGATCTGGCTTGACGGCAAATTCGTCAAATGGTCGGAAGCGAACATTCACGTGCTTACGCACACGCTGCACTACGGGTTGGGAGTGTTCGAGGGAATCCGCTGTTATGCCGGCTCCGACGGTCGCTCCGCCGTCTTTCGCCTGCCCGAACATATCCGGCGCCTCTTCGACTCGGCGAAGATCAATTTGATGGAGATCCCGTTTACCCCAGACGAGATTGCAAGCGCCGTTCTCGACTCTCTACGGCGAAACAATCTCGCAGAAGGTTACATAAGACCCCTCGTCTTCATCGGAGACGGTGCCATGGGACTCCACCCCGGCGACAATCCGATTCGTGTCTCGGTGATCGCTTGGGAATGGGGCAAATATCTCGGTGACGAGGGTGTCATGAAGGGAATTCGCGCAAAGGTGTCGACGTTCGCGCGACATCATGTCAATTCGAAGATGACCAACGGCAAGACTTGTGGTGACTACGTCAATTCGATCCTCGCCAAGCGCGAAGCGCTGCTCGACGGATACGACGAAGCCATCATGCTCGACACGCAGGGCCTTGTTTCGGAATGTACCGGCGAGAATATCTTCGTCGTGCGGGACGGGAAGATCCGAACGCCATCGCTCTACAGCGTGCTCGACGGAATTACGCGAGCCTCGATGATCGACGTCGCTCGCGACCATGGATTCGAAGTCGAAGAAGACATGATTACTCGAGACGATCTCTATCTGGCGGATGAAGTCTTCTTGACCGGAACTGCGGCGGAAGTCACGCCGATTCGAGAGATCGACCACCGCAGCATCGGCGCAGGCAAACGCGGCCCGATTACAGAAAAGCTACAGACTGCGTTCTTCGACATCGTCAGCGGCAAGAATGCCGACTACGACCATTGGCGAAGCTTCCTCTAGGAAGCCGCGTTCCACTCGTCATCGCCGCTATCGGCGCCATGTGTGCCAGTGAAGTCAGCCATCCCTTGCGGGCTCAGAGTCGATTCATTCCGTCGAGCGCGGCAATCCGGTAGACCTCGGACATCGTCGGATAGTTGAATACGGAACTCAAGATGTCGTCGAGGGTGCCGCCCATGTGAACGAGAAGCATGCCGAAGTGAATCAGCTCACTGGCGGCAATGCCGATCGTGTGGACTCCCAGGATCTTCTTCGTGTCGCGTCGGAAGATCAACTTCACGAGACCCTCGTCGCCGACGATCTGGCCCCGCGGCGTCTCCGCGGTTCGCGCAGTGCCCACTTCGTACGGGAAGCCCTGCTCGCGACATTGTTCTTCGCTGAAACCGACGGTCGAGATTTCGGGAATCGTGAAGATCGCCATGGGTAGGATCGTTTTCGCCGGTCGCTCCTTGCCTGCGGAGTGGAGCACGGCGAGTCTGCCTTGATGCATACTGGTCGAAACCAGGGCCGGAAAGCCAATGACGTCGCCGACGGCGTAGACCCCTTCCACATCCGCCTGGTAGTCCTCGTCGACCTTGATCAGGCCGGTTTGATCGGTGGGAAGGCCAATTCGATCGAGATCGAGGGCCTCGATCTTCGATACGCGACCCGCGGCGACCAGTACACGTTCCGAGCGAACCGTACGGCCACTCTCGAGGTAGACGATGCCTTCGCGATAGCGATTCTGATCTTCAATACGGACTCCGCTGACCTCCTCCTGCTGCATCACCCGAATACCGCTGTTGCGCATGGAGTTGCAGAGCGTGTCGAGAATGTCGGTGTCCAGGAAACGCAGAAGCTTTTTGCGTCGGTCGATGATCGTGACTTTGGTACCGAGCGCGCCGAAGATCGTTGCGTACTCGCAGCCGATGACGCCGGTTCCGATGATCGTGAGGCTCTTCGGAAGCGTGTCGAGGTCGAGCAGTGAATCGCTGTCTACGATGATGCGGTCATCGATGGGGATCGAATCCGGCCGACGCGGTCGACTGCCGGTCGCGATGATGATCTTCTTGGCTTCGATGATCTCTTCGCCGGCTCGATTCGCGACACGGATCTTGTGGGCTTCCACGAAGGAGGCTGAACCGGCCAGGACTTTGACCTTGTTTCGCTCGAAGAAGGCGCGAATGGTTCGCTGGTGATTCGAGATCAGTTGGTCGCGCGGGCCACGGAGATCCTGAATCGTGAGCGGCGCGAGTTCTGTCGCGTAAATGCCATGCGTCACGTTCTTTCGGCTGTTGAGTAATTCGAGAACGCGATGGCGCAGCGCCTTGCTAGGCAGCGTCCCCGTGCGCACGCCGGCGCCGCCGAGCATCAGTCCCTTCTCGATTACGGCGACCGACATCCCCAACTTGGCGCCTTGCAGCGCGGCCGACCATCCGGCCGGGCCCGTCCCGATTACGACCAGGTCGTATCGCCTCTCAAATCCCTCTCCCGCGGCACCCCTCGGTCCGTATCCGCCTGCATGGTTGCTCTCGCTACATCGGAATCGCTCCGCTGAGTCTTGGTGGACTCGGGACCGGACCAGGGATTGCCCGCAAGGCTGGGCTGGGTATTTCCCAGGATCGGGCGGCTGAAATCGAAAATGCTGAGAAAACTTCAGAGCGGGACTTGAATTTGTATTACAATGAGTCACAATGTGATACATGGAAAATCACAAATCTTGTTCTGGCAGTTCTGACCATTCCGACAGCTCTCACCGACGGCGCTCCAGCCGCCACCGAGCCCGCAAGGAGCGAGTCCTCCATACGCGTGTCTCCGAGCAGCTGTCCGACGATATCCGCAGGTTCGCGGAAGACCTTCGTGTGCCGGCCTCGAACCTGGTTCGAAATGTCCTCGAAGAGGTCTTTACCGTGGTCGATAGCGTGACAGACGACGTTGGCGATCTCTTCGACGACCTGATCGACGAAGCGGAAGGCGTTCGCGAACGCGTTCGCAAACAAGCCGATTCGCATCAACGGCGCTCGCGAAGCCGCGGGCGATCACGACGCAGGTCGTGGCGCTCGGCCTTCGACGGCGCAGACGAGGCGGACGTCGAGGCGGAATTTCGTCGCGACGAAACCTCCGAAGCAGGCGGTAAGCCTTCCGCAGGAGGGGACTCCGACGCTGCCAACGACGAGACGGCCGGGGAGCAATCCGAGGCCGTGGACAGCAAGCCTCGCGCTGCCGAGATCTTTCCCGACATTCTGGGCTGGCAGCCGCTCGTGCTGAATCGCGATTTCGCCTGCGGGCGTTGTGAGCGGAATCTTTCGGCGGGCGAAAGCGCATTTCTCGGTTTGGGCGAGCAGGGGCTGACACAGACCGCGCTCTGTGGTCGCTGCGCAGGGAGCCGCTAGTCGCCGGGGATCCGGCCGCAGACCGGTCGGTCCCGCTCGTCGACTAACCCAGAACGAAGGCGCAGACCGCTTCTTCAAAGCCCTTCGGATTGTCGGTCATAACCGAATGAGCGGCCTGCGGCACGATCGCAAGGGTCCCGTTCTGCAGCACGTCGTCGACCATCTTGTCGGCGATCTCGGGCGAAAGGATGTCCGAGGCCGCGCCGCGCACGATCAAGGTGGCGCAGGGCAGCTTGGCGAGGGCGTCCCACTGTTGCTGGATGAATTTTTCTTCCCTGGCCTTTGTCGCTTCGTCCGTCGGTCGCGCGCCGCGCAATTTCGGATCCATCTTCAACTCGAATAGGTCGTCGTCGCGCTTCTTCAAGCCGTACTCGGCCATGCGTTTCAGCGCATCGGGCTGACCAGCCGGATAATTCAGGGAGAGCATCGCGACGTATTCCTGATGACTCGAAAAGACCGGCGCGCGATTCTCACTCATCTCGCCCGAAATCCGCATCACGCCGCGAGCATCGACCTCGGGTCCGATGTCGATGATGACGAGCCCCGCGAGCCGTTCCGGATGACGTCCCGCGAAGGTCATCGCGACGCGTCCACCCATGGAAAACCCGACCAGGACGAAACGGTCGATTCCGACCGCGTCGAGAACGGCTTCGAGATCGTCCGCCATGGATTCGGCGTCGTAGCGCATTTCTGGATCCCAATCGGAATCTCCATGGCCACGCTGATCGAGCGCCAGCACACGATAATGCGCGCTCACGCTGGGGACGAAGTCATCCCAGAGATGGGCCTCGTTGCCGAGCCCGTGAAGAAGAACGAGCGGCACGCCCTCCTGGCTCCATTCGAGTAGATTCAATTCGAGCTCGTGGGCGCCTTTTATGCGGTGGGTCACGGGTTCCATGGCTTGACGGTATCACGTGCGCGGCCGGCTGCTGAGAGATCTCTGCGATACGCTCGCAACACGATGGCGACCGGATGGCAGCGGCACGAGGACCGGAGACGACCGACATGAGTGATCCAGAGCAGAGCGGACAGAGCGGCGTTGGCGGCGCAACCGGAGAGAAGCGCGACGAGTCGGTCTGGCGCGAGCCGATGACGCCGACCGCACTCCTGCAGAGGACTCTGCGCGTCTTTCCAAACCGCGAGGCGATCGTTCATGGCGCCGAGAGATGGAATTGGGCTCGTTTTGGCGAGGAGGTCGGACGCCTGGCTGGCGCCCTCGAACGCGCGGGCATCGCCGCCGGGGATCGCGTGGCGGTTCTGCTTCCGAATACTCCGATTCATCTGGCCGCACATTTTTCGATGCCACTTTTGAACGCACCGCTGGTATCGATCAACACACGGCTGTCACCGGCTGAAATCGAGTACATCCTGCAGCACAGTGGTTCGAAGATCTTGTTAGTCGACCCCGAGCTGGCGCCGCCGCTTGATGAGATCCTTCCGAATTGTCCGAGTCTCGAGCATGTGATCGAAGTGGCCGACGGCGACGTCGCGGCACGACCGGGTCGCCCGGACTACGCATCCTTCACACATGACGCCCCGGTTCTGGATCTCCAGCCGCGACTCGAGGACGAGGATCTTCTGCTCTCGGTCAACTACACGTCCGGTACCACGGGTCGGCCAAAGGGCGTCATGTATACGCATCGCGGCGCCATGATGAACGCGATGGGTCAGATCGCGACGCATTCGCTGACGCGAGAGTCGACCTTCCTCTGGACGCTGCCGATGTTTCATTGCAATGGTTGGTGCATGCCCTGGGCGCTGACGGGGGCGGCCGCACGACACGTCTGTCTGCGGGGGATCGATCCGCCGGAGATCTTTCGATTGATCGACGAGGAAAACGTCACCCATTTCAACGGCGCACCGACGGTCCTGCTGATGCTGGCGTCGGATCCTGCGGCGAGTGGTCGACGTTTCGATCCACCGATCAAGGTCTGTACCGGAGGCGCGCCGCCGTCTCCGAATTTGCTCGAACAGATGGAAAAGCTCGGCTTCGACATCACCCATCTCTACGGTCTCACGGAAACCTACGGTCCTCATGTTTTCTGCGAGACTCAGGATGAATGGCGCGAACTCGCGCCGGCCGAGCGGGCGGCCAAGATGGCGCGCCAGGGCGTGCCCTTCTTGCACGCACTGCATCTTCGAGTCGTCGACGACGAGATGAATGACGTAGAGGCGAACGCCGAAGCCATGGGCGAGGTCGTCATGCGCGGGAACAACGTGATGCGCGGCTACTTCGAAGATCCCGAAGCGACAAAGGATGCCTTTCGGGGCGGTTGGTTTCATTCAGGGGATGTCGGAGTGGTCCATCCCGATGGATATATCGAACTCCGGGATCGAAGTAAGGACATCATCATTTCGGGTGGCGAGAATATTTCGACGATCGAGGTCGAGAATGTGCTCTATGGTCATCCCGACATCCATGAAGTCGCGGTGGTCGGTATTCCCGATGACAAGTGGGGTGAGGTGCCGAAGGCGTTCGTCGTTCCGGCTCCGGGCGCCGAGCTTCGTGAAGACGCCGTCATCGCCTTCGCGCGCGATCGACTCTCCCATTTCAAATGTCCGAAGCAAGTCGAATTCGGCGAACTGCCCAAGACGGCTACCGGCAAGATCCAGAAATTCAAATTGCGTGAAAAGGAATGGGCCGGGCGGGAGAAGCGAATCTCCGGCTAGCGCGCTTCGGTGATCGGGTCAGCTTTGCTTCGGCAATTCGATCTTCGGTTCGCTGGGATGAGGTCGGTAGAGAACGACGGTATGTCCAACGACCCCGCATAAAGCCGACCCACTCACGAGAGCGAGTTCATTCGCCGCGGTCTTCTTGTCGCCGGGTTGACGTAGTCGAACCTTGACCAATTCGTGTGTCTCGAGCGCTTCGTCGAGCGCCTTCGCAACCGCTGGGCTGATTCCGCCCTCGCCGACGAAAATGATCGGTTTCAGTGGATGTGCAAGACTGCGCAGATGACGCCGGGCGGCACCGTCGAGCGTCGGGGCCGCGGCGGCCGGAAACGATTTCGCACCTTTCGAGTCGGCAGGGTCCATCTGTTTGGTCTTGGGGGACACGAGATTCTCCGCTGGGGCCTTCTGGGCCGCGGACCGTAGCCCAATCGCCCGTGTCGAAGAAGGCTGGAGCGCGATCTCACAGGTCTCAGGGCACCGCCCTGTGATGCCGATAGCGTCCCTGATGGCAGCGAAAAAGCCAATACCACTCGCGGGACGCCTGGCGATCCAGCTCAAGATGTTGACCCCGGACGAGGTCGAGCGAGCGATCGCCGAAAGCGTCTCGTCAGGCAATCCGAGACTCGTTCAGGTCTTTGCGCAGATGCGACTGCTCGATCGCGAACAGATCGCGAAGCTCCAGCAGATCCAGAAAGATCTCATCGAAAAGCACCGCGCCAAGAAGGACGCCGCTGCGGGTGGGGCGACAGTGAAGTCGGAGCCGGAGCCCCAGACGGCTCGCCCAACTCCGACGGTAGCGCCGGCTTCGACCCCGACCCCAACCGCGACTTCACGCGAGGAGGAGATCCACGGCGCCGCCGAACACGCCGCGTCGGTTGCTGGGGCGATGTCGAGCGGTGATGTCGAAGCGCTCCACGAAGCGCGGTCGTCCCAACCGACTCCCGTGTCCCCAACCAACACCGCAACGACTTCGACCGGGCAGGCGATTCCAGCCAGCAAAGTCCCTGACCGGCCGCCCGAAGTACAGACACCATCGACTCAGCCACAACCGAGTCAGCCCCAAGCGGCGGTCTGCGTCGCCGATGGCGAAGACGAACATTCATTGGAGCTCCCGGTTCCCGAGCCATCGTCGGTGGACCGTGAAAGGCTCGAAGCCATACTCGCGGATGGTGTGTCCAACCATGCCTCTGACGTTCATCTTCACGCGGGCGGCGCGCTCAAACAGCGCATCAATGGCGAGTTCGTCGTGACCGAAGAAACCGTTGACTCCGACGCCATCGAACGAATGGTGTCGGCGTCTCTCACGCCCGAGCAGCGCGTGATCCTCAGTCGCGACGGCGAACTCGATTTCTGCCTGGAGCTGCCAGGGGTCGGTCGCTTCCGAGCCAATGCCTATCGCCAGCAGCGCGGTATCGACGCCGTCTTTCGCACCATTCCCGAGAAGCCGCCGACCCTCGAAGACCTCGGCCTTCCCGATTCGCTCAAGAAGTACACCGATTTTCATCAGGGTATGGTGTTGATCACGGGCCCGGCGGGTTGCGGAAAGTCGGCCACTCTCGCTGCGCTCGTCAACTACATCAACGAACAGCGAAACGATCATATCCTGACGGTGGAGGATCCGATCGAGATCCTTCATCCGTCCAAGAATTGCCTGGTCAACCAGCGTCATGCCGGCCACCACACGAAGAGTTTCGCGCGTGCACTTCGCGGCGCCCTGCGTGAGGATCCAGACATCATCGTGATCGGTGAGTTGCGCGATCTCGAGACTATCAGTCTGGCGATGACGGCCGCAGAGACAGGCCATTTCGTTCTGGCGACCCTGCATACGGCAAACGCCGTTCGTACGGTCAATCGAATGATCGGTGCCTTCCCGTCGAATGAACAGGATCAGGTCCGCGCAATGCTCTCCGAGTCGCTGCGCGCCGTTCTGTCACAGCGTCTGGTCCGGACGGCGGACGGGAAGTCGCGCGTTCCGGCACTCGAGCTGCTCGTGATCAATCGCGCTATCGGCAATCTGATTCGCGACGAGAAGACCGTACAGATTCGGTCGTCGATGCAGACGGGCAAAGCCCACGGCATGTATCTGCTCGAGCAATCGCTCAACGACCTCGTCGCCGCCGGCACGATCACGCGCGAAGTCGCACTCGAACTCGCTGAAGAGAAGAAGCTCATTACCGCGGGCGCCTAACAGAGGAAACAAGACGTGGCCCAGATCGACCCGCTACTCGTTCATGTCAAGGAAAACGACGGATCCGACCTCCATCTGGTCGCCGAACAGCCTCCGCGTATTCGGGCCAAGGGCGCCATTCAGGCGATCGAGGGACAGGGAGTCCTCACGAACGATGCGCTTCGCGCGATGATGCAGGAAGTTGCGACCGCGCGGGCGTGGGAAGAATACGAAGACACGGGCGACCTCGATTTCGCGTTCAGTCTCGATGGCGTCGCTCGCTTCCGGGCGAACTTCTTCGTTCAGGCATCCGGTGCGGCTTGCGTCTTCCGAATCATTCCCGAGGAGATCATCTCGCTCGAAGATCTCAACCTTCCGAAGGCCGTCTGCGACCTGGCAGACCTGAATGAGGGGCTCGTTCTCGTAACTGGGCCGACGGGTTCTGGTAAGTCGACAACCCTGGCGGCCATCATCGACAAAGTCAACAAGACCTATTCACGTCATATCGTGACGATCGAAGATCCGGTCGAGTTCATTCATCAGAACCGGAACTCGCTCTTTTCACATCGAGAGGTCGGTCTCCATTCGAAGGGATTCGGACCGGCTCTCAAGTCCGCGATTCGTCAAGACGCCGACGTCATTCTGGTCGGCGAAATGCGCGAACAGGAGACGATCAGCCTGGCGATCACGGCGGCCGAGATGGGCATGTTGGTCTTTGGCACGCTGCATACGAATAACGCTGCCAAGACGATCGATCGCATTATCGACGCCTTTCCCGCCGAAGAACAGAATATGGTGCGCCTATCGTTGGCGGAATCTCTCGCGGGCATCGTTTCGCAGCTTCTTCTGAAGCGGTGCGACAACGGTGGCCGAATCGCGGTCAATGAGATTCTGCTCCGAACACCTGGACTTCCGAATATCATCCGCGATGGCAACACGCCGATGTTGTCGTCGATCATCCAGGCCGGAAAATCGCAGGGCAT
>Ga0310122_10000850_pt1 | contig 19493 bp, 13 predicted proteins | sample CB6_Bottom_1051__FD_203503 | JGI IMG/M metagenome (GOLD analysis project Ga0310122, IMG submission 203503) | Marine microbial communities from Western Arctic Ocean, Canada - CB6_Bottom_1051 | ecosystem: Environmental > Aquatic > Marine > Oceanic | place: Canada: Western Arctic Ocean | collected...
CACCTCCTACCACGGACCATGCCCTCATTGCTGTGGCACTCAAAAGTTTAAACCTTGAATACATTTTAACCAAAGGGACTTCTTTAGAAAAACTCTTTAAAAAGCTGGCTTCTATGGAACTTCAGCGTAGCAACCTTGTACTCATTACTGATGGAGGAGAAGAAGAGAACCTTGAAGTCTTACAAGAAATCTTAGAAAAAGCCAACATCAACCTTACGGTACTCGCTTTAGGAAGTAAAGCAGGGGTTGCTGTAAAAAAAGAAAATGGTATGCTACTGAAAGACAATGAAGGGAACCTTGTTATTTCACGTATTAACCCTCTACTCGAGAAACTTGCTTCTGTAATGAATGGGGTCTATCTCCTCGCTTCTTCTAGCCCTGAAGCCACAGCCTCTGAGCTAAACAGTGCTTTAAGAAAAAGCCACAGTGAAACACAAGTCATTGAAAAAATGCAGAGCCAACACTTAGAACGTTACCAGTATCCTCTACTATTGGCTCTGCTTCTTTTTCTTCTTTTACATACACGTGCCGTCAAAGTTTTGTTTATAGTAACGACCTTTTTTGGTCTACAAGCCCAAGCTTCCCTTTTAGATGACTACCATTTACAACAAGGGTACAAAGCTTATATGAAAAATGATTATACAGCGGCAAAAAAGCACTTAAAGCAGATAGAAACACGCTCTTTAGAGAGTCAAATAGCTTTGGCAAGTAGTTATTATAAGTTAGGTGATTTTAAAAAAGCCATTCAAAGTTACAAAAGCATCAAATCTACCAAAAGAGCCATCAAGCAACAAGTCTTCTACAACATTGCCAATGCCTACGCTATGCTCGAAACGTATGATAAAGCCAAAATTTACTATACTAAAACCTTACAGTTAGGCAAAGACAGCGCTGCGAAACATAATTTGGCTGCCATTGCTTTATTGTCTAACAAAGATGCCGCCTCTTTGGGTATTGCCCATCCTAAGTCTCAAAGTTCGCAGAGTTCTAAAAGCGAAGCGCAAGAGAAAGACGAAGGGGATGATGAAAAGAACCAAGAAGACCAACCCTCTTCTGGTTCAGGGGGTGAGGGTGAAACCAGTTCGAGCTCTGACAAACAAAAAGAGAAGAAAAAAGGCAAACTTCTTTTAGATGAAAATGCCAAAGAAGAAGAACAACCTCTAGGCTCTAAAGCTTATGAACTTATCAATAAAGGATACATACGTGAAACACAGCCTTGGTAGAGTCCTTCTCCTCTTTGTCACTCTCTTTTTCTCTTTCACTTTTCTAAAGGCTGAAGATTTTACCTATACCTTTCATGTTGACAATGCCTCTCCTTATGTCAAAGAAGCAGTCATCCTTACTTTAGATGTCAATCAAACCAACCATGACATTGTTTTACTGTTTGACTTTGATTTACAAAAAAGTAAGACTTACACTTTTCAGCGTATAGGCATTGAAGAGATTGATGCCTATCATGCCGCACAAATACGTTACACTTATTTGATTTACCCCCTTCAAACAGGCAAAGTAGACCTTCTCTTTTCGTTGACACAAAAAGCCACAAGTGATGACTCTGTCGCTTACTCATTTTCAGGGGACAGAGACAATGTTAAAACTTTAGTCACTAAAGACAGCCACATAAACCTGCCTCCACTTAGACTTGAGGTACAAGCCCTCCCCCTTGGCACAGAAATAGTCGGAGACTTTTCTGTGGACTATCACGTGAAAACTTTAAAAGGAAAAGCCTATGAGCCTCTGCCTTTACAGGTGAGTATTACAGGAAAAGGCTACCCTCCTGTTTTTGAAAACCTTTTACCCATAGAGGGGAACTTTACACGTTTTACAGAAGCCCCACATGTCAAGTCTCTTGCCAGCATAAAAGGCACACAGAGTACGGTCACTTACCCTATGGCACTTTCACATGAGAAAAGTTTTACCCTTGTAGCCCTTGACATACAAGCGTTTAACCCTAAAACAGAAAAATCTTATACCCTGCGAATCCCTGAACAACATTTTCACATAGAAGATGTCAACCAGACTCTTTTACTTGACAAAGTAGACAGACCTATTGTCAAACAAAGTGATTGGTCTTGGTTACAGAGTCTTTTAAAATATCTCTTTGTCTTTGGGGTAGGATTTTTCTCTGCTTACATTTATAAAGAAGCCAAAACGTGGAAAAAAACAAAGAAGAGCCATCCTCAAGCAGCACTAATGCGTAAAATAAAACAGAGTAAAGATGCCAAAGCCCTGTTACAGGTGCTGCTCTCTCATGATGTCAAAAAGTTCCAAAAAGAGATTGATGCACTAGAAGGACTACTGTATGGAAAAGAGACAAAAAGTCTTAGGCAGATTAAACAAGAAGTAATGGAGAAAATAAAATGAATCAAAAAATTATAGCACTCAAATCAGAACTTGCTAAAGCGGTTGTCGGACAAGAAGGCCTCATTGAGGGTTTACTCATTGGTTTACTTTCAAATGGGCACATTTTAGTAGAAGGGGTACCAGGACTGGCAAAAACCACCACCATTAATGCCCTTTCTCAAGCGCTAGGTTTAGACTCAAAACGTATACAGTTTACGCCTGACCTTTTGCCTTCAGACATCATTGGCGCAGAGATTTATAACCCTCAAAACCACTCTTTTAGCATTAAAAAAGGGCCACTCTTTACTCACTTACTTTTGGCAGATGAAATTAACCGTGCCCCAGCCAAAGTACAGTCTGCCCTGCTTGAAGTGATGCAAGAGAGACAAGTCACCATAGGAGATGAAACCTTTAAACTTGAGCTTCCTTTTTTAGTCATGGCCACGCAAAACCCCATAGAACAAGAAGGTGTCTATACTCTGCCTGAAGCACAACTAGACCGATTTATGATGAAACTCGTTGTCACACATAACAATGAAGAAGAAGAGTTAGAGATTATGCGTAAAGTGGCAAACAAAAGTTTTGAAAAAGTACAAGCTGTTGTAAGCAGAGAAGAGTTACACATTTTACAAACAGAATTGGCAGCGATTCACATTGACCCTGAGTTAGAGAAGTATATTGTACAACTCATCTCAGCTACGAGAGATCCTGAAAAATTTGGGATCGAGGAAGTCTCTAAGTGTCTGATGTATGGGGCCAGCCCAAGAGCTACCATTGACCTCTATAAAGCAGCCAAAGCCAAAGCTTTTTTACGAGGCAATGACTTTGTGAGCCCAGCAGACATTGGCTATGTGGTACATGATGTACTACGTCACCGTATTGTGCTCTCTTATGAAGCACGTGCAAAAGGTGTTACTTCAGATGAAATCATTTCTAAAATAGTAGAGATGATACCTATTCCATGACTACCGCACTAAAGGCCTTACAACTCAAAGCCAGACATCAAGTCTACACCCTACTCTCTGGACATAATCTTTCAAAACTACATGGAGAGGGCTATGATTTTTCCGAACTTAGAGAGTACCAAGCAGGAGATGACATTAGGAAAATCAATTGGATGATTTCTGCAAAGCTTGGGAAGCCCTATATTAAAGAGTTACATGCCAACCGTGAACTCTCAGTGGTTGTCTGTGCTTTAATGGATGGAAGCCTCTATTTTGGAGAGGGAAATGCCAAACAAACAAAGCTTGCCGAAGTGGCAACTTTACTGGCTTACGCAGCAGAACAAAATGGCGATCTTTTTACTGGCTTGACGTATACCCAAGACAAAACTTTTGAAACCCCACCCACCAAACAACTCTACCACATAGAACAATTTTCACAAATACTTTTAGAAACAGATCTTTTAGAGACAGAGAACAACAGCAAGCTTTCTTTACAAAATCTCTTTAAACGTCTGTATAAACCTTCACTCATTTTTATTTTAGGGGATTTTTTAGAAAAAGTAGACCTTTCCATTTTGGCACAAAAACATGAAGTAGTGGTCATCATCATTAGAGACAGGGAAGAAGAAGATCCTAAACGTTTAGGTGAAGTTATTCTCTCAAACCCTCAAAATGGTAAAAAGATGGAAACTTTTTTTGGCAAGTCAAGCATTGAGAAATACCTTGCAAAACTCAAAGAGAATGATGAAGTCAATGCCGCACACTTTTCGCGTTATGACATCCGTTTTGTGAAAATATTTACAGATGAAGTAGCCATCTCTAAGCTCATCACACTTTTTATTTAATCTAGAATTATCTTCTCAACCATCAACTGTAAAGTAACCTTAGCTCTAAAATGGTTTTCATTCACTGTATAAACGACAGAACATCTTGAACCTACTTCATAAGTCTCACGCGTTTTAAACTGCACCCCTGCCATGACAATGCCCTCTTGTGCAAAAGAGAAGCGTAAGTGTTCAGCTTCTTTTCCCATAGTGTCAGCTTGCAAAATTTCTACATTTTTTGAAATGAACTTCGGTGTAGGGTTGCCTTGGCCGTAAGGTGCGTACTTTTTTACTATCTTTGTTAAGTCAAAAGAAATGTCTGCAAAATCCAATGTGCCTACAATATCTGGGTCTTCAACATTTTGTATGTAGTTTCCTGTGGCGTAGTTTTTTTGTATTTGCATTTTAAAGGCTTCTAAGCACTCTTTTCTCATAGAGAGGCCAATGGCTGCGTTATGTCCACCAAACTTCTCTAGGTGCTCTCTACAGCCATTGGTGATGGAAAAAAGATCACAGTCTCCAAAACTTCTTCCACTTCCTTTGAGTGTACCTTCGCCATTGTTAGAAAGTACAATACAAGGTTTTTCATGATGACGCGCCACACGTGCTGCAACTATGCCTACCACACCTTCATGCCAGCCTTCACCCTCAACCACTATGACTGCATCTGAAAGTTTAACCTGTGCCAATGCTTTTTGTGTAAGCTCTTGTTCTGTGGCTTTACGCGAAGTGTTAAAGTCTATAAGCCTTTCGAGCCTGACTCTTGCATCATAAATGTTTCTAGAAGTCAAAAATTCTACAGCAAAAGAAGCATCTTCCATACGTCCAGCAGCATTTAAGAGTGGTGCCAAGAAAAATCCTATGTCTTCTGCATTTAGCGCTTCTTTTCCGCTGTGTTCTAAAAAGGCTCGTATCGCAGGACGTTTACTTTTATTGAGTGCCTCAATACCTGCTTCTACCATGGCTCTATTGATGTGCTGCAGAGGCATCATGTCTGCAATGATGGCAATGGCGGTAAGTTCCATGTAAGACATCATGTTTATTTTTATCTCTAAAGCATTTTTGAGTGAAGCAATCAAATACCAAGCAATTTGTGCCCCACACACATCTGCATAGGGAAAAGTACATTCTTCTTGTTTTTGGTCAATGATGGCGAAACACTCTGGAACCTCTGGTGCAAGCAGATGGTGGTCGGTAATTATGAGTTCAATACCCTCTTCTTTACAAAGTTTCGCAGCATACACCGCTGAAATACCATTGTCCACGGTAATGGCTAAATCTGTACCCAAAATACGAGGAATGATATTGGCTGAGAGTCCATACCCATCTCTAAACCTATTAGGGATAATCCACTCTATAGGATAATCTATCTCTTCAAAGAAAAGTTTCATGAGTGTGGTAGAGGTAACACCATCTACATCATAGTCGCCAATAATAGTAATTTTTTCTTTGTTTTTTATGGCTGAGACGATACGTGTTGTCGCTTTGTCCATATCTTTAAATTCTGAAGGGTTGGGTAAATCTTTTAAAGAGAGAAAACCCTCTTTAAAACGATTTTGAAGTAAAAGATCTAACGCTTGTAGCGTTAATTTATCTTTCATTACGCTTCTAAGTTTTTTTGCTTAAGTGAAGCTTTCACAAATGCCAATATTGTTGGGTTGGCATTTTGTAACCTTGAAGTAAATTCAGGGTGGAATTGTACCCCTAAGAACCATGGATGATCTACGATTTCCATCGCATCAATAAGACCATGAGATTCACCTGTCACGATCATGCCTTTTTCTTCTAAGGCTTCTCTGTATTTAGGGTTGGCTTCATAACGGTGTCTATGTCTTTCATAAATAACCTTAGCATCATACGCTTCTCTTAGTTTTGAACCCTCAAGCGTTTCACATTCATACTCACCTAGTCTAAGTGTTCCACCCATAGCAGATGTTTTTGTACGAATTTGTTTTGAACCTGAAGCATCTATAAATTCATCAATAAGATAGATCAGTGGATCTGGTGTATCTTCATTAAATTCAACAGAGTTTGCTTCTTTTAATCCAAGTACATTTCTAGCAAATTCAATCATTGCTAGTTGCATACCAAGACAAATACCTAAAAATGGTATTTTCTTTTCTCTGGCATATTGAATGGCAAGGATTTTACCTTCTGTACCACGTTCACCAAATCCACCAGCAACTAAAATGCCATCACAGTCATTTAAAAACTTTTCTGCACCATCATCATACACTTTTTCTGAATCAATCCATTTTATATTGACTCTTGCATCTAAATGTGCACCACAGTGAATCAGTGCTTCAGTCAATGATTTGTATGACTCTTTTAATTCCAAATATTTCCCGACAAATGCAATTTTCATTTCATCTTTTGGCATAAGAATTTTATTCACCAAGTTTGACCACTCATCCATTTTTGGCTCACAATTATCTAACTCTAAGTGTTTACAAATAGGCGTTAAAATATCTTGGGCCAAAAAGTTAAGTGGTACTTTGTAAATTGTCGCTGCATCTTCAGCGACAATAATTGAATCATTTTCTACATCACAAGCATAAGCGATTTTTCTTTTTATTTCTGTAGAAACAGGTACTTCTGCACGTAAAACCAACATATGTGGTGAAATACCAATACGTCTAAGTTCTTGAATGGAGTGTTGCGTAGGTTTTGTTTTAAGCTCACCTGCTGCTTTAATATAAGGCAGAAGTGTTACATGCACATTCATGACTCTTGAACGTGGTAATTCATGTTTAATTTGTCTAATGGTTTCAAGAAATGGTAACCCTTCAATGTCACCCGTTGTTCCACCTAGTTCAACAATTAGGATATCTCTATCCTCACCTGCACGGTAAATACGTTCTTTGATTTCATTTACAATGTGGGGTACAACTTGAATGGTTTTTCCAAGGTATTTCCCTTTACGTTCATTTTCAATGACTGTTTTGTAAACCAATCCTGTTGTAAAGTTATTTTTTTGAGTCAGTGATGTGTCAAGAAATCTTTCGTAGTGTCCTAAGTCAAGGTCTGTCTCAGCACCATCTTTGGTAACAAAAACTTCTCCATGTTCAAGTGGTGACATGGTTCCTGGGTCAACATTGATATAAGGGTCTAATTTAAGTACACCTACACGTTGTCCTGTATGTTTAAGCAAAGTACCAATACTTGCAGCTGTAATTCCTTTACCTAAAGAGGAGAGTACTCCTCCCGTAACAAAAATGTATTTTGTTTGTTTTTCACTCATGTAACGCGTTTCCTTCTTATGCAACTATTGGCATAATTATTGTAATAAAATTATCGTCTTTCACGATAAATGGCAATGATGGTTCATTAAATTCAATGGTAAATTCATTTTTAGAGACTTGAGAAATAAAATCTAAAATGTATTTTGAGTTAAATGAAAGTTCAAACTTCTCACTTAATCCTGTATTCATTTCCAATTCTGTTTTTGCTTCTACATTGTCTGCTGAAAGTGATTCAAAGATGATAGTGTCAGATAAAAGAATCATTTTAATTTCTTGAGAAATTGTTGTGATCATTTTAATGGCATCAATCATCTCTCTTTTAGGCAAAGTAATTTGATGTTTTGTAGAAGTTGGGATAATACGTTGATAGTCTGGGAATTTACCATTGATCAATCTTGTGTAAAAAAAGTATGTTTCATTGGTGATGATTAAATTGGTTTCATCAAAATAAATATTTATTTCATCTAAAAAAAGTTTTTGAATTTCTAAAATGGCTTTTTTAGGAACGATTAAAGAGAGTTCTGTGCCATTGTCACCAGGAATGGTTGCAATAGCTAGTCTTCTAGTATCTGTACCTACTAAGTCAGTTGATGTGCTAGATATGTTGATAAGGGCACCATTGAGTTCAAATTTAGGGTTATTTGAATCTATAGCAGGAGATATTTTTTTAAGATTTTGAATAAGGCTTAATGAATCTAAAGTAATTTTTCCTTTTTCTTCTGAACTTGGGAAAGTTGGGAAAGTGCTAGGATCAAAAGTTGGAAGTTTAAATTTAGAGTGTTTTTGTTTAATGATGAGGGTACTGTCTAAGAGTTCGAGTATGATTTCATCATCTTTTAAAATACGAACAATATCTAGAAGTTTTTTCCCATTAGCAGTAAATGAACCTTCTTCTTCAATAGTAATATTGTCAGTAATAATTTGTAAACCAATTTCAGAATCAGTAGCTTTTACTACACAGGTATTATTATGCGTGCTAAAAAGTATATGAGAGGTTATTTGACTGGCATCTTTTTTTTCTAAAAAAGGTTGTAAATTAATAAGTATAGATTCTATTATCTGCTTATTTGCTCTTATCTTCATCGTCTTTCCTTATTTTTAATAATATTAGTACGTAGTAGTAGTTCGACATGAAAGTGTGAAAAACTACTTTGTTGCCCTTGTAACCGTTGTTTGTGACATGTCAATCATTTTTAAAACATTCACAGTTATTCACTTCTAAAATTATATCTTTTTTTTATTCAAGTTACTATAGTACTTTTTGACAGGGTTTTAGCTATCTGTATTGACTTTATTTGAAAGTTCTTCAAGAAGTACTTTGAAGTTTTCATCATTGTCTATGATCTCATTAATTTTTTTCATTGCATGGGAAATAGCAGAGTGATCTTTCATACCAAAATAGACAGCCATTTGTGGCATAGAATTTGGGGTAAGATTTTTAGCCAAATAGATAGCAATTCTTCTGGCATTAACCACATTCTTCGTACGTTTTTTAGACTTAATGTCTGAAGGTTTAATGTTAAGCTCTTTAGAGATGATTTTAACAATATCATCTATGGTAACATTCTCTCTTTTCTCTTTAAGTTGGTCTTTAATGGCATTTTGTGCAAAATCAAGGGTAATCTCTTGGTTAAGCATAGATGAAAGGGCATTAAGTTTAATGATCGTCCCTTCAATTTCACGAATGTTGTCTCCCATATGTGTTGCTATGTAATTGATAATTTCAGCATTTAGGCTTATCCCATCAAGTTCACATTTTTTCTGGATAATGGCAATTTTTGTTTCAAGTCCAGGAGGCTGAATATCTGCCATGAGTCCCCACTCAAAACGTGTTTTAAGTCTGTCTACAAGCCCTGCAATTTTATTGGGTGCACGGTCTGCTGTGATGACAATTTGTTTATTGTTATTATGCAGTTCATTAAAGGTGTGAAAAAACTCTTCTTGGGTTTGTTCTTTACGTGAAAGAAATTGAATGTCATCAATAAGCAGCAGATCACACTCTCTAAACTTATCTCTAAACCTGTCCATGGTTTGTGAACGAAGGTGTGAAGTAAAAGAGTTCATAAATTGCTCTAACGTAGTGTAAATGACAGTTTTACCTAAGTCAATGTGGTAATTTCCAATCGCATGAAGCAGGTGGGTTTTTCCAAGCCCCACCCCACCATAAATGAAAAGGGGGTTGTATTGTTTCCCTGGTTTTTCTGCTACTGATTTTGCTGTGGTATAAGCAAACTGGTTAGAGTCACCCACAATAAAACTTTCAAAAGTAAGTGAGGGGTTTAAATAGGTACTTTTGGCATTAATTTTATCAATATTTTGTTCAGGTGTCTTTACCGTGGTTTTTTTGGTTATTTTACCTACAGTAATTTTTACCTCAGGTTTCACTTCATTCATGAGTTCAAAAAGGTGCATTATTTTTTCTGTGTATTTACTTTTGATCCATTTTGCCACAATCATATTGGGGGCAGAAAAGTAAACCACGTTAGAACGTGAATGTTTGGTATCGTAGACAAGTTTTTTGATGTAACGTTCGTATTCTATTTCTGGGATCTCTTTTTTAAGTTCAAACAGTACTTTCTGACCAATATTCATCGTATTCTTTCCTTTTCTTCACATGTTTCACTACTTTTATAGAAGTATGTGAATAACTTTTAGAATTTTATCCTAATTTTGCTAAAATAGCGTTAGAAACGAGTGTTGAATAACTTTATTCACACTGTGAACAAAGGTGTGAATGAATATTTTAGGCATAGACCCCGGAAGCCGTAATTTAGGCTATTGCATCATAGATTGGGATGGAAAAAAGTTTTCACTTATTGAAGCTGGTTTACTCAAAATGAAAGAAAAAGAGTTACAAGCCCAAATGGTAGAACTTGTAGAAGGTATTGACATCATTTTGAAGAACCACCATGTGGATGAAGTGGCCATTGAAGACATCTTTTTTGCCTTTAACCCAAAGTCGGTTTTAAAGCTCGCACAATTTAGAGGCGCACTCTGCCTCAAAATTCTTCAAGAAGTGGGTTTTTTCTATGAATACACAGCCCTACAGGTTAAAAAAGCAGTCACGGGAAATGGAAAAGCCACCAAAGAACAAGTGGCGTTTATGGTGAAAAGATTGTATGGCATTAAAAAAGAGATTAAGCCTTTAGACATCACTGATGCAATGGCCGTAGCACTGACACATCTTCAGCGTGTAAAGATGCGAAAGAACGCATCTACAAAAAAGTTAAGAAGCAAAACACCTATTATTAAAACACCGTCTAGCAAAGATATTTCTATAAAAAAAGTTTAGGCTTGTGCTTTAGTTAGACAACTGCTTAGCATGTTGTTTTTTCACGGTAATCATACGTTTAGAAGGTATTTTAAAGCTAGACTTTTTATTGCCTTCTGCAGACTCTTCAATGATTTTATCATAAAGGTATATATCATGTTTAAAGTAAGCCAAACCATCTTCTTCATACACTGTAAAGTAAATCATATGTACAGGAATAGACTTTCTCATACGAATGGTTTTTGGCTTGTTTGTTGCCAAAATAGCTTCAATTCGCTCAGGGCTGTATTTTCCTTTGGCATGGCTCAAAAGTATGTCTAAAAGCTCAAAAGGTCTGTTCACTCTCATACAGCCTGAAGAGTAGAGTTTATAACGTCTCTCAAGCAAGGATTTATTGTCTGTGTCATGTAAGTAGACGGCGTATTTGTTAGGAAACATAAATTTCACGCGCCCAAGTGCATTACTCTCTCCTGGGAATTGCACAAAACGGTAAGGTACTTTTTTGTCTGAGTTAATGTATTCTGCCAACATATCATAAGTGACATTGACTTCTTTGTTTCCTCTAAAGACATGCATATCATGGTTCACAAGGTAGTCTGGGTCTTTCTCCAACACAGGGATAAGGTCTCTTTTTACGAGGTTGTCAGTTACCGTCCAGGTAGGGTTAATCACCATGTAGTCAATTTTGTCTGAAAACAGCGGGGTAGGTCTGTCTATACGTCCTACCACTAGTCCCATCTTATCTAACATTTCTCCCTGTCGATAATAACGTAAATTGAAGTCAGGAATGTTCACTTCAATGTGTTCTGATTCAAAGGCTTTAGGGTAGAGCTTGGTTTTGTCTAAGTTGGTAATAATGGCTTGAATGTTGTTTGACGCTGGCTGATTTAAGTAGTACGTGACTGTTTTGTCAATGGTACCGGTGACTTTGAGCAAATAACGTTTTTGGTAAGTACGTATGGCTTTTTCTAGCCTAGCATCAAACTTTTTATTGATTTTTGCCGACTTAGGGTAGTCTCCAGAAATTTGTAAACGTTTTTTCACTTCTCTAATGCGAGAGGCAGAATCACCGCGTTTTAAGACAGCATTTTTATAGGTAATTTTTGGAAACTTATTCATGACTCTGTAGTCTTTGAGTAACTTCACCAACTTTCTATAGCGTTGCTCCATAGGTAAAAGGGAGCTAAGGTAGGCATAAATGTTCCCAGAGTGAATGGCTGTAATGAGTTTTTTCTGAGAAGGAAAGGACTTAGGTGACATTTCCCACTCTGCATGTATGTCATCACTCTCTTTGAGTGCTGCCATTTTTTTCTGTACCAAAGGCCAGTCTACATCCCCTTGCACAATGAAACGTACCAAGCGCACCATAGAAGAGCTCAAGATAAGGTCTAATCTTGCGTACACAGCTGCTTTTTTGGAAGCAGAGAGGGTGTTATTGTCTAACATATAATACAAATGTGAAATGGAAGCTTGGTCAAAAGACTTGTCTTTATAGTTAAAAAGAGGGTCATTTAGTGCTTGGATGAGCTCCGCAGTTTTTTTGGCATTTTTAGAGCCTATCCATAAAGGTTTGTTTCCTGTTTTGGCATAAATATTTTGAATAATGGCTTTGTTTTCACCTTTAATACGTGTCTGCAAACCTTTTTGGATGTAGAGTGAAATATTTTCCATGGTAAGTGCTTTGGCAGAAAGGTTAAGAGAAAAAAGGCTGGAGATAAGTATGAATGTAAAGAGTCGCAAAAAAATTCCTAAGTGTTTATGTTATTTGTAGTTTTTATCGATGAGTTTGAGATATTTAAGAGGGGTAACCTTTTTCATCTCTTCTGCTAGCCATTGTATTTGGAACCAGGCAGCACCAGAGTCACGTAAGTCAAAGTAGTTTTTGAGTGAACGGATGTTAAAGGTGACTACCATGTCTACTTTCCAATTGTCTGAGACAATGTGTTTAAAGCCATCTCCCACATTTCTTTTTTTCTTACCAGCTTGTAAAGCATCAAATAGCGCTTGGGCATCATCTTTGTACTCTTCTACAAAAGGAAGGGATGACTTTGCTACGGCATCTTGTAAAAAGTTTTCATTGCGTTTATATTGAAACCCAAACTTGTCAAAAATGGCACGTATTTCAATCTGCAAATAATCTTCATCGCTAATCACAAAAAGATTGAGTGGAAGTAGGGTTTTAAAAAAGAAGTCAAAACCTTCTTCACTTGCCAGTGAAGCGACAAAAGCATTGATGACTGAAGACATGGTGTAACGTGTGGAACGTACAGAGATGGCTTGTAGTCTGTGACGTGCATGTTCTTGAAGCACACCACGAGATGTACCTTCAATTAAAAAAGAGAGGGTGGCATGTTCAATGATGGAGTGGTGGTGGTGTACCCAAGCTAGGTTAGAGAGCAAGTCAGAGTTTTCTATGCTGTTAATGGCATCGGTGTCCATGCTGCCTTTTGCATTGTCAGCCATGGCATGTTTAACGCAGTCATTTTCTGAGTTTTCAAAAGAGTCATAACAAGTACGTGCAGCAATCTCTGCAACGCCTAAACCTGACTCTTGAAGCAGTGTGACTTTTGGTTTTTCGTATTCAATATGGTACTTTTCAATATTTTCCATCTTTTTCCATTCTTTTCCAGCATTCCCGCCTATTTTATTGTGCTACAATTATAGCAATATTATTTAAAGGTATATAACATGCAGGCCAACACACGCTTCTTTGGCTTTGAAGAAGACTTTAGAGACCCCTATGCCAGAGATCGTGACAGAGTACTTCATTGCTCTTCATTTAGACGTTTAGAGTACAAGACACAGGTTTTCTTAAACCACGAAGGAGACTACTTTCGTACCCGCCTCACCCACTCTCTTGAAGTGTCTCAAATCGCTCGTACGCTCTCACACATGTTAAACCTCAATGAAACGCTCTCAGAAGTCATTGCCCTTTCACACGACTTGGGACATACTCCTTTTGGACATGTAGGAGGAGATGAACTCGACAGACTTTTAAGAGAAGATGGCAGACCTTTAGGTTTTGAACACAACTTCCAATCGTTTAGGGTTTTAACAAAGTTAGAAAAACGATATAAAGACTTTGATGGACTCAACCTCACTTTTGCGACACTAGAGGGTGTACTTAAACACTCTTACCCTTACAAAAAACCTTTTTTAGAAGGGCTAGACCCTGCCTTTGACTTAGAAAAACATCCCAGCCTTGAAGCCATGGTGGTAGATCACGCAGATGAAATTGCTTACACTTCCCACGACATTGATGATGGTATTAAATATGGGCTTATTAGCTTTGATGATTTGCTACAAGATCCTTTGTGTTTGCGTGTAGATGAAATGGTACAAAAAGAGGGCATCAAAAGAGAAGAAAAACTTTACCGCCACCGTTTTGTTGCAGGCATGATTAAACTGCTTGTTGAAGACTTCATTGAAAACTCTAAAGAGGGTGCCAAAATACACCGTCAAGATGTGCCTATTTGTGTGACCTTATCTGCCAAAGTAAAACTGCCTGTAGGTTTTTCAAAAGAGACAGCGACAGAGTTAAAAGTACTTAAAAAACTTTTATTGAAAAAACTCTACAAACATGAAAAAATAGCGCGAAAAATGTACGCAGGTAAACAGTGTATAAAAGGACTCTACAGCGCTTTTAGAGAAGATAACGACCTCTTACCTCCACACCAAAAAGAGCTCTGTGAAACACGAAAAGAAGAACGTGTCATCGCCGACTACATCGCAGCCATGACCGACCGCTACGCCATGAAAACCTATCATGAAATTTATGGTTTGTCATTATAATTAACCTTTGGTGTCGTAGGGTGTTGTGCCCTCACAACACCACAAACTTTTTCTCCATTTTAATTCATATATTTCATTTTGCTTTCAAGGGCGTTTGCCACGACAATGATTTATAATATAGCGAGGCTATCGCCGGAAATATACTTTATTGATAATATTCAGTTTCTTGGGAATTCATAGTGCCTGTAAAAGCTTTATATACAATAGAAATTATTTACACTCGACAGCTCTTTGTGCTTTTTTCTTTTTTGCTTACTTCTTTCTTTTTTTGCGCATTGCAAAAAAGAAAAAAGTAATGAAGAGAACCCCACCACGGCCTAAAAAAAGGGAAGGTTCTGAAACATTGTTCCAATAAATACAATGGAAAACAAGGCCTCAGTTAAGATACTTTTAGAGGATACAAAAACAAAATAAATAAGCATAAAAATAAGAAAAATCTATAGTCTAGTAAGTTTTGGGTATAATACGCGAAATTTTATAGGGCACACCCCTTATTTTAGGATATTTTATGCAAAAAATTAAAAACATTGCCGTTATCGCTCACGTTGACCACGGTAAAACAACACTAGTAGACCAACTCCTCCAGCAATCTGGTACTTACTCTGCACACCAAGAAGTGCAAGAAAGAGCGATGGATTCAAATGACATCGAAAAAGAAAGAGGAATTACCATTCTTTCTAAAAACACAGCCATTACTTATGGTGATCACAAAATTAACATCATCGATACTCCAGGTCACGCCGACTTTGGTGGTGAAGTTGAACGTGTTCTTAAAATGGTAGATGGTGTACTTCTTTTGGTAGATGCACAAGAAGGTGTTATGCCTCAAACTAAATTCGTTTTGAAAAAAGCGATTGCTTTTGGACTTATTCCTGTTGTTGTTATTAATAAAATCGATAAAGACGGTTCAGATCCGGACAGAGTACTAGATGAAGTATTTGACCTCTTGGTTGCACTAGATGCAAACGAAGAGCAACTTGAATTCCCAGTACTTTATGCAGCAGCACGTGATGGTTATGCAAAATGGGAAATGGAAGACGAAAACAAAGATATGACACCACTTTTTGATGCCATCATCGACAAAGTACCTTACCCAGCTGGTTCACCAGATGCAGACACACAAGCACAAGTATTTACACTTGACTCTGACAACTTTGTTGGACGTATTGGTATTACGCGTATCTTTAACGGTAAAGTAAAAAAAGGTGATGAGTATCTTTTGGTTAAATCATCGGGAGAAAAAACAAAATCACGTATTTCTAAACTCATTGGTTTTAAAGGTCTTGATAGATTTGAGATTGATGAAGCAGAAGCAGGAGATATCGTAGCAATTGCAGGTTTCTCTGACATTGATGTAGGTGACTCTATTTGTGACAAATCAAACCCAGTAGCACTTGATCCAATGCACGTTGAAGAGCCTACGCTTTCAGTCATCATGTCTGTAAATAACGGTCCTCTTGCTGGTCAAGAAGGTAAACACGTTACTTCAAACAAAATTCAAGAACGTCTTGAAAAAGAGATGGAGACAAACATCGCTATGCGTATGGAGCCTATGGGAGATGCATCTTTCAAAGTTTCAGGTCGTGGTGAACTTCAAATCGGTATTTTGGCAGAGAACATGAGACGTGAAGGTTTTGAGTTTATGCTTGCGCGTCCAGAAGTTGTTACAAGAGAAGAAAATGGTGTGAAGATGGAGCCATTTGAGCACCTAGTAGTAGATGTTCCTGCAGAATTCCAAGGTGTTGCTATCGAAAAACTAGGAAAAAGAAAAGCAAACATGACACAATTGACACCAATGCCTGATGGAACTATCAGACTTGAGTTCGAAATCCCTGCACGTGGTCTTATTGGGTTCAGAAATGAATTCTTGACTGACACTAAAGGTGAAGGTATCATGAACCACTCTTACTTAGAGTACAGAGCATACACAGGTACAGTTGTGAGTAGAACACCGGGTGCATTGGTATCTACAGATGCTGGTGAAGCAGTAGCCTTCTCTATCTTTAACCTTCAGTCACGTGGTGTTATGTTCATTAGCCCACAAGAGAAAGTATATTCAGGTATGGTTATCGGTGAGTCTGCACGTCCTGGTGACCTTGACGTGAACCCACTTAAAGGTAAAGCACTTACGAACATGAGAACATCAGGTACAGATGAAGCTGTTAAGTTAGTCACACCTAGAAAAATCACACTAGAGTCAGCGATGGAGTGGATTGAAGAAGATGAACTGATTGAGATTACACCATTGTCTATTAGAATTCGTAAAAAATCATTAGATGCAAACCTAAGAAAGCGTCAAGCAAGAGATAAGAAAAACTCTAAATAGTTTTTCTTTCACTGCATCTTCGGCTGAACGGCTTCGTTCCGTTTGGTCACATACTATGAGTATGCTCCCGCACTTCACTCACGCCATTCACCCAAATCTACAGCAAAATAAAAGACTATTTTAAAAATCCAATTTTTTACTTTATATCTATTTTAGTTTTAGAATGTTATGCTGTCTGTAACACTTTGACAACCAAAGGAAATATAATGAAATTTTTACTTAAAGTTTGGGACATACTTTTAATTGTTTTTGCTTTCTCTTCAACGAAACACTGTGACAAAATTACCATAGGTGACAATGATGACTTTACAAGAGGTAATCATTAGCCAGCATTTACACGCATGCCACTCACCCAAGCCCAGTGAAAATTAAAGCCTCCTCTGTCGCCATCGACATCTAAAATTTCTCCTGCAAAAAATAGATTTTTTACAAGCTTTGATTCCATATTTTTTGCCTTGATCTCTGTGGTGTCTATGCCGCCTGTGGCGACTTCTGCCCCTGCAAACCCTTTGGTATCGTTAATGCTTAGTTTGAGATTTTTGATGGCATGTACGAGTTTGTTTATCTCTTTTCTGTTTAAGTGGTCTTCTACACGTACTTTACATTTTGACTGCTCGAGTATGATAGGTATGAGCTTTTTGTTTAGGATACCTTGAAGCCAAAGGGCCAAAGGTTTTTCACTCTCCTTGTTTATCCTGGCCAAGAGTAAGTTTGTGAGCTTTTCTTTGCTAAGTTCAGGCATGAGGTCCAGGCTCAGTTCACAGTAGTCGAAGTTGGCCAGTCGGGTGCTTACTTCACGGCTTAAGTCTAAAATGGCCAAACCGCTTATGCCATAGTTGGTAAAGAGAAGATCACCTTTTTTTTCTGTGATGTACTCACCGTTTGCATAGAGTTTTGCAAGACCGGCTACTTTTACCCCTGCACAGCTTTTTACCCAAGTCTCTTCAGAACACAGTTGTACTAAAGAGGGCTGTCTAGGTATGAGAGTGTGTCCCATCTTGGTAGCAAAGGCATAGCCAGAGTTAGAGCCACCCAGTTGTGGAGCAGCAGGGGAACCTGAAGCCAAAAGAAGTTGTTCACATTTTTTGACACCTTGCGTGCTCTCAACAGTAAATATATTTTTCTCTTTAGTGATAGAAATTACTTTAGTATCACAGAGTATTTCAACCCCTACTTTTTTAGCTTCATATTCAAGCAGTTCCACCACGGAGGAAGCTTGTAAAGACAGTGGGAACATTTTGCCTTCTTTGCCCTCCACAAGTTCAAGTCCAATAGATGTGAAAAACTTTTCTACCACGTCAAAGCCATGACCTTCTAACACTTCTTCTATAAAAAGAGGGTTTTGTGAATGAAAACGTCTAAGGTCAATATGTTTGTTATCAATGTTACATTTTCCATTACCCGAGACAAGGATCTTTTTGCCTATTTTACTGTTTTGCTCAAGTAAAAGTACTTTTTGCCCTTCTCTTGCCTGCACAATAGCAGCACACAATCCAGCTGCCCCTGCCCCGATAATTATCATCTTTTCATTATTCATACGATATTATACCCCAAAAGATAAAAGTATTTCTAACAGTTTAGAGCCTAGACAGTAGAAGTAAAGGAGTTCAAATGAAAGAGAAAAAAAACGTACAAAGTCAAGTCACTTACGAAGCATTAAACCCTGCCTCTGAGGGGATGAGCAGAAGAGATGCCTTGAAAGTCATGGCATTGGGTGGCGCTATGACAGCCTTTGCTGCTCCGACAAAAGTTGAAGCGAGCACAAAGAGTCTCAAAAAGGTAAAGGTGCTTGTCGTAGGTGCTGGTACGGGCGGTATTATGGCATTGAGCAGACTGCGTAGTGATTTGCCTAATGCCGACATCACGATTATCGCTCCTAATGAAAAGCATCTCTATCAACCTGCGCAAGTGTTTGTTGCAGCAGGACTTGAAAGCATGGATGATATGGTGAAAGACAATAAAGACTTTATTGATGATTCTGTCCATTGGGTTAAAGATGAAGTGGCTTCTTTTGATCCTGAGCATAACAAAGTAACAACACGTGCTGGTGAAGTGCTGGGGTATGACTATATGGTTGTAGCTACGGGATTGGTGTATCACTATGACTGGATAAAAGGACTTCGTGAAGAAGATATTGGTACACATGGTATTTCTAGTGTATACTTAAACAATGCAGAAAAAGGAAGCGCTGAGGGAGGCCCTCTGACATGGGATTGGTTTGAAGCACTGAAAAAATCTGCAGCTTCAGGTGAAAACCCTACCGCGATATATACTTCTCCAAATACAGCTATTAAATGTGCTGGAGCACCACAGAAGATACTCTATCTTTCAGCTGACCATTTGAAAAAAGAGGGTTTAGGCGCAAACTTTGTATATGCCACAGTAAGCTCTAAACTTTTCTCTTTCCCGGAGATAGAAAAATCACTTTCCCAAGTACAGAAAAGATATGACAAAATTACAAATAAGTTTAGACATAACCTTGTATCCATAGATGTGAAGCAAAAAGTAGCTACTTTTGAAGAGACGTATGAAGTCAAAGGTGCCTACGATGCAGACCTTGAAGAGTATGACGTTAGAGAAGAAAAACGTATGGTGGAGATGCAGTATGACTTTATCCATGTTGTGCCACCTATGGGACCACCTCAAGCCTTAGTGGACTCAAAACTAGGATGGCAAAAAGGAACAGCAAAAGGCTGGCTAGAAGTAGACATGGAAAGTCTGCAACACAGAAGATATAAAAATGTATTTGGT
>Ga0310122_10000851_pt1 | contig 19455 bp, 19 predicted proteins | sample CB6_Bottom_1051__FD_203503 | JGI IMG/M metagenome (GOLD analysis project Ga0310122, IMG submission 203503) | Marine microbial communities from Western Arctic Ocean, Canada - CB6_Bottom_1051 | ecosystem: Environmental > Aquatic > Marine > Oceanic | place: Canada: Western Arctic Ocean | collected...
CGGCAGATGTGTATTATGGTCGAGGACAAGAAATACTGGAACAACGTGAAAATATTAAGTTGAACACCTTGGCCATGCGGCGACAATTGCATTACGATAAACAATCAAAGCTGGTAACCCAGATGAGCTAATGTGTCTCTTAAACTAGGAGGTGGTTAGTCCAAAATGGTTTGACGACGTACACAACTAGGGCTGACGGGATACAGTGTGGGGCCACCAGTGTTCCCGATAGTGAGTCGCCATTTATCGTGCCGGTGAAATGCCGGCTGAGGAGTCTGCCGCCGCCATCACGGTAATCAACGTCCATTCCCAGGGTGTTGCCTTCCAGGACGAAATCGACTGGGCCACCATCCACGAAAACTTGCAGCTCGTCACCCCTGTCTTCGAAGCTGAGAACACCCAGACGCTCTACGCCATGATTCACCGTCAGCAACCATTCACCTTGCAACTGGGCCAGGCAGCTACTCGCCAGTGCAAGCGTGAGAAAGAAACCGAGAACACTCGTTTTATTCTTCACCGGGACTTACCCCTCAACTATCAGGTGTGATGACGGTGCCGTTTTCCAGAGTCATCGTCCTGATCCACAATTTTCGACTATTTTCCAACCCCAGGTTGCCCTGGAGGGTAATCCGTTCACCTACCTTGAGTGTGTCCCTTCTCCAGCCGGCGCGGAGCAGGGTGGTGACGGCATGGGTCTGTGCGTCCCATATTTCCTCTTCGCCGTTTTCATTGGTGACGGCAATGAAAACGCGGGTATGAGGATTAACATAGTGCACCTCGACAACTTCTCCCTCTTTCGTGCCGAACAGTTCATAGGAAAATTCGGCAGCAAAGCTGTGATGCGCGTCGGCATTCATCACATGAGTAATGAGACCGAGCAGGGTCAGGCAATTAATGAGTATCCTCATGGCAATTCCCCAGAATTCCCCTAAACAGGGGAATTTCAATAACCCAGATAATAACCAAGTTTTGAGGGAGATATCCATTTTCCTCACGAACTTGTGGAAACATAGCAAAAATAAAGCTGTCCCTATTTTCCCTTCTCAATTGGCGCGACATTCAATACATGACCCCGTACACTCTCCACCCATGAATATGCCCAGTTATTATGAAGATTTTGAAATAGGTGCATCCCAGGAATTTGGCTCGTATCTCGTCACGGCGGAAGAAATCGTTGAGTTCGCCTCGAAGTACGATCCGCAACCCTTCCATCTTTCAGATGAAGCGGGCAAGGCCATGCATTTCGGAGGTCTGTGTGCATCGGGATGGCATAGCTGTGCTATAGCCATGCGCATGATCGTGGATAATATGCCAGCGGCTGGGTCCGGCAGCCTGGGTTCGCCAGGTGTCGATGAGTTGCGCTGGATTAGGCCGGTGTATCCTGGCGACACGCTGCGTATGAAAAGCACGGTCCGGGACAAACGGGAATCGCGCTCGCGTCCAGATATGGGCAGCATCTTCATGGAAAATCAGGTCTACAATCAGAACGACGAATTGGTTATGAGCCTCAGGCCCATCGTTATGTTCAGCAAAAAGAAAGGTCAAAAATAAATGGGGTCAGAGTAAATATACAGTAGTTTTAGGCACGGGGGCGGCCTCTTTTCATCGGGTGCACTCGGCGGCCGGTTAGTTCCTCCACTTCTGCTTTGAAGCGGTCAGTACCCAACACCAGGCCCTTATTTAGAGCGTAGCGGATATCGATCAGCAGTTCTCCATCAATATGTGGTTGGAATAATTCACGATAGCTGGAAAGCCGTTGCAGCTTTGTCTTTCCCAACCGCAGGTAAAGTGGGTGCGGAGTATGCAGTTTTGATTCAACGCTCAGGGCATTCACTCGGTAACTTGACCAACTATAATTTGCCGGGTCGTCCACCATCCCCGCCCTGACAGGATTCAATTCGATGTATCGCTGACAACCAAGGAGAAAGGTTTCTTCTTGGACCAAACTGCAGTGATAACGTCCCTCCCAAAGAGTTCCACTGCGCGGATGCGTGTAATTGAAATATCGTACGTATTGGCGCCCTATAGTCTGCATCATCTTCGATGTAGCCATATCTTCCGTTGGCGTGACCAATAAGTGCACATGATTGTGTAAACATCCCCTAGAATAGGGGCATCCCATTTTAGAGTTCTCCGGCATACACTATGCCTATAAGGAGAACGAAAAATGAAGAAGTCACGCTATAGCGAAACTCAGATCGTCAAGATTCTGAAAGAAGTGGAAGGTGGCAGACTGGTCAAGGAGGTCTGTCGAGAATACGGCATCTCCGATGCAACCTATTACAACTGGAAATCCAAATATGGTGGTATGGAAGCCTCAGATATTAAACGGCTCAAAGAACTTGAAGATGAAAATCGCCGTCTCAAGCAGATGTACGCTGAATTGAGCTTGGACCACAAAATACTCAAGGATGTTGTTGAAAAAAAGCTGTAAAGCCAGCGATTCGTCGTGAGTTGGTTGATTTTGCCAGAGAAGCTCACAGCAGTAGCATACGAAGAGCCTGTCGGGTTGTTGGCATCAGTGATTCTGTCTATCGGTATAAGCCTGATATAAGCAGAGATGAGCCTGTGATACTGAAGCTTCAGGAAGCGAATGAGCGTTACCCAGCACATGGCTTTGACAAGCTATTCAAGATCCTGCGACACTGGGGCCATCCATGGAACCACAAGCGTGTCCACCGGATTTACTGCGAATTGAAGCGGAACAAACGAAGGCGGGGCAGAAAGCGATTGCCAAGTCGATATCCACAGCCCTTGTGCGTGCCGGCCACGGCAAATCAGTTCTGGTCGGCGTGCAGGTTGAGTTCCGGTGCACCATTGGGTCGAATGCTGGCGATCAGTTGTGAAAGCAGGGCGCCTTGCCCACACATGACTTCTACCATGGCGACGATATTTGGATTCAATACCATATCTTCGAAGATTGGATCTCGCCCTAACAACAGGGAAGCCGATCTGCCCTTGGCCGGGCCTTCGGTTTCCTGAGTCAGGCGTATGCAGGTTCCCCGCAGTTTAGCGTTTACCTCATCACTGGCGATATTGGGAACAATGGTGTAGCCCTCATCCCGCAGCTGATCGAGATGGGGTTGCAGTGATAAGCTAGTGATCCGTTCGTTGAGCTCATCAGACAATTCGAACGGTTGTCTTGTCACCGAGGGGGTTTCAGGATTTTTTTCTCTTATTTCCGTCACATCGCTCATAGATCGCGTCCATTACTGAGTCGTGAATTATTTTTTCTAATCTCCCCTGAACAACGGCTCTGGCCTGGGCTTTAAGCCGTAATCCGTTAACGCCGCTGCACAATCGCGGCATCTACCAGGCGGCTAAATTCTTCTCGGAAGCCCCCACCACCAGAGGGCGATACCTGGGCCATGATTACGATGATGGTTGCCTGCACGGGATCGATAAAAAAGCGGGTGCCGGCGGAACCATCCCACCAGATCGTGCCCTCGGAGACGGGAAAATTGTAGGCATCGGCATCCATCACCAAATTGAACCCGCCCAGGGTCCAGCCCGAACCCAGCCAGTATCCTCGGTTGCCGATCGGCATCGCCTGGGCTGGCACGGCATTGAGAAACATCAGTCTCACAGTCTCTGGCTGCAGCAGCCGATGGCTATGGAAAGTACCACCGTTAAGAATCATCTGGGTGAAGTGCATGTAGTCCATGACCGAGGAGAGCAGGCCTACGCCCCCTTCGATCAAATTTGGCCTGGCAGTCCAGGACACCGATTCAATTTGATAGACTTGGAGCTGGCCGTCGGTGGGCCGGTAGAGCTGGGCGATTCTGGCGGCAGCGCTACCCTCGGCCCAGAACATCGTGTCATTCATGGCCAGGGGCTTAAATACGTTTTCCTGCAGGTATTCCTCGAAGGGCTGACCGGACCAAACCTCAATGAGCTTGCCAAGAATGGTGGCGTGTATGCCATAACGAAACTGGGTGCCAGGATCCTGAAACAGCGGATTGCGGGCAGCATTGCCAACCATCTCATCCAGTGAAATATCCTTGTCACGTACATTATTCTCGCGATAGAGCGCCGAGCTTCTGCTTCCTAGACCCGAGGTATGAGTCAACAAATGTGCGATGGTGATATCGCCGGCTCGCGGCCTGGTTTGAGACAAGTTCGTACTCGAGGCATCGATCAATACCCGCTGGTCTTCAAACTGGGGAAGATACATCTTGATAGGATCATCAAACTTGAATTTGCCTCGCTCATACAATTGCAACACTGCAGCGCTGGTGATTTGTCGGGTCATGGAATAAAGGCGGAACAGGGCATCATCGCGCATCGGCTTGCCCTGCTCCAGGTCCATTTGCCCCAATGCCTCGAAGTAGATTAGCTTGCCATCTCTGGCTACGGCCGCCACCACACCGGCAATATCGCCGTTATCGATGTGCTGCTGCAGCGCTGCAGTCGCACGCTCGAGACCACTGTCTGAGAATCCAACACTGCCGGGAGACGCAATTTCCAGCTCTTGCGCGATCAGCAACTGCGATAGACTAAAATGCAGTAAGGTCAGGACTAATAGCGTCATAGGATTTTTGGTCATGGGTAAGCCTGCGGTGATGAAAATGAACCAAGGAGCCTCTGATTAAGACCAAACTGACCAAACGCTAATCGTTTTCCCCAGGCTTGTCCAGCGCCTGGGCTGGGTCGGCCCTAAGTAATTGTTGCCAGGCAAATTCGATATCCGCTAGCGCAATGAAGTAGGGATTGAGTAATTCCGCTTTCTGGTTATACCGCAGGGGCTCGAATCCGGTGCTATAAATTTCCCCGCCGGCTGCTGCGAGCACGCCATGCGCTGCTGCCGTATCCCATTCGCAGGTAGGTGCGAGCCGCGGATAGATATCGGCAGAGCCATCTGCCAGCAGACAGATTTTTAGTGAACTGCCCATGCTGACAACTTCGCATGGGCCCAGCCCGGCTTCGATCCTGGTGATTAGCGCCTCGACTTCTTCGCCGCGATGACTCCTACTTGCAACCACTCGCACTACACCGCGCTCCAGTTCCAGACTCTGGGCCGCAATGGCAGAGATATCCCCTGTTGCATCCTGTTTCCAGGCACCGATCCCCACTTTACCCAGATAGGTGACACCGGTGACCGGCACATGGACCACACCGAGACTGGGCCGACCCCCATCGATCAACGCGATATTGACAGTAAACTCGCCGTTACGCTTGATGAACTCCTTGGTGCCGTCAAGCGGATCGACCAACCAATACCGGTGCCAGCTACCGCGAGTCTCGAAATCGATTGCATCTGACTCTTCCGAGAGAATGGGTATGTCAGGGTCAAGTCTTTGCAGTCGTTCAACAATGAGTTCATGAGCGCGACGGTCGGCTTCAGTAAGCGGGGATTTATCGTCCTTCAATGTGATTTCTAACTCTTGATCCTGATCGTATACGGTCAGAATTTCCTGCCCCGCCGCCACGGCAATATTTCTGACCTCGTCGAGTTGTTGGTCGTTCCACATATAACTTGTCCGATTGAAGCGATATAATTTCCGCCAGAGGCAACTGGCATTTCGCATTAGCCGTTTTAACATCCCAGGCGAAACGTAGTCAGCGTATCTTGTGCCTTTATCCTAAACTGATAAGCCAGAATTTAAAACTTTAGTAGCTTAGGGAGATTTAGCATGCCGCCCTGGTCAGCCATCGACACCATCATGTTCGATATGGATGGCACGCTGCTAGATTTGTATTTCGACAACTATTTTTGGTTGACCCTGGTGCCCCGAGTTTACAGTGAAACCCATGGCGTGGACCGGGAAGCCGCCAGGGAGATCATAAAATGCAAATACGATGAGGTACATGGAACCCTGGACTGGTACTGCCTCGATTACTGGGAAAGAGAACTACAGCTGGATATCACCGCGCTGAAAACAACGCTCATACACAAGATAAATGTGCGGCCCAATGTGGAGAAGTTCCTGGGGGAGTTACAGCACACTGGCAAGCGGATCCTGCTCATAACCAACGCCCATCCTGCCAGCCTGGACATTAAAATGCGACACACGGGTATCGGTGAATACTTTCACCAGCTTATCAGCGCCCATACGCTGAATCTTGCCAAGGAAAACCACGGTTTTTGGGAACGCCTGCAGCGGGTCGAAAACTACGATCCACAGCGAACACTGCTCTTCGATGACTCGCTGTCGGTTCTGCGCCAGGCAAGAAGGGAAGGCATTAAATATCTTTACGCGATCAGGCAACCCGACAGTCAGAAACCATTTCTCGATCCCGCCGAGTTTCCCCAGGTAGAAGATTTCGATCAGCTCCTGCCCCTGCAAGCAGAGATCGGGTAGAGAGCAGCACATGCAGCGGAAAAAAATCAAAGACAAGCAAGCACCACTCGGCCGAGTACGCCTGGACAAATGGCTCTGGGCCGCCCGTTTCTACAAGACTCGCTCCATAGCCAAGCAAGCTATCGAAGGTGGCAAGGTCCGCTGTGAAAATAATCGAGCTAAACCCAGCAAGGAAATCGAAATAGGCATAGAGATCAGTCTGCGACAGGGTTTCGATGAGAAAACCGTGGTAGTGCGAGCACTTTCAGACCGGCGCCGCGGGGCCCCGGAAGCGCAGCTGCTGTATGCGGAAACTCAGGCCAGCATAGCCGAGCGCCAACGCCTGGCGGATCAGCGTAAAACCCAGCCCTCACTCTGGCCATCGGCCACCAAGCCCAATAAGAAACAGCGACGACTGATCCATAAGTTCAAGCAGATCGACTGATTTCCCCCTCTCAGACCCCGATCGCGTGTACGGGACCACAGGTTCCCCCGCCTTTAGATATTTGGCATAATGCCGCTCACCTCGAGGAGCGTGAGTACCTCGGGGATTCGCGCCCACAGTAGTGGATTCAGGAGTAAATGTGGCTAAGCAATACAGTGAGTGCCTGCGGCGATACCAGTTGCCCGAGTTTAATTCTGAGTGGGGGCTAGTATGTCGAGGCATCGAAAAAGAGAGCCTGAGGGTGTCCCCGGATGGCCATATTTCTCAATCCCCTCACCCATCTGCGCTAGGATCGGCACTCACTAACCCCTACATCACCACCGATTTTTCCGAATCCCTGCTTGAATTCATCACCCCTGTTTATAGCGATATCGACGAATGCCTGGAGGTGTTGGAAAATATCCATCGCTTCACCCTGCAGAACCTCGAGCACGACGAGATGTTGTGGGTAGCGAGCATGCCCTGCCCCCTGGGAACGGATATAGAGATCCCGATTGCTCAGTATGGTAGCTCCAATATTGGCAAGATGAAGACCCTTTATCGGCATGGCCTCAGTCATCGCTACGGCAGTTTGATGCAGTCGATATCCGGTCTGCATTACAATTTTTCCATGCCAGAGTCTTTCTGGGAGCCCTACCAGATTATTTGCAAACACAGCGGCTCGTTGCAGGATTTTCAAACCGCAACCTACCTTAAGCTGATTCGAAATTTCCATCGTTATTCCTGGCTGTTAATTTATCTGTTCGGCGCCTCACCCGCCGCCTGCAAATGCTTTGTACAGGGGCGGGAACATGGGCTCGAAGAGTTTGATGAGTACAGCCTGTACTTACCCTATGCAAGTTGCTTGCGCATGGGCAATCTCGGTTACAAGAGCGAGGCACAGAAATCCCTTTTCGTCTGCTATAACGAACTGGATGCCTACGTCGATTGTCTGCACCAGGCGGTGAGCACCTCCCATCCTGAGTACGAGGAGATTGGCAGGGTAAGCGACGGCGAATATCGGCAGATTAATACCAACCTGTTGCAACTGGAGAACGAGTTCTATAGCACCATTCGGCCGAAGCGCGTTGTCGCGATGAATGAACGGCCCCTGGATGCATTGACCCGCAAAGGCATCGAGTATATCGAAGTGCGGGCGCTGGATCTGAATCCCTATCTGCCACTGGGAATTGATGCTGAACAAATTCGCTTTCTCGATACATTCCTGCTCCATTGCCTGCTCGCAGAAAGCCTTGAGTGCAATGAACAGGAATTTTTCGAAGTCGCCAGTAATCTTGCCCTGGTGGTCGAACAGGGTCGCGATCCTGATCTGATGTTGTCCCAGGACGGCTCACCAAGATCGCTGCAGTCCTGGGCCGATAAGCTCCTGCAGGACCTTGAACACAGCGCCACACTGCTGGACCAGGTTCATGGTGGCAATGCCTATCAGTCCAGTCTGGAAAATCAGGCTGCCAAGTTGGCCGACCCGGATTTGACTCCATCGGGTATGATTTTGAAAGACATGACTGCGGGTCAGTTATCTTTCTTTGAATTTTCCATGCAGCAGTCCAACAGGCATAAGGAATATTTCCAAGGCAATGGCCTGGATGCAGAAACCCTGAAAATGATGCAGCAGACCAGCACCACCTCCCTAGTCAGGCAAAAAGAAATTGAAGCTGCCGACGAGATTAACTTCGATGAATTTCTCGAACGTTGGAATCGAGTCTAAGCTGGAACTTACAGCTCGGCCTTATTGAAATCTTTTTCTAGCCGAGCATGCCCTAATTCTCCGCTCACAAACCCGGCGCTTGTGTTGTAGAATTATCGACCGGATTTGGAACTAGGGCACCTCTGAACAATGCAGTCATGCCCTAAAATACTCAGGAGTAGCGGATGACACTGGTAATCCCCGGCAACCGACTGATCAATGCAGGCGTATTTCTAGCCTGCGTCGTCACTATTGGCATCGTGCTCTACATGGAGCATGTGATGTTGCTGTCTCCCTGCGGCCTGTGCATCACACAACGGGTATTCGTCATTCTGTGTGGCTTCACCTGTCTGGCTGGCGCCATCCATAATCCAAGCGGCATCTGGCAGAAGTATTATGCCTTCGGGGCGGCTTCCATGTGCGTATTCGGGAGTTATTTCGCCGGCAGGCAAATCTGGCTGCAGCATCTGCCTGAAGATCAGGTGCCAGCCTGTGGTCCGGGACTCACCTATATCTATGAAAATTTCCCGTTCATGGAGACACTGAGTTTTCTGTTGAAGGGTGACGGCAATTGCGCGGAGGTGCACTTTCGGCTCTTCGGTCTGCTTACTATCCCGGAAATGGCCATGGTGGCCTTCGTGGCGCTGTTCGGCATCTGCATGTTTATCGCGTTTCGCCACCAGGCTGAAGTGACCTAATCGATTCCGGATTACGCTTGTAGCTAGGGCAACTCTGAGCAATGCAGTAATGTCTCAGCGGGTCCTACAATACTAGCCGGCCAGGTTCTGCCTTCGATTCCAATTCAGCAACAACTGTCACCGCCGGAGCTCGAACTATGATCGCCACCTTTGGTTTCACTGGCTGGCCGTAGCGTACCGGCGGGCGCACAAAAATTTTCGGCAGGCCTGGGCACGGCCGGATTCACACCGATAAACTCATCTTTCTGCGGTCCCTCAGTGAGAAATTTAACCGTCCGTTCGCATACTGCAATGCGCTCTCCGCGGGGATAGACATGGCCCTCATCGTCCCGCACTTCGCTGTAGGGTCCCTTGTAGATTACCGCCTGACCAATATCCATACACACATCCGGTGACGGTTTCACCGCCATCAAGGTGACAGACCTGAATTCGATGCCTTCTACCACCTGCCAGGGCTGCTGATCCCACTTGTCGTAGTTCACGAGAACGAAACCAGCATCGAGAAAGGCCTGGGCGAACTGTTTTTCCTGAAAGGCGCCGGAGATGCAACCGGTCCACAATTCCTCGTTCTCCTGTAAATGTTGAGGCACCGATTCGTCACTGACGATGTCAGAGATAGCCACGCGACCGCCTGGTTTAAGCACGCGGAAGATTTCATCTAGCATTTGCTTGCGGTCGGCTGCCGCCACCAAATTCAAGACGCAGTTGGACACCACCAGGTCGATGCTGTCGCTGGCTACCAGCGGACGTTCGCTGCGCTGCCTGGATTTCCACTGCTCAAACTGCTGCAGTGATGCATTGGACTGAATTGGGTTTGCAATGAGAAAAGCATCCATGGCTTCCACGTCCAGCGCCAAATCCTGAATATAGCCTTTCAGAAACTGCACTCGGTCACCGCCGATCTTCTCGGCCATGGGCGCCTGGTGTTTTCGCGCCAGCGCCAGCATCTCATCGGTCATGTCGATGCCGATGATTTTACCTTTTTCGCCCACTAACTGGGCTGCCATATAACAGATTTTACCGCCGCCGCTGCCGAGATCAAGAACGGTGTCGCCTGCCTTCACATAGCGCGATGGATCGCCACAACCATAATCTCTATCGATGATTTCCTGGGGCAGTAATTCCAGCAGACTGGCGTCATAATCCACCGGACAGCAAAGCCCCTCCTGCCTTTGTTTGGCTCCCTCGGCATAGCGCTGGGAGACCTTGATTTCGACTTGCGCCTGGACATTCATTGGTTTCTTCCTGAGTAATTCGATTCAAATGCTGACCACACTACGGATCAGTCGCTGGTTTCCTGGACTGTGGCTTCCGCGCGCTTACCTCTGAGCCAGCGAAAATACTTTTCCGCCAGAGGGAAATACTTTTCCGGCAGGCGCGCATTGCGCCAGGCATTGGCAGCAAACTTGTTTGCCTCCAGCAGCGTCGGGTATATATGGGTGACAGCAGATATCTTGCCCAGCCCCATGCCATGAGTCATGGCGAACACGAATTCACCGATTAACTCGCCGGCATGATAACCCACGATAGTGACACCGAGTATTTTGTCTTTACCGGGAACCGTCAGTATTTTGATGAAACCCCGGGCTTCGCCATCGGCCAGGGCCCGGTCGTGCTCATTCAATTCGTAGCGTGTAATCTCGTAGCCGGTACCCCGTTGTTTCGCTTCTTCTTCGCTGAGGCCGACCCTGGCCACTTCCGGATCGGTGAAGGTGGCCCATGGCACCACCTTGTAATTGGCCTTCGAACGCCAGAGCCCCACGAGCAGCGCGTTTAGCGAAGCATACCAGGCCTGAAACGAGGCCATGTGGGTAAACTGATAGGGACCGGCAACGTCACCACAGGCAAATATGTTCGGATAAGCGGTCTGCATCGATGCATTGACTTCGATAGCGCCCTGCGCCGTGAGTGGCATGGACATTTCTTCCAGGCCAAACCCTTCCACATTGGGCTTACGCCCTATGGCCAACAATACCTTATCGAATTCAACCCTGACCACGCTACCCTTATGCTCCGCCTCCATCGTGTTGACACCGTCAACGACCTCAAACTTCGTCAGTCGATGATCGACGAGCAGGTCGATGCCCTGCTCCTCAAACTGCTGCATCACCAGGGCCGAAACTTCAGGATCTTCCCTGGGCATGATTCGGTCCGCCATATCTACCTGGGTGACCTGGGCGCCGAGATTGCTGAATGCCTGGGCCAACTCACAACCAATAGGTCCGCCGCCAACCACCAACAGGCGCTTGGGCAATTCTCTGAGGGTCCAGATGGTATCCGATGTCAGGTAGTCGATCTGGTTCAGACCCGGTATGGGTGGGACTAGGGGCCTAGCCCCGGTCGCCACGATAATCGAGCGCGTATTGATGGTGCGTCTGGCGACGGTTACCACATAGGGCGATTCAATTTTCGCCTCGCCGATCACACATTCTACCCCCAGCGAGGTGAAGCGCTCTACCGAATCATGGGGCTCGATGGCGGCAATGACAGCCTGCACCCGCTGCATTACGGACTCGAAATTGACGGTAGCGGTGGCACCATCCAGGCCAAATTCCCTGGCGCGCCGGATGTAGGACATGATGCGGCCGCTCCTGATCAGCGATTTGCTGGGCACGCAGCCGGTGTTAAGGCAATCCCCTCCCATCTTGTGTTTTTCTATCAATACGACTCTTGCCTTGGCACCAGCCGCAATCAGGGCGGCCACCAGACCTGCCGAGCCAGCGCCGACAACGACGACGTTGGCGTCGAAGTTTTTGGGCTTGGTGTAGCCTCTCATCACCTTGTTGCGCTGCACGATGCCAAGAGAGAACTTCGCCAACAGGGGCAGTGCTCCCAACAGTACAAACGAAAACAAAACCGAACCACTCACCAGGCCCGACAGCGAAGTGATCTGCGCGAGTTCGGAACCGGCATTAACAAAGACAATAGTATTGGCGAACATTCCCGCCTGGCTCGCCAGGTAGTAGGAGGATGTTTTTATGGGAGTCAAACCCATCAACAGGTTGACCATGAAATAAGGAAAAACCGGCACCATGCGAATACTGAACAAATAGAAGGTGCCGTCCTTCTCCATGCCCTTGTTGATTGGTGCCAGGTAGTCACCGAACCTGGATTGTACCCAGTCCCGCAACAGCAGTCGTGAGGCCAGAAACGCCCCGGTTGCACCGATGCTGCTGGCGAAGGAAACCAGCAGCGTTCCCCAGAACACACCAAAGATGGCACCACCCATCAGGGTAATGAGTATCGCTCCAGGTATGGACAGCCCGGTAGCCACCACATAGCCGACAAAATAGATCGCAGCTGCCGTAGCAAAATTGTCGTTCTTGTACGCCTGCACCGCCGCGAGCTGGGACTGGACGAAGTCCAGTGTCAGATACTGTCCAAGATCGAAGAGAAAGTAGGAACCGATGGCGATGGCGATGAGTCCGAGAAGCAGTGTTTTCGATTTGTTCACTAGAATTGAGCCTTTGATTTTGAGCCTGGTTAAAATGGATTCAAAAGTTAACCGGACAATTAATACAGATAAGCGTGCGGTGATGACTGCGCGGGCTGCAGTTTCACGGGTTCCGATAATTTAGTGGTTTATCCCTGCCATCGACAAGGCTATGCTAAACCACTTGCAAGATAGCCTGAAAAGCGACTATAAACCCTCACATTTCATAAGTTAAGAGATTCCAAGCCTTGTCAAACTTCGATTTCAGCCGCGAATTTCCAGTTAGCCGCATGCGCCGCATGCGTCGTGATGATTTCAGCCGCCGCCTGATGCGAGAAACGCGACTGAGCACAGATGACCTGATCTTTCCAATTTTTATTGTCGATGGCGACAATCAACGCCAGGCTATCGAGTCCATGCCCGGTATTTTTCGCCTCAGTATCGACGAATTACTGCGAGAGGCGAAAGAGCTGGTGGCGCTGGATATCCCGGCTATCGCCCTCTTCCCCTGCCCCCACGATGACGTCAAGACTGAGGACGGACGCGAGGCCTATAACAGCGAGGGGCTGGTGCAGAATGCGGTGCGCGCGTTGAAGAGCGCTCTGCCAGAGCTTGGCGTGATTACGGATGTGGCGCTGGATCCCTACACCACCCACGGCCAGGACGGCATAATCGATGATAATAGTTATGTCCTCAACGATGAGACTGTTGAGGTGCTGGCCAGGCAGGCCCTGTCCCATGCCGAGGCCGGCGCCGATATTGTCGCCCCCTCGGATATGATGGACGGCCGCATCGGCGCTATTCGCTCTATACTCGAGGCAAATGGCTACATCCACACTAAAATCCTGGCCTATTCGGCCAAGTATGCCTCCAGTTACTATGGTCCGTTTCGAGATGCCGTGGGCTCCAGCAGCAAACTGGGCAGCGGCAATAAGTACAACTACCAGATGGATATGGCAAACAGCGACGAGGCCTTACAGGAGGTTGCCCTGGACCTGGCGGAAGGCGCGGATATGGTGATGATCAAGCCTGGCATGCCTTACCTGGATATTGTCAGCCGGGTTAAAAAAGAGTTCGGGGTGCCTACTTTTGTCTACCAGGTGAGTGGCGAATACGCGATGCATATGGCGGCGGCGCAGAATGGCTGGCTGGACGAAGATGCCGTTGCGATGGAATCCCTGATCGCCATCAAACGCGCCGGTGCCGATGCAATTCTCAGCTATTTTGCGAAGAAAGCAGGTATTTTAATGCAACAATAAGTCCTTATCCGGGGTCTTTAGTACCAGACTAGCGTCGATAAGCGACAGATTGACACTTGAAACCTGGGAATTTGGCCTTATCATAGGAAAGTACAAAACAGGCAAGTGCAAAATAGACAGGTACAAAAACTAGCCAAGGTCGAAATCGTGTAATCGAACTCTTTGCGAGCCGCTGGAAGTTTCTCCGTTACATACCCCGATAGTCCCCAACAAAGGAAAATACCTATGAGCGAAAACATCGTTCACATCTCGGATAATAGTTTCGAACAAGATGTATTAAAGGCAGAAGGCCCCGTCTTAGTGGACTTCTGGGCGGAATGGTGCGGGCCCTGCAAGATGATTGCCCCCGTGCTGGAAGAGCTGGCTCAAGAGTACGACGGTAAGATGAAAATCTGCAAAATGGATGTGGATGCAAACGCCGAGACTGCACCAAAATATGGCGTTCGGGGCATTCCGACTCTAATTATTTTTAACAACGGTGACGTCGCCGGCACCAAAGTTGGTGCACTTTCGAAATCTCAGTTGTCCGCTTTTATTGACAGCGTGATTTAAATTGCGTTTAATGTGGCATCTCACCTATCTACGAGATGCCACGATACGTGGAATTCTCTGATTTAACCAAAAGCCAAAAATTCAAATCGATTTTTCTGAACTCTTTTCTGGATACTTGTAAGTCTCTGAAATTTTTCGTGACACGTGAGGTTTCAGATTTTTAGTACAACGCCTTAAACATAAAACCTAAAATCCCTTTAACCCAAAAACCAATTCTCTAAATTTATTCCTTAGATTCCTATGATGCTCGAACGTGGATGCCCGCTCTATTTCGGCGGCCTGATCACAATCCAGCGCAATTAACCCGAAAACTCCTCAAGAAGATTATTCATCATGAATTTGACCGAACTCAAGCAAAAACCAATCGCCGAACTTGTCACCACAGCACATGACATGGGATTGGAAAACGTTTCACGAACACGCAAACAGGATATTATTTTCGTTATCCTGAAGAAACATGCCAAGAACGGTGAAGATATTTATGGCGATGGTGTGCTGGAAATTTTGCAGGACGGCTTTGGATTTTTAAGATCTGCGGATTCCTCCTATCTGGCCGGCCCCGACGACATTTACGTGTCACCAAGCCAGATACGCCGCTTCAACTTGCGTACCGGCGATACCGTAGCTGGAAAGATACGGCCACCGAAGGACGGCGAACGCTATTTTGCCCTGCTCAAAATAAGCGAAGTCAATTTTGACAAGCCCGATGGCTCCAGACACAAAATTCTCTTCGAAAACCTTACCCCCCTATTCCCCGATGAACGCATGCTCTTGGAAATTGGCAATGGCAGCACCGAAGATCTTAGCGCTCGGGTCATTGACCTGATAGCACCAATCGGTAAAGGTCAGCGTGGTTTAATCGTATCACCACCGAAAGCGGGCAAGACTCTGATTCTGCAAAACATGGCGCAGTCAATTACCCGCAATAATCCCGAGTGTCGACTCATCGTCCTGCTGATCGATGAACGCCCGGAAGAAGTAACAGAAATGCAGCGCTCGGTCAGAGGCGAAGTGGTTGCCAGTACCTTCGATGAACCCCCGTCACGTCATGTCCAGGTTGCCGAGATGGTGATCGAGAAAGCCAAACGCCTGGTTGAGCACAAGGAAGACGTAGTTATCCTGCTGGATTCCATTACCCGACTGGCACGAGCCTATAATACGATTGTGCCATCATCCGGCAAAGTATTGACCGGTGGTGTCGATGCACATGCACTGGAGAGACCAAAACGGTTTTTTGGTGCGGCTCGTAATCTTGAAGAAGGCGGTAGCCTGACAATCATAGCCACCGCCCTGATCGAAACCGGTTCCAAGATGGACGAAGTGATCTATGAAGAATTCAAAGGCACGGGTAACATGGAATTGCATCTGGATCGTAAGGCCGCAGAGAAACGAATCTACCCCGCTATTAACGTGCGTCGCTCCGGCACTCGAAAAGAAGAACGGCTGACCACAGAAGAAGAATTACAACGCATGTGGATTCTACGCAAGTTGCTTAGCTCCATGGAAGATGTGCAAGCTACAGAATTTATTCTGGACCGGCTTAAGGACACCAAGACTAACGAAGAATTTTTTAATTCCATGAAGCGTAAATAGATTTAGAACCGCAACACTGCTCTCCTCAGTCTCCGCCAAGCAAGAATTAAATTTATGTCATTCAGGGATTTGCGAGATTTCATCGAACTACTCGAGGATGAGGGTGAGTTAAAGCGTATTCAAACCGAAGTCGACCCCTACCTTGAAGTAACCGAAATCAGCGACCGCACCCTCCGCGCTGGCGGTCCCGCCCTGTTGTTTGAAAGGTTGAAAGGTTCATCCATGCCGCTATTGGCCAATTTATTTGGCAATACCCGGCGCATTGCGCTGGCAATGGGACAGGAAGATATTTCCGGCCTGAGGGATGTTGGCAAGTTGCTGGCATTTCTAAAAGAACCCACACCCCCCAGTGGCTGGAAGGACCTGTGGCAGAGTCTGCCGAGCTACAAGAGTGTCCTCAACCTTGCTCCAAGTGTAAAAAAATCCGCGCCCTGTCAGGAAGTGATAATAGACGAAGCCGATGTGGATCTGGGGATTTTCCCGATTCAGACCTGTTGGCCAGGTGATGTGGCACCGCTGGTGAGCTGGCCCCTGGTCATTACCCGGGGACCGGAGAAAGAAAGACAGAATCTTGGCATTTACCGCATGCAACTGTTATCTCCGAACAAATTAATCATGCGCTGGCTCTCCCATCGTGGTGGCGCCCTCGATTTCAAGGAGTGGCAGCAAAGACATCCCGGTGAGGGTTTCCCAGTTTCGATTGCGATTGGTGCCGATCCGGCAACCATCCTGGCGACGGTGACGCCAGTACCCGACACCTTGTCTGAATATGCGTTCGCAGGTTTATTGCGCGGCAGTAAGACTGAAGTGGTTAAATCTCTGAGCAATGATTTGCAGGTTCCTGCCAGCGCGGAGATCGTTCTGGAAGGAGTGATTGAGGCAGACGAGATCGCTGACGAGGGACCCTATGGCGATCACACCGGTTACTACAACGAGGTCGAAAAATTTCCGGTGTTCACGGTGAAACGAATAACTCACAGGAAAGATCCTATCTATCACAGCACTTACACCGGCAGACCGCCGGATGAGCCTGCGATGCTGGGGGTCGCTCTCAACGAAGTATTCGTACCGATTCTACAAAAGCAATTCCCGGAAATTACCGATTTCTATTTGCCGCCGGAGGGTTGTTCCTATCGCATGGCAATCGTCAGCATGAAGAAACAATATCCAGGTCACGCCAAGCGCGTGATGATGGGTGTGTGGTCTTACCTGCGCCAGTTTATGTACACAAAATTTGTGGTGGTAGTGGATGATGACGTGGATATCAGAAAGTGGGAGGACGTGATATGGGCGATTACGACGCGCATGGACCCGGCAAGAGATACGGTACTCATCGAAAACACACCCATCGACTATCTTGATTTTGCCTCACCGGTTTCCGGCCTCGGCTCGAAGATGGGCATGGACGCTACCAACAAATTGCCAGGCGAGACTCAGAGAAAATGGGGGACAACTATCGCCATGAGCGATGAGGTAAAGAAACGCATCGACGGTCTGTGGCAGGAACTAGGAATCGACAAGGACTCATAACCGCGACACTTAAGGCAGCTCTGAACAATGCAGTAATATCTCAGCGGTGCCCTAAAAAGCGGACCAGGATCGCCAGCTCAATGAGTCACCTTGGTCGGGGAAGGCAGCGGCAGCTCCGGTAAATCTACGCCGATTAGATCACTATAGTTTTTCAGGGACTCCTCACCAGCTTCAACTTCACCCAGATGTTTTAACAGGCGGCCCAGTTCGCCATAGGCCTCGGCGCTAGGCGACATTTTGATACTGGAACGATAATAGTCCTTCGCTTTCCCCCACAACTGATTACGCATGCAGATCCGACCGAGACTGAGAAATAGTGCAGCATTGGCAGGCCGAGCCTTGAGCCAGCCTTCGGCATGGATTAACTGCTGCGGGTTCGTACCCAGGTCCTGCTCGCCATAACGCAGTACCACCGCGTCATTCCAGTTACGAGACAGAGCGGCTTCCATGACCTTTGACGCCTCTTCTTTTTCTCCGAACTTAATTAAAAGCTCGGTGTAGTGTTTTACCACCTTCTCATCTGATCTGTAGCGAGACGGCGCTTTCTTCCACAATTTGAATAGCCGGGCAACCGTATCTACTCTCGATCCTTCAGGACTATCGTCAGCAGGCGAAGCATATAACTCTTCAACAAAAACCCTTTTCTGAATTTGTTCTACTTCAGCCTTATCAATAATTTTCAACTTTTCCAGCGTTGGCAGCAGGGCGCCGAGCTTTTCCCAGTCTTCCAACTTCACATACACTTTTTTCAAAAGCTGCAGCAAGGTCGCATCGTTAAGCGAGCTCTTCTTCAGTTGTTCCAGCACGGCAAGACATTGCTCCAGCTGATCCGACTTGAATAGCAATTGCGCCTTAAGTGAGTTTACCGTCGAACGGGCGGAAGGATAGTCCTCTTCTGCTTTTTGCAGCCACTGCATCCACGACTCTCTGTCGCCCATCTCGTAAGCAGCGTAGGCGGCTATGAGATAATTGACTACGGTCGCGTCGGCATCATTCGTACTCTTGCTGAGCAAACTGTAACTCGACTGCCAATTGCCACGGATGAAATACAGTAGGCCTTCTGTGCTCTTACTGCGTGCCCTGGCCTTGCGTTGCCTGGAGTAGTTACGGCCATAACGAATCAGATGCCAGGGATTTATCCAGTGGAAAACCAGCAAGATTGCCCGCAGCAGCACGTACAGCAACGCCGCAGTAGCCAGCAGGGCAAACAGACTGGTTTCAAAAGTATAGTCGCCGAAGGCAATCAGCAGATAACCCGGATCGCCGGGGAAACCCGAATACAGCGACAGCACCAAGCCCACCGTGATCGCCAGCAAACTGTATATAAACAACTTGATCATAGGCCTGCTGGTCGCCCACTGGCGATGACTTGCCTGATCGAATCGAGGGATTGACCAAGCGATGGTAGCAGCGGGTCGATATCCATTGCTCTCAGCTCGAGCAATCCATCTACCACAAGTTGTGCCGCTGGTGTATCGGTAGCGACATGAAGGCGAATCCATTCCAGGCATTTCCCCAGGCTGCGCTGATAGACCTCATTGTCTCGCATCAATAAGGCGAGCTGGGCTTGCTCCAGCATGAGTTGCAAATTTTGCCTTATGACACTTTCAGACCCTAGCGCCAACATCGCCACTGACGATTCTTGCCGCTTGCGCCAGACAAACACGGAGCCGAGAAAATCGAGACTGGCATCCAGCCATCCCGTGGCTGCGGAATCGGAGCCGCTACTGGTTCCTACTTCCACCGATTGCGCCTCCCGGGCGCGACGATTTTCAAAATTCTGCCGCACGGAACTCAGCATCTCCACATTGGCCAACTGGGTGGCGAGGATGCCGATATGTAGGTACAAGCCCTGCCGATCGATGACTTCGACATTTCGAAGTTGCAATAATTCGGCAGAGATCGCCTCGCGTGTGGCGTACACTCTGTTATTACCGGATGCAAGCAGTCCCGCATCTGCATCTTCCAGCAATGCAA
>Ga0310122_10000852_pt1 | contig 19444 bp, 16 predicted proteins | sample CB6_Bottom_1051__FD_203503 | JGI IMG/M metagenome (GOLD analysis project Ga0310122, IMG submission 203503) | Marine microbial communities from Western Arctic Ocean, Canada - CB6_Bottom_1051 | ecosystem: Environmental > Aquatic > Marine > Oceanic | place: Canada: Western Arctic Ocean | collected...
CGGAGAGCGAACTCGACAAGGTGCTCATAGGTTGTGACGAGCTTTCTGGACTTGTCTACGCCACTTGTCTGGTCCGGCCCAACGGCATCGACGACATCAAACCCAAGTCGGTGACAAAGAAGATCAGGGACAAGACGTTCGCTGCGGGAGTGAGTCGAGATGAGGTCCAAAAGGGTGTCGAGTTAATCGGGCTTGAACGTGTAGAGCACATTCAGAACATTATCGATGCTCTTCGCACGGTTGCTGTTCGGCTTCAAATCAGAGGCGAGGATCTTCGCAGTTGACGTAGAATCAGGATAATCTTGATGTTATGAACCTTGAACCGGAGTAGGGGCCGGTTGCGTTTTTCTCTACTCTGAAATAGGCTCGCGGGACATCGATACTGCTGAGTCCAGGAAGGAGACCCAGCCTATCTTGGATATCGCGATGCAGATAAACAGTTAGTACTTCGGCTTGCAGCCCCAACGCCCTTCCGCCAGCTTACGCCGGCTCCGCGCTTAATTGCGCTGGAGCCCCGCCGAATCCGTTTAGAAAAACAACATCTGAGGCCGCCCGCTGGGCGGGGAGCCGCCCATGACGATAGCTACATGGATCACAATGGTCCTGGTGATTGCGTTTGTGTGGGGTGGCTTTTCATGGGTGCTCTTCACCGCTATCCGCAAGGAGGCAGGAAAGAGCGGTGAAGCGTAACTCCACGCCCCTCCGGGCTGCGTACCCGCATTTAGCAGCCACGACGTGCCACGACGAGACGACCTAGAAACCATCCTCGTCCTGGGCTCTGGGCCGATTATCATCGGTCAAGCCTGCGAATTTGACTATTCAGGTACACAGGCCGTCCGTGCCTTGAAAGAGGAGGGGTATCGAGTTGTCCTCGTGAACTCGAATCCGGCAACAATAATGACTGATCCGGACCTAGCGGATCGGACGTACATTGAGCCGATCACCGCGGACTGGGTCAAGAAAGTCATTGAGCGTGAGCAGCCTGACGCACTCCTCCCCACCGTGGGTGGCCAGACAGCGCTCAATGTCGCGATGGATTTGCACCGTACGGGCGTCCTTCAGAAGCACGGCGTTGAGCTGATCGGTGCAAACGACCGCTCCATTGACATGGCTGAAGACCGTGAGCAGTTCACCGAGGCCATGGAGCGCATTGGACTTAAGGTGCCGCATGGTGGTTTTGCCGGGACAGTTGAGGAAGCGATTACCATCGTCGAGGACACGAATTATCCTGCTATTGTCCGTCCATCCTTCACTCTTGGTGGGACTGGTGGTGGGATTGCCTACAATCGCAAGGAATTCGAGGCCCAGGTGCGGAAGGGACTCGATGCTTCACCGATCACCGAGGTGCTCATCGACCGATCGGTGATCGGGTGGAAGGAGTATGAGCTCGAGGTCGTCAGGGATGGTATCGACAACGTCATTGTGGTCTGCTCGATCGAGAATTTTGACCCAATGGGAGTCCACACCGGAGATTCAATTACCGTCGCTCCGGCACAGACGCTGACAGATGTTGAATACCAGGATATGCGGGACGCTGCGATCGCGATCATACGGGAAATCGGTGTCGAAGCGGGTGGCTGTAACATCCAGTTCGCAGTGAATCCAGAAGACGGTGAAATGCTTGTGGTTGAGATGAACCCAAGAGTCTCTCGCTCCTCAGCTCTTGCATCCAAAGCAACAGGTTTTCCGATTGCTCGCGTGGGTGCAAAGCTTGCCGTCGGGTACCACCTGTATGAATTGCCTAACGACATAACGAAGACGACACCTGCATCTTTTGAACCGGTCCTGGATTATGTGGTTGTTAAGGTCCCAAGGTTCGCTTTCGAGAAATTCCCAGAAGTTGATGACACGCTCGGTGTCCAGATGAAATCGGTCGGTGAGACCATGGCGATTGGGCGCACATTTCGAAGCGCATGGCAAAAAGGTTTCCGGGGCCTCGAAACTGGACGACACGGCTGGGTGACCTCAGAGCGCCTCAAGGACGATGGACTAACTAGCGAAGATCGGGAGTCACTTTTGGGGGCTCTGAGGCGTCCGACGCCACACAGGCCGTTCCAGATCAAACGAGCACTCCAAACTGGGGTGAGCGTGAACGAGATCTTCGCCGCGACCAAGATCGACCCGTGGTTCCTGGACCAACTTGTCCAGTGCATTGAATGGGAAAAGCAGTACGAGGAGGCGGAGGAGGTGACAACAGAGCTTCTCCGACGCATGAAGCGTGAGGGGTTCAGTGACCTTCAGCTGGCTGTACTCCGAGGAGAGGCAGAGTCCGACGTCCGTGAACGACGGTGGAATAGAGGAATACGGCCGACCTACAACGTGGTTGACACCTGCGCAGGAGAGTTTCCAGCCGAGACCCCCTACTACTACTCGTCGTACGAGGATGAGACCGAAAGTGAGCCCTCAGATCGTGAGAAAGTGGTGATTCTCGGGAGTGGACCTAACCGAATCGGCCAGGGCATTGAGTTCGACTACTGCTGTGTGCAGGCCGTCCTCGCACTACGGGAGGTTGGTTACGAGACGATCATGATTAACTCCAACCCCGAGACCGTATCGACAGACTTTGATGTCAGCGACAAGCTCTATTTTGAAGCCCTCACGCTCGAGGATGTTGTGGAGATCCTCCATCTTGAAAAGCCAAAAGGTGTAATCCTTCAGCTTGGGGGACAGACACCCCTGCAACTTGCACATGGACTAGAGGAATTGGGTGCCCGTGTGCTTGGAACTTCGGTGGACGCAATCGATCGCGCGGAAGATAGGGACCGTTTTGACGAGGTGTGCCGAAAGATTGGTGCACGCACGCCAGATAACGGGCTAGCAAAGACTGAAGAGGAGGCGGTCAGCGTCGCGCGTAGAATCGGCTTTCCCGTCTTAGTGAGACCGAGTTATGTGCTCGGTGGTCGTGCTATGCGGATCGTATACGATGAACTGTCACTGAGGGCATTTTTTGAAGATGCAATTCATGCTTCTTCGAATCGTCCAATCCTGATTGACTCGTTCCTTGAGGATGCTTTCGAGGCAGACGTCGACGCGCTCTGCGACGGAAGCCAGGTCGTAGTTGGCGGAATCATGCAACATATTGAAGACGCAGGTGTCCACTCGGGAGATTCGGCATGTGTTCTACCTCCCTATTTACTCTCGGGATTGGTGCTAGAAGAGATCCGTGAACTAACCCGAAAGTTTGCGCTCGAACTCGGTGTAGTTGGACTCCTGAATGTGCAGTACGCAATCAAGGATGAGGTCGTTTACGTTCTTGAGGTGAACCCGAGGGCGTCCAGGACCGTGCCGTTCGTCAGTAAAGCAACGGGGGTACCCCTGGCTCGCCTTGCGGCTCGTGTGATGGCCGGTGAGAAGCTCGTTGATTTGGGCGTACAGGAAGAGCCACCGGTTCCAGGCGTTGCAGTCAAGGAAGCCGTATTCCCATTTAACCGGTTCGACGTCGATGTATTGCTTGGGCCTGAAATGCGATCGACTGGGGAGGTAATGGGCTTCGACGACTCATTCGGTATGGCGTTTGCCAAGGCACAGATCTCGGCCGGGAACATGCTGCCGGAAGAAGGGCGTCTTATCGTGACGGTCAACGACAGTGATAAGGAGACCGTAACACCGATTTTGAGACGATTCCGTGACCTGGGCTTCGAGATCATGGCAACCCAGGGAACGCGAGATTACCTAGAGCGCTTAGGTGTGCCGGCACAACATGTCTACAAGGTCAATGAGGGGCAGCCGAGCATCGTAGACCATATCGTTAGCGGAGATGTGGCGCTCCTTATTAATACGCCACTCGGCAAGAAGTCCCAGTACGACGATTATGCCATGCGCCGGGCCGCTATAACTCACAACGTGCCCTACCTGACAACAATGTCGGCGACCTCTGCGGCTTGCGATGCGATCATCGCGCTCAAGTCGCGAGTGCAGGAAGTTCGTTCCGTGCAGGAGCGCATTGCCTCCCTTAATGCTTCTGTCCAGATGACTTAATGCCGAATAAGTGCTCCTAGATAAACACTTCCCCCCATTATTGGTTAAGGGTTGTTCTTGTGTGTAGCGGTCCCATCGCTGAAGGCCCTAGTCTTTTCTGCCCTTGTATTGAAATTATGCTTCAGCGAAACCGATGAGTGAAATAACGGGCTTCTTGCTTCACCCTTCCTCTCCTCTTCACGACACGGGTTGGGGCCACCCGGAACACCAGGGTCGTCTGCGGGCGCTCGCCTCAAGCGTGGGGAATGACCTTCTGACGCTCCATGGACACGTAGAGCAAATGGAAGCGGGAGATGGGACAGAGCACGACTTGCTCCTAGTCCACACGGAGGAGCATGTCAGACAAGTACGTACGGCTTGTCAGCGCGCCGAGGACGAAAACTCCATTATCGCAATCGATTCAGACACCAAGGTCTCCTCTGAATCCTGGAACGCTGCGCTTGGAAGTGTCGGTACAGCGATTACGGCAACCCGGGCAGTCGCTCGAGGTGAGATCCGTAACGCGTTCGTCGCCACGAGGCCCCCAGGTCATCACGCTACGCCCGACCAAGCAATGGGTTTCTGCCTCTTCAACAATATTGCGGTAACTGCCCGATGGCTTCAGGCAGAAGGTTACGCGGATCGAATCCTCATTATCGACTGGGATGTGCACCACGGGAATGGTACACACGAGGTGTTCTATACCGACCCAACAGTCTACTTCCTCTCACTCCACCAGTCTCCGCACTATCCGGGCACTGGTAGTGTGAATGAGCGGGGAAGTGATGATGGGGAGGGGTATACGCTCAACGTCCCGCTACCGTCTGCAACTTCACGAGTGGACTACTTGGAGGCCTTTGATCGAGCACTCGAGAAGACTCTGAAAGATTTTTCGCCCGAATTTGTGCTAGTCTCAGCCGGCTTCGATGTAATGGCTCAGGACCCGCTTGGTGGAATGCTCCTCGAACCTCAAGATCTATATGTGATGACCAGACGTATCGTAGAGGGTACGGCAGCTGACTGTAACGGAAAGGTTGTCGCTCTCTTGGAGGGTGGCTATAACCCACCGCGTGTAGGACAGGGGGTGGTGGCAGTCATCCGCGGGTTGGCGGGGTTGGAACAGCCTTAATGAGTGTCTCGTTGCCCCTCTGGGTCCGCCAAGTACCTTTATTCTCCATGCCGCCGACTGAAAACGGAGCGATGGATAGCTTGCCCAACGTTCCTGCAATGCTCGACCTGTTGCGGATCAGTCCTCGTCGACTGTTCCCCCCAGGGGGTGCTGAACTCTATCACCAAATCGGACTCCTTACGGGTATGTCTGAGGGCGTCGAAGTGCTGGATGTGGCGTGTGGCCTGGGTGTCTCACTTGAATACTTCGTCAGAGAGTTCGGCGTCCAGGGTTTCGGAGTTGATATCGCCCCTGATCTCGTCGAACAGGCCGGGAAGCGTAGCCGAACTGAGAGGATTGCTAACAAGATGCAGTTCCAGACAGGACCTTCTTCGGCACTTCCCTATCGCGACGAGATCTTCGACGTCACTGTCGGCGAGATCGGGCTCGCAAACCATTGTGACCCAGAAGAGGCTATCGCCGAGTTGGTTCGTGTGACGAAGCCGACCGGGTTCGTAGTATTAGTTCAGCTCGTTTGGAGGGCCCCAGTGCGTGAGTCTAGGAAATCGGCTTTGGCGGATTACTTAGGCGCGACACCACTCATGGCGGTTGAATGGAGGCATCTCCTTCGGGAATCTGGGATCGAAAAGCTGCATATCGAGGACTGGTCCGATAAGAAAACGGCGTTCCGGTCAGCAGCGGTCAATCCGTTTCCGGATTTCACTAAGATCTTTTCGTTCCGAGAAAAATTGGAGATCCTCCGTCGGACGTGGCAAAAGTGGGGTTGGAAGGGAGTAAGGACGGGCCTCGTAAAAAAGAGAGAAGTCCATCGCTTGCTCACGAGAGAACGCATCCTGGGGTTGGACCTGCTCAAAGGGCGCAAGGCTGGAGGGCCGCTCAGGTTGGAACCCAAGCAAGTGAGCCCAGGTGATATCGGCCTAGCTGTCAAACCGACTGGAGAGAGTGAAAAGTCGGGTTCCACGAAGCGACCGGTCATGCCGGCTGCCCCATCTGTAGGCTCAGGAGATGATGGGGATCATGGCAATGTGACATCTGATGACGTGAGTTCTGACACCACCGGGCTCCCGCTCTTTAGTCCTGAAGAGGAACAACATTAAGGCGATAGTTTCCAATCCCACTCCACTACGACGAGGCGAATCCAGTGTGAGCACTGCTCTGCTATGTACTCCAGACGGCATTGAACGGGTTCAACAGGCCCTGCGCGATCAGGGTCTCGATGGCTGGCTCTTGTATGAGTTCCATGGGATCAACCCAATTGCCGTTCAACTGTTGGGCATGGGTAAGACGACACGCCGTGGGTTTGTTCTAGTTCCGGAGGAGGGCCAGCCCGTCGCGCTAATCCATGCGATCGAGGCTTCTTCTTGGCGTCATTGGCCCTTCGAGATTCGCACCTACTCAAGTTGGCAGGAAATGGAAGAGGAACTAGGAGAGCTTCTGAATGGATGTACTCGCTTGGCTATGGAGGTTTCTCCAGGTGCAGCCGTGCCGACCCTAGACTATCTCCCTGCGGGTATGGCGGGAGTAATACTCAGTCTCGGAGTCGAGGCAGTAAGTTCTGGAGATCTCGTCTCACGTTTCCACTCGGTCTGGACCCCTGAGCAGCTAGAGATGCATCGTCAGGCAGCCGAGATCGTGGCCGATGTTGCTCGACAGGCGTTCGCCCGTGCTGTGGCAGCCGTGGAGTCAGGGTCTCTAACGAATGAGGGTGACCTTTCAGACTGGATTCGCTCACAGCTCCGTGCCAATGGACTCCTAGTAAATCCTGATTGCATTGTAGCGATAGGGCGCACTGCCTCAGACCCCCATTACTTGCCGTCCGGAGAAGGTGAGACGATTACCGCAGGAGATTTGCTCTTGATTGATCTCTGGGGAGCGTTTGATGGAGCGGTCTTCGCGGACCAGACCTGGATGGGTTGCCTGGGCGGCGTGATAGATTCACGCACGCGGGAGATCTGGAGTGCGGTGCGGGACGCCCGGGACTCTGCGGTCACATTCTTGAGCGAACGCTTTGAATTAGGAGAAGAGGTCCGCGGCTACGAGGTCGATCAAGTTGCGCGGGCCTTGATTGCAGATCGGGGTTATGGCGAGTACTTCGTGCACAGGACCGGGCACTCGATGGATATCGACCTCCATGGTAGTGGTCCAAATCTTGATAATCTGGAAACCAAAGATGACCGATTGCTTCTTCCAGGAATAGGCTTCTCTGTCGAACCCGGAATCTATATCCCCAACGAGATCGGAATTCGAAGTGAAATCAACGTCTACTGGGGCCCAGAGGGCCCAGAGGTGACTCCGAGAGATATCCAGCAGGAAATCTTTCTGCTGATGGATGTCTGACCCAGGGCCTGCTTGAAAGGCTGTTAGGTTGATTAACCAAGAACTCAGGGTGGATGTGGCCCTTCCGCTCCCCATCCATCGCACGTTTACCTACCGGATCAACGCTGAGTCTCAGCCACAACCAGGAACACGAGTCCTGGTACCATTTCGGCGCGAGGAGCGTATCGGTTGGGTGGTCGGCCCAGCTTCTGCGCAGGAAATCAAGCAGATACGTCCGGTGCTCTCGATCCTGGATGACTCACCACAACTGCCTGCCGAACTTCTCGATCTTTGCCGTTGGATTGCTGAGTATTACGTCGCTCCCCTAGGCATAGCACTCCGATCTGCTCTGCCGGCTGTGCTTTCAGATGTCTCGCGAAACTATGTCAGGCTACTGGAAGACGCGCCTCTCAAGAACCTTAGATCTAGAGAACAACGTGTCGTAGCTGCCCTAGAGGGTCGCGGGAAACCGCTCCTGGTTCGGACACTCCGCCGGCAGCTAGGGATGGGTTCGATTTGGCCTGAGATTCGCTCTCTTGTGGCGGGCAGCGTCATAGGTCACGAAATGGTGCCGCCATCAAAACCCCCGGTGAAAACCAAAAGGGTAGTGCGGTTAATCGACCGGTTGGGTACGCTGCAAGCACGGGACGAGATCTTCATAAGGACTCCACGGCAGCGTGCCGCGTACGAGTTACTAGAGGCTTTGGGAGGAGCTTCTGAACTCGCCCATATGATTCGTGAAGAAGGCTTCAGCCGAGGGGTGATAAAGGGTCTTGAGTCAAAGCGGCTCGTCGGAATCTTCCAGGAAGAAGAGTTTCGTGACCCGTTCGCTGACATCCCGCCAACCACGCCGCCCCCGCTCGTTCCTACGAAGGACCAGCGTACTGCGATCGACGCTATGATCAGTGCGCTCGATGAAGACGTCCCTGCGCCGTTTCTCCTACAGGGTATCACAGGTTCTGGCAAAACATTGGTGTACATCGAGCTTCTCCGTGAGGCGCTTGCTCGTGGCCAGAGTGCAATCGTTCTCGTCCCCGAGATAGCGCTAACACCGCAGACTGTTTCGCGATTTCGTGCACATTTCGACGACCAGGTTGCTGTGCTGCATTCGGGTCTCTCCGAGGCGGAGCGCTACGATGCATGGCGGAGCTTGAGAACCGGTCGGCGTCGCATCGCGGTGGGTGCACGTTCCGCACTTTTCGCGCCGCTCTCCAATCTCGGCGTAATCGTCGTGGATGAGGAGCACGATGGCAGCTACAAGCAGTCGGAGGCCCCTCGTTACTTAGCTCGGGATCTCGCTGTTGTACGTGCACGTGGAACCGGAGCCGTATGTGTGCTCGGGAGCGCCACACCATCGTTGGAGAGTTGGAGAAATGCCCGCACCGGTAAGTTCCGCCACCTTGAGCTTACGAAGCGTGTCGGTGGAGCGAAACTTCCAGAGGTACGCGTGGTTGACCTAAGAGTCGACAGAAGGGGATCCACTGAGACACCTAGGCTCTCCGGTCGTGGCGGGGGTGTGCTCTCTTCTGAACTCGTCTCAGCAGTGGATGCACGACTCAAACGAAGGGAGCAAGTGATCTTGCTGCTAAACCGCCGCGGCTACTCTTCATTCGTCCAGTGCAGAGAATGCGGTGAGGTAGAACAGTGCCTGAACTGCTCAATCTCACTGACTTATCACCGAGGTGCACAACGAATTGTTTGCCACCACTGTCGTTACGATGCCCCAGCCCCGGAGCAGTGCCCCCGCTGCGGGTCCGCAGACCTCTCCTACCGTGGCCTGGGAACCGAGCAGGTCGAGCGGGTCACTGTCGAGACATTCCCATCCGCCAGGGTCGCGCGAATGGATGTGGACACGACTTCCGGAAAGTGGGCCCATCACCGGATACTCGAACGGGTAGGCAAGGGGGATGTTGATATCTTGCTTGGCACACAGATGATTGCAAAAGGGCTCGATTTTCCGCGAGTGACTCTAGTCGGTGTGGTGAACGCAGATGTCGGGATCCACTTACCTGACTTCCGGGCCAGTGAGCGGACCTTCCAACTCCTTAGTCAGGTCGCGGGAAGGGCAGGGAGAGGTGAGCTAGGGGGTGAAGTGTTGATCCAGACCTCACTTCCTGATCACTATGCGATTCGGGCTGCAGTCGCTCATGATTTTACAGCTTTTGCTGAACGAGAGATAGCAATGCGTGAAAGACCTCGTTATCCACCTCATGTGAGACTGGTCAATGTGATACTTAGTAGTCCGGATCAAAGGGCTGCTGCTAAGAGCGCAGACGCTGGCGCCGCGTGGTTACGCCTGTGGCTCAGAGGGCAAGATGAAGAAGAGTCTAGCGTTGTCGAACTGGTTGGGCCGGCACCGGCACCGATTGAGCGACTTCACGGCCGATGGCGCTGGCATTTCCTTTTGCGTAGTGCCTTACCAAATGCACTCGGAACGGCCGTACGCGCTCTGATCGACGGGTTCAAGATTCCTGGCGGGGATGTTCGGTTGGTAGTGGACCGAGATCCTGTCGCCCTACTTTAGGGCGTCCTTTGGGAAGCCTCGAACCGTGGTCAGTCACGAACTCGATGGGTTAGCTAAGGGTGTGACCAATGGGCTGATGTGTAACATTGCAGTGGGAGGTGATCGTGGCGTACCTTCGGGCCGAATAACCTTTTGGGCGCATCGGTATCGACATCTGGAGGTGTCGTGGGCTGCTTGGCCTTGAATGCATCTTTCGAGCCACTAACCATTGTGCCGGCCCGTCGGGCGGTGAGACTGGTGCTGGACGGCAAGGCCGAGATTCTGGAGAATGCCGTAGGTAAGCCCTTTCGCTCCGAGTGGCGGGTTATCCCCTGTCCGACAGTGATCCGTCTTATACGTTATGTCCATGTTCCACAACGGTTTAGACGCCAGGTGACGAATACATTCCTCTTTGCCCGGGACAGCTATTCGTGCCAGTACTGCGGAAGACGTAAATCTGACCTCAAAGGCAGGCAATTTCTGACTCGAGACCACATTACGCCGCTATCCAGAGGTGGGGACAATAGCTGGGAGAACGTCGTAACGAGTTGTTCGTCCTGTAACAATCGCAAGGGCAACCAATTGCCCGGGGAGGTGGGCCTTAGGCTTCGCAATAAGCCGCGTGAGCCCAACTATGTGCACTTGGTGTGGGTCGTACGGAAGGTCACCGAAACCCAGGCCAAGTACATCCGGATGTTCTATGGAGATCGTACGCTGCATAGAGTGTCGAACCGACACGCAAACGAGCCTGTCGAGATTATCAGCTGAGTCAGTAAAGAACTGGCTTCTGACCCCGGTGCCATGAGAGTAAAACCTGTAGATGAATGACTGATACCGACGACAGGTACTCAGAGAATCAGGGCACTTCTCCTTCCGCTCGTCCCCATGCACCCAGTATTGACGCCTCAGATAGCCCAGAGCTTAAGCGTCCGCATCGCAGCCGGAAGGGTCACAGTGCTCGCAGACAGGGCCGAGATAAAAGTAGAAGGGGTGGAACCCGGAAGCAGGCTCAAGAGATTGCGGGCAAACCCGCTTCTCCTCACGTCGAATCTGATCTCGAAGAAGTCGTTTTCGAGGCTGAGGGTAAGAAATGGACTGTTCGCGTGACTGGTCGCTCCAAGACGAAAACAGCTACCCTGCTCATGCTCGGGTTCTGGGTATCTCCTGAGAGTGGTGATGCACCGGATCGGGAGACGTTGATCGCAGGTCGCTCACTTGCTGAGTTGAACCTAGATCAGCTCCAGTCAGCTTATGAGCAGAGTAGCCCGCCACCGACGGATCAGTCTAGAGATTTCTTCTCAGATATACACAAACGTGGCCGTAAATGAACGCTCAAACTGGATATCGTCTTTCTGTAGAGAGGGATGTGTGCATTGAGTGAGCTTAACGAGACTGTTCATCTAGGTATCTGTTAGCTTGTAAGAGACGATATTGCAGGGATTCCTCAATCCTGACTTCTACCACGATTCGCACGGTGTCATGAACAAATCTCAACACCGGGTTGCTCCTCCGTGTCCTTAAGAGCAACTGACTACCCTAATGACAGCGAGTTGGTCTTGCGAGCTCGCGGGGGGGAAGAACTTGCTTTGAGCATGCTCATAGAGAGGTACCAGAAACCCGCCTACGCCTTGGCGCTTTCTGTTACCGGACGCCATGAGGATGCGGAAGATGTTGCTCAAGAGTCGTTCTTGGTGGCGTTGGAACAGCTTGATGAATGCAGGAGTCCGGAGAGGTTCGCAGGTTGGTTTATGACCATAGTAAGGAATCGCTCACGGAACTTGATTCGTCGAGAGTCCTTGAGAGAGACTAGTGATTTACCACGAGGTACCAGGTCTCGGATTCCTACACCGGATAAGATCACGGAGACCTCGGAATTGAGAGGGATCCTGCAGCAGGCAATTGCGTCACTCCCCGAGGTTCAGCAGCAGGTTGTGCTGTTGCATGACCTAGAGGGGTGGAAACACCGAGAGATCGCTGAGCGGCTGGGGCTACCGTCTGGGACAGTACGGTCGCACCTGCACTTCGCGAGGAAAGCCTTGAAAGGGGCCCTTGCCCGGATGCCGGGTGGGCCAGATTTGATTAGGAAAGTTCAATGAGAAAAACGATGCATCAGGACTTCGACCCGAACGATGACCTCGGCCCTGACGTGGAGTTGGCCGAGGCTTTCGCTCACTTTAATCCAGACCATCGATACCCGAACTACTGGCTTCGCTTTCGCCAATGGATCCTTGAGAACGCAAAGGGCGAGTTGGCCCGACGGCGGTTAATACACGAGTTGACTGTTGGTGATGTGATGACTTCCTGGGCTAAGACTGTTGTTCCGGTAGTTCTGCTGGCTGCAGTTGTGGCTGGACTACTCCTTACTAGGGACCAGTCGGCTGTTCCTGTGCAACCAATGGGGATCGAGGAACTCCTGGTGAGTGAGGTCGAAGGACAGATAATCCCTGCGGCGCTTGCTCCTTCGGAGACAAGCGATGCAGTGGCCTTCGCGTCGGAGGTTTTCTAATGGAACATGGATCTCGAACGAAACTTGTGACTGCAGTGATACTTGCGGTGGTTCTTGGCACTGGCGTCATGCTTGGGCTGGTCAGTGATGGTAGTCTGGTGGCGCCGCCAGTTGAAGAAGCCACGATGAACGATGCTGATCGGGGTAGAGTGTCCGAGCGTCGTCGTCGCACACCCATGTATGAACAAGTTGGGCCCACTGAAGCCCAGGGAGTCCTGATCGACTCTATATTGGAGGACCAACGACAGCATATGAGATCGCTGCACGACGAGTTCCGCGCCTCATATGATCCTCGGTACCAAGCGGTGATCCAGCAGACGCGGGAAGCAATCCTCGAGGTATTCACCTCGGAGCAGGCCTCTGAATACAGGGTGCTCCTGCAAGAGTTTGATGAGAGCCGGACCCAGCGTGGCAACAAGGGCAACCGGGACTAAATCCATGAAAGACATGTACCGGGCTGTGGCCCGGGTTGCTGCTTGCCTAGCGGCGGCCCTCGTTATTCTCTGGCCGGTATCCATTCGGGGCCAGCAGGCGGTGAGCCTTGAGGAGGCGATTGAGCTTGCTCTAGTTCGTAGTCCGCAGATGCTCCAGCAGGATCAAGCTGTAGACAATGCTGCACTTGCTAGGCGATCCGCATGGGCCGCCTTCCTGCCTAGCCTCAGCGCGAGTACGGGAGGGTCCCTGAGAAGTGCGAATATCCTTGATCCCAACTCAGGAGAGATCATCAGTGGAAGTTCGGACTCGTACAGCGCCGGGGTCTCCAGCCGGATGACCATTTTCCAGGGTGGAAGTCGCTTTGTGGAGATGAATCGGACAGATGCCGACATGCAGGCAGCGAGAGCACGACGAGAGAACCAACGTTTTTCTGTGACGCTGCAGACGAAGAATTTTTTCTTCGCTGCCCTCAGGCAAGCGGATCTCCTTGAGGTTGCACAGCAGAGGGTAGAGCAGGCACAGCAGAATCTCGAGATCGTGCGAGCTCGTTCGCAGGTTGGTCGGGCGACCATCTCCGATTCCCTGCGGGCGCGACTGGATCTTATAAACGCAGAGCAGGTGGTGCTGCAGGGGGAGACCGTACTTCGTGCTGCACAGTTTTCTTTGGGTAGGCAGATTGGGGAATCTGTCGCTGTGTTGCCGGCGCGTCCTTCGACTCTGGAGCCAACCACGTTGCCATTGACCGAGGTGGAGATCATGCGGCTGGCGGAATCCGGGTCGCCGACCGTCATCGCTGCAAACCAAGCCGCTAACGTGGCGTCGGCTAACGTGACCTCAGCGAAAGCTGGCTACCTACCCACGATCTCGATGAATACTGGCTACAGCTGGAATAACCAGGAGCGATCTTTCACCGGTGGCAGGACCAGTTGGAGTCTTGGGTTTTCGATGTCTTACCCGCTTTTCAATAACTTCCAGAGAGAATCATCAGTTGATCGGGCACAGTTCAGCTATCGGGTTGCTCGACTGCAAGAGGATGACGCACGGCTCGCTGCACGTCAGCAAGCAGATGATGCCTTGTACAGCCTCCGTACTGCTGAGCGTGCCATCGAAATTGCAGGGGAAGCCGCGCGCGTCGCGGCTGAGGATCTTAGGGTTGTACGTGAAAGGTACGCGGTCGGGGTTGCGACGATCCTAGATGTGTTGATAAGCCAGTCAGCAGCGAGCCAAGCAGACGCTGGTGTCGTAACGTCCCGATATGACTACGTGATCGCCCGAGCGGAACTTGAGGCGATTCTGGGGAGAGAACTGTGAGTGAGGTGATGATCCGTACAACGGGCTTGGTCAAAGACTACGTGCTCGGGGCGGAGACGGTGCACGCTGTTCGGGATGTGGACCTCGAAATCGAAGCAAAGGAGTTCGTAGCGGTCATGGGGCCTTCCGGGAGTGGAAAATCTACACTCATGAACATGATTGGCTGTCTTGATACGCCTACCGCTGGACAGTATTGGCTGAATGGGCAGCTTGTGAGTGAGCTTTCTGAGGATCAACTAGCGCGTGTGAGAAATAGAGATATCGGTTTCGTTTTTCAGACGTTCAACCTACTACCACGTGCGACGGCCCTACACAACGTCGAGTTACCGCTGATCTACGCTGGAATTAGAGGCAAGGAGCGCCGCCGCCTCGCTACTGAGAAGCTGGAGTTAGTCGGGTTGGGGGATCGAATAGATCACCGTCCACCCGAGATGTCTGGAGGTGAGCGCCAGCGGGTTGCTATGGCAAGGGCGCTTGTGAATGATCCGGCGATACTGTTGGCAGATGAACCAACCGGGAACTTGGACTCTGTTACAAGCGGCGATATCATGGTTCAGCTAGCCCAGCTTAATGAAAAAGGACAAACGATTGTTTTGGTAACTCACGAGCGGGACATTGCGGCATACGCGAAACGACAAGTGCATCTCAAAGACGGCATGATTGAGAGAGACTTCTTGACCGAGCCGGTGGAGACGATGGTATGACGAAGAGAGCCCTAACGCTGGCCTTGGCCGGCATGGTTGCTGTTGTGGCCTCAGCATGTGGTGCTGGCGAAGTGGCAAATGAAGGGTTCTCCTTCACGACTGTAGAAGTCAGTCGAGGTGACCTATCTATCCGCGCAGAAGCTACCGGCACCGTGGAGCCGATCCGCACGGTAGAAGTCAAATCCAAGGCTTCGGGCGAAATCTTGCGTCTGCATGCGGATGTTGGGGATCAGGTTGGGCCCGGATCGCTACTAGCTGATATCGATCCGCGCGATGTGCAAAACAGATTCAACCAGACTGAGGCCGATCTGGCTGTAGCACAGGCGAGACTCGAGATTTCTGAGGCTCAACTCGAGCGGTCAGATCAGCTTCTAGAGGCGGCAGTGATCACGCCACAGGAGCATGAGGGTTCCCGCCTTGAGTTCGCTAACTCGCAGGCAGGTCTTGTGAAGGCTGAGACCAACCACGACCTCGCTATACTCCAACTGAATGATGTTCGCATCCGAGCACCAACGGCAGGGACAATCATCCAGAAAAGCGTCGAAGAAGGCGTAGTCATCCAGTCGGCTTCACAGAATGTTTCTGGTGGCACGGTGCTGTTTATGATGGCGAACCTTGCGGAGATGCAGGTAAGGACGCTGGTAGACGAGACTGATATGGGCCAGCTAGCCTCCGGCTTGGAGGCCATCGTGACCGTCGAAGCATACCCCGATCAGGTGTTCTGGGGTGTGGTCGACAAGATAGAGCCTCAGGCGACGGTTGTTCAGAATGTGACGATGTTCCCGGTGATCGTGAGTTTGGACAATAGTTTGCAGCTCTTGAAACCGGGGATGAATGCCGAGGTCGAGGTCTTGATAGACGAGGCATTGGATGTGGTGTTGGTTCCCAATAACGCAATCGTGCAGACCTCTGATGTGGGCCCGGCAGCGATGGCTTTGGGTCTCAACATTGACGACATGGATCTGACGCAGTTTATGCGGGCAGGACGTGGTGGCAGCCAAGGTGGGCAGGGTTTTGGCGGCGGCCGTGGGGGAGATCGGGATGGCAGGCATCAACCTGATGAAACCACGGCTCCGAGTGGAGCGGATACGCGATCGGAAAATGGCGAGGACCCGGGGAGCGTTATGGCGCAGCTTCAGGAACTTCGTGCGAAAGTCGAGAGTGGAGAGATCAGTCAGGATTCGATGCGTGCTGTGATGCAGGACCTTGGGGGTGGCCGAAGTGGACGCGGTCGGTTCGGGGCCGGCCAAAGGTCCGGTGGTGGAGAGGTTACAGGTGCCCCCACCCGTGATACGCGATCCGCAGTCGTCTTCGTGATGAACGCGGACAGCGTGCCAGAGCCAAGACTTGTCCAAATTGGTCTTAACGATTGGGATCACACGCAGGTGGTGACCGGAGTCCAAGAAGGGGATGTGCTGGTTGTCGTGGGAGCTGCTCAACTCATGGCCCAACAGCAGGAGTTCCTTGATCGCATGCGAAGTCGCATGGGCGGAAACCCCTTCAGCGGGGGGATGGGACGAAGTGGTGGTGGCATGTTCCGAGGCCGGATACCAGAGTAGGAGAAACCCTGATGCTGCTCTTTGAAATCGTTAAGGTGGCCATGAGCGCCATCACCACTAACGTTCTGCGGTCTGTGTTGACGACACTTGGTATCGTGATCGGTGTCGGGGCAGTGATCACAATGGTCTCGCTAGGCGAGGGCGCTCAAATGCAGGTTGAGGAGCAGATCAACCGCATGGGCACCTCGGTGCTTACGATCCGACCTGGTCAGGAGTTCAGCCACGGGGTGTCCCGGGGTGATACTCGGATGTCGATAGAAGACGCCGAAGCGCTGAGGAATGAGACCCGCGGGCTCCTCAAGATCTCGCCTGAGCTTCAGTCACGGATGCAGGTTACCTACCTTCGCTGGAATTCGAATAATCAGGTTATGGGTGTTTGGCCTGATTATTTTGAGATTTACGATCACGGTCTGATCTCAGGCCGCTACTTCACCGAAGGAGAAGTCCGGGGGCGCAGGCGAGTGGCGATCCTGGGGTATTCGATGCCAGAGAGGCTCGGTGAGATTCCTGCGGACTCTTCCGCGTACCCGATCGCAGCGGCGCTCCTCATCGGAAAGACCATCCAGGTACGTGGTATCCCGTTTGAGGTGATTGGCGTGCTCGAAGAGAAAGGCGATGCGATGTGGCTTCGCCCGGACGACCAGGTCTTCATTCCTCAGTCGACTGCTCAGTATCGTGTGATGGGTGGTCGCGATAGGCTTGGCACGATTTACGCTGCCACAGAAACACCCGAGGAAATGAACCAGGCGATTGCCGAGATCGACCGAATTATGCGGAGGGAGCATCGCATCCTGCCTGGTGAGGATGCAGACTTCAGCATACGCAACTCCACGGATCTACTGGAAACCTTCAACGCAACAGCCCAGACTTTCACGTTGCTACTGGCTGGGATCGCCGGGATCAGTCTCCTGGTTGGTGGCATCGGTATCATGAACATCATGCTTGTATCGGTAACCGAGCGAACCCGTGAGATAGGGATCCGTAAGGCCCTCGGGGCTACTCGTCGGGCGATCATGACACAGTTTGTAGTTGAGGCGTCGACTCTGTGTCTGTTAGGAGGTGTTTTGGGGGTGGGACTCGGCTACGGAGCTGCGGAAATGACGACACGTATCGCTGAGTTGAACACAGTGGTGTCGCCTCAGGTCGTGGCTCTGGCGCTCGCCATCAGTGCCCTCATAGGGCTTTTCTTCGGCATCTGGCCTGCTCGTAGGGCCGCGATCCTCGACCCTATCGACGCACTTCGTTACGAGTAAGAATTCCCTATTGTTGGGTTGATTGCTTGAGCGGTTGATGCCTCGAACGGAACACCCAGGTATCCCGCGGCCGGAGCAGGCGATCGCCTTTGTAGCTTTCGTCGCCGTGTTGTTCTTGTACGGGGGCGTTCGACTCCAAGTGCGTTTTGGTGAAGCCGGGGTCCTCGCAGCGGAATGGCTTTTGCTTTTTCTCCCAATGCTCATCTTCATACGTGCTGGTGGGTTTGATGGGAGAGTCACCCTTTCGCTGAATCGACCGTCAGGCCGTGGTTTATTGGGTGCACTCCTATTAATTGGTGGGGCGACGCCTGCCGCGTGGTTTGTCGGTTGGCTGCAGACCTTCGTACTGCCGATTCCCTGGGAGGTACTAGAGGGTCTAGAGGAAATCATCACTGCAGATTCTCTTGGCCGGCTGGTGTGGCTTCTCCTTCTCCTCGCGATCACACCGGCCTTCTGCGAAGAGTTTGTTTTCAGGGGTGTACTACTAGGAGGGACGAGAGCACTCGCGCCTTGGAAGTTCATCCTGCTCAACGGTCTTGTCTTCGGAGCTTTTCATCTTTCATTCGAGACCGTGATTCGGTTCCTGCCGACGGCATCCTTGGGTATCGTGATTGCTTGGGCGGTCTGGCGTACTGGTTCAATCTTGACCGGGGTTCTTATGCATCTAATCAATAACGCTACCATCGTAGTGCTGGTGTCGACGCCACACCTGCGGGATGCCTTCATAGATCCGGAGGCCCCGCCGCCGCTTTGGCTATTACCATTTGCTGTGGTTGCGCTGCCAGCGGGCATCCGTGTCATACTGAGTGAACCTGCTGTTCCCGTGTCAATCTCAAACAAGAGGAAAGCGTGACCCCATGACTGACCAAGACCGCTTGCACGGAGCCACACATCTGGAGTGCACCGGAACCGGAGAAAAGGTTGAAAGTGAGAGGCTCATCGGACTTTCGGCGGCCGGCAAACCGCTTTTCGCTCGCTATGACTTGGATCGCATTACTTCAAGCTTTACCCGCGAATCCGTGACGTGTCGCAGCGCGGATCTATGGCGTTATCAAGAGGTCCTCCCTGTTCGGAGCCGTGCATCCCAGATCCGTCTCGGGGAGGGATGGACCCCACTTATCGATGCGCACCGTACTGCGGACCGGATGGGTATTCGGCGCGTGTGGGTGAAAGACGAGGGACAAAACCCTACAGGTAGCTTCAAGGACCGAGGTCTCTGTCTTGCGGTGTCACGGGCACTTGAACTGGGTGCGGAGGAGATTGCATTGCCGTCGGCTGGAAACGCGGGTAGTGCAGCAGCTGCGTACGCCGCCGCCGCTGGGCTCAGGGCACACGTTGTAGTTCCAACCGACACGCCAGCAGCGATCCTTGAGGAAATCTCTGCGTTGGGTGCGGATCTTCAACTGGTGGATGGTCTTATCAGCGACTGTGGTCGTGTAGTGCGACAGGGTGTCGAGGAGAACGGATGGTTTGATCTCTCGACGCTGAAGGAGCCTTACCGAATCGAAGGCAAGAAGACCATGGGGTACGAACTCTGCGAGCAATTGGGAGGGAGGCTCCCCGATGCGATCGTCTATCCTACGGGAGGCGGTACCGGCTTAATTGGCATGTGGAAAGCCTTCGACGAGATGGAGCAACTTGGCTGGATTGGCCGTGAGCGTCCGAAGATGTTCACGGTTCAGGCTGCCGGATGTGCGCCGATGGTACGTGCGTGGGAGGCAGGCGACGAAACAGCTGAAGAGTGGAGGGGCGCCTCGACATATGCATCGGG
>Ga0310122_10000853_pt1 | contig 19419 bp, 18 predicted proteins | sample CB6_Bottom_1051__FD_203503 | JGI IMG/M metagenome (GOLD analysis project Ga0310122, IMG submission 203503) | Marine microbial communities from Western Arctic Ocean, Canada - CB6_Bottom_1051 | ecosystem: Environmental > Aquatic > Marine > Oceanic | place: Canada: Western Arctic Ocean | collected...
TTGGCGGTGGTTTGAGCATCGAGACGCTTACCGGACTCATAGAGGACGGTAGCGTAGACACGGTGCTCACGGTCTTTCCGGACATGTACGGAAGGCTGGTCGGCAAGCGTAACACAGGGCATTTTTTCCTCTCCGATGTTCTCCAGGGAGGCCTTCATGCCTGCGACTACCTGTTTGCCTGTGACATGGAGATGGATCCCGTCCCGGGCTACGAGTGGTCGTCCTGGCAGAAAGGCTACGGTGACGTTCACGCCACTGTGGATCTTTCGACCCTGAGGCTGGCCGCGTGGCAGGATCGCACGGCCCTGGTGTTGTGTGACCTCGCGAGTCCCGCGGACCAGCAGCCCGTGGAGATCTCGCCGCGCCGCATACTCTCAAGGCAGGTAGGGCTTGCCCGCGAACTCGGCTATGACCCCCGTGCGGGTTCCGAACTGGAGTTTTTTCTCTTGAGTGAAAGCTATGACGAGGCCGAGGCGCGGGACTTCGGTAAACCGCGTACTTCCGGCTGGTACGTGGAGGACTATCACACCATGCACGCTACCCGCCAGGAGCCGGTCATCGGGGCGATACGACGTGCCATGGACGCGTCGGGTGTACCGGTCGAATCGAGCAAGGGGGAGTGGGGCCCGGGGCAGCACGAGATCAACCTTCGCTACACCGATATGCTCGAAATGGCTGACAGGCACTCGATATTCAAGCAAGCTGCCAAGGAAATCGCCGCCTCGCAGGGTGTCTCGGTTACTTTCATGGCCAAGCTTCACGAAAACCTCGCTGGCAACAGTATGCACCTGCATTCGAGCCTCTGGTCAGTCGACGGTGGCGAGGCGCTCTTCAGTGGTGATAACGAGTTGCCGGGAACACCGGCCCGTTGCTCCGACCTGTTTCGCTGGTACATCGGCGGACTCGTGGCACACGCCCGCGAATGCGCGTTGTGGTACGCCCCTAACACCAACTCTTACCGTCGATTCATAGCGGGAACGTTTGCGCCGACCGGTATCGGCTGGTCCTGGGATAACCGGACGGCTGGGTATCGCCTGGTGGGCAGTGGCGACGCACTGCGAGTCGAGTGCCGGATCCCGGGCGGCGACGCCAATCCCTATCTCGTGATGGCCGTCACCCTTGCAGCGGGACTGGATGGCATCCGGAACCGTATCGAGCCGCCCGCCGCCCTCAGTGGGGACCTGTACCAGTCGGCCGATCACGCGACCCTGCCGCTCTGCCTGGAGGATGCCATGAAAGAGTTTGCCGACAGTAGTTTTATCCTGTCCTCTTTCGGTGCGGAGGTCAGGGATCACTACCTTCGTTTTGCCGAGGTCGAACTCGAGAAGTCGCGGCCGGTGGTCACTAACTGGGAGCGTCGCCGCTTCCTTGAGCGCGGCTGACAAAAGGCAAAGAGAGTATGCAACTGGAAGGCAAGACTTGTGTCGTAACCGGTGCGGCGGGCGGCATCGGCCGCGAAACCGTGTTGGAGTTCTGCGCCCGTGGCGCAAGGGTGGTGGCTGCCGATCTGCGGCCCGATGGCCTCGAAGAAATCGTTGCGCTTGCCGTCGAGAAGGGAGGCACTGCGATTGCGAGCCAGATGGACGTGACCGTGGCCGCACAGGTCAAAAACACCATAGACCTCTGCGAGCAGACCTGGGGCAGGGTGGACGTTGTTTTCAACAACGCCGGGATCTTCCCCGGCGACGACGGCTCGGTGCTTGAAACCAGCGAAGAGACCTGGGCCCAGGTGATGGACGTCAACCTGAAGGGAGTGTTCCTGGGTTGCAGGTACGCGGTAGCGGCCATGCTGAGATGCGGCGGCGGATCGATCATTAACACCGCGTCGTTTGTTGCGCTGATGGGCTCAGCTACTTCGCAGAGCGCCTACACGGCGAGCAAGGGCGGGGTGCTCGCCCTGACGCGTGAAATTGCAGTCGAGTACGCACGCAAGGGTATCAGGGCCAACGCCCTGTGCCCGGGGCCGGTCAACACGCCCCTGCTGGCGGAGCTGTTGCGCGACCCCGAAGCGAGGCAGCGTCGCTTGGTTCACATCCCGGTGGGTCGCCTGGCCGAAGCGGGCGAAATAGCCCGGGCGGTCGTTTTTCTGGCTTCGGACGATTCGAGTTTTGTGACGGGTACCGAGTTCACCGTAGACGGCGGAATAACCGCCGCCTACGTGACTCCGGAGTCCTGATCAGCGCTCGGCCGGTCAGGCAGCCAGGTAACCTTTTTCTTCGAGGTAGGAGAGCAGGGCCTGGAGGCTGTCTTCCTGGCTCTGCGAGGTCGTGTCAACGATCAACTCGGCCTTGTCAGGCTCTTCGTAAGGCGCTGAAATTCCAGTGAATTCCGGTATCTCGCCGGCGCGGGCCTTCTTGTACAAGCCCTTGGGATCGCGCTTCTCGCATTCGTCGAGGTCGCATTTAACGTACACTTCTACAAAATCACCTTCGGCCATGATCTCGCGAACCTTGTCGCGGTCTCCCTTGTAGGGCGAAATGAAGGCGGTGACATTGATGATGCCGGCCTCGGTGAAGAGAGCGGCGACTTCGCCTATACGGCGGATGTTTTCTCCTCTATCTTCGGGCGAAAAGCCCAGGTCCTTGTTCAAGCCGTGGCGGACGTTGTCGCCGTCGAGCACGTAGGCGCGCGCTCCACGCTCCCAGAGAGCCTTTTCGAGGAGGTTCGCAAGGGTCGACTTGCCGGAGCCCGACAGGCCGGTGAGCCAGACGGTACAACCGCGATGGCCCGAGATTTTTTCTCGCTCGGTTTTTGAGACAGTGGTTTCGTGCCAGACAATGTTCTCGGACTTAGGCTGCGTCATGCTTGTTGTTTATCTCCGGCGTACCGATCTCTTGGCATCGCTCACTCTGTACGACTGCCTGGGACGAGGCGGTCATGTTTTATTTGAAAATCCCGGTAAACGCCTGGCGGCGCTCCCGGGGCTATCTGGGACTCTCGATCTTGCGACCGAAGGTAACCTGTCCCTTATCAACCCGGATCGAGAAACCGCAGTCGGGGTTGGTGCAGACCCACGCCTTGTACATGACAGACGCGCCCTCAGTTCCGTAGTCGGAGAGCGGGACCAGGAGTCCGTTCTCACACTTCTTACAACTGGGCAGTTCCATCACCACATCCTCTCCGCCATCGCTGTCAGCTCCATACAGGCAACCAGCAGCTGGGGTTTCGCCGAACAGCAATGCCCGGCATTTTCTTGCGTACCGTTTTCAGTCGATATTGCGCGTACTTAACGCATGTTCGCCGCCGCGTCAAACAGCGCGGCAGCAGGCCCGGCCAGGAAAGTGGGGTATGAGGGGGGGCAGGAGCTGTGCTGGGCGGAGCGGCTACGATCAGTGCCGGCTGCGTTGAGCGCGTCGCATGGCCTTGCGTCGCTTGCGCTCCGCTTCTTCGCGTTTTCTTTTTCGCTTGACGCTGGGCTTTTCGTAGAAAGACCGCAGTTTCATTTCCTTGAAGACGCCTTCGGATGCCATCTTCTTCTTAAGGATCTTTATTGCTCGCTCCAGCGAACCTTCAACTTGAACTTCCATAATATAAGCGCTGCCCTCCCGGCGCCAGAACAGCTGAGAGTAGTCCGGAAAGGGGGATCTTGTCAACTTCCGACCGCCAGCCGCAGCCCCGGGGCCTGATGCTTCGGGGCCCTGGTGAGTGGTGCCCTCGACAGGACTCGAACCTGTGCAACCGGCTTCGGAGGCCGGTGCTCTATCCACCTGAGCTACGAGGGCGTTGGTCGCCAGGGGCCTGCTTACAACGTTATCCGCCTAACTGCCAGCAGCGATTCTGCCCATATGGCCGATGAACTCCTGGTCGATCAGTCCGTTACTGGCCAGTACGCGCGGGCTCCACGGGTCATACGCGTCGCCGTTGAAGTCGCTTACGCTGCCTCCCGCTTCGGTAACAATAAGCCATCCGGCTGCCGTGTCCCAGGGCTGTAATTTCCACTCCCAGAAACCGTCGAAGCGGCCGCAGGCCAGGTAACAGAGGTCCAGTGCGGCAGATCCGAAGCGCCTGACGTCCCTGGCGTTGACCAGGAAATGCTCAAAGTAGGGCAGGTACAGGCCCAGGTTCTCCCGACGGTCGTAGGGGAACCCGGTAACCAGCAGCGAATCTTCCAGCGCTGCGGTGGCAGACACCGCTACGGGGCTGTCGTTGAGAAAGGCGCCCGCACCAGGCCGGGCATGGTACATCTCGTCTCTGAAAGGATCGTATACGGCCGAGGCGGCGGGTGCGCCCCGGTGCAGGAGCGCGATAGATACCGAGCAGTGAGGGATGCCGTGGACGTAGTTGATGGTTCCGTCGAGTGGGTCTACGTACCAGCACCACTCATGGTCGGAGCGATCAAAGTGGTTTTCTTCCGCGACTATCGCGTGGTCGGGAAAAGCCCGGGCTATGCCCTCGACGATGATTTTCTCAGCCTTGAGGTCGACGTTGGTAACCAGGTCCACGGCAGCTTTGTGTGAGATTTCTTTTTTCAGGGGCAGCGAATCACGGATGATTTTTCCGGCTTCTCGTGCCAGCTGCCGCGCGAGTTCTGTATGTTCGGGCATGGGGCTTGTTGTCATGGCGGCCCGAGGCGGTCAAATTGGGGCTTGTGTCGGGGGTATCAGCAATAAGCAGAGCGGTGAGGGCGCCTGCAAAGGTTAACCTCAGCCTGCGGGTGGTGGGTAAGCGCAGTGACGGTTACCACGAGCTCGAGTCCCTCATGGTGCCCGTGGCCATATACGACGATGTCCACGTTGAGGCGCGCCCGAGCGTAAACGCCGAGGTTCGCTGTACGGTCAGCGGTGACAAGGGGGTGCCGGGGGGTGCCGGCAACATCGCGGCAAGAGCTGCGCGGGCTGTGCTCGAGCAGCTCGAAGAGACAGCGGCGGTGAGTATCCGGCTGGTAAAACGAATTCCCAGCCAGGCGGGCCTGGGCGGTGGAAGCAGTGATGCCGCTGCGGTTCTGCGGGTGTTGCCCGGCCTGCTGGGCAGGAGGTTGTCCGCGCCCACTGTAGCGCGGCTGGCCTTGCAACTGGGCGCGGACGTCCCGTTTTTTGTCTCCTGCCGCCCTGCGATGGCCAGGGGGGTGGGAGAGCGGCTCAGCTTTATCGACCTGCCTTACCGGGGCAGCCTGCTGGTGGTGGTCCCGCCGCTGGGAGTAGACACCGCGTGGGCCTTCGCCAACGTCGTGAAAAGTTTGACTTCAAGGGGGGCTGGAACTAGGCTTCTGCGTTCCCTTGAGCGCGGTGCCGCGCTTGAGGGACTGCTGGTGAATGACCTTCAAGAGGGAGTCTGCGACAGCTTTCCGGAGGTCTCCAGGTCAGTGGACCTGTTGATGGCGGGGGGCGCTTCGGCTGCTGTTATGTCGGGCTCAGGGTCAGCCGTGGTCGGCTTGTTCAGGGACGCCAGGGCAGCGCGGCGGGCCGCGCGTACTTTTGCCCGGCCTGCGAGGGTGTTTGTTACGAGGATCCTCAGACGTTCGCCGGGTGGACGTCCTTAGTGGGCGGTAGCCAAGCTGGTTAAGGCACCGGATTTTGGGTCCGGCATGCGAAGGTTCGAATCCTTCCCGCCCAGCATTGTTTCAGACTGGACCGTAGCGCCGCGGGGCGAAGGGTGGATGATTTGTTTATAGAGAGGAATACCGTTGGCTTCGCCGGCTAAAGACGAACTGCTTATTTTTTGCGGTAACGCCAGCCTTGGCCTGGCGGCGAGTGTTGCCGAGAAGCTGGGCACCCAGGTCGGGAGCGCCGACGTGCGCCGTTTCAGCGACGGCGAAGTGCTCATCGAAATAAACGACAACGTTCGCGGTGGTGACGTCTTCGTCATTCAGTCTACCTCTACGCCCGGCAACGATCACATCATGGAGCTGCTGTTGATGCTCGACGCCTTGAAACGCGCTTCGGCCAAGCGGGTAACGGCGGTGATTCCTTATTACGGCTACGCGAGGCAGGACCGCAAGGTCGCCCCGCGCGTACCCATAAGCGCCAAGCTCATAGCCGATCTCGTTGTCACGGCCGGGGCTTCACGCGTGATGACGATGGAACTGCACGCCGGCCAGATACAGGGTTTTTTTGACGTCCCGGTGGACAACCTCTACGCATCCCCGGTACTTCAGCCAGAGATCATGTCGCTGGTCGGCGACAGGTCTATCGTCGTGGTTTCTCCCGATGCCGGGGGCGTGGAGCGGGCCAGGGCTTTCGCCAAGCGCCTGGACGCCGGACTTGCCATAATCGATAAACGCCGCGTGAGGGCCAACCAGGTCGAAGAAATGCGTCTGATCGGTGACGTCGAGGGCAGCGTGGCGGTGATCGTGGATGACATGATCGACACGGCCGGAACGGTCTGCAAGGCGGCCGACGCGATCAAGGAAGCCGGCGCTGTCGGTGTCCTGGCCTGCTGCACTCACGGTGTGCTTTCGGGTACGGCCGTGGAGAGAATTGCCTCGTCGTCGCTCGAGCAGCTGGTGACAACCGACACCATAGCGGCGACCGAATCAGTGCTGGCCTGTGATCGAATACGGGTCGTGTCGGTAGCGGGACTGATCGCCGAAGCTATCCGGAGAACCCACGACGAGGAATCTATAAGCTCGCTTTTCGAGTAGACAGGAGAGGATATGCGAACCGTACAATTAGAAATTAAGCGACGCGACGGCTCGGTGAAATCGCGGCTGCTTCGGCGCGATGGCTTGATCCCGGCTATTTTTTACGGCCAGGGCGAAAGCGAAATATCGGTGCAGGTCAACGCCAGGGAGTTCGACCGCAGCGGGCTGGGTTCGAAGGGGGCCCACCTCATCCGCTTCAACTCGGCGGACTCCAGCCTCAACGAGTCCATCGTACTCATCAAGGAAAGTCAGCACCATCCGGTTACGGGCCTGACTTTGCACGTAGATTTTCTACGCGTTGACATGGCTACCCCGATCATTGCAAACGTGACGCTGAGTTTTACCGGTAAATCGGTTGGGGTCGTCAACGGGGGCATACTGCAGCCGGTTGTCAGAGAAGTCGAGGTAAAGGCGTTGCCTGCAGATCTTCCTGAATCTATAGAAGTCGACGTAAGCGGGCTCGACATTCACGACGTCCTGCACATAGAGGACCTGGTTGTCGGCGAAGGCGTTGAGATGCTTTTTACGGATAATTTCACGGTCGTGACCGTGACCCCACCCATTGCCGAGGAAGTGGTCGAAGAGGAGGAAGAGGAGCTCGGCGAGGGCGAAACCGGCGAGGGAGACGCGGATGCGCCCGGCGACGACGGTACTGCCGGCGACGGCGACGAGAAGGCCGGCGATTCCTGAGACGGGGCGGGTTGGTGACGGCATATGTACTGCATCGCTGGACTTGGCAACCCGGGAGAGGAATACAAGGACACAAGACATAACCTGGGATTCCAGGTAGTCGACACGTTCGCAGAACGCTTGTCGGCGAGCATCCGGCGCCAAAGATACGAGGCGCTGACGGTTTCCGCGAAGTCGGGCCGTACCGAGGTGTTGATCATGAAGCCTCAGACCTTCATGAATCTCTGTGGCAGGAGCGTAAGCGCAGCCTGCCACGAACTCGGTATAGCTGAAGAAAACGTGGTGGTCGTGTATGACGATGCGGACCTTCCGCTCGGCCGTTTACGGCTGCGTCAGGGAGGTGGCAGCGGTGGTCACCGGGGTGTGGAGTCGGTGATAGAGGAACTGGGGACGAGAGACTTCGGAAGGGTTAAAGTAGGAGTTGGTAGATCGGGAGACGGCGAATTGAGCGATCACCTGCTCAGCGATTTCGACGAGAGCGAGAAGGCTCTCGTGAAAAAGATCGCGGGTGTTGCTGCTGACGCGCTGTCGGTTGCCCTCGGGGCGGGGTTTGTTACCGCCATGAACCGTTTCAACAGCGTGGATCTGGGTGTTAAGGGGAGCGATACGGGCGATTGAAATCGGCTGTTGCAGCAGAAAGTCGAACGAGAGAACGCCGGGTGAATTTCCGGTGCTACGGAGTTCGACGGGAAATGACGGGAGGAAATACTGGTAATGAATCTTTTGATTGATCTGGCATGGCTGGCGGGGGTAATGGGCCTCGGAGTGGCGGGCATACTGTTCTTTGCCGTCAAGAAAGAAAGCCCCGGCAACGAGAAAATGGTCGAGATCGCCCAGGCGATCAAGGAAGGCTCGATCACTTTCATCAAGCGCGAGTACCAGATCCTGGTTGTCTTTGAACTGGCTGTTTTCGCACTTCTTTACTGGAAGCTCAGCCCCGACACGGCCTTTGCCTTTCTTGGTGGCGCTGGCTGCTCGATGGTGGCGGGCCTGGCTGGAATGGCGTCGGCCACTAACGCCAACGTGCGTACGTCCCAGGCTGCCCGCGATGGCGGCCAGGACAAGGCACTACTGGTCGCTTTTAACGGAGGGGCCGTCATGGGACTGGCTGTCGCGAGCCTGGGCCTGATAGGCGTCGGCGTGTTGTTCGGCTTCTACGGCAACCCCGAGAACGCAGCGGTGATCAACGGATTCGCGATGGGAGCCAGCTCGATTGCGCTTTTTGCCCGGGTCGGAGGCGGCATTTACACCAAGGCAGCCGACGTAGGCAGCGACCTCGTTGGTAAGGTCGAGGCTGGCATCCCCGAAGACGATCCGCGCAACCCCGGTGTAATCGCGGATAACGTGGGCGACAACGTCGGCGACGTGGCAGGAATGGGGGCTGATATTTTCGAATCCTACGTTGGTTCGATGATAGCGACCCTGGCTATCGCGGCGACTTTATCTGCCGCCGGGGTGCTCGATATCGCTCGCGGCGCAGCCAGCGAAGAGGCCGCGAGGACTCATCTGATGATGCTTCCCCTTGCCCTGGCAGTGCTGGGACTGGCTGCTTCGGTGGTCGGCATCTTTTCGATGAGGGTGCTCAAGAGCATCGGTCCGGCGGCGGCGCTGCGCTACTCGACCTTCATATCGGCGGGCCTGCTGTTGCTGGGTGCTTTCATGCTCATCAACAGCAGTAACATCGCCACCGGGGTCTGGCTTGCCGTCCTCGTCGGATCTGTAGGCGGTATCCTTATCGGCCTGATCACCGAGTACTACACCGCGGGCCCGCCAGTGCGGCGCATCGCCGAAGCGTCGAAAACCGGTGCGGCCACCAACATCATCAACGGCCTGGCGATCGGGCTGGAAAGCTGCGCTCTCCCCGTTGTGGTCATCTGCCTCACCATTTACGTGGCCAACGATTTTGCCGGACTGTACGGCATCGGAATCGCCGCGGTAGGAATGCTGGCGACGGTTGGCGTGACCATGACCGTAGACGCTTACGGCCCGGTGGCTGATAATGCCGGTGGTATTTCGGAGATGGCCGGACTTGGCCCGGAGGTACGAGCGATAACCGATAGCCTCGACGCCATAGGCAACACCACGGCTGCTATCGGAAAAGGTTTCGCTATCGGATCGGCCGCGCTTACGGCGCTGGCGCTGTTTTCGGCTTACTCGATGGCTGTTAACCACGTGAGGGCGGCCCAGGGGCTCGAGCCGATGTTGATAGTGATAACCGAGCCGATCGTGGTCATCGGTCTTTTTATCGGCGGTGTGCTGCCGTTCTTCGTTGCAGCCCTGACGATGACTTCGGTCGGCAAGGCGGCGGCGCAGATGGTTGAAGAGATTCGCCGGCAGTTTCGCGAGATCCCGGGCCTGCTGGAGGGCAAGGAAGGCGTCAAGCCTGACTCCGCCCGTTGTGTAGATATATCGACCCGCGCCGCGCTCAAGGAAATGATCCTGCCGGGCGTTGTGGCGGTGATTGCACCAGTGGCTGTGGGTTTTCTCCTGGGGGCCGAGGCACTGGGAGGAATGCTCGCCGGTGCCACCCTGGCCGGAGTGCTGTTGGCGCTGATGATGGCCAATGCCGGTGGTGCGTGGGACAACGCCAAGAAGGCAATTGAGACCGGTGCCATTGAAGGCGAACAGAAAGGAACCGACGCTCACCACGCGGCGGTCGTTGGAGATACCGTAGGCGACCCGTTTAAGGACACGTCGGGCCCGTCGATGAACATTCTCATCAAGTTAATGTCAATAGTGTCGCTGGTTATCGCACCGCTGCTGGTGTGAGCGAGGAAGTATGAGACCCTACGAAACCTTGATCGTTTTTTCTACCCTGCTCGGTGACGAGGCCACCGCCTTGCGCGAGCGCTTTGTTTCGGTTGTCAAGGACAACGGAGGCACCGTCGATGCGGAACTGGACTGGGGAGTGCGCAAGTTGGCCTACCCGATCCTGGACCAGTCCGACGGCCGCTACCTGTTGCTCGAGTACCAGGCCGAGCCGGCAGTGGTGGCCGAGTTGGAGCGCACCCTGCGTATAGCTGACGGCGTGCTGCGCTACATCAGCGTACAGCAGGATCATACCGGGCTACCCAAAGAAAGACCGGTGGACCCCCCCCGCGACCGGGATTACAGGGACGACCGGCGAGGGCGTGATGACAGGAGAAGCCCCCGCGGCGGTGCTTCCCCCCCGCGTGGAGATGTGGCTGCTGCTTCAACCGATGCCGCCCCCGCAGAAAAGAAGGCAGAGAGCGATGCTGCCAGCGATGCTGCCAGCGATGCTCCTGCCGCGCAGGCCGACCCTGCTCCAGCGGCGCAGGACGCGACTGCTCCAGCGGCCGATGGGGAAAACACTGACAGCGGCGACAAAGAAGTGAGAGGCGACTGAAATGTCAGACGAGAAAAAAGAAGAAGCAGCCGAAGCAATCCCTGCCGAAGGTTCCGCGACGAAAGCCGCAGCGCCTGAAGCAGCAGCCCCCCCCCAGGCAACTCAGTCCGAAAAAGCCTCGGCAGAAGCTCCAAGGCCTGGAAGCGGGTCCTCGGGGGGAGATCGCGCCGGGGGAGATCGTGCCGGTGGAGATCGCGCCGGTGGAGATCGTGCCGGTGGAGATCGCGCCGGTGGAGATCGCGCCGGTGGAGATCGTGCCGGTGGAGATCGCGCCGGTGGAGATCGCGCCGGTGGAGATCGTGCCGGTGGAGATCGCGCCGGTGGAGATCGTGCCGGTGGAGACAGGCGCGGCGGCGACAGTCGTGGTGGCCCCCCTTCGCGTGGTGGACGTGGCAAGGGCAGGGGCGGAAGGTTTCGAAGAGGACGCCGTCATTGTCTTTTCTGCGCTGACAAGGAGCTGCAGATTGATTACAAGTTCGTCGACGTACTCGAAGAGTTTGTCAGCGAAAGAGGCAAGATAGTGCCGCGGCGTAGTACTGGCACCTGTGCCAAGCACCAGCGACCGTTGGCCCTTTCTATAAAGCGAGCGCGCAACGCCGCCCTGTTGTCGTACACCGGCTCGGGCCTTCAGCAGTAAGGGCAGGGAGACCAGCAATGGAAGTAATCCTCAGAGAAGACGTACCCAAGCTCGGGGTGATAGGCGACGTCGTCAAGGTAAAGGCAGGCTACGCTCGCAATTACTTGCTGCCCAAGGGCAAAGCCGTTACGGCGGACCGTCGCAGCTTGCGCAGTCTTGAGCACGAGAAGGCACTGATCCAACTCAAGAAAGAAAAAGAGATGGGCGATGTCGACACCCGGCAGAAAGTTTTTGACGGTGTGGCGGTCGAAATCGAAGCCCGGGCTGCGAAGAGTGGCCACTTGTTCGGCTCGGTTACCGCTAGCGATGTGTCCCGGCTTCTCGAGGAGCGGGGCCTGGTCATAAACAAGCACGATGTCCAGCTTGTCACTCCGATCAAGGAAGCAGGAGATCACGAGGTCCCGGTACACGTGGGCCATGGTGTCCTGGCGACGATCAAGGTCGCGGTGATGGCCATCGGCGGTGACGACGATGATACCGACGAAGAAGTCGCGGCGCTCGAAGAGGCGGTGGCCGATGAACTCTCGGCCGCGACGGACGAAGCAGGAGCAACAATTTCCGGGTCAGCTGATGACTCGGTAGATAGCGACTCGGTAGATAGCGACTCGGTAGATAGCGACTCGGTAGATAGCGACTCGGAAGAAGAAGCCGCGGAGGAAAATTCTTCGGAATCCGCCGACGACGAAGAGCCCCAGGCCTGATCAGCTGGGCGATTCGGCGTAGAGCTCGCGAAACGTACGCATCAGTTCGGCAAAAGTCGCCAGCAAGGCTGGGCCGAGGAACAGCCCTATGAAGCCGAAGGCCCTCAGGCCGCAGATGATTCCGAAGAACAGCAGCGGCGTTGACAACCGGGCCTGGCTGCTGATCAGGTAAGGCCGCAGGAGGTTGTCTACCGACGAGACGACCAGCAGCCCCCAGGCGATGAGCGCGCCGGCGGCGACGAGCTGACCAGACAGTACCAGCGCTACGGCCGCTGGTACCCACACCAGGGCTGCACCACCCACGGGCAGAAAGGCGCAAAGGCAGGCCACCGCACCCAGCAGCAGGCTGAATTGTACACCGACTGCCCACAGGGCCAGTCCGACCAGCACTCCCTGGGCCAGAGCCGTCAGCGTAAGGCCCTGCACGACCGCGAGCACGGTTCGTTTGAAGCTGTCAAAAATTCGGTCGCGGTCAGCTGCCATCATCGGGATACTGCGGCGAAGCGATTCGACGGTCGTCTCGCCATCGCGAAAAAGGAAGAACAGCGTGAAGGTCATGATCCCGGTTGCTATGGCAAACTCGAACACGTTGCGCGCGATGGCCGTGGCCCGCGTGGCCGCGAACTCGCTTACCCACTTAACCCCTGAAAGAGCGAAACCGGTCGCGTCGACGTTGCCCGAAGCCATGCGCTCGCGGAGCCACTGCCAGATAGGCTCAACGAACCACGCTTCGCTAAGGCGGTTGAGTACGGTCAGGTTGCCCTCGGCGGCATAACTCGAGAGCGTGCGGTAGCCTTCAACTGCTTCCCGGGCCAAGGCCCCGGTGAGTAACAAGCCGGGGATCACCGCTACGGCAAAGACCAGTATCGTCATGAGTCCGGCAGCAAGATTGTCCCAACGCCTCAGGACGCGCCGCAGCAACTTGAACAGGGGAAAGAAGACCATGGCCAGTACAACTGCCCACATGATCGGCTCGAGGTAAGGTAGCAGTATCGAAAGCAGGACATAGCCCAGGCCGCCCAGCGCGAGAAAAAGGAACAGGGTTATGATTTGCTGCCGCTTCATCCTGTCTTCATGCTACAAGCGGAGGCGTCGGTGGGCAATAAAAACCGCGCGCTTGGATTTACAGCAGCTGCCCCGGGAGGGCTGCAGCGGCGCCCCGAGGGCCTGGTCCGGGAGCACTCGCCGGCGGGAACGGGTTGACTGCTTCGCGTGGGATTGGTAGTTGGGACAGTTGCGCTACCACTACAGAGGCACGTAGCTCAGTGGGAGAGCACCTCCCTGACACGGAGGGGGTCGGCGGTTCGATCCCGCCCGTGCCTACCAGTGTAGCTGCAAGAGGGTAGTTCAGAGAGTTGAAAAGGAGGACCGGGTAAGCGTAAACAATCAGTCTAGCGGGGTTTAAATGCCGAGGCTTCCCGCCGATAATGAGCGCACGAGACGGATAGAACAGCAGGTGCCTGATAATATCACTGTAACGGTGGGACGAGGGGAGCCCCTTACGATCGAAAAAGGGTCGCTGGCTCGCGAGGTCCTGCCAGGCCGAGTAGCAGAACGTGCTGTCTGTGTACTCGTGGAAGGGGTCGCGGCCGATCTTTCGTCGCCGCTGCTCAATGACTGCTCGGTAGAGCCGGTCATGGCCGAGTCCGGTCCCGGTCTCGAAGTACTTCGACACAGCACCGCCCATCTCCTTGCCCACGCGGTAAAACGCCTTTACCCCTCTGCTCAGGTAACAATCGGCCCCGTCATCGAGGATGGTTTTTACTACGACTTTGCTTACCCCGCCGGTTTCGGACCCGAAGACCTCGAGAAGATAGAGGCCGAGATGTCCCGTATCATCGCCGAGGACCATCCCGTCGCACGCGAGGAGCTGCATCGTGACAGTGCCCGGGCCCTCTTTGCCGACAAGGGGGAGGAGTACAAGGCCGAGATCATCGACGACCTCGACGAGCCCACTGTCAGCTTGTATCGTCAGGGTGATTTCGTAGATCTGTGTCGTGGCCCGCACGTCCCGTCTACCGGGCAGCTGGGAGTCTTCAAGCTCACCCACGTGGCCGGCGCGTACTGGAGAGGTGACGAGAAGCGTCCGATGCTGCAGCGGATCTACGGGACGGCCTTTGCGAAAAAGAAAGAGCTGTCTTCTCACCTCGCCCGAATAGAAGAAGCCCGGAAACGTGACCATCGCAAGATTGGCAAGGATCTCGGCCTTTTCAGCTTTCACCCGGAAGCCCCGGCGTCACCGTTTTTTCACCCAGACGGAGCTACCCTCTACAACCAGCTGGTGAGCTACATTCGCGGACTGTACACCGAGTACGGTTACGAAGAGGTCATCACTCCGCAGATCCTGGACGTGGACCTGTGGCACCGTTCGGGTCACTACGACAACTACGTCGACAACATGTACTTCACGACCGTCGATGACAAGGAATTTGCGGTCAAGCCCATGAACTGCCCGACTCACTGCCTGATGTTCAGCGAGGGTAAAAAGTCATACAGGGATTTACCGATAAGGATGGCGGATTTCGGCCGCCTGCACCGCTACGAACGCTCGGGTGTCGTGCACGGCCTGGCCCGGGTGCGCTCATTCTGCCAGGACGACGCCCACATATTCTGTCGTCCTGAAGACATCGAATCTGAAATATGCGCTGTCCTGCATATGATAAACCGTACGCACAGGGCTTTCGGCTTCAAAGAATCAAAGGTCTATCTTTCCACGCGCCCGGCCAAGTCCATCGGTAGTGACCAGATGTGGGAGCAGGCCGAGACCACGCTCCGCGCTGTTCTCGAAAAGGAAGCACCCGGCTTCATCGAGAACCCCGGCGACGGAGCCTTCTACGGGCCCAAGATAGATTTTGCGGTAATCGACGCGATGAAGCGGGAGTGGCAGCTGAGCACCGTCCAGCTCGATTTCTCCATGCCTGATCGTTTCTCGCTGCGCTACGTTGACAGCGAAGGTGGCGAACGCTGCCCGGTGATGATTCATCGGGCTGTGCTTGGCTCGCTTGAGCGCTTTATGGCAATCCTGCTTGAGCACACCGGCGGCGCGCTGCCCTTGTGGCTCGCGCCCTGCCAGGTGCGTTTCGTGACGGTGACCGACCGCCAGAACGAATACGCAGCGGCGGCGGTAGAACAACTCAAGTCAGCGGGCATCAGGGCCCGCGCCGACCTTCGCAACGAGAAGCTCGGATACAAGATAAGGGAAGCCCAGAAACAGAAGGTGCCGGTGATTGCCGTGGTAGGAGATCGAGAGGTCGAAGACGGGACGGTCGCGCCCCGACTACACGGTGACAGCCAGCTCGAAGCAATGAGTCTCGCGGATTTCAGCGCGTGGCTCATCGAACGTAATGACCCGGAACACGGAGGTGTGTCATAGCGAAAAACGAAGAAACGACAAGGATCAACACGGCGATACGAGCGAGAGAATTGCGATTGATCGATAGCGACGGGGGCCAACTCGGTATCGTCACTCTCGACAAGGCGAGGCGTGTGGCCGAGGAGAGAGGGCTCGACCTCGTAGAGGTGGCGGGCACCGCGGATCCGCCGGTCTGCCGGATAATGGATTTTCACAAGTATCGCTACGAGCAGAAGAAGCGAACCCAGGAGAGCAAGAAGAAATCGGTGGCCTCGGCGATGAAAGAGGTGAAAATCCGGTCGCGGACCGAAGCCCACGACATCGAGTTCAAGAAGGGTCACATCCTCAGGTTTCTCCAGAAGGGGCACCGGGTGAAGATCTCGGTGTTTTTCAAGGGGCGGGAGATCACGAGGCCGGATCTCGGGAGAAACACTTTGGATAAGATGCTTGAGTCAATTGCTGAGTACGCGACCCCGGAAGGGGATCCGCGGATGGAGGGACGCCACATGTCGGTCGTGGTTGTTCCAGTTAAAAGCTGAGGAGCGGTAGAGAAAATGCCTAAGGTAAAAACAAGACGTGGTGCGGCGAAGCGCTTCCGGTTCACCGGTAGCGGCAAGATACGAAGGAACAAGGCGTATCTTCGTCACATACTTGCTCACAAATCAGCGACACAGAAACGCAACCTGCGAAAAGCGGGAACTGTTTCGAGTGCGGATGAAAAATCGGTCAGGCGGCTGCTGCCCAACGGGTAGTGCCCCTGCGGCGTTCGGCCCCGACGGGTACGAAGCTGCGGACTACGGAGGAAAACAGGAATGTCGAGGGTAACCAAGGGAGTTAAGGGCAGGCGGCGGCGCAACCGCATACTTGCACGAACCAAGGGCTACACGGGTGGCCGCAAGCTGTACAGGCAGGGTCGCGAGACGGTCGAAAAAGGGCTTGTTTACGCGTACCGTGATCGCAGGGTCCGCAAGCGCGAATTCAGGCGGCTGTGGATCATCCGCATCAACGCCGCGTGCAAGGAGATGGGGTTGAGCTATTCGCAGTTGATCCACGGGCTGAAGCTGGCCGGCGTTGAAGTTGATCGTAAATCGCTCGCTGAAATGGCGGTCAACGAGAAGGAGGCCTTCGCGGCCGTGGTGGGCGTTGCAAAGGCCGAGTCGGCGGTGTGACCGAAGAGATCCCAGGCGGGCTGGAAGACAGCCTCCTGGCCCTGGAGCGCGACGCTTCGGGGCTCGTGGAGAAGGCAGCAGATAAAGGGGAACTCGAATCCGCTCGTGTTGCCTTGTTCGGCCGCCGCGGTTCAGTAACGGCCCTGGGCAAACAACTCGCCGGGCTCAGCGCCGACCAGAAGCGAGCAGCGGGTAAGCGCATCAACAGCCTGAGATCTTCGTTGACCGAGCAACTGCAGAATCGCAGTGACTCGCTGGATGCGCAGGCGCAGGCCCGCGAACTCGAAGGCCCCGCGCTCGACTACAGCTTGCCCGCCTATGCCCCGGAGCCCGGGCATCCACATCCCCTGGCGAGTTCGATGGAGGAAGTGCGTTCAATTCTGGAATCGATGGGTTTTGCCACCGCGGAGGGCCCCCAGGTCGAGGACGAGTACCACAACTTCGAGGCGCTCAATATTCCAGCTGACCATCCCGCCCGGGATATGCAGGATACTTTTTTTACCAGGGACGGCCACCTGCTGCGCACACATACGTCGCCGGTTCAGATTCGTATCATGGAAAAATCGTCTCCCCCCGTCGCTGTCATAGCGCCGGGCGCGGTTTATCGTCAGGACGATGACATCACCCACTCGCCGATGTTTCACCAGGTCGAAGGCCTGCTTGTGGATAAGGGCGTACATTTTGGTCATCTGAAAGGCGTGCTCACCGAGTTCCTGAGAGCGTTGTTTGACGAAGACCTGGGCGTGCGTTTCCGTCCTAGTTATTTTCCCTTCACCGAACCGAGTGCCGAGGTCGATATTTCCTGTGTCATCTGCTCGGGGAGTGGGACGGTGGACAACTGTCGCTGCCGAGTGTGTTCGGGTACTGCCTGGGTTGAAATTCTCGGCGCTGGAATGGTGCACCCGGCGGTGTTTGAAGCGGTCGGCTACGATCCCGCGGTATACAGTGGCTTTGCCTTCGGCGTGGGTATCGAGAGGGTAGCGATGCTCCGTTTCGGGATTGCGGACATCCGCCACTTTTACTCGCAGGACCTGCGATTTCTTCAACAGTTCTGAGGACCATAGATGCTTATTCCCTACAGCTGGCTGGCCGAATACATCGACGACATGCCCGACGCTGCCCAACTGGGAGACAGCTTCACCATGGGCGGACTCGAGGTGGAAGGTTATGCAGCGCCGGCTCCTGGACTGGAGGGGCGGCTTGTTGTTGCGCGTATTGATTCTATAGAGCGGCATCCTGATGCCGACCGGCTCGTGGTCTGCCGGCTTGACGACGGAGACACGGGGCGCGAGGTCGTGTGCGGGGCGAGTAACATGCGGGCCGGTGACCTGGTGATACTGGCCCTGCCGGGATCCTGCTTGCCCGGTGGCCTTAAGATCAAGAAATCCAGTATCAGGGGTAAGGAGTCTGCCGGCATGCTCTGCGCGGCAAGCGAGCTTGGTCTCGCCGAGGCCGGCGACGGTATAATCGTATTGTCTGCTGATACCGACGTGGACGGAGTGGTATCCCCGGGCGATGACGCTGCCGCGCTGCTCGGTCTCGATGACCCGGTGTTTGAGCTTTCGATTACCCCTAATCGCGGCGATTGTCTGAGCGTAAATGGCCTTGTTCGAGAGCTGGGCGTGCTCCTGGGAGTGCCTGCTGCGGGTCCGGGAGCTACTCAAAACCTACCCGGGGGCTTCGACCGAGCGGCCGATGCCCCTGTTACAGTTGACCATGGCGATACCTCTTTCTGCCCAGCCTACAGGGCCTTGCAGCTCACCGACCTGAGCGTCGGTCCTTCACCCCACTATATCAGGCAGCGCCTGACTGCCTGCGGTTACAGGCCGGTCAACAATATTGTCGATATAACGAACTACGTGATGCTCGAATTGGGCCAGCCCATGCACGCCTTTGACCGAGAGCTTCTCGATGGCTCAACCATCACCGTTGGAGAGATCACGACAGCCGAGGAGCTGGAAACACTCGACGGTAATAAGTGCCGGCTCGAAGCGGGTGACCTCGTCATTCGAGATGAGCGGGGAGTTGTAGCGCTGGCGGGGGTCATGGGTGGACAGCGCAGCGCGATCAGTGACGGCAGCACCAGGGTGCTGCTCGAGAGCGCATTGTTTGACCCCTCGCGCGTACGGCGCACCGCTCGACGCTTAGGCCTCGGGTCGGAATCTTCGTATCGTTTTGAACGCGGGGTCGATCCGGGGCAGGTCGAGGGCGCGCTCTGGCGGGCCGCCGACCTGCTGGTCAAGCACGCTGGCGCCACGGTGGAGGGAGGCTTGGCAGCTTCGGGCGAACTACCCACCGAGGGGCGCAGCATCGCTTTGAGCGTCGCTGGCGTCGGGAGCTTGCTGGGCCGCGACGTAGCCGCGGGCCGCTGTCGCGAAATACTCAAGGCCATAGGGTGCACGGTCAAGGGCAGGGGCGATAAACTCAAGGTCGATTCGCCGGTCTTTCGCAGCGACATAAGCCGAGACGTTGACCTCGTGGAGGAGATCGCGCGGGTGGAGGGCTACGATCTTGTGCCGGCGTCGCTTCCTGTTATGCAAATGAACTGCCGGGGCTTCTCGACCCTGGCTGATTTTGAGGGCCGCGCGCGCACGGTGCTTCGCGCGATGGGGTTCACCGAATCGGTGGCGCTTGCCTTTGCCGGAAGTGAAGTGAACCAATCTTTCAGGGGCGTGTTTGCCCGCGCCGGTGCCGCGGTTGAGTTGCTGAACCCACTGCGCGCGACCGAAACCGAGCTGCGGCGGAGCCTGTTGCCGGGCCTGCTCGAGGGCTGGCAGGTCAACCATCGAAACGGTTTCGACAGGGTGGATCTTTTCTCTGTCGGCCGCTGTTTTCAGCTCCTCGATGGGCAGCCGGAGGAGTTGGATATCATCGCCGGGGTGCTTTCGGGGCCCCGCCGTGCACGCGGTCCGGGAGACGCCGG
>Ga0310122_10000854_pt1 | contig 19411 bp, 21 predicted proteins | sample CB6_Bottom_1051__FD_203503 | JGI IMG/M metagenome (GOLD analysis project Ga0310122, IMG submission 203503) | Marine microbial communities from Western Arctic Ocean, Canada - CB6_Bottom_1051 | ecosystem: Environmental > Aquatic > Marine > Oceanic | place: Canada: Western Arctic Ocean | collected...
CCTCCGCGGCGTTGGCTGGGAGTGACCGAAGTATTGCTATGCGAAATCATGTTTGTGGCGATGATTTCGTATATCCGGCAATACCGGGAACACTTCAAGGTGGGCTTGTTCTCTTGAATCCCATGGGAGTGATTCGCTTCGAGGATTGGCTGTTGCGGCAGACCCAATGCTCTGATCGTTGACCCCTACAGTCCCAAGGTAGATTTAACAAACGGGATCGTTAGCTTGCGCTGTTCCTTGATCGAGCTTTCATCCAGCCGATCCAGGATTTGCATGAGGGCCACGAGGCTCCGCTCCGCCCTGGCGATGATGTAATCGGCGACGGCGTCGTGCAGTTCCATACCCCGATTTCCCGCCCGCAGCTGCAGCGCGATGCGTTTGTCGGTGTCATTCAACCCGGCAAGCCGAAACGTCAACCCCGATTGCAGGCGCGAAGCCAGATCCGGTAGTTTTATCTGCGATTCCTGGGGCGCACAATGGCTAGAGATAATGAGTTGGGTAGTGCCGGCCTGAATCTCATTGAAGGCGTTAAACAGAGCCGCTTCCCAGGCTTCATTCCCTGCCAGGCAGTCAAGATCATCCAGACACACCAAAGACAGGGTGTTAGCCCCCTGCAAAATAAGCGGCGCGAAATTCGCCAGCTCCTGGAGAGGCACATAGAGAGAGCGGTGACCGGCCGTCGTAAATCTATGACACATCGCCTGCAGCAGATGGGTGCGACCGGAAGAAGGGGCACCCCACAGATAAATAAATTGCTCGCCGACGCGGCTATCGGCGGCGGCACGGAGATAGCCTATGAGCTGCTGATTGGCAGGTGCTATCAAAAAGTTTTCGAAGGTCGCATCGTCATCGAGACTGACCCCGAGCAACAGCTGCCCAGGTCTGGATTCGAGGAGGGTGTTGGGTTTAGTTGCCTCCATTAATTATCGCGTCCACCGGTAGTGCAGAAATGCCTGCTCCACATCTAATGAACTCTCGATGGGCAACAGATCCCGATCCAGCGCAATCAATTCGAATAATTGCTGCGCATCGCCAAGCAAGCCCAAGTCGAGCTCCAGCCTTTCACCATCCAGGCCTGCCATGGTAACCCGCTCCACCAGACCCAAATTACCCACGTAGCCCAGCAAGGCCGAATAGGCAGTCAGGTTTTTGATTCCCTCTACGCGCAGGCGCACAATTTGCTGATTGGAGAACTCGGGAACGATGGCAAAAAATCCGGCCAGTTCGATGGTGATCCGATCCAGTGGTGCATACAGGTATGATTGCAGATCGTTGTCGACTATATCGAAGGTTTCCGCCTGTTGCTGAAATATAAACTGCCACAATCCCACCAGCTCGTTACTGGCGGTCACATACAGACGACCAGAGAGCACACTGTCTGCTCCGTAACGCGCACTGGCTTTGCCGATTACCTCCTCGTCCAGCGCCCAGAGGATATCCGCCGACAGATTCTGTCGGTCCTCAAAATCCAGCACCGGGAAAATTATGGGCAGCCCCCGCATCAGGGCAAAATCCTGCAGGATCTGGATGATCTCTGGATTGCCATCGGCGGTAAGCAAGCTACGCTCGCCGTCTTCGTTCTGCAGCACCATCCAGATCAACACGCTGGGGCGATTACTGTCCCACACCGGAATATTCGCGCCGGCCAATAATTCATCGATTAATTTTGCCGAAAAATCCACATCTATATAGCGTTGCTCGATGATGTCGGGCAGGCTCGCTGAGAAGCTGGCAGCTCCTGGTTCTGGCGCCGGCCCGGCACCAGTCGCCGCGGCAGCGCTTGCATCTACTGCTACGGAGACACTGTCGTAACGCATGGCTTCCACATAGTTCTGGGCATTATCCAGCGCTCGCACGACGGCAGGATGCTGCAGGGCATCGCGGTCGCCTGTCACCTTCACGATCACCGCCGTCAGTGCCTCGTGGAAGGCGCGCGTCCTCTCTGCATTGCTTTCATTGCTTACCTGTACCTGCTGGCTGTATAAGCCCGTGACTTGTAAGGCCGCGCTGAGTTGCAGGCCGAAGACGGCCGGCAGCACCAGCACCAGCATCGACACCAACATAAATGCAGCCAACAAACTGAGTCCCAGGATGGATAGGTAAGACAGCGAATTTTTGAAATTAATCCCAATCATTGGCAACGATAATACTGTAATTTTCGATGTATGACCTAGCAGCCGCTTCTTGCTACTATTGGCGCCCTGGTTTTTATGTTGTTTGGACTCGTTGACCGTGTGTCAGGCAGATCTGCCTGCTGCGCGATCTTGCCGCCAAACAACGGGAAAAGCGCACCGCAGTCAAGGCCGCCAGTAATGACGTTGGACAAGGATTTAAACCCAGGTCTCTCCCGAAAAAGAGAATCCCTGAGCTATCGTGACGCCGGTGTGGATATCGATGCCGGCAACGCCCTGGTCAAAAAAATAAAATCCGTTAGCGCGAAGACGCTGCGGCCGGAGGTCCTGTCGAAGTTGGGCGGCTTCGGCGCCCTCTGCGAGATCCCGGAAAAATATCGACATCCGGTGTTGGTATCTGCCACCGATGGCGTCGGCACCAAGCTCGCCCTGGCCGTGAGCCTGAACCAGCACGACACTATCGGCATCGACCTGGTGGCGATGTGCGTCAACGATCTCATCGTCTGCGGTGCCGAACCGTTGTTCTTCCTGGATTACTACGCCACCGGCGCGCTCAATGTGGAAACCGCGAGCCGAGTCGTCGCCGGCATTGGTGCCGGCTGTGAACAGGCGGGCTGTGCCCTGATCGGCGGTGAGACCGCGGAGATGCCTGGCATGTATACAGGCGAAGATTACGATCTGGCTGGTTTCGCCGTGGGGGTAGTGGAAAAAGAAGATATTATCGACCCCCAACGGGTCGAGACCGGAGACTGCTTGATCGGACTGGCATCCTCCGGTCCCCACTCCAATGGCTACTCCCTGATCCGAAAAATCATCGAGGTGAACAATGCCGACCTGAACCAGTCCTTTGGCGACAGCAGCCTGGGCGCTACCTTGCTGACGCCGACAATTATCTATGTAAAAGCCATGCAGGGTCTCGCCGGTGTCGCCGACATCAAGGCGATTGCCCACATCACCGGCGGTGGTTTCACCGAAAACATACCCAGGGTATTGCCCGAAAGTACCCAGGCCGTCATCGATCTCGGCGCCTGGAACCGACCCCGAATCTTCGATTGGATACAGCAGCACGGCAATGTCAGCGACGTCGAAATGCACCGGACATTTAACTGCGGCATCGGCCTGGTGATCTGTGTCCAGGCAGATCAGGCGGAGGCGGCGCTGGATTGTCTCAATGGTGGTGCCCCAGACTCTGGCAATAACACAGCCTTCCTGATTGGAACCGTGGCGGCACGGGAGGCAGATGAGCCGGCCGTCGTTCTCAAATAATTACAGGCTCCCTGGCGCCAGCCCTGGCAACTCACAAGGCGAATTTTTAGATGGAAAACACACATTGCCACATCGTCGTGCTCATCTCCGGCAATGGCAGCAATCTACAGGCACTTATAGACGCCAGCGGTGCGTCCAAATTCAAGGTAGTCGCCGTGGTTTCCAATAATCCCGAGGCATTTGGATTGCAGCGCGCCACCGCGGCGGACATTCCCACACGGGTAGTCGATCATGGCGACTATTCATTGAGGCAGGATTATGATCGGAAACTCATCGAAGTAATCGAGGATTTTGACCCCAAGCTCATCGTGTTGGCCGGCTTCATGCGCATCTTAAGCCCGGTGTTTGTCCAACATTACCAGGGCAGAATACTCAATATTCATCCTTCCCTGCTGCCCGCCTATACCGGCGTCAACACCCACCAGAGAGTGCTGGACGCCGAAGAGAAGGAACACGGCGTCTCGGTTCATTTTGTCACCGAGGAGCTAGATGGCGGACCGGTTATCGCCCAGGAGAAAATAGATGTCCTCGCCACCGACACGGCGGCTCAACTGGCCACTCGGGTGGCGGCGAAAGAGCATATTATCTATCCCAAGGTGGTGTCCTGGTTCGCGGCAGGCAGATTGCACATGGAGGCCGATGGCGCCTACCTGGATCATGAAAAACTGCCAGTGAGCGGCGTGAAAAGGCAAATGGCCTAGCCGGAAACCACCTGGTCCGGATCTTCCTGTTCCTTGCCTGCCTTCTGTTCGGCAGCGCTGTCTACCTCTAATTGCTTTTTCTGCAGCGCGTATTTCTTGATTCTTTCTACCAGCGTCGTCCTGCGCATTTGCAGGCGCTGGGCGGCGCGAGCCACCACGCCTCCGCTGTCATCTAGCGCTTGGGCGATCATGTTCTTCTCCAGATTGGCAAGATATTCCTTGAGATCGATGCCATTCAAAGGCAGTAGGGCGTGGCTTAGGCCTTCCCCCTTGGTGGCGCTGCCATGCGCATCCGTGGCCGCCGCGGCGGCGTCCAGGCTGGTATCGCCGCGGCCAGTCTCGTCGTCATCGGCGGCGGTTAAATTGGCCGGTAGATCGTTGGCCCCGACGATGCCATGGGGGTGTAAGATCGCCATGCGCTCCACCAGGTTCGCCAGTTCCCTGACGTTGCCGGGCCAGCTGTATTGTTGCAGCACGGCGATGGCGGCGGAGTTAAATCTTACCGATCCCCGCTTCTCCGTCTCCATGATAGTGATGAGTTCGTTTAGCAACAGGGGCACGTCTTCTGCCCGCTCCCGCAGTGGCGGCATCTCTATGGGGAAGACATTGATGCGGTAATACAGATCCTGTCTGAACTCGCCCAGCTCGATCAATCGCTCCAGGTCTCTGTGGGTCGCGGCCAGGATGCGCACGTCCGTCTCCAGGGTTTTTACGCCACCGACGCGCTCAAAACTGCGCTCCTGTATCACCCGTAATATCTTTACCTGCATGTTTAAAGGCATGTCACCGATTTCATCGAGGAACAGGGTGCCACCGTCTGCCAATTCGAAGCGTCCTGCCCGGGAGGAGATCGCGCCGGTGAACGCGCCTTTCTCGTGCCCGAACAATTCACTCTCCAGCAATTCCCGGGCGATGGCGCCACAGTTGATGGGTACGAAGGGCTTGTCGGCCCTGGAAGAATTGAGGTGCAGATTTCTCGCCACCACTTCCTTGCCGGTACCGGACTCGCCGGTGATTAACACGCTGACTTCGGTGTTTGCCACCTGCCCCATCATGGTTCGAATTTGCTGTATTGCCGAACTGGTGCCCACCAGGGAACGAAACATATTGTAGTCACGCACGCCACCAAAATTTCTGAGCCGATTAAAATTCTCATGAAAAACCGCCGCCTGGTGCAGGGCATCCAGTAAGGGTTGGTAGCTGAGTGTCTTGGGCAAGGTTGAGGTGATGCGATTATAGATCTCTGAATCCAGATCTTTGGGTAAGTCATGATCGCCGAGTAAGACGAAGGGGGTGCCCGCCTCCCATCGGTGAATATCCGTGAGCAAGGTGGCGGTGGCCTGCTTCTCGCAGGCACCGATAAGCACGACAGCGACAGCAGATGGCTTGTCGACGGCAGCGGAAATCACTGTGCGCCAATCGTTGGAATTTGCCGAGACCGTGGTTTCACCCAAGAATGCAAGCACCGTCTCCAGGTCGTAACGGGATTGCCCATCGTCATCGATTAACAGTATGGTGGTTTCTTCACTCATCTAGCGGCGAATCCTGGCCTCGATACGTAACAGGATATGAGGGGCCATCGGGGCCGCCGATCGAGAAAATTCCACTGCCACGTCTGCCTGATGAATGATTTTGATTAGTCCGGTACTTCGGTGTATACAGCTGAGCATTGTAGTCTGTTTTAAGTCACTTTAAGACAAATTTCCGCAGAGATATTGCGCCGTCCTCAAGCCTGCGAAACTATGCCAGAATCGATCCTACCGCCGGCCCAAAGGCAGAAGATTTCGTGCTAGAATTTCGAACTTTTCTGACGCAAGATCGACCGATGTGAACTGGGATCTACCCTCCCCCTATACCTATGATATAGAAGTTCAAGCCAGCGATATCGACGGCATGGGCCACGCCAACAATGCCTGTTATGTGCTGTGGTGCGAAGCCTGCGCCTGGAAACATTCTGAAGAGCTGGGGCTGAGTGTCAGCGACTACCAGGCACTGGATCGTGGCGTCGCCATTCACAAGGCCAGCTACGAATATTTTCTGCCGAGTTTTGAAGGGGAGCGCTTGATTGCCGGAACCTGGTTGACGGCCTGCGACAACAAACTACGATTGGAGCGTCGTTTCCAGGTTCTCAACTCCGAAACCGGTGACACGGTATTGCGCGGTCACTGGCAGTTAATCTGCGTGGCCTTATCCAGCGGTAAGGCCTGTCGTCTTCCCCAGGAATTTATCCAAGTCTATGGCGGCGCCGTGATCGACAATTAGCCTGGGAAGAAATGTTGGCTGCTTGGCATGGCATCGCGGCGCCGATGTTCCTCCAAACCAAGTTTTTTCGGTGTTTCTGCTCTTTACCTACTCGAAGTATTCACTTACGCGGTACTGCCCGTTGCTCTTGAGATCAACCGGCGAAGCGGGTCCTATCGCCGGCCTGTGGCACAACCAGAGCGCCGGCCAAGGATCGGCGCCGGCGCAATTTTCAGGCGCCAGAACAAGCCCCGTATAAGATGTTTTATTTAACAATATCAATCAGTTGAATGGACATTGATGATAACTATCGGCAGCAAAATTCGCGCTGCCCCATTGCCTTCATCCGTCACCGCCTGGATTTAAAGTTATCTTCCCGGCAGTCGTTATATTTGAAACCCGCTGCCAATTCGTCCACTGTTGCGTCCCTCTTTTCTCAAGCTGGCGGTAACAGCAGAGGCCGATTATCCCATGCGGCAATGGACAGGAATTGAATAGCGCGACCCAGGCGCCGGCGTTTTACCATCCGGCTCCTGCGGACCCGGTGACCATGGAAAATCCGGGCGCACACCGGCAATTAACGGACACGAAATACACAGCAGTGATTAAAACAGGACCCCATACAACTCGTTCGATGCCTAAAAGCCAGCAATCGAGTGTCGTCACCCGACTTTCGACGAGACCTAGAAGTCGAGTACAGATGACGAATTCAGACGCCGTCGCGCTGAGCTCTCCGGCGCTCGATCTACAGATGCTGAAAACCGCAATCGAACAACTCCCCGAGATTAATGCCGCCAGGGTCGTCGACCTGCATCACCGAATCATCGCCAGCGAATACAAAATTGACGCCAGGCAACTGGCCAAAAAAATGCTCGCCCTCGAAAAATCTCTCGATACACCCTGATCGTTTTCCGGTCAATTGCCAATATATGCATCGCCTGTCCGCGAATTTGAGTCGCCGATCAAAGGGGTCAGAGTCTGAGATATCCCCAGAAAATTCAATGTGCCCTACTGGGATTCGAAGTGACAGTTGCCTGTCCGCGGAGCCGAGTCGCCTGGTCCCTTTGCGCACGGCCACATCTCCTTCGCTTTAGCCAGCGATGCGGAACTCAACCATTTTTTGCAAGCAAAAAATCGGGATTCGAACAGTCCTCGCTCATTCCTGTCTAAAGCGAAGGAGATAAGCATGGCCTGACTGTGCGCAAAGGGACCAGGCGACTCGGCTCCGCTCAATCAAGTGAAAACTTGGCAGTTAGTGTATTTCGAGTAGCTTGCGTCAATTCAACAAACCTCACGTATACACTGAAGACAGGCATTTGCCTTCTGCTCTTGCTTCCTAGCTGACTTGCTTGCAGTCAGAGCACGTTTTAGCGCTTGTCTTTTTTCAGGTAGAGCGAGGACTGTCTGAATCCTTATTTTTTGCTTGCAAAAAACGGTTGAGTTCCGCAGCGCTGAAAAAAGACAAGCGCGGGTGCTCGCAAGCAAGAGCAGAAGGCAGCCGCCGAGAAAGTATCCTAAGAACAGTGTGTCAGCGACGGATTGAGGGTCTGGAGGCGTGGCAAGTCTGCTGGGGTATCGACATCCCACAAGGTGGGTAGCAGGTGGTAGTTCAGGTGCAGAGATTTGGCTCTGGCTAGGGTCTCGGCGAGTACACGCTCTGAACCCCAGGAAATATCGGCAAACAACGCAGCTTGCGGCTGGCGCATGCCGATGAGGACGTAGCCGCCGTCCTCTGCCGGACCGATGACCACATCGCTGTCTCCTTGCAAGCTGCTCAGGGCAGCTTCCAGGTAGTCTGCATCCATCACCGGACAATCGGTGCCGACGATGAGCATGCTATGCGCCGCCTCAGTCACCAGCGTCTGATCGCAGGTAAATGCCATTTTCTCCCCCAGTTCATCACCTTCCTGAACATATATATTCATTTCATTACAGATACTTAGAAATGATTCATGAGACGGATTAGAGGTTACCCACAGATCCAGTTGCGCCAACCGGGCAGTACCGATGCAGCTGCCGATGCGGGCCAGCATTTGTTGATATAGCGCCAGTGCTCCCTCTTCTCCCAGCGCCGCCAGCAGCCGGGTTTTGACCTTGCCCAGAATGGGTTCCCGTGCAAACACGGCAATACGGGAGTCTGGAAATTTGAATGTCATGGCTTGAACCCTGATTTCAACGTCTTTGATAGTACTGCTTCACCAGCACCTGGGGGCTCACCCCGAGAAAGTACCGCAGCCTTAGCCACCACATCAGCAGCACAGTCTTGACCAGGCCGTGCTGCTGCCAGCGCCTGTTGGAGGTTAGCGCCGCAGTTTTTATGGGTGCCGGCTTGGCTGCGCGTCGCAGCAATTTACTCATCGCGATGTCCTCCATCAGGGGAATTGCCGGGAAACCGCCGAGCCTGTGAAATAGCTCTGCCGTCACAAACAGCGCCTGGTCGCCGGTGCAGACGGCAGTGCAACGGGCCCTGAGGTTCATGGCCGCAGCGATGATTCGATATGCCAGGGAAGGATTGCTCAAGCGAATATCGAACCAGCCCCATTGCCGCCTCTGCTTATGGGCTACGGGGTTCATCGCCGCAGCTATCAGCTGGTCGGCTTGTGCTGGCAGTGAGGTATCGATGTGGAGGAACAGCAGCAAGTCTCCCTGGGCGAGTTCTGCACCCTGGTTCATCTGGGTACTGCGCCCGGGCGCCGAGATTTCGATTCGATCAGCGAGGCCGGCAGCGTTTTCGATGGTGTCATCGCTGCTGCCTCCATCGATGAGCACTATCTCGTGACCCTCAGCCCGATAAGCCTGCAGGCCTCGCAATTGCGACCGAATCAGAGAGGCTTCATTCAAGACCGGCAAGATGAAGCTTATTTTCAAGGCGGGGAGAGTGACACAGGACGGCGAATTAGTTGTCGAGGGCGCCGCCGCAACTGCTGCCCTGGCCGGCAGTACAGCCGAAGCAATGCTCGCCGATGGCGATGGGATTATGGGTGAGATCCTGTTTTCCCAGATCCGACAGATGGGTCCTGGATTTGCCATTCATTACCAGGGGCATGGCCAGCATCTGGTTAAAGTCGCAATCGTAGACGAAGCCTTCGTAGTCAATACTCAGCAGAGAACGGCACATCACGGTTTCCAGATTTTCCGCTCGATAGCTGTCGCGCAGAGTATTCATATATTGATGATACAGTCCCTTCGCCAGCAACATGCCGCCGAAACGGCTGATGGGCATATTCGTGATGGTGAATAACTGGTCGAAAACGATGCCGTGCCGTTGTTTCAGCTCACGCTTATAGTCTAACTCCAGAGCGGCCTGGGCAGGAGGTAGATTGATGCCATCGGGGTTGTAAACAAGATTGAGTTGCAGGCCTGGATCGATGCCGTAACCCAGGGCGTTAAGCGCCTTCAAGGCGGTGATGCTGTCCTGAAACACGCCCTTGCCGCGTTGCTTCTCCACATTCTGTTCGGTGTAACATGGCATGGAGGCGGTGATAGTGACGCCTTCGCCGGCCAGAAACTCGGCCATGTCTTCGTAGCCTGCCTCCCCCAGGATGGTCAGGTTGCAGCGATCGATGACTTCTGCACCGGTGGCCCTGGCGGCACTAACCAGGTATTTGAAATGGGGATTCATCTCCGGGGCGCCGCCGGTCAGGTCGAGGGTTCGCACGGCGTGGCTGTGCAGGTGCTGCAGCACAAGATCTATGGTCTCCAGATTCATCATCTCGGTACGATTCGGCCCGGCATTGACGTGACAGTGAGTGCAGGTCAGATCGCATTTATAGCCCAGATTTACCTGCAGCGTTTCCAGGATGCCACGGGAGATCGCGGGAAAGTCAGTCTTGATGAGTAAAGGTCTGGTGTCGAGCATGATGATCCGTTGAGTCCGGTTTTCGGCACCGAGTTGCTACTTCGGCAAGCCCACAATCGAGTTTATTCTCACCTCGGGTGATCGGGCACACATCAAACGACCCGATTGCCGAGTATTTTATGTCAAGCCTGCTCACAATGCATGTGATTCGACGCCCAGGTGACTGCGTTACTGCGCCCAATCATGGGTCGGGACCTGGTCTATGACCCCGAAAATAAGGCTTTTGCTCCACTAACAGAGATATCGGAGTATAGTCCATCATCTTCATCTGGCACCTGCATTCGAGAGTGTGATGGGGAACTCAATTTGCGACTTGCACAAGGATTAAGCTTGGATTAAGGAAATTTGGCCCAAAATTAGCCTATAGAGAAGAAAAAGGGAAGAAACAGAGAAAGAATGGAGAAGAGACTAGAGAAGGAGTAGGGAAAGAAACCAGGTCATGGAGGAAAATTCAGGACGAAAACAGGCACCCAGGCCGGGGCGGAATAGAAAGAAAATTAGTGCTATTCCGATCTTGTATTACTGAGGCTGTTGGTTTTTAATACGCGGCCGATATTAGCCCTATAGCGGGTGCCTAACGCCTTATCCATGGGCCTGGAAGCAAAAGGCCACCGAAGTCATGAGGCAGCACACTTATCGGTCAGTAACGAAGAAGGTCATAGGTAAAACAGTAACCGTGAACGCAAAGAATTTTTACATCGTAGCCACTGCGCCCAACGAGCCCAGCTTACAGGTGAAGATTTCGGGCCCCTATCTGACCCGGCAGGCTGCCCAGGCAGATCTGTTTGCCGCCATCGATGAGGCCATGGATATCGATCCCAGCGCCAAGCAGTATGATTACAGCATTACCAGGGTTGAAAGCCGTAAACCCGGTGTTATTCAACACATGGCGGCCCACGCCTGCTAGGCTCACTGCGGCCATTCCCCGCAGTAGTTTCCGTTTCTTTTCATTTTTCCTCATCTCCAGAACCCGCCTCTGGCTCCTTGCAAAATATGGGTGTAGACTGAATCCAGACCTCGGCAAACGCAGAACGATAGAGAGGCTCCTGTGAAAAAACTAAACGCACTTCATCACATCAGCATTATCGAATCCAGGGGCACGAATTGCGCCTGGGTTAGAATCAAGTATGACAATAAGAGCTTTCAGCAGTCCTTCCCCTATAAGAAATACGGCGGCAAGAACAAGGCCATAGTCGCCGCCAAGAAAAAACGCGACATAGAAGGCCGAAAGATTTATGGCAACAATTGGCCCTATGCCAAATTCAGCCCCCGCAAAATATCGCCGCTTAATTCCTCCGGCGAGATCGGCGTGAGTTACTCGGAGAAGGATCATTCCTGGGTGGCTACCTGGCAGGAAGGCAAGGGCGTGCGTCGCAAACAGAAGAACGCCTACTTCTCTATTAACAAGTACGGAGAAGACAAGGCCAAGCGCCTGGCGATTAAAGCCCGCCGGAGTTCGGTCAGGGAGAATCGAATTAGCTGACGGCGCAGCTACTTGCTGGATTGCTTGCGTCTGGCCGCGTCCAGCAGCTTGCGGATGCGCGTGCTTTCATCGTCGGAAAGACCACGATATTGCAGCAAGGCCATCATCAATTTATTCGGGTTACCGCCGCAGGCCTTGTCCACCATATCCATTACTCTCTGGCCTGATTCAAGATCCCCTCACGCAAATGAGAATCCTGTCGTTGCTGAGCCTATAGTCAGATGCAGCCGTAAAACTGCGGCAAGCTCACGCTCGGAAGGGCGTTATGTCAGGACTTGATCAACAGCGACTTCAACTTACCGTCATACTCCACTAAACCCTCGGTGATAAAGCGCTCATGATTGCGCTCGATAAAGCGCAGATCATAGAGGTAATTCACCATGGTGCCCCGGGATTGAGACAGGCCCTTGTCGCTGAGATCGGCGCCGGTATTGATCTGATAGATCATGGCTCCATTGCCCAGATGGAATCTGGCCACCGGGTCGGCGGGATACTTGCCCCGCTTCGCGTGCATGAGGTAGTTAAACACGGCCTTGCTAATGGTTTCTGATTTCTCTTCCACCGCATCCGCATCCCAGTCCAGGGCGCCAACTTCATCCCTGAGCGTGATCACTTCTTCCGGCTCGTCCTTTGCCTCATCATCCAACCACCGCTGAAACCCTGGGATCGGCGACAGCGTGACAAACTGCTTGATCGAAGGAAATTCCGCCTGCAGCTCCTGTACTACCTGCTTGATCAGAAAATTGCCGAAGGTAATATTCTTTAAGCCCGGCTGGCAATTGCTGATGCTGTAAAAGGTTGCCGTCGTGTATTTTGCAGAGTCCGCGCCCTCATCCGGAGAATCCTCCAGAATCGAGGCGATCGAATTCGGCACCGCATACCCCAGCGCCACCTCCACGAATATCAGCGGCTCATCGGTCAGGGCCGGATGAAAATAGGCAAAACAGCGCCGATTAACCGGATCGATCCGGCTGCGCAGATCATCCCAGTCCTTGATCTCATGCACTGCCTCATAACGAATGATGCGCTCCAGAATCGCCGCCGAGGTGGACCAGTCGATGGTCTGCAACACCAAAAAGCCGCGACCAAACCAGGAAGTGAACAACCTGACAAAGTTCTCGTCCACCGCCTTCAGGTTGGGATTGTCCCTGATCAGCTTCAGCAGATCCGTACGCATACTCACCAGGTCATGGGTCGCACCCGGCGTCTGGTTCAAGCGGCGCAGCAACTCAAGCCGGCGCGGTTCGGCCGCCCGGGCCAGGCGATTGAGATTCGAGCTGGTTGCCGCTTCCGTATACATCTCAAAAGCCAGCTTCACCGCCACCTCATTGGCGTTGTAGTTCTGCTCCAGGTTTTCAAAGAAGGCGAGCTTCGCCTCATCGTCGAATTCATTGTAGCTATCGAACACCTGCCGCGCCGTCAGCATGCCCGACACTTCCCCTAGAGACCCCATCAGCTTCTCTAGCAGCTCCTCGATAGACGGCTTGCCATCGCCGGAGAAGAACAGCTCCCGCTGTCGTGCCACCAGACCACTGAGAAAATCCTGAAACCTGCCAAACTCCACTGCCACTCCCCACAGCTGTAATCGATTGTTGCCGCAGCAGGAAGTTTATAGCATCGACGCAGCATTCGCATCGCCTGTCGTCACCGGCAATGTTGGGCAGACCGCCGCTGATAGCGCCGTTATCTGACTCTACTATGCAAGCCCACCAATCACGAAGTAAATCCCGGCCTTGATATCACCGCCGCAAAGCGCTCTACACAACAAAGCGTGAATCTTTAACGCAAAATTGCTGCTTGAATACTTCCACAATCCAGCTGGCTTCTTGGTGCTTTTCTCACTGTCACAGTGATATTTCTATCAAGCTTGATAAGCCAGTTCATCAGCAAATCAAATGACATTCCATCAATCCCCGCTCCACTGCTCAAACGACTAATTTGGGTTTGGTGGGCGCCAAGCAGCGTAGCGGCTTTTGCTTGGGTAGTTTACGGTGTTTGATAATTTCACGAATAGAACGGGCCGCACCTGAAGCCGTGGGCATGGATTCACAGCGCCTGGATCGCGTCACCCAGGCCATGCAGGGGTTCGTGGATGAGGGACTACTGGCCGGAGTGGTCACCATGGCGGCACGCGACAATAAACTGGTGCATTTTGAGTCGGTGGGTTACCGCGATATCGAGTTGCAAGCGCCCATGACCAACGATTCCATTTTCAGAATCTATTCCATGACCAAGCCCATTACCGGCGTGGCACTGATGATTCTCTACGAAGAAGGCAAATTCCGACTGGCCGACCCAGTGGAGAAATACATTCCCGAATTCACCGATCTACAGGTCTATGCCGGCGAAGATGACGACGGCAACATGATCACCGAGCCACAGAATCACAAGATGACCATCCGCGAGTTGATGAGTCACACCGGCGGCTTGAGTTATGGCTTGTTTTCTCAATCCACGGTCGATGATCTGTACAACGACGCTAACGTGCTGGATTCCAACTCCACCTTGAAGGACATGATCAACAAGTTGTCTGCCATTCCCTTAAGACAGCAACCTGGCTCCTTGTGGCACTACAGCGTGTCAGTGGACGTGCAGGGTTACCTGGTCGAGGTGTTGTCCGGTCAAGGGTTTGGCGGCTTTCTGGAGGAGCGAATTTTCGATCCACTGGGCATGAGCGATACCGATTTCTACGTACCGGAAGAGAAAGCCAATCGCTTCGCCCAGGTCTATGGCTATGACGATGACGGTAAACTGATCGCACAGGAAGGATTCGGCGGCAGCAACAACTACTTAGAGGAACAGGCCTTCGAATCCGGCGGTGGCGGCCTCGTGTCTTCTTCCATGGACTATATGCGCTTCGCCCAGATGGTATTAAACGGCGGTGAGTTGGATGGAGTGAGGATCCTGGCACCTTTGACAGTTGGCCTGATGCATCGTAATCAATTACCAAAAAGCGTGGAAAGCATCACCCTCGGAGGCGGTGCGGGTACCACCTTCGGATTGGATTTCGCGATCATCGAAGACCCGGTCGAAGCCGAGTCGTATTCCAAGGGAGAGTTTTACTGGGGCGGTGCTGCGGGGACGTGGTTCTGGATAGATCCGGTTGAGAACTTGGTGTTTGTAGGAATGATCCAGCAGTTTGGGCAGGGGATACCGGATGTGAGAGGGACGAGTCGGAGGTTGGTGTATCAATCCATAATCGAACCTTACGGAATCTAAGCTGATTAGTTAAATGATTAACAAGCGACTTGTTCTAGTTCTTTAAGCATATCTAGAGCGAGTCGCTTTCTATCAAATTGTTGGGCAGCATCAAGGCAATTATTTCTTAACCTTTCCCATTCAGTCCTGTCTTCACATAGATTGAGAACTGACTCAGCGATCTGTTCTGGGCTTTCTGGGTCAATCACCACACCTGAATCATGTGCTCGCACTAGTTTTGTTGCCTCGCCTTCCGGCACACCAATCAGGACCGGTAGCCCCATAGCCCAGCTTTCAAATATTTTGGAAGGAATGACTTTGCTGAACAGCGGTGAATTACGAAGATGGACAATGGACAGGTCGCATAGCGACCAGATAGCAGGCATCTTGGACTTACTTTGCCGTCCCATGAACAATAGATTCGACAAATTCTTGTCTTGAGAAAATAGTCTGATTCGCTCAGCATTGGCTCCGCCTCCAACTATTAGAAATGAGATATCATCTCGATTTCTTAGCTTTTCAGCCGCTTCGATAACAACCTCCACGGCATGAGCCAATCCGATAGTACCTAAATACCCAATAACGAATTTGTCTTTGAGATTAAACGAATCTCGAAGTTCGTTATCCTTCTCACGAGGTTGATACACCTGTAAATCCACACCATTTAGTACTACTGAAATCTTCTTGGCATTGATACCTCGCGAGATAAGTTCTGCCTTGAACGAATTGGTAACAGCAATAATCAAATCGGATCGCCGATACAGAAATAACTCAACCTTTTCCAACATTCTGAGCAATCTTGAATTTTTTGACGCTCCAACTGCCTGAATGGATGCCGGCCAGATGTCACGCAATTCAAAAACAAAAGGTTTCCTCCGAAGAAAAGATAAGAACTGCCCCCACATGCACAAAAAAATTGCGGTGATGTTGCGACTATTACGTTGGGTTTTCGAACAAATAGCCCCGCAATAATTGCCGAGAAAATGAATGATAGGTAATCCAGTGATCTCCTGGCGAAACCTTCGTTTGCAGTGATGTAGGTTTTTACGCGCCTGACTTCGATACCATCCATGTTTTCCATTTGAAATAATTTATTCTCATAACCTGGATAGACCTTGCCTTCAGGGAAGTTGGGCGCACAGGTAATTACAGTGACTCGATGCCCCGCCTTTACCCATTCCCTTGCGTGCTCGTAAGTGCGAGTTGCTGGCGCATTGCCCTCAGGTGGGAAATTGTCTGTTAAGAACAGAATATGCATCTAGCACCAATCATTGAGCTTACCAAGAGATGTTCACAGTACAATCACGTTCAGTTGACTCAATTACCAGGCACTTATTTTTTTGAGAAAGATTGAATCTTGGGTGATAAGTGGAATCAATGACACTCAATATTCCGCCGGTTACATCCAATTCGATTTTGTTTCCTTCAGCAACTAACTTACATCCAGAGTCGTAATTTTGTTCTACTAGCACATCTGTGTGCAGGTGTAGTCTTGAAATCGCTTGACCGTACTTCCCTTCCAATACATCAGTTATTTCTAATTTTGAGTTAGAGAGAATCCATTTCCTACTGTGAATTACTTTGCCTAGCAATCTTTTATAACCGTCATGCTTACATTCAACCTGGATATATTCATCTGTATCAATGACTGCTTGATCAAATGGTCTGGCGCGCCGGGCAACTCGAAAGCTGTTCCAGACTTCAGAAGAATTCTGCCCATCAACTTCAATAGTATTATGCGCGCTGGTACCCCGTTGTCTTTCCCTTTCTTCACCTACTTCATATCGGTCAATTCCACTATTTACGAATATCCTCTTATCAAATAAAGACAACTCAAATGATAACGTATCAGCATGACCATGCCCTGGTTGATAATCCGGTCCGATGGGAGCCACGTCACAAATTAAAGCGGCTTGATGGGCATTAGCTCTCACGTAACCGGATTCGTTGAGCTCCACTAGCATTTGGTTGGTGGATTGTTCTAATTCAATACCAATTTGCTCAGCATAATCTTTCAACTTTTCACAGTTAGGCGCAATTCCAGTTACTGAGTCATTGAAAAACGCTATGTAAACATCCACACCAAACTTTATTCAGATTGTAAACATCCCCTAGAATAGGGGCATCCCATTTTAGAGTTCTCCGGCATACACTATGCCTATAAGGAGAACGAAAAATGAAGAAGTCACGCTATAGCGTGACTTCTTTAGCCACATTCAGCCGAGCAAGTGCCTCTTTGGGTAGCACAATCCCTGTGGAGGAGCCCACCGTAGTTACTTTGACTGTGATCATTGCACTTTCCAACTCTGCGTTATAACGATTATTACAATAGTAAAGAACAAGGAGGTTCGCAACATTTGGCGAAAAGCAGGCTTTGAATAAAGGGCCGGAGGCATTTTTCATTTGGTCTGCTACACATTGTCAACAATATGATTGATTTATTGCGATAATCGGGTAATAATCGCTTACATCCTTATTTATTGTTGACATTTAAACGTATGGACTCACAAGTCCAATCCAAATCCTCTACCCTGGCAGACAGTGTATTCGAACAGATTCGTGCCGCTATTATCAACGGCGAGCTGCCACCAGGCTCCAAAGTCAACGAACCCCAACTCAGCAAGCAATATGGCATCTCTCGCGGGCCACTGCGGGAGGCCATTCGGCGTCTGGAAGGCTGTAAGCTGGTGGAGGTTATCCCTAATGCTGGCGCTAAGGTAGTTTCGCTTAATAGTGAGCAAGCCCTTGAAATATATGCCATTAGAGAGGCGTTAGAAGGGCTGGCTTGCCGGTTGGCGGCGGTCCGGACGACGGCTGAGGACTGCGCCAGGTTGCGCGCCCTGCTGGCCAATCATGAGCAGCAGATTCGATCGGAAGATGGCCGTCGTTACTACCAGAAGGAAGGCGATCTGGATTTTCACTATCTCATTGTACAGCTCAGCGGCAATACACAGCTTTTCAATCTGCTGTGCGGCGAGCTTTATCATCTGCTGCGTCTGTATCGGGTGCAGACCAGCAGCCAGCCTTCCCGTCCACGGCAGGCGTTTAAGGAACATCATCAGATCGTCGATGCGCTGGAAAGTAATGATGGGGAACTGGCAGAATTGCTGATGAAACGACATATTTCCAGCGCTAGAGAAACACTAATTAATAAAATTAATCAATGAGTTATATAGATAACTTAATCTTAAGGAGTAGAACATGAGTTCTGGATCAGCCGGGGCCCTTTCCGCCGGTGCAAAGTTTCGTAAGGCGCTACAAGACCACCATCCGCTGCAGATTGTCGGCACTATTAATGCCTACTGCGCCATGCTGGCGGAGGATGCGGGTCATGATGCGATTTACCTGTCTGGTGGCGGTGTTGCGAATGCCTCTTATGGGCTGCCGGATCTGGGGATTACCAGTCTTAATGACGTGGTTGCGGACGTGGAGCGCATCTGCAATGCCAGTGAGATCCCGCTGTTGGTGGATATCGATACTGGCTGGGGTGGGGCTTTTAATATCTCCCGCACGATTAAGGCGATGGAGAAGGCCGGGGCGGCGGCGGTGCATCTGGAGGACCAGGTGGCGCAGAAGCGCTGTGGGCATAGGCCTAACAAGGCGATTGTGAGCAAAGAAGAGATGGTGGATCGGGTCAAGGCGGCGGTTGATGCGAAGACTGACGCGGATTTCGTGGTGATGGCGCGGACCGATGCCCTGGCAGTAGAGGGCATGGATGCGGCGATTGAGCGGGCTGTGGCCTGTGTTGAGGCGGGGGCGGATGCCATATTTCCCGAAGCAATACTTGAGTTGGAACAATACCGGCAGTTTACAGATGCGGTTAAGGTTCCGGTATTGGCGAATATTACGGAATTTGGGCAGACGCCGCTGTTTAATTGTAAGGAATTGGATGGGGTTGGGGTGGCGATGGTGCTGTATCCGCTTAGTGCGTTCAGGGCGATGAGTCGGGCGGCTCTGGATGTGTATCAGGCAATTGCGATCGATGGGGATCAGAAGGCAGTGCTGGAACGGATGCAGCCGCGGACGGAGTTGTATGAGGTGCTGGGGTATCATGTTTATGAAGAGAAGCTTGATGCTTTGTTTAGGCAGTAAGGGGCTAAAAATAGTGTCAGTGACGGGTCAGGAACTCGGTATTTATTTTTGTGACACGCCGTGAATACGTCCCTGTAGGCTTGGCGCCCGTCTGACCGCCATGGATGGCGGGAATGCCGAAAATACAGGAGCGATTATTCGGCCCTGCGGGCGACAGTCACAAAAACAAGCACCGAGTTCCTTCCTCGCAGATCTGGGAAAAGGTTATTATTTTATATATCAATTAGTTACTAAGTCTACTTAATTTGGAATTAGCAACGAAGGCGAACGAATACATATTACTAACGGAGATAGGGTATGGCGGAAAAGAAAGTGGGGGGTGCGGGGCTTCGGGGCCAGGTGGCGGGGGAAACTTCGCTGTGTACGGTGGGTAAGACGGGTACCGGGCTGACTTATCGGGGTTATGACATCAGCGTGCTGGCGGAGAAGGCGAAGTTTG
>Ga0310122_10000855_pt1 | contig 19386 bp, 18 predicted proteins | sample CB6_Bottom_1051__FD_203503 | JGI IMG/M metagenome (GOLD analysis project Ga0310122, IMG submission 203503) | Marine microbial communities from Western Arctic Ocean, Canada - CB6_Bottom_1051 | ecosystem: Environmental > Aquatic > Marine > Oceanic | place: Canada: Western Arctic Ocean | collected...
GATCGCTGAACAGCTTCTCGTTTAAATTCGTCTGTATATTGTCTTTGTGATTTTACTTTCATGACACTCAATGCTCTGTATTAAGTGTCTACTTTTATGGGGTCACATCACGGGTTATCGAGTAACGGGTACCAAGATCTAAAAATCAGCAACGAGATTCGGGTGACCGGGTCTTGAAGAGCTTCAAGGTAGGTGAGAGAAATTGAGCCTACGAAAGCCTATCTTTTGGTTCTCCCCCTTGAACGCCGTTCGTTTGTGAGCGGTGATGTTCATCAAAGGAGGAGTTAGAGGGGGATGTTAATCTATGTGTTACCAACCCCTCCCAGCCTCCCCTTATGTTGGTATTTTCTGCTAAGCTGCAGCTGTGATAAAGGGGAGGAACTAAAAGCATCCCGTTACGGTTTAACCTGCTCTTGGCTCTTCGTTTACTCGTATCTCGCTACTCTCATCTGCTCTTGAGCCCTTAAGCTCTTCGTCACTCGTTCACTCGCATCTGCCCTTAGGCTCTTCGTATCTCGTTTACTCGCATCCCGAATCTGCTCTTATCTACACCTAAAACCATTCAACTAGGTTGATAATAAGCATAAATTGTGGATAATGTTCACGAATTAAACTAACCGTGTGCAGTGGTATTTTTTGCGACGTTTAGTTGCTCAGTTAGTTAGATAGCCCTGTTCAATTTTAAGCGTCTTTTGGGGCCAGCTAAGTGAGTAAATCAAATAAGTTACGCAGTGTGATGTCGCGGATTATCAAAGGGCGGTAGCATTTCCCCCACTTATTGAAATGGGAGCAATATCTTGCTACTTCCCCCGAACTCTCTCTTGTGTAATTGATGAAATCAAAATACCTCCATTCTTTGGATGTCCTTTTAGGCGCCAGACACATTCCGTTTCTATGAATTGGTAAACATGAAGATTAATAAAAATCGCCTCCTTTTAGCGCTCCTTCCTGCATTACTGGCAGGGTGTACCACTCCAGGAACTCACCTTTCTACTGGCAACAAGAATGTGATTCAGCCTTCAGAGGAACAGCAAGAATCTGATATCTCTGATGTGGTTAACCTTTACCCACTGACAGCTCAATCAGTATCGAGTTACCGAAGCGAATCTTTATCGGTTTCCCAAGCTAACCCGACGCTAGATGTTGATATTGCAAAGTATGAATATCAAGTAGGTGTCGGTGACATCTTAAACATCACCATTTGGGATCACCCTGAACTGACGATTCCTGCGGGCTCTTATCGTAGTAGTACTGAAGCGGGTAACTGGGTTCATGCAGACGGCACCATCTTCTACCCGTACATTGGTACAGTAGAAGTGGCGGGAAAAACCGTTCGTGAAGTGCGTACTGATATTGCAAGTCGTTTAGCTAAGTACATCGAAAGCCCTCAAGTTGATGTTAACGTCGCGGCTTTCCGCTCTAAGAAAACTTATATTACTGGCGAAGTGTCTAAACCGGGCCAACAAGCGATCACCAATATCCCATTAACTCTACTGGATGCAGTAAACCGCTCTGGTGGTTTGTCTGAAGATGCCGACTGGCGTAATGTTTCATTAACGCGTAATGGCGTAGAAGAAAACCTCTCACTTTACGGTTTAATGCAACGTGGTGACTTAACACAAAACCGCTTATTGCAAGCCGGTGACATTGTTCACGTGCCGCGTAACGACAACCAAAAAGTGTTTGTGATGGGTGAAGTGAATGACCCACAACTGTTGAAGATCGACCGTGTCGGTATGAGCCTAACGGAAGCGCTTAGCAACGTAGGCGGCATTAACCAGTTAACGGCAGATGCAACAGGCGTGTTTGTGATTCGAACTTCAGATGATAAATCAGAACGTATGGCGGACATCTACCAACTGAATATGGAAGACGCATCAGCTTTAGTGATTGGTACCGAGTTTGATTTAAGACCTTACGACATTGTTTACGTAACGGCAGCACCAATCAGCCGCTGGAACCGTGTAATCGGTCAGCTTGTACCGACCATTTCAGGCTTCAACGACCTAACCGAAGGTATGTTGCGCGTCCGTAATTGGTAATAACTGAATATTAATCATCAGGTTGCATTTAGCGTGTAACCTGATTTTTTATGCTTATAAATACATTACAGTTTGTCGGTAAACTCAGTTTAAAAGCTTGTTTCGTTTATTAAATCATTTAGCTTATAGCTACGTTCAGCTTGATAAGCCCATTACAATTAGAAGTCAGTTATGTTTAATAAAATTTTAGTCGTATGCGTGGGTAATATTTGCCGTTCCCCGACGGGAGAGCGCGTTCTTCAAAAGCTGCTCCTCAACAAAGAAGTGGCCTCTGCCGGTATTGCGGCCGAAAAAAGTCGTTTAATTGGTAAGCCAGCAGACGATACCGCGATTTTAATCGCCGCAGAAAACGGGGTCGATGTTGAAAATCATCAGTCTCAACAAGTGACACCACAGCTTTGCGCTCAGTATGATTTGATATTGGTGATGGAGAAGGGCCATATGGAGGCGCTCACTCAAATATCACCGGAAGCGCGTGGTAAAACCATGCTGTTTGGTCAGTGGATTGGCCAAAAGGACATTCCCGACCCGCACCGTCAAAGCCGCGAAGCGTTTGAATACGCTTACAAACTGATTGACGAAGCTGCACAAGCTTGGGCAAAAAAACTGTAGGTTTAAATACTGTAGGTTAAAATAGACAGCTTTTTAAATGTCATGCTCTACACGTAGGCGTGGCTAAACCACCAACAGAATCATATAGAAGAGAAGTACGCGGAGCGTATATATCGTCTCTTAAATAGCAATAATTTAGGAAGTAGTAATCTGATGACAACACAACCATCTCAGCAATCACACACAGATAACTCTGATGAGATAGATCTAGGAAAACTGCTTGGTATCTTATTAGATGCTAAATGGTTAATCATACTGACCACATTTGTTTTTGCTGTGCTTGGTATTGCGTTTGCTCTGCTTTCAACGCCGATATACAAAGCCGATGCCCTGATTCAAATTGAAGAGAAGAGCTCTGGCGGCATTTCATCCATGGTCGGTGATATGGGAGAACTGTTCTCTCAGGAGTCTTCTGCCACAACAGAAGTCGAGATCATCAAGTCTCGTATGATCTTGGGCGAAACGGTCGATAAGTTTAACCTCACGACGGTGACTTCACCCAACTATGCGCCCATCGTAGGTAAAGGTTTTGCCCGCTTAACTGGCGACATCAACCACATCGCAGTGAGTCGTTTTACCTTGCCAAGCTACGCAAGCGGTTACGGACACACCATTCAGATTATCGATGCGGAACAGGGCACTTACCAACTGGTTCGTGACGATGAACGCGTTATCTTACAAGGCAAAGTGGGTGAGCTAGCCACCGCTGACGACTACAGTTTGTTTGTGGCGGGTTTTGAGTCGCATAACGATTTTGAATTTTCAATAGGTCAGCGTAGCCGACTAGAAGCAATCGAATGGTTGAAAGCTTCTTTGTCTCTGTCTGAGCAAGGTAAGCAAACCGGTATTTTGAAGCTAAGCTTTGAAGGTGAAAACAAGCAACAGATTTCTGAGATCCTTAATCACATTAGCCAGATCTACTTCTTACAAAACGTGAAGCGTAATTCAGCAGAAGCAGAGAAGAGCCTAGAGTTCTTAGAAAGCCACCTTCCGGGCATTAAATCTGAGCTAACCGGCTATGAAGATGTATTAAACAATTACCGTCAAAAGAACGAATCGATCGACTTGGGCTTAGAAGCGCAATCAACCTTGAAGGTAATGGTAGAGCTTGAAGCGCAATTAAATGAGTTAACGTTTAAAGAGAGTGAAATCAGCCAACGCTTCACTAAAGATCACCCAGCATACAAAGCCCTACTTGATAAACGTAAAACGCTATTGGGTGAGAAAGAGCGCCTAAACAAGCAAGTACAAAAGCTGCCAAAAACACAACGTGAAGTACTGCGTATGACACGTGATGTTGAAGTAAACCAACAAATCTATATTCAGCTTTTAAACAAGGTTCAAGAACTGAGTATTATTAAAGCCGGTACGGTTGGTAACGTTCGTATCTTAGATGACGCTCAAGCTTATGCTCGCGCCGTTAAACCGAAGAAGCCGCTGATTGTTGTATTAGCGACGCTACTGGGTGGCATGTTAAGTGTCGCGTTTGTATTAGTGAAAGCGGCGTTCCACCGTGGCGTTGAAAGCCCAGACCAAATTGAACAAATCGGCCTGCCGGTTTACGCAGCGGTACCAAAATCTGATTTACAAATTGAGCTAACCAACCGCTTTAAATCGAAGAAACAGCAAACTAAAGGTACCCAAGCTTTGCTTGCCGAATCTAACCCTGCTGACCTTTCGGTTGAGGCACTGCGTGGCCTGCGTACCAGCTTGCACTTTGCGATGCTAGAAGCGAAAAATAACGTCTTGATGATCTCTGGCCCTGCACCGGGTATCGGTAAATCATTCATCTCGACCAACTTTGCCGCGGTAGCTGCGAAAACTGGCCAAAAAGTGCTGTTGATTGATGCCGATATGCGTAAAGGTTACCTACAACAAAGCTTCGGTTTGAAGTGGGAAAACGGCCTTTCTGATGTATTGAGCAGCAAGACAGAATTCGCTCAATCAGTGAAGTCGACTCCAGTTGAAAACCTAGAAATTATTACCCGTGGTCAAGTGCCGCCCAACCCATCTGAACTGCTGATGCACCCGCGCTTTGCAGAACTAATGGAATGGGCATCAAAAGAATATGACTTGGTGATTGTCGATACCCCACCTGTACTGGCGGTAACCGATCCAAGCATTGTCGGCGCCTTTGCTGGCACCACATTAATGGTGGCGCGTTACGGTCAAAACACCATTAAAGAGATCGATGTGGCTCGTCACCGTTTCGAACAATCGGGTATCGAAGTGAAAGGCGTTATCTTTAACGCCATCGAGAAAAAAGCATCAAGTTCTTACGGCTACGGTTACTACAACTACACGTATTCTAGCGACAAGAAATAAAGAGCAGTAACGAGATTCGAGTGGCGAGATACGAAAAGCGCCACTCGAATCTGCTCTTCATCTATTCATCTCTTCGTTACTCGTTTACTCGTATCCCGCACCCGCTCTTAAGCCTTTCGCATCCCGTTTACCCGTCACCCGCATCTGCTCTTAGTCTCTTCGCATCCCGTTTACTCGCTACCCGCATCTGCTCCTCTAGCTTTTCGCATCTCGTTTACCCGTTACTCGTATCTGCACTTCTACTTCTTCACCACCCCACCCGTTAAATACAATCCAATCGCCGCTAACACCGGATAGCCAAACGCTTCATTGGTCATTTCCCCCAACGGTTTCCAATCGTAACCGTGCATACAGCCCAGAATCACCATTACATGCAGTGCCACATAAGGAATGGTGAACAACAACACAATGTAGCGCTGTACTAACTTAAAAGGTTCATACGCTTTAAGTAGTGCCAGCTTGTGCTTCGCTTTTTCTTCATCAGTAAAAAACATCGCATCTCCTGTGTTGGTGAGTGCATCTAACCCCTTGCTAATAGAAGACTGGCTCCCGAATATTCTTCCGAACAATGTCATACTGCTCCTTGGTTGATTGATGGTTATATACCGCCTTTCTCGTCACTCCCGCTCTTAAGCCTTTCGAATCTCGCTACCCGTTACTCGCATCCGCTCTTAATCTCTTCGCTACTCGTTTACCCGTCACCCTCATCTGCTCCTCTAGCTTTTCGAATCTCGCTTACTCGCATCCCGCATCCCGCATCTGCTTTCAAGCTCTTAAGCTCTTAAAGCCATAACAGGACACGCTTTATTCACCCCCCAATCTTTATGCCCCTTAACATTCTCATCTGAAATCAAGAATTGCTCTTGCAGTGCAGCCACCAGACCAAACAATGCCTTACGCTGCGCAAGTGTGAAGTTATCTTCTGGTTGCAGCTCGGCATTACAACCGCCGACCAAACAAACCCCAATATTGCCCTTGTTGTGTCCTTTCACATGCGCGCCAGTTTGTGACAGTGGCCTGCCAAGTTCGACATCCCCATTGCGACGAATAACAAAGTGATACCCCACATCGCGCCAGCCTTTCTTTTTATGCCATCGGCGAATCTCGGCTACGTCTACATCTTGCTGTGGTGGCGTGGCGCTGCAATGCACCGTAATAAATGAGAATGCCGGGCAATGAGGCAAACGGAGTAAAACCGAAACGAGGCTGAAGGAATAGGGCGCGAGTGAAAAACAAGGCTCTAACGAAGGACTTCGCTCTGCCGTGCTAGCCCGCTCTTCCGGGTCAGCCAGTTCTTGTGAATCAGCAGACGCTTTTAACGGCTGGTGTGGAACTCGATCAGTTGCTGGTGGAGTGTTTGACAAAATAAATCCTCGTGTTGTTGTAAATAGGCGATTAAAGACGTTGGTAACGATTCTTTTAAATTAGGGTGCAATGCGATGTGTTGTCGCAAACTGGTGGCTACGGTTTTGGCATAACCAGAGTGGTGATTTACATAGCGTAAATACATCACGTAATACCCCAGTGGCTGCCTGCGCCGCGCTCGGCTGATCATCCAACAAGTATCCTCATAGCTGGGGGCGCCACCGCATTCATCCTCATTAAAATAGCAACCGTCCATTTGGCTTTCTTTATAACCACCGGCTTCATAGCTCAGTACTTGGCCAGACCCGTAGCTATCACTAAAAAATAACGGCTGGCGTGATTGATTTAGGAAATTAACACGGCACTCGATACTTGCCATTCCGGGTTGGTACGCTGAAATAAAAAGAGAAACTATCGCCTTCATTAAGCACCTTGTTGCTGCATGGGGAGGGCAATGTACTTCAAGATTCTTGATTGGGGTTGGCGGTAATAGCGCGAAAACGGAGGAACACAAAAAAGTGAGAGATGCTTCGAAAAGTCATTGCTTGATAAGGTTAATGTTGCATATCTATCCGAGGCGATTAACCAAACATCTTTTCTTACAACTTATCTCATAGGCCTTTCGCCCCCAAAGCGCCAAAAAGTGTTGTTAATGCCCTTTATATCAATGGATTTCTGTACGAATGATCATTTAACAAGGAGCGTTAAGCATGTGTGTTTCTCTTATTCTTTCTTTTATCCCATTAAAAACCGGCTCGCCCATCAGCAAGTTGGTGTTATTAAAATTAGCCGATAACGCAGATGCGCATGGCGTGTGTTTCCCTTCCCTAAATTACTTGGCGCAATATTGCGAAGTGTCGGTAAGAACTGTGAAACGACACGTTAATGAATTGGAAAAACAAGGCTTTGTGAAGCGGATAAAGCGGTTTGATGATTCAGGACGCCAGCGCAGCAACATATATCAGCTGCGCCTACCCAGCGACAGCCACATTCAGCAGGCCGATCTAGACCAAGCAGCCAGAGCTCTCGATCAAGAAGACAGAGAGCTAGACCTAACTGATCAAACCGACCTAGATAATGCCAATGTAGAACAAACAGACTTACCGCCAACCTCGTCAGAAAATGCAAAGAAAACCGAACATGCGCAGGAAATAGGCCATTCAGACACTCCCCAGGGTGACTCAAGATCTAACACGGAGAGTGATCATCCTGCACACATAATCTTTCATAAAGAACATAAAACAGACTTGAGCTTGAAAAGCGACATTTTAGATGACGCCGATGTGCTTGATCCCCCAAGCGGTTCTGAAGAACATGAGACCTCGACACCGGAAACCAACGCTACCAACCCTATAAGCAAACAGAATGAAGCCGTGATTCATTTGCTCACCAAAGAAGGCAGCGCGCCGATTTATCATGAGTTCACTACCATATTAGAACGCACCTACCCAAAGTTAGATGTGCTGCAAGAACTGCATGCTATGCAAGCGTGGCTGTACATCAACCCCGATAAGCGCAAGCCCTTCGAACACATTGGCCACTTTGTGAATGGCTGGCTAAGAAGAAGCGCCCAAGCCAAGGCGAAGCGAGACTCATCACCAATCTTTAAGCAAACAAGAGCGGTGAAACCCTCAAAGAAGGCTCAATCGATAAAAGCCGTAGGATCAACAAAAGCAGATGCGCCTACAACAGCTTCAAACCAAGTGCAGCCAATCAAAAGCAATCAAGCCGAAAGCAAATCTCAACAACCCACACCTGTCTCTCAGGCCCTAGCGGACTACAAAACCAAAAGCACCACTAACCCGTTCGCAGCGCGTATCAAGGCCCTAGTTCAATCCAAATCGCCCGGCACGGATTCTAAGCAGTGACCATTCGATCACTCACAGGCGAAGCGCTTGCTCACACAGCCCAAAGCTATTGAAAGCCAAATGCTAAGGAAGACCAAAGGCTAAGGCAAACCAAGCGCGAATACAGGCAAAAAACGGCAAGAGACAAAAAGTAGAATTAGGAGAGGGAAAATGGACGATACCAGCCTAAAAAAACTGACAACGGAAGAAAAAGTAATCATTTTAGAAAAAGAGATAGCGCGAGTTGAAGGGCGCATTGGCGAGTTCTTGAAATTGCTGGTTAGCCACTACCCACAAGGGCTAACACGCACCGAAATTAAAGAAATTTTGGTGGTAAACAACAACCCAAGCTTCGTGTCACTGTACCGAAACGGCAACATTTTTATTGATATAGAAAAGCGCTATTGTAAGGCAGCACAAGAAAACCGCTACTTCATTGGTACTCAGTACCTGCAAGACGTACAATGCTTTCGCTGGGTAAATGCGTGGTGAAAAGTCTGTCCAAATAGGGTTAATTTCAAACTGGTTAATATGCACTTACTTTGCTAGAATGCGCAGCATATTTAAAATCGTATGAAAACCGCATAAAGCGTATAAATTGTGATTATTGCCTTTAGGAGCCAAACCTAAGGGCGGTAGCGTACCCAAATGCGAGTGGCTAGCAAGTTAAAAGGGTTTGATTAGCCGTTTTTTCGGCCTATTGGGGCCTTTTTTTAAAGTAAGCAAAATCTAGGTTTTGTAAGGGATTGTCGAAAGTAGACTGTCTCAAAATGAATAAAAAGTGTCTCAGGTAGTTTTAGTGTCTGAGATTAAATTATGAAAAATTTCGTTCAGGAATCGTCAGTATGAGCAATATATTGCCTCTCATCGGCCGAGAAAAACAACTATTTAGCGCCGACATTACCAACCATGAAACTGAGTTAACGCGTATTGTATCAGAATCTCGATTCTTAGTATTAGGTGGCGCGGGCTCTATTGGCCAAGCCGTTACCAAGGAAATCTTTAAGCGTAACCCTAAAAAGCTGCATGTTGTTGATATTAGTGAAAACAACATGGTTGAATTGGTTCGAGATGTTCGTAGCTCATTTGGTTACATCAATGGAGACTTCCAAACATTCGCTTTGGATATAGGCTCTCTAGAGTACGATGCGTTCATCAAAGCAGATGGCAAGTTTGATTATGTGTTGAACTTATCCGCACTTAAGCATGTTAGAAGCGAGAAAGATCCTTATACATTGATGCGAATGATCGATGTAAACGTATTTAATACAGATAAAACCATTCAACAATCTATTGATGCTGGCGCTAAGAAATACTTCTGTGTATCGACAGATAAAGCGGCAAACCCGGTCAATATGATGGGTGCTTCTAAACGCATTATGGAAATGTTCCTAATGCGAAAAAGTGAACAGATGGCTATCTCAACAGCCCGTTTTGCCAATGTTGCGTTTTCGGACGGTTCATTGTTGCATGGATTCAACCAACGTATTCAAAAACACCAGCCTATCGTCGCTCCAAACGATATCAAGCGTTACTTCGTGACACCTCAAGAGTCAGGTGAACTTTGTCTAATGTCATGCATTTTTGGTGAGAATCGTGACATTTTCTTCCCTAAGTTGAGCGAAGCTCTTCATCTGATTTCGTTTGCTGATATTGCAGTGAAATACTTAGAACAACTTGGCTATGAACCTTATCTTTGTGAAACAGAAGAAGAAGCTCGTCAATTAGCTCATACACTTCCTGAACAAGGAAAATGGCCATGTTTGTTTACTGCGAGTGATACAACGGGCGAGAAAGATTTTGAAGAATTTTTCACGGATAAAGAAGAATTGGATATGTCTCGATTTACAAATCTAGGCATTATTAAAAATGACCCTCTTTATGAGCAAGAGCTACTTTCTTTGTTTGAAAACAGTATTTCAGAGATGAAAGGCGAGCGAGCTTGGACCAAGGAACAAATTGTAAAACTCTTTTTTACAATGATTCCTGATTTTGGGCACAAAGAAACCGGTAAATACCTCGATAGCAAGATGTAAGCGGAGTAAGTAATGAAAGCGATATCTATTGTTGAATTTGTTAGAGATACCTACAAAACGGACGAATTCATTCCGCTGCATGCACCAACGTTTAATGGCAACGAAAAAGCCTACGTAATGGAAACGATTGACAGTACCTTTGTTTCTAGCGTTGGCAAGTTTGTTGATGATTTTGAACGAAAGGTTGAAGCGTATACAGGCACAGCCAAAGCGGTAGCAACCGTCAATGGTACTGCGGCGTTACATGCGGCTTTGTACATGGCTGATGTTCAACGAGGAGATCTCGTTATAACACAAGCTCTGACATTCGTTGCAACTTGTAATGCACTGTATCATATGGGCGCCGAGCCGATTTTTGTGGATGTTTCACCAGTAAGCTTGGGACTATGCCCTAAAGCGGTGGATGCATTCTTAAGTGAGCATGCCGAGATAACTGAAGCGGGTTGTATTCACAAGAATACAGGAAAGCGAATTAAAGCGGTTGTCCCTATGCACACCTTTGGTCATCCTGTAGAGCTCGATGAGCTGGTTGCAGTTTGCCTCAAATGGAACCTTGTTTTAGTCGAAGATGCCGCAGAAAGTCTAGGTTCTTTTTATAAGGGTAAACACACAGGTACAATTGGTGACGTGAGTGCGGTCAGCTTCAACGGCAATAAAATCATCACTACTGGTGGTGGAGGTATGGTCTTGTGTAAAACCGAGGAGCTAGGAGCACGAACCAAGCATGTCACTACGACAGCGAAAGTGCCTCACCCCTACGAGTTTTTCCATGATGAACCGGGCTTTAACTACCGCATGCCTAATCTAAACGCAGCATTGGGTTGCGCACAGATGGAAGTTATTGAGCAGTACTTAAAGCAAAAAAGACAACTGGCAAAATGCTACGAAAATCTTTTCAGTGGGACTGATTTTCAGTTTGTTACTGAGCCAGATTATGCCGAGTCGAATTACTGGTTAAATGCCATTATTTGCCCAGATAAAAAAAGTAGAGAAGAGATCCTTGCGGGCACAAACAGTGCAGGTGTGATGACTCGCCCAATTTGGCAGCTCATGCACAGGTTACCAATGTTTGAAAATGCAATACGCGGTGATCTTACTTACTCTGAATTTATCGAAGCGCACTTAATTAACCTTCCAAGTACACCGGTGGAAATTAAAAGCTAAGTAGGTTTAATACACGATGCAGACACATAAAAAGGTCGCGGTCTTTACTGGTACCAGAGCGGAATATGGTCTGCTCTTTTGGCTTTTAAAAGACATACAAAGCGACCCAGATCTAACATTACAGTTGCTCGTTTCTGGTATGCACCTATCTCCAGAGTTTGGTGATACTTATAAGCAAATAGAAAAAGATGGCTTCCAGATCGACGAGAAAATAGAGATTTTGCTGTCTTCTGACTCGCCGGTAGGAACGGCAAAAAGCATGGGGTTGGGCGTTCTAGGTTTTGCTGATGCATTGTCACGATTAGCACCCGATGTCCTTGTCATTCTTGGAGATCGTTTTGAAGCTCTAGCAGCAGCGCAAACTGCCATGATACTCCGTATTCCAATTATACATTTGCATGGTGGGGAAATAACCGAAGGTGCCTACGATGATGCGATCCGTCATGCTATTACCAAATTGAGCTACCTGCATGGCACGTCAACAGACGAATATCGAAATCGAGTCATTCAATTAGGTGAATCGCCAGGACGAGTAAAAAACGTTGGTGCGATTGGCTTAGATCACTTGAATAGAGGCTCTTTTATGACGATTTCAGAGTTGAGTGAATCACTGAACTTTGATCTTACAGGTCCTTATTTTGTGGTCACTTACCATCCTGTCACTCTCGGAGATGAATCCCCAGAGGATAGCTTTCAAGCTTTGTTAGACGCACTAGATGAATACCCGAATCACCAAATTATACTGACTTATCCTAATGCGGATGATGGCGGGCGTCGAATCATTCCGATGTTAGAGGCTTATGCAGCGAAACAACCAAGCCGCGTGCTGGCAATCCCCTCTCTCGGGCAAATACGCTATTTAAGTTCAGTCAAGCACGCAGCTGCAGTCATTGGAAACTCGTCGAGTGGTATTATCGAAGTTCCGGCTTTTGATGTTCCAACGGTCAATATTGGTTCAAGACAAAAAGGGCGCCTAGCGGCCAAAAGTGTTCTTAATACTCATGTGTCAAAAACGTCGATAAATAAAGCGATTAGTTTAGCTGTTAGTCGAAAATATAAAGCTAATGGTGAAATGATAGAGAACCCGTACGGACAGGGTGACAGTAGCAAGCAAGTTATAGAAATGATCAAAGGTTTAAGCTTTGAACCTTGTAAGTCATTCTTCGATGTAAGTATTGAACCAGATCTAAATAAGAAAGTAGAGTGAGAGAGTAATGACATTGATTATTGCCGAAGCTGGCGTAAACCATAATGGGCAAGAAGATTTGGCTTTTGCTTTGGTTGACGCAGCTTATAAAGCCGGTTCAGATATCGTAAAGTTTCAAACGTTTAAAGCTAAAAACTTAGTAACAGAAGAAGCGAAGCAAGCTGATTACCAGGTCACGAATACGCAAAAGCAAGAATCGCAACTTGCTATGCTGAGTCGCTTAGAGCTTTCGTTCGAGGCTCACCATAAACTAGTTAAATACTGTAACTCTCTTGGGATTGAGTTTTTGTCTACGGCCTTCGATTTTGAAAGTTTAGACTTTCTAGTCAATGACCTAGGCTTGACGCGTTTAAAGTTGCCTTCCGGCGAGCTAACGAATGCGCCTCTTGTGCTAGCCCATGCTCGTACTGGTTGCGATCTAATTGTGTCTACCGGCATGGCCACACTGTCTGAAATAGAGACAACATTAGGGGTTATTGCTTTCGGTTATACAGCCGATGAAAATACACAGCCTTCCATGTTAGGTTTCCAAGAAGCTTACGCGTCAGAGGCGGGTCAAAAAGCTTTAAAGGAAAAAGTAACAATTCTTCATTGTACGACAGAATATCCTGCACCAATGGAAGAAATTAATCTAAAAGCAATGGATACACTAGGCCGAGCGTTTAATCTAGAGGCTGGCTATTCAGATCATAGTGAAGGAATAACTATTCCAATCGCAGCTGTTGCCCGTGGCGCTGTTCTGATCGAGAAACATTTTACATTAGATAAGAATATGGAAGGTCCTGATCATAAGGCTTCTCTTGAGCCACAAGAGCTAGAGGCAATGGTAAAAGCTATTCGTCAAGTTGAAAGCGCCTTAGGCTCTAGCGTGAAAACACCGACAGTATCAGAAGTGAAGAACAAATCGGTAGCTCGAAAAAGCTTAGTGGCAGCAATTGATATTAAAGAGGGTGAAGAACTGACGGAATCTAACCTCACAATTAAGCGCCCAGGTTCAGGTCTTTCACCTTATCACTATTGGATCTTATTAAATAAACCTGCAAGCCAGCGCTATAAAGCAGGGGACCTAATTGTTGAATAACGCTGAACTTAAGCCTCTTGTCGTGATTGGTGGTGGAGGACATGCAAGTGTAATAGTTGATATCCTTCGTCAACAACATCGAAAAATCCTTGCTATTGTCTGTCCTGAAAGCATTAGTCAACGTCGGGTTTTTTCAGGTTTAACACATCTGAAAAATGATGACGATGTACTTAATTTCTCTCCTAATACAGTAAATTTAGTTAACGGCGTGGGTATGCTTCCTAAGTCAGGACTGAGGCGTAAGTTAAATGAATATTATCTTTCTCTTGGATATTCTTTTGAAACCGTGATTTCTGATAATGCTCAAGTGTCTTTGTTTGCTGAAATAGAAGAAGGAGCTCAGGTTTTTACAGGCTCCATCATTCAAGCAGGCACAGTGATTGGTGCCCACACTATTGTTAATAGCGGTGTAATTATTGAGCACGATAATATGATAGGTGAATATAATCATATCGCCCCTAAAGCCGTATTGTGTGGCCAAGTGAATACTCATAATGATGTTTACATTGGAGCAAATGCAACTGTTATTCAAAATGTTACGTTGGAAAAAGGCGCTATTGTTGGTGCGGGAGCCATAGTCACTAGAAATGTACTATCTAAGCAAATTTGCTACCCAAGCCGAACGGTAATAAAAAAATAAGGTAAGTCATGAGTTATTCTTGGAAAAAAACAATAGTTAAACCAGAAGCTACTATTGTTGATGCTCTTAGGGTTATTGATAGTGAAGCGTTGCGAATTGCGTTAGTAGTTAATGATGAACAACATCTTTTAGGTGTGGTAACGGATGGTGATATTCGTAGAGGTATCTTAAACAGCTTACCCTTGGATACTCCAGTTGTAGAAATCATGAGTTGTTCACCAACTACTGCTTCAATCAATACAGCAAAAGAGCAACTAGTTAAATTAATGGAAAGCAAAAGTATACTTGCTGTTCCATTATTAGAAGACAATAAAGTGGTAGGCTTAGAAACATTACATCACTTATTTGAAGAAAAAACATATCAAAACCCTGTGTTTATTATGGCCGGTGGTTTTGGTACACGTTTACGCCCTCTAACTGATAATTGCCCTAAACCTATGCTTAAAATTGGCAACAAGCCAATTTTAGAAACGGTAATTCGGAGCTTCATCAAAGCAGGTTTTGAAAATTTTTACATCTCTACTCACTATATGCCAGAGCAAATTCAAAACCATTTTGGCGATGGTACTGAATTAGGAGTGAACATCAATTATGTTTATGAAGAAGCGCCATTAGGTACCGGTGGCGCACTTGGCCTACTTCCTAGTGATTTACCACAAGACTTACCACTAATCATGATGAATGGTGATGTGTTAACTAAGGTGGATTTTGAGAGATTATTAGATTTTCATAACGATAATGAAGCTGATGCAACTATGTGTGTCCGTGAGTATGACTATCAAATCCCCTATGGTGTGATAAATGGCGAAGGTAACAAAATAACGAGTATGGTTGAGAAGCCAATTCAACGTTTCTTTGTAAATGCCGGTATTTACGTTGTATCACCAACAGTAATCCAATCAGTACCGAAGAATCACCATATTGATATGCCAACATTACTTGAGCAGCATATGAATGAGCGCGATAATATTCTTATGTTTCCGATTCATGAATATTGGTTAGATATAGGTCGTATGGATGATTTCAATCGAGCTCAAGCTGATATTCATACTCTAGGGTTGAATTAATAATTATGAATAAAGTTGCAGTTATAGGACTAGGGAATATAGCAACACGACATCGCCGTAATTTGAAGAGCGTATTCCCGAATGCTAAATTGCTGGTTATGTCGGCGAGTGGTCGTATACCAAAAGAAACCATTAGCGATAGCGATGGAGTTGTGACCGATGTTGAAGCTTTAATTAAAGCTAACGTTGAGCTGGTGATTGTTGCTTCGCCTGCTTCTTTTCATGCGCAACATTCAATTCCGTTGATTGAAGCTGGTATTCCAACCTTAATTGAAAAACCTGTGACCACGACTCATGAAGATACAGTTGCGATACAGAAAGCTATAGATAAGTACAAAACTCCCGTTGCTGTCGGTTATTGTTTGCGTTATTTACCTTCAGCACAAAAGTTAAAAATATTGTTGGATAGCAAGGCTATTGGCACATTATACAATGCGCATATTGAGATTGGCCAATACCTCCCAGATTGGCGCCCAAACAAAGATTATAAAGATTGTGTTTCTGCAAATGAAAAGCTTGGTGGTGGTGCTCTATTTGAATTGAGTCATGAATTGGATTATGCCCAATGGTTATTGGGATCGCTTACGCTACAGCATGCTATTTTACGTTCATCTGATGAATTAGGGCTTGATGTTGAAGACATAGCCGATGTTTTAGCTACAACTGAATCTGGTACTGTAGTGAACATCCACCTTGATTTCCTACAACGTAAAGCACACCGCCAGTGTAGTTTTGTTGGAAGTGAAGGGCGTATAGATTGGGATCTTATCCAAAACCAATTGATACTTAACACAGCAGCGGAAACAAAGGTTCTTTATAGCGAGCCTGCATGGGATAAAAATCAAATGTATCTAGCAATGATTACTGATTTTATTCAAATGATAAATCATCAGCCTCACCATTGTATTGAAGTTGCTGAAGCTGCTTTAACTATTGATCTAATTAGTCAAATTAAGTAGAAATCTGCCAATGATTGGAAATAAAATGAAAAATTTCGCATTCATTTTTGCTCGTGGGGGATCCAAAGGTCTTCCAGGGAAAAATATTAAGCCCTTAGCCGGTAAACCGTTATTGCAATATTCTATTGATACTGCAGCCGCATCTCCATCAATTGATCTGGTATTTGTTTCAACAGATGATCGTGACATTGCAAGAGTTGCCGTTGAATCCGGCGCTATTTTAATTGAAAGACCGAAAGAACTTGCTACGGATACAAGCCCAGAGTGGTTGTCATGGCGACATGCTATTGAGTGGGCTGAAGAGCACTACGGTAAATTTGATGGCTTTGTAAGTCTGCCTGCGACTAGCCCTTTGCGTGGCGTCGAAGATGTAGAAGCGGCAATTAGGAAGCGAAACCAAGTTGATGCTGATATCTGTATCTCTGTGACTCCTGCAAGTCGCAGCCCTTTCTTCAACATGGTAAGAGAGACAAAAGATGGCTTTGTTGAGTTAGTCAATAAGCCAGAGTCGGATGTCACTCGCCGTCAAGATGCCCCTGAAGTCTTTGATATAACTACTGTTGTTTATGCGACAACGCCAAATTTCGTATTAAATCATTATGGACTATTCGCAGGTAAAGTGACCAGCGTTGAAGTACCTAAGGTTCGTGCTGTAGATATTGACGATATTTATGATTTTAGAATGGCGGAAGCAATTTTGCAGGATATAGAATAATGGAAAAACTATTAGAAAATAAAACCATCTTAGTAGCGGGTGCTGGTGGTTTATTAGGAACGCGATTGGTACCTGCGATATTGGCTCAAGGGGGGGAAGTTATTGCAGCTGATATCAACATAGAAGCAATGACAAAACGTTTGGTCTCTTTAGGTATTGATATTACAGATAAAAATTTGACGCTTAGCGCATTAGATGTAACGAAAGCAGACAGTGTTAGTCAACTATTGGCTACCCATACGAGTATTGACGGTGCTGTTAACTCTACTTACCCAAGAAACAAAACTTACGGTGCGCATTTTTTTGATGTTTCACTAGATAGTTTCAATGAAAACCTATCTTTGCATTTAGGTAGTGCATTCTTATTTACTCAACAATGTGCAAGCTACTTTAACAAGCATGAATCCCCTCTGTCTCTAGTTAATATTTCTTCGATTTATGGTGTTGTTGCACCGAAATTTGAGATCTACGAAAATACACCAATGACGATGCCTGTTGAATATGCAGCAATTAAATCAGCAATACAGCACCTAAACAAGTACACAGTTGCGTATGTAAATGATAGTCGTTTCCGCATCAACAGTGTGAGCCCTGGTGGTATTTTTGATAATCAACCTGCTACGTTTTTAGAAGCATATAAAAGCAAAACTCATGGAGCAGGAATGCTTGAAGTAGAAGAAGTAGTCGGGTCTGTATTATTTTTATTATCAGAGCAATCTCGCTATGTTACCGGGCAGAACATTATTGTAGATGATGGTTTCACTCTATAAATGAAAGATAAAATAATTAACACCGCTTTAAGGTGTTTTATCATTGTAAGTAAGTTTTTGTTTTTATTCTGGCTTGCGAAAAATTCAACGGATACTGTTTTAGGTAAATATGGACTGTTATCTTCTACTATAATGTTTTTAGTTATATTCTTTGGGATGGAGTTTCATACCTATAGCAATAGGGAGCTTATAAAAAATAGAGTTGAATCATCGACTTTATCTACGGTTTGTAAACAGTTCTCATTATATCATGTTATTTATTTGTTTATTTTCCCTATTGTTATTATGCTTTCTATTTCTGGTCTTGTAGAACAGAATGTAATTCTTGTTTATTTTTTGATTATTTTTGAACATTATTCTTTGGAGTTATCAAGAATACTTATCGCTTGCGGAGAGCAAGTAAAGAGTTCGTGGGTAATGTTTATGAGAAGTTCATTTTGGATGATTCCAATTGTTGCTTTTTATGATAATGTTGCCATTAATGAGATTGTGGTTTTCTGGCTTATTAGTTCTTTTGTATCTTTCATTATAGGCTCTTATTGGTTAAATAGATTAGGGTGTAAATTTTTTCGTTGGGACTTTGACTTTTGTTTTTATAAGAATGGCTTAAAGACTTCATCGTTATTTTTTATATCTTCAATACTGGTGGTGTTATTAACTGTTGTCGACCGGTATTATATTGAGCATTTTTTTGACACTAGTACATTATCAATATATGTTCTATTTATAGGTGTGGCTAACTCAATATCATCTCTTTTTGATGCTGGTGTTGCGGTTTACTTATATCCTAACCTTATAAAAGCAAAGGTTAGAAGTGATAAAAATGAGTGGAAACGATCAATATTGTTTGCTACTCTTTTTGTCGTTGCTTTTAGCGGTGTTTTATTTTTCTCAATAATTATTTTAAATGGGTATTTTTTCTTTGGTTGGCTTCCTGATTTATACATTAATGAGGTTAATGGCCTCTATGTTTTAATTGTCGCAATTTTATTTAAAACTATTTCAGCAATACTTCAATATGCACTTTATTCACTTGGTGAAGATGAGAAAATATTGGCTACTAATTCTATTCCAATTATTGTGTTCATATCATTAGTTTCATTTCTGACCTTTGTTGGTGATGGTTTTTTTGATGTCGATTTGTTTTCTGTTTGTTTTGTTATATTGTTATGTTATTTTTTTCAATTGATACTTAGACTTAATGCTGTGAGAATTTTGGATAAAAAGGAAGGTTTTTAATGTTTTCGCTTCCAGAAAGACGTATATATTTGATTATGCTTTCATTGTTATTTTTTTCTTATTTTTGTCTTTCAATTATTCCAGCTCAGTCCAAGATGCCTAATCAAGAAGCATTGTTATTAATTAACTTACTTTTTTTATTATGTTCACTGGTTTTTTCATTGGTTTTTTCACGTATTCCAGTTAATTTTATTGAACAAAAAAAAACAAGGATGAATTACAAAGAGCTTTTAGTTAGCACTTATATTTTTTCGTCACTGTCCATTTTTGGATTTTTGTTCATGTTTTACGATAGGGCTTTTGTTAGAGGAATTAGC
>Ga0310122_10000857_pt1 | contig 19376 bp, 12 predicted proteins | sample CB6_Bottom_1051__FD_203503 | JGI IMG/M metagenome (GOLD analysis project Ga0310122, IMG submission 203503) | Marine microbial communities from Western Arctic Ocean, Canada - CB6_Bottom_1051 | ecosystem: Environmental > Aquatic > Marine > Oceanic | place: Canada: Western Arctic Ocean | collected...
AAGAGCCTGAACATCGGCGGGGTCTGGGGCTCGGGAGCGATGGTCGCATTCGGTGCGAATGGCGATGTCTCACTGACGCCGGAGCAGGTCGACGACATCCTGTTCGGGGCGATGGGGCTCACCGGTGATGCCTGCGTCATGTTCCTCTACGGGGAGATGACCGGTCACACCATCCCGCTCGATTCGATGATGTCTCCAAGTTCGATGGGAGCCGAGATTCCGTGGAACGATACAACAGTCGCCACGATGTACGGAATCGACGAGAACTCCGCTGCAGCGTTGCGCTACTTCGTCAGGTCCGTCATGTTCGGTGACTTCGTCCCTACCCTGCTCGAATCAAGGTTCGGTGAGGAGGCGACAGGATATCCTGGCGCCACCAAGTACGTCACACACACATTGGACGAGTGGCTGTTCGGTTGGCGAGACCCGATGATGGCACTACTCGCTGGAGACATGTCTGACCCGACATTGGGTTGGCAGTCGCTTGAGACCAATGCGACCTACTTCGGCTCGGGAGGAGTCTCCACAGGGGAGGGTACGACCTACAAGATCTGCACAGGGGAGTCGGACACCTGTGACAAGGGAGAGATTCTGCAGCAGGACGGCTCGAGCAAGCTTGACTGGAGGACCGATTCGACCTCCGTTGCCACCTTCGGACGCGTCAGCGCCGTTTCACTTGCGGGTACCACTGGCGGCTTCATCACCGGTGATGGAGACCTGCTCAACATGGGAGACTACACCGTGGTCTCGCTCAGCAGGGCGGGTGACGGGAGACACTACGATGTTCCAACCGACACTTGGACCGCCAGCGCCGACCCTACGCAGAACAGCATTCAGGCGAAGTTGGTTCCCGCTGACAGCGTGTTGGACTTCTTCCCCGGTGCCGTGCCGATATACTTCGGCGGCGAAGTCACCCTGAAGGTCGAGCCGACCTCGCGTCTGATAGTGTCGGGAGAGTCAACCAGCCGTTTCTATGTCGACATGAGGTCGATGAGTGAACAAGCCACAAACCCCCCGACCTCCGCCGACCTGCAGCCGGTCTTCGAGATCCAGAGCAGCGGAGGTGCCAGTGAGGAGCAGTCGAAGGAGATGCACTCGGCCATCGTCCAGAATCAGGATTCTGGCGACTACTGGAAGAACTTCGATGTCTGGGTGGACTATGTTGCAGTGATTCTGTACATGGCTGGGGCAGTAGGAATCTTTGGTGGTGTGGGGCTGATTGCATTTGACAAGATTCGCAGCAGTGGAGACCACGCAAAACCCGACCTCGATCTTGAGCCCGACATCACCTTCAGCGCTGACGGCTTGCTCGATCCAAAGGATTGAACGAATTCTAGAGCGTCGAATTTCCACCGAGCATCAGCGGTGGAAGCGGCTCCAGCGGCCCGCGCATCGCCGGCCCCTCAGCCATCGTCGCGAGTATTCCGATGTCAGCTAGATTGTTCGACAACCCGAACCAGACCCGCCCCTCGTGATCGACGATGACATCGATGAAGTCACCGAATCCCCCGCACCTATTGTAGCCACAACCTTCGCTGGTGTCTAGTGGGTCATCAATCTGGTTGACCTGAACGGTGGTGATTAGCGGCTGCTCCCCGAAGGCGTCAGTAATCACTGACAAGTAGCCGTTCCAGATGTTGTCGCCAGTGGTTCCGACATAGCCCAGAGCGACTCGCCCATCTGCACCAGCAGCAATAGTTGGGAAGCCGCCGCCCTCAAGTCCGTTAGGAGGAGCGACCATAATCGCCTCACTCCAAGTGTCGCCCTCGTCCTGTGAGTTGGCGTAGTAGGGCATGTTGTCGAGCCCCATCCAGAAGGCGTGCACATTGTCACCGTCGTCAGCAGCCACCGTTGCCTCCTCAAAGTTCCATGTGTCAGCGGTCCCGCTCACTTCTGTGGGTAGTGGGTGTTCAGTCCAAGTAATGCCGCCGTTGGTGCTTCTATAGATGGAATATCCGGTTCCGTCACAGCCGGGATTGCCGCGGTAGAAGTTGCCGTTCTCCGAGCCCACGATGTGTCCGGTCAATCCGCCGCAGTTGCAGTCGGTGGGTGCGCCGGGAAGCTCAGGGCCCCAAGTCAGGCCACCATCCTCGCTGGCAGAGCACATCGGGAATGGGTATCCGGCGTTGATGCAGAAGACCCAGGTGGTGGCGTGCAGGGTAGCAGAATAGGGCGAGGAGGCGATGGTCTGGTGATCCTGCACTGCCCAACCCGTGGCCACCGATCTGAGAAGCGACCAACTCGCACCGTCGTTGTCAGACCATTCGACGGTCATTCCGAGCAGCGCATGCATGTCGAACTTCATGATTCGGCCGGTCCACGGGTCGACGTAGATGTACGGGTCGTTGCTGTTGGGGACCGGCGGGACGGCGTCGTAGATGTTCTCGCAGGTGTACTCCACGGTGGTCACCATGTCGTTGAGCCCATCACACTTCACCACCGCAGTGGAACCCGAAGGCCCATTGCCCCAACTGGACATGAAGACATTACCATCAGCTGTAGAACCGATGGTCGGCTCAAAGGTCGACATCCCGATGCCGTAGTAGGTGCCGATGGAGTAGAACGGGGTGTTGTTTCCCGTGAGGATTGAGGAACCGTTCACCATGTGGCTTGAGTTGAGCGCGTTTGTCGCATTGGCGTAGTGATACCATGTCGTTACCGGAACCTCCTGCTCAAAATCGAACGGGCTGTCCCCCACCTTGGCCGGTCCATCGTCACCGCCGAAGCAACCTGACAGGCTGCTCGCCAACATCAGCAGGGTCAGCAGCACTGCCCACGACCTGCGCATGAACTCGGCGGGCGCGGACGGACTCAATACGGTTCCCGCGCGTCAGGTTATACTTCGAAGTCCCTTGTCGGGGTGATGCGCCGTTGCCTGTGCCTCTATCTGGCCGCGCTTCTGCTGCTGCCTTCCTTCGCTGGATGCATGGGCTCCGGAGAGGACGAACCATCCGCTTCAGATCTTGAGATTTCACCTGAGGTTCTCTCAGGTGCTCAGTTCCAATTTGTCGAGTTCACAGCAAAGCGGGCGATGAGCGTCCACATTCCGTACTTCGTGCTCGATGCCGAGTCGGGCTTGGTCACCAACGGGACCACCCTGAACTTTGACGGCAAGGGGGCCCAGTCATTGCAGATGCTCGCACCTTCCAACCTGCCTTCCGCCCACTTTCTGATTGGAGAGCCCGGCCAGGAGAGTTGGTCGCTGCGGGCGACAAACCAGAGTTGGGACGAGTGGTTCAATTCCAGTGAGTTTGGTTCAGCCTACGACTATGTCGAGCACCCGGTATTCCGCAACCCTCGCTCCGGCGTCTCTCCCGGAGATGGCGCAAATCACAGCACGGGACTTGTCGACGGCTATTCGGTCTACGAGTGGATGGAGATGTTCACCAACTCAAACTCGGGGTACAACGAGCGTTGGGGACCGCTCATCTGGCGCGACCCGGCGTACGAGAGGGCGGCTGGATTTCTCAGAACTGAGATGGCCATGTCAGGGCTCGACGCACAGATCCATCGCTACGAGGCTTCGAGTTCCCCGTTTGCGGTCAATGTCTGTGGCTACAAGGAAGGCACGGTTTTCCCTGACGAGTGGTTGGTGCTGGGAGCCCATCTGGACATCGCCGAGATCGGTAGCGGGCCGGGTGGTGGCACCCACATCGGAGCGCACGACAACGGTGCGGGGGTGGCTATGATGCTCGAGGCAGCACGAGGACTTGCCCAGTTCGACCATCGGAGAACTCTGGTAGTCTGCTTCTGGTCCAACGAGGAGAACGGCTACGACGGAGTCGACAGGTGGATCGACAACATTCCGAGTGATGTCGCAGTCACCAACTACCTCAACATCGACAGTGCGGGGGTCAACTTTCCCGGTGACTACACGCTGGTGGTCGATGTCATCCCCGACACCGACGACGAGTTGGGCGAGCAGTGGGAGTTCATCCACATGACCGAGTGGCTCGGTTCCAACAACAACGACATCGCCGAAACCCTTCGAAACGGCCGCAACCTCTACTTCTCAGAGGGTTATGCCGCGATGAAGGACCACGACCACACACATCCGAACACGATTTCAGTCCACGAGTCACAGAGGGGCAGGAGCGACTACGTCCAGTTCGCCGACCGTCTCGACGTCGTCTCGATGGACTTCGGAGCGATAACCGGCGGCTACGACTGCTACCACGCCCCTTGCGACACGCTCGACGAGATGGTCGACTGGATGGAGAACGACAACGGCACAGGCCAGCAGAACCTGTGCGAGTCGTTCGACCTCATCTCGTGGTGGGTGGTCAACCTCTTCTTCCACCTCGACGAGACACCAATCTACAACGAGTAAAGCATGTACCTTGCGACTCCGGCAGGCGTCTCAGCCTTGCCAATCGGGGTAGTTGTACCGTGTCCATTCGGCCGCTTCTTCGGGCGAGTAGCCCTGAGTGAGGGCGAACTGATAGTAGGTGTCCGCAGCATCCAACTCTTCCTCAGGAGGTCGGGAGGGTTGTACATACGGCGAAGGCTCCTCAGCAGGCGATTGTATACTCTCGAAACTACTTGCGAGTGCCTCCGAAGTTTCCGTTGGGGGAGCGGGCTCGGAGTGGGGCTCAGTGGCCACTTCTTGGGAATGGTCGTCTGTGGTGGGTTGGAGATAAGGTGAGTGCTGAGGGTCGAGTTCCTTCGTGACCCCCGGGTCGTGGTAAGGCTCGAACACATCATGTTCCTCTTCCTCGGCCTCGGCCTGCTCTGCAAGATAAGTCTCAACCGATGCAACCACGGCTCCTTCACCGTCAACTTCCTCCTCAGGTCTGTCGCGCAATTGAAGGAAGATAGCGCCAAGTAACAGACCTACGAACAGGAGTAGTGCCGGCACCCAAATCACTGGGCGGCTCATGGAGATAACTCTTGCCTGGGTGGATGTGCATCCGTTATCGTCAACGCTCTCGCCCAATGGAGAGTTAGGACATGCATCGCCATTGTCTCCAACCCTGTCCTTGTCACCGTCTAGCCACTCATTGGGGTCGTCGGGGAACTCGTCCGTGTTATCGCCAATATTGTCGTTGTCGTCATCAGCCCACTCAGTGGGGTCATACGGGAAGGGGTCGGAGTTGTCGCCAATATGGTCGCCATCGCTGTCCCACCATTCTGTCGGGTCATCACGGAAGGCGTCGGCAAAGCCGATTGGGTGAGGTGTGGTGAACCTGTCAGAGTCTGACCAGCCATCTCCATCACTGTCCGGGCAACCATCTCGGTCGTCCGTCGAGTTTCCGTTTGAGGTAGGACAGTCGTCCTCATCGTCAGCGAATCCATCGTTGTCATCATCGAGGTCTTCAATTCCATCTTCGCAACCATCACCATCATTGTCGATGCCGAACGCGTCCGGCCATTCAACCTCACCAGTGGGACAGGAATCGGCGTCGTCGAGTACACCATCTCCATCGTCGTCCCAATCCTCAGTTTCATCGCGGCAACCATCGTCATCGTGATCAGTGGTGGTCCAGCCCATCTCCCCGCGCGGGCAGTTGTCGAGATAGTCGAAGACGCCATCTGCGTCATCATCGTCATCTTCGACATCATCGTGGCAACCATCTCCATCATAGTCCCAGTCAGGCTCACTCGTTTGAACGCCAATAGGACAGCTATCGGCTGAATCGAGCACCCCATCATTGTCGTCATCCAAGTCTTCGCCCGAATCTTGACAACCGTCACCATCGTGGTCGCTTGTGGCTCCAGTCAGCCAACCTATAGCCCCTCGTGGGCAATCGTCGGCAGGGTCGTCGACGCCATCGCCATCGTCGTCGCTGTCCTCGTCATCGTCTCGGCAACCGTCGCCGTCTAAGTCGATGGTGTTGTTAGAACTCCAACCGGTGAATCCCCTGTAACATCCGTCGTTGCCATCATCAATCCCGTCGTCGTCGTCGTCACTATCCTCACCATCGTCGCGGCAGCCATCTCCATCGAGGTCTGTTAGTGGTGTCGAAGTCCATCCAATCTCACCACGAGGACAGCGGTCGGGAGCATCATCGAGCACCAAGTCGTCGTCGTCATCGAGGTCTTCCCCTTCATCCTGGCAGCCGTCCGAGTCGTGGTCGGTCGAAGAGGCTGAAAGCCAGCCCGTCTCGCCAGTTGCACACGCGTCGGATGTATCGAGAATGCGATCGCCATCGTCGTCATCATCCTCGTCTGAATCGCGGCAACCGTCGCCATCGAGGTCTTCCGAGGTCGTTGAGTTCCACCCCTTGGGGCTGTAGTGGCAGAGGTCGGTGAGGTCAGGGACGCCATCGCCATCGTCATCCGTGTCTTCATCATAGTCCCGGCAGCCGTCAGAATCGTAGTCGGTGGCGTTGGTCGGCCCCCATGAGACCCGGCCAATTGGGCAGTTGTCATCGATGTCCGCAACGCCGTCGTTATCGTCGTCGAGGTCCTCATCCGAGTCTCTGCAGCCATCGCCATCGTGGTCGCTGAAGGGGCCTGTCGTCCAGCCGGTGACTCCGTTGGGGCATGAGTCTGAACTGTCCATCAGGCCGTCGCCATCAGTGTCATGACCCAACTCTCCGAACATCATGAAATAGTCCGAATTCGGGTTCGTGTGGCCCCATGGACCCATGCTCAAACCGCTGCTCGATGACCTTCCTATGACCAAGGTCCTGCCTCGGTCGACATTGACACCGAAGAAGGAGTCTTCACCATCTCCACTCACCACCGTGACCCACTCCCAAGTGTAGGAACTGCCGTTGAGCATTGCTACATAGGCGTCATTGTCTCCAATTGCAGCGGCCGTGGTCATGTTTCCGAATGTGACCATATTCTCGTAAGAACCTCCGATCAACAAGTCACCACCAGAGGTTCTGCCGATTCGGTATGAGACATCTTCTCCCGAACCGCCGGCCGTCGCCAGATTCGTCCACTGCCCATTTCCATTGACCCGTGCGATGAAGATGTCTTGGTCACCTAGGCTGTTTGCGCTGTGTGCCCCGAGCTGAATCGAAATGAGGTACACTCCGGACACATCGACAGAATAGCCATCTGCCGAACATCCGATGGCCGCCGAGGTCTCTCCGCTGGCCAGCCATTGCCAGCCAGTGGTTCGATTGTACCTAGCGACGAGGAGCATCAGGTTCTGAGCGGTGTCGGTGTTACCATCGAATGAGACGGTTCCTTGGGTGAATAGTCCGCACGCAGTCAACTCACCGTCAGGCATCACGACAACATCGTAGAACATCCCTTCCCCGAAGGTGCTGATTCCTTGGTCGGCATTCAGCCAAGTCCCATTCTCATCTGTCGTGAATAGAATCGGAACCTGCGTGGTACTCGCAGTCAGTGTGAATCCGTGCTTTGTGATGTAGCCCATCCCCAAGCCACCTGCCCAGACAACCTCCTGATTCACTGGGTCCCACTTTACCGAGGTGACTTCGTCATTGCCACTGGTCGAGATGGTGTCAGTCCATGCAAACGAGCCGTTTGCGTGCAGTCTGCCGTAAAATGCGTCATTCCCGCCAGGCGAGAAGTATGGAATCCCATTGACGGTCAATTGGTTGTTGAAAGAGCCAGCGAAGTAGATCGTCCCATCATCTGCACAGTGCATTTGGAGTGAAATGCCCTCTCCGAGGCCCCCGCCGTCTCCCACGGAAATCCAATTTGCAGTTCCGTTGCGGTCAACTCGAGCGAAGAAGATGCCAGATGTGGTGTTGTCAGAGAGTCCACCGACACTCACTCCTCCGACAAACCCGCCGGATACGATGGTGTCACCCGAGGGGTGGGCGCAGACCGACATAGGGTCGATGACTTCGGAGCCGGCAGTCACACCGAAGGCGAATCCCCAAGGAGGTGCGGAGGTTGAATATCGCCTCTCTTCCTCCTCATCGAGATAGGTCTGAGGCGCATTGAAGTCGAGGGATGTCAGCCATGGAGCCATGACAAGACAGAGTAGCACAACCAACGCGGGGAGGGAGCGATGCTGGGCGCTCATCGGGTGGTGAGATGGTTGGATTGGTCTTAACACCGTTCATCGAGGACTCGTAGAGTCCTGATTGGCCTAATTTTCCCGCCAACTCGGATCCTCTGGGTCCTGCTCCTTGATTCGGGTGATTAGTTGGGCGGTCACCGCCACGGCAATCTCGGCGGGCGACTCAGCGCCGATGTTGAGTCCGATGGGGCAGTCGACATCGTCGAGGAAAGCCTGCTCGACCCCCGCCCCAAGAGCGCTCTTGCAGAACGCCTGCCATTTGCTCCTGCTTCCAATGACTCCGATTCGGGTGCGCCAGGAGTCGGGGTCAGCCTGTCTGGCATTCAGCAGGCCGAGCAGAAGCTCCTCGTCGACCGCCCAGTCGTGGCCGAGAAGCAGTATGTCGGAGAATCGGGCGAGCGAGCCAGCGTCCTCACCTTCGATGAATGAACCAGCGCTGCTGTGGTGCAGTTCGGTCGCGTCTGGATATGAATTTCCGTCGCAATAGTCGGGTCGGACATCGAAGACAGAGTGCTTCCACTCAAGGTTGTCACAGGCCGAGGCGATTGCCTGTGCGCAGTGCCCTCCTCCACAGAGCAGTACATGGGGCATCGGATGGACCACCTCGAAGGCGACCGTCACCCGGCCGCCGCAGAGGCTGTCGAGAGGTACCCCCGCATCACCCTTCGCATCGCGGTAGAGTTGGAAGGTCTCGACATCGCCACCCGGCTCGCCGCCCATACCGTTGAGCATCGTTTGCAACCGCTCAAGAACCTGCATCTCAAGACCAGCCCCCCCAACGGTGCCGGATACTTCCCCTCTGTCAGTCAGTGCGATCCTCGCCCCGGGCTTGCCCGGAACCGAACCCGAGGCTGAGAGGACCGTCGCCATAGCGACCTGTCGGCCGGCTGAGAGTCTCTCGGTCGCCCATGTGAGAATTGGGTGGGTCACGAAGTCACCGAAAAGGCTCGCGCACTTGAGGGTGAGTCCCACGGGAAACAGAGTGAAACCAGAGGAAACTGGAAAAGTTAGCCTTGGCTAACATTCAAAGTATGTAGTCGGTGCAGAACCATTGACGGAGGGGGTGAATGATGGTCCTCCAGAGCCAATTCCGGGAGTATCTCCCCGTCCTACTCCTCGTCGCCCTCGTAGTCGCCGTGAGCATCGCCACCCCCAAGGAAATGTTGGCCGAACGAGACCCGATGGCTGGCCAGAGCCTAGTTGGACACACCGAGGCTCACACCGCGCCCCAACTCGCCTGCGAGGTCGACGGCCCACTTGCCAATGGGTCTGAAGAATCCACCATCAGGAGTTTCAGCCTCACCGCGAAGCCGGTCGAATGGCAGTTCACCTCGGCCGGCTATGTCAATGCGTGGACCTACGATGGGGCAGTTCCAGGTCCACTTCTGTGTGTCAATGTCGGGGACTGGTTGGAAGTCACTCTGACCAACGAATTGTCAGTCCCAGTCTCCTTCCATCTACACCTACGGGCAACGTCAAATGATAGTTTCAACCCAACTGAGGTGGTACCCGGCGGAGTCGGCATCTATTATTTCGAGGCCGAGCAGGCAGGCACCTACCTGTACCACGACTTGGTAAACGGCAACGAGGGTCTTGGGAAGGGGCTGCACGGGGCATTGATTGTGCGGGACGGCGTTACTGAAGCTGACCATGAGATAGTCGTTATCATGGGCGAGTACCAGCCTGAATACCACCCCGGCACCTATGCCGCCACCATCAATGGTTTTGCTTTCCCGTGGCTTCCGATGTGGCAATTCGAGCAGGGTGAGCAGGTTCGGGTTCACCTGCTGAACGCGGGACCGTCCGAGGAGCACACCTTCCACGTCCACGGCCATCGATGGTTGGACGGAGGCGAGGGGCGACCCATTGACAACAAGTTCCTGAGCCCACATTCCGCTGTCCACCACCCCTCTGTGGAGGCGCCGGAGGGATTCGTTGGCCTTTCGAGCGCGTTGGCGGATGATGTCGCCGTCTTCGACATTGAGATGGGGGCCGCCGGCGAGTGGATGTATCACTGCCATGTCTACGACCACATCAACGCCGGGATGATGGGTCATCTGTCTGTGGAGGAGGTTCACTGATGGACGAACAGGGAGCCAGCACCGAGTGGGAGGTCATCGCCTTCGGGCTTCTGCTGCTCTTCGAGTTGTTCACCCCCTCGATATTCCTCGACTTCGCCTCCAGTGATCCCGCAGAGTCTGAACAGTTGGGCCACCTCGCCGCTCACGACGGGCCGCAACTACTCTGCAATCTCCCTCCGGGCAATGATGTGAGAAAGTACGAACTGGTCGCCCAGGCAACCGACTGGGAGATATCCGAGGGTCATGTAATCTCGATTTGGACCTTCAACGGCTCGGTTCCCGGCCCAACCATCTGCGCTCGGGTGGGTGACACCATCGAGCTCACCCTGACTAACAGACTCTCCACCATCGCCTCGTTCCACGCCCACGGCCTCGCCTTTGACCCAGACAGTGACGGCACCTTCCTCTCAAACTCATTCGTTCCTCCTGGTGGCTCTAGGACCTACTACCTCGAAGCGAGGCCTGACTCGGTCGGGACTTGGGCGTACCACGACAGTGTGGCCGAGTTGGACGAGGAGCCGTTCATTCCCGGCGTCACCATTCCGGAGAGTGGTGAGGGCATCGAGCGAGGCATGTACGGGGCCATCATCGTGCTCGGCGGCGAGGAGGAGCCGGTCGACCACGAGGTCCTCCTGTTTCTGGGAGATGTCGGACCAGAAGTGACTCGTCAAGGCACACTTGAGGTCATCAACGGCAGGGCTGCCCCACTAACCCCCGAAATCACGCTGGAGGAGGGTGAGAGAGTTCGCTTCAGAATCATCAATGCGGGTCCTAATGACGCCCACGATTTCTATGTCAGTGGCCATCTGCTGGAGAATGTTCACAACGAGCAGGTGGTGAACGGCAGTGTCTCGTTCGAGGAGTTGTCCTCGGTCTCGCTAGGCTCTCTCACCTTCGGAGACTGGGTCATGACCGCCGGCTCGGCTGGCACCTACTCCTACGCGTGCAGCGTCCCTGGGCACAAGGATGCCGGGATGCACGGAATCTTGAGAATAATTTGAGGAGGTTGGTTAATGATCGATGTTCTTTGGATGGCAATACTGCTGGGTCTCTATGTCGGCGTCGTGCCGGTGTACCTTGGAATGCTACCGCTCAACAGGCTGAAGGGGCTGGATGACAGATGGATGACCTTCCTTCTCGCCTTCACGGTGGGAGTTCTCTTCTTCCTTCTCATCGATCTCGCGGCTGAGTCGTTTGAGGGGGCGGACAAATTCATCGCCGCGATGCAGGTCGCCGACACCAGCACTGGCACCATCCCTACCATCGACCAGGCCATATTTGACCTAATCGGGCTCGGACTTGCGCCGTACGCCGGATACGCAATCGCGGTTTTCGGACTAGTCGCCGGGTTGCTAGGGCTGGTCTATGTGGATGAGAAAGTCCGCAGCATGTCTGACACAACTGGCAACGAGGCACTGGCTTGGCTCATCGCAATCGCAATCGGTCTGCACAACATGGGCGAGGGGCTCGCTGTAGGAATCGCAGTGAGCGTCGATGCCTCTACCATGGCTGCCACGCTGATAATCGGATTTGCGCTGCACAATCTCTCCGAGGGTATTGCAATCATTGGACCACTTGCCAGAGGCGGCGAGAGTCTCGATGTGAAGAAGTTGGTCGGGCTTGGGGCGGTTGCAGGCGGACCGTCAATCATCGGCGCCTTCATCGGACTGACATGGTTCGCCAATAGTCTAGCAATCTTCTTCTTCGCAATTGCAGCCGGTGCAGTGCTCTACGTCTGCATCGAGGTACTGTCAGGAATCAGAGAGGGCGGCGTCAAGGTCAATCCGTGGTCACTTCACGGCGGTGTCCTCGCCGGTCTTCTCGTGATGTACCTCACGAGTCTGTTCGTCGCCCTCTGAGATGACACTCAAGAGAGTGCGGAGATTGCATCATGCAGTGCTGTGAGGTCGTCCTCAGAGTCCAGGTTGAGGTGCAGGTGCTCATCGACGACGTTCATCCTCATCGGATGGGCGAGGTAACGTAGCGAGACATCTGGCTCGGCGTTCAGAATCGTACCTAGTTCCTCCATCGTCAGAAGCAGCGGGTGTCCGCCACGGCCATCCTTGGCCGGGCAGGCGCAGTGGTCCGCCTCTAGCAGCGCCGAGAGGGTCGAGTCGCTGAAGCCGGGACGGTCAACCGGAACCACGAGCAGTCGGAACTCCTTCGGAGTTCGCTTGCTGTCGAGAATCGCCTTAATGCCACATTGCAGAGAGCCGGTCCGTCCACTATCGGGGTTTGGATTGACCACTATCGCCCGTCCGGGAAGCGCCAGCATGATGTCGACGACCAACTCCTGTCTCGTCACCACAATCGTCTCAACACCAGCCGCCTCAAGGCGCTCGACGAGCCAGCGCACCAGCGGCATCTCAACTCCGTCCACTGAGAGGGAAACCAAGGACTTCGGCTGGCCAAGGCGTTCGCTGCCGCCTGCCGCGAGAACCACCGCTCGGGCTGGCCCCATGGCTTAGGAAGCCTACGGTGGTAGTTCATCAGCAAATCGGTGGGGGGTTGCGAAAAGTGAACTGCGGTGTTCAGAGGTCGCGAGAGATTTCTCGACCGATGATTAGCCTCTGTATCTCTGAGGAGCCTTCGTAGATCTGCATCACCTTCGCCGCCCGCATCAAGCGCGCCACGGGATACTCCTCCGTGTAGCCGAAGCCACCGAAGATCTGGACAGCCTCGATGGTAGCCTCAGTCGCCATGTCCGCAGCAAATCGCTTGGCGTGGGCGGCCGCTTCGGTGTTGCTCTCCCCTTGGTCTGCCAACCATGCAGCTCGATAGGTGAGCAGCCGAGCCGCCTCGATGTTGGTCTTCATGTCGGCGAGTTTGGCCATTATCATCTGGTGGTTGAAAATTGGTTGACCGAAGGTTTCCCGCTCCAGCGAATATGCGAGTGCGTATTCGTAGGCGGCTCTCGCATTTCCCACCGCGTGGGCAGCCACGCACGGTCGCGAGAGGTCGAATGCGGTCATCGCGTTGAACCAGCCGTTGCCCTCTTCGCCACCGACGAGATTTTCGATGGGAACCCGCACATCGTCGAAGTTGACCGAACGGGTGTCGGAACAGCGCTGCCCCATCGTGGACTCCTTCTTTCCAAGGCTGACACCCTCCCAATTGGATTCTACGATAAAGCCGCTCATCCCCTTGTAGCCAGCCTCCCTGTCGGTGTAGGCCAGCACGAAGAACCAGTCAGCGTAGCCCGCCCCGGTGATGAACATCTTAGTGCCGTTGAGGATGTAGTGGTCGCCATTCAGTACAGCGTTTGTCTTGATTCCTTGAACATCGCTGCCCGCCACGGGCTCGGTCACGCAATATGAGCAGTTAGCGCCGTCGTTCACCAACGCTCCGAGATACTTCTGCTTCTGTTCCTCGGTCCCACCGGTGATGATGGGTGCCGCGGTCAGGCCACTCGCATACGCTGCCGTAGCGAAGCCCGGATCCCCCCATGCCAGTTCCTCCTGGACCAACACCTCGGTGAGGATGTCGAACTCCATGCCCCCACATGATTCGGGGACATGCAGGTTGGTCAAACCGGTCTCGTGCGCGAGCCGTAGTGCATCTTTGGGATATTCGCGGGCGTTGTCCCAATGCTCGGCGTTGGGGCGCAGTTCGGTCTCAGCGAATTCGTGCGCCAAGTCGCGCAGCATCTCCTGCTCTTCGGAGAGGGTGAAGTCGACCATGGAGCGGCGAGTGGTCGCTCACCTTTACAATTCGCCTATTGGCACCGTCCGCCTGTGGGGCGGTGAAACATGCGTTTCGTCAGATGGAGCCATACAGCAGGAACAGGAAGACCGCGTAGCAGCCGATGAGAATCACGCCCTCAGGGCGATTGAACTTGAAGTCGGTCCACATGAAGACCAACGCTAGTCCTGTGCAGAACAGGGTTGCAGGAATGATGAGTCCGTAGAACAGCGCGGTGTCGGAGACAACGATTGGATTGATGATGGCGGCGATTCCCACTGAAAGCATCGGGTCGGTGATGTTTGAGCCGATCAGAGTGCCAACCGCAATTCCGGTGCTGCGCCGCGCCGCTAGAAGGGCAACCGCCAATTCAGGGAATGAGGTGCCTACCGCAGATAGAGTCGAGCCGACCGCGGCGGATGGCACCCCCATCTCGATGGCAATTCCAGCAGCTGAATCAATTACTCTAGCAGACGCGAACATGGCGAGTCCAAGACCTATCATCAGCATCACGAAATATGCTGTCGTCGTCCATGTGATGTGTCTCCCTGTTTCTGCCCTTATGTCTTCAAGGACCTCGAATTCCTCACTCCTAATCTCGTCCCGATGTTGAATCAGGTAGGTGATGTACATCACGTAGAGTAGGCAGAGGAGCGCCCCTTCTAGCCGATTCAAGTCACCGTCAACGAGAATCAGCATTGAGAGCAGCATCACCGCGAGGAACATCATGAGGCCATCACGCTGGATCCAAGCAGGGCGAATCGAGAGGGGTCGGACGACCACCACGAGGCCGAGGATTAGGGTGATTTGGACGAGCACAGAGCCGAAGATGTTGCCCAACGCAAAGTCGGTCGCGCAGTCCGTAACCCCAGCCATACACGGATTCTGGTAGGTTTCCCACGAAGCCTGCGCGGAGATGAGAATCTCAGGGAGGGAGGTGCCTAGCGAGACGATGGTGAGCCCGATGATCACCTCAGCGATTCCGATTTGGCGGGCCAACCCCTTGGCCCCTTCGACGAAGAAGTCGGCGGAGGTGATGAGAAGGCCGATTGCCAGCAGCAGGAGGAAGAGGCTGACGGCCATTCCACCGAGGCTGGTCTGTTCTGCGGTGATTGTCTGGACGCCGAGCATGGCGAGAAACAGTGAGGCGATCACCAGCACCTGATTCCACAGGAATAGGCTGAGGATACCCCGTGCAGTGTGAGGTTCCGAGGCGGTTTCGATGGTCCCAACAGGTGCAGAGGATGCAGTTTCTCCCGCTTCGGGGGCACCGGCCGCGTCGTCACCACTCATCGCTCAAACCCAGCCGCCGCTCCAACCGTTACCAAATGACAGTTCCCCCGTGCTCGTCTTTGAGCCGCACAAATGGTTTCAATCGATTCAACGGTATAAACGCTGAAATCCCTTGGCTGAAGTCGAGAACGAATTGGAACTGATGGAACTGTCTTCAGAGAGCTCATGAGTCACACAATTGACGGAGATGTTCGACCACCAGCTCGGCGGTTGGAATGGTGTAGTCTTCGAGGGTCGGCGAGAAGGGTACAGGTGTGTCTAGGGCGCCGATGACAACCGGTGCTGACTCGAGTGAGTAGAAGGTCTCCTCTTGGATGCGGCTGCTGACCGTGTGGCCGAGCGCCCCGGTGTACTGCGCCTCCTGGAGAACTAGGTAGCGACCAGTTCGCTTGACCGATTCAACGCAGGTTGCGGCGTCGAATGGCAGTATGGTCCTCAAATCGACCACTTCGACCTCTTTACCCTCTGCAGCCATGACAGCTGCGGCCTTGAGAGCAACATGAACCATGGCGCCCCAGGTGATGACCGTCGCATCTCTTCCGCCGCGCATGATTTGGGCTCTGCCAATCTTGTAGGTGCCTTCCCCGCCGTCTAGGTGAGCGAGTACCGACTCCTTGTCGAGTTCCTGATTGATGTTGTCACCCCAACCGGTCTTCCCGCCCCTCAGCCCATACATCCCGAGGTGTTCTAGGAAGATTACCGGGTCGTTCAATGAGGATGCTTCCACTAACAGGTCGTAGGCGTCCTGAGGCGTCGAGGGGAAGCAGATGATGAGCCCCGGGTCGTTGATGAACCAAGACTCGATCATGTTGGCGTGGAACGGACCTGAACGGGTCTTTGCGCCGAGAGGGATTCTGACTACCAGAGGGACCTCAGCCCCCCACCTCCACCGGAGTTGGGCGGCGTTGTTGATTAGCGGATTCATCGCTAGTGCGGCGAATCCTCCGAACTGAATCTCTGCTATCGGTCGCAGGCCACCGAGTGCGGCGCCTGTGGCCGAGTGGATGATGATCGCCTCAGATAGAGGCATGTCGAGCAGCAGGTCGGAATGGCCCGCCACCTTGAGTGGAATGTTCATCCCAAACGCACCAGATATCTCCATGTCTTCACCCATGAAGAGAGCCGAGCGGCCGTAGCGCTCGGCGATTGCAACCATTCCCTGCTGGATTGCCCGACTGTAGGTTGAGGCACCACTCTCCTCCGAGAATTCGATTGCCAGTTCCCCCGGAGCGAGTTGGTCTACCGCCGTCACTTGACCTGCCGCAGCATCTTCATCCTCCGTCGAGCCGACTCCCCGCATCCTCGCAAGTTGGTCGGCGTGGGTTCCAGCGTCGTGAATGCTAGTAATTCCCTGTCTAACCGAGTCGCCTGTTGGCCATGCCATCGCCTCCATTTCTGCACGGCCAGCATCCACGAAAGTCAGTTCCTCGGCTTCCATGGCGGCTATGGCATCCTCCTCAATCCCGAGTTTTCTGAGCAACTCCCGGTGATTTGGAAGCGGATCCTTTTCAGCCCAATAACTCAGTAGGTTCTTGCTGACATATCCCGGTGGATTGCCGCTGTCGGCGCCGAGGTAGAGGTCGTCATGATGGTGGGCGTGGCCACAGCCGCGCATCGTCTCCACATGGAGGAGAGTCGGCCCTCCATCTTCCATGGCAAACTCCCTTGCAGTTGCTATAGATGAGTAGTATGCGGCGGGGTCGGAGCCGTCAATCGCCCACGAAGGTAGGCCGACGGCTGACCCCTTGTCAGCCCAAAGTTCAGCGTTGTTCTGGTGCTTGGGGAAGGTGTCTAGGGCAATCTGATTGTTCTGGATGACATAGCAGATGGGAAGACCTCTTGCGCCTGCAAAGTTCAGCGCCTCCCAGAATTCCCCACTGCTGCTGCAGCCCTCGCCAACCGGGGCGAGTTGGAATCTTCCGATGTCGAGGCGCTGGCTTGCGAGTGCGATTCCTGTAGTCGTAGCAGAAGCGATTGGGAGGGGGGCGGTTGGAGGTAGTATCCCGAGACTCCAGTTGCCGATGTGCAGATCTCTACCCCCGGAACCTTCGTGGCCACCGTGCATCAGTGAGCCCGCCTTGCCCATCTGCGCGGCGAAGATCTCGGTGGGGGTCTGACCCATCGCAAGGGCGAGCCCCATATCCCGAATCATCGGAGCAACGACATCTGCCTCGTGCCTATGGCCGACCGGTTGGTCGACGGCTCGTTTGAGCGCACTCGCGCATGCAACCACTGCCTCCTGCCAAGTTGAGCGGAACCCCTTGCCGCCAAATGTGTCTCCGTCAGGAGTTGGAATGCCATTCGTGGAGAGGTCCTTCAGATGCTCATCGACAAGACGGGTCCGAGTCATCATCCGCTGCCATTCAAGTCTCTGTTCATCAGTGATGGACTGAGCATGTGCAATTCGGCGAAGCGCCAATCTCAAATCAACTGCGAATCGCGTAGTTCGTCTGGTAAGATGCGCAGCCCCGCTTCGCCGCGGGAGGACCTCGGAGGAGGCCACGCCAGAAGTCAACTCCTCGTTGGCCCGCTGTTCGAGATTATCACATATAGCGCCGACCAACATCTCGCTGAAAGCGTGGTACTCCTCGCCATCCCAACCATTTGTTCCGTCTACCACTTCATCCCACACGAAGGCGACTACGCGCAGGTGACCATCGTGCTTCTCAGCGATGAATCGGAGTATTTCGGATCGGGCCTCTCGTGCAGTCAAGGGAGAGGTGAACTCAAGGTGGATTCGGGGGGTCCAGTCAGCACCGTAAATCGGCGGCATCTCAGACTGCTCAGCCAATTCTTCCACCTCTGTCATTGCCCAATCCAATTCAGTCTTCTGAGTCTGGCAGGAATCCTTCCAGAGCCTCTTTAGCGTCACGAGAAAGAGTGACCGCATCTTCGACTCGACTTGAGAGCGTCGTGTCGGCAAGACGGCCCGGGATTCCAATCTCCCAGAGGAGTTCGTGGATGAGTTCGAGAGTTCGAACAGCCATGTTGAGGGCGTCAGGGTCGGTCGGTATCAATCCGGTTTCTTCAGTGAGGATGACAATCTTGTCGGGAACTTCGGTCAAGACGGAGTCCATCGCCACTTCAAGTGCTCCCTCAATACGCTTCGCCTGTTTGTCCAAGGCAACCTCCAACCTGCTGAGCCGCAGTTCCTCCTCGCCCCCCTCGTGCTCCTCGGTGGCGTCCAAGATGAGGGCGTCAAAAGCAGCCCGCAGAATCGTTTTCAGAGAGTCGGAGTCAAGGTTTTCGATGGATTCCAGTTCCTCGTCGATTTGTCCAAGTATCACTTGCAGGAAATCTTCGTCGAGCGCTTCCTCGCCCAACAACTCTTGCAGAATGGGGAGGGACCAAGAGGGGTCTCCAGCAGTCACCTGAATGTCAAAAAATCCGCCTTTTGAGCCCGTTGAAATATCAGCTGGTGGTGGGACGAAGAGTTTGTTCGCGTGTTTTTGGAGTTGCATGAGGAGCCTGCTCATGTCGACCGGTTTTGAGAGCACCTCGGCAACTCCCGCCTGAGCGGCTGACATCAGGTAGTCTTGGCCGGGTTCCGTAGCTAGGATGACAACTCTGCACTTGAGGTCGAATTCCGGGTCGGAGGTGAGTCTGCTCGCAGTATCTACAGCATCACCAGCCTTCCAACTCCCATCGATTATGACTACATCCGGCATCGTGGCGAGTGCAGTCCCTTCACACTGGCGAAGGGTGGCTGTGCGGGTGACGGTGTAACCCTCTCTTTCGATGGAGCCGGCGAGCAGGTTTCGCCGCCCGTCGCTCTCGTCAGCCACAATGACAGTCGCCATTCAATTAGTTCCGTGAAGCGGGGGTGACTTCAACCTTCAGCCACTCAATACTTCGGAACCGTGGAATCGACGAGGTCCGACCAGGCGTGAACGCCACCAGCAAGATTCAGCACATTCCCTGTGAATCCTGACTGTTTTAGGGCGAAGGCGACCATCATCGAGCGCTGGCCGGTGCGACAGTAGACGACGATGTCCCTGTCCTTGGGAATCTCACCAAGATGGCTCAGAATCTCGCTGTGTTCAACTCTCAGGTCAGTATCGGGGAGGCTGACGATGGACTCCTCTTCGGGGCGCCTGACATCGAGGAAGAACGGCTGCCAACCCGCCTCACGCCGAGCCACGAATTCGTCCGGCGATATGTTGCCCGCCCCGCCGATTCCGAACATCTCCTCACCTGCCGCCCCGTCGACCGAAGCTCCCCCTGTGCCAACGCTGGTCGGCATCTCGCAATAAGCATCGAGTTCGACGAGTTCAGTCACTGGGTCTCGTTTTGGATATTCGTCGACCTTCAAAGTGCGGAACTCCATCCCCTTAGCATCGTAGACAAGCAGTCTGCCAGAGAGGGTTTCA
>Ga0310122_10000858_pt1 | contig 19372 bp, 16 predicted proteins | sample CB6_Bottom_1051__FD_203503 | JGI IMG/M metagenome (GOLD analysis project Ga0310122, IMG submission 203503) | Marine microbial communities from Western Arctic Ocean, Canada - CB6_Bottom_1051 | ecosystem: Environmental > Aquatic > Marine > Oceanic | place: Canada: Western Arctic Ocean | collected...
AATTAGGCGTGGAAATTATTGACGTACAAGTAAAGCGTATTGATTTACCCAGTGATGTGAGTTCTTCAGTTTATAGAAGAATGGAAGCTGAACGGGAAAGAGTGGCCAGAGGGTTCAGGTCTCAAGGTAAAGAAGCTGCGGAGCGAATTCGAGCTAATGCAGATAAGCAACGTGAGATAATTCTGGCGAATGCCTTCCGGGATGCTGAAATATTAAGAGGTAATGGTGACGCTGTAGCGGCAGATACTTATGCTGTAGCGTATGGCAAAGATATAGAGTTTTTTACTTTTTATCGAAGCATGAACGCTTATAAAACAACATTTAGAAATAAAGGGGATATGTTAGTGGTAGAACCGGATTCTGATTTCTTTAAATATTTTAAGAAGCAGAAATAAAGTACTACGAGAAGCGCTATGTAGCCATAGTGGCTGAACTATAAAATTAGAAAGACAGCAGAACGCTCCGTTTTTAATGGGGCGTTTTGTGCGAGTGGACAGTCAAAAATATGCATAAAAAAAATGCCTGGTTATTACCTCAGGGTATAGAAGAAATGTTGCCTGAAGAGGCTAAACAGTTAGAAGCACTACGTCGACAATTACTGGATATATTTGTTTGTTGGGGATATGAATTAGTTATCCCGCCTTTTGTTGATTTTCTGGATTCCTTGTTAGTGGGTTCAGGTCATGACCTTGATCTGCAAACCTTTAAATTAACGGATCAGGTTTCGGGTGAAATGTTAGGTATTCGTGCTGATATGACACCACAAGTGGCCCGGATAGACTCACATAATCTTAAGCATGACCGGCCTACGCGACTGTGTTATGTCGGGACAACCTTGAGAACCTTAGGGGACTCGTTGCAAAATACCCGTAGCCCCATGCAGATTGGTGCCGAAATATATGGGCACTCGGGCATTGAAAGTGATTGTGAAGTGATCAGGTTAATGCTGGAAATGTTGGCGATTACTGGGTTGCAGGATGTACATCTGGATCTGGGACATGTCGGTATTTATCGTGCATTGTCTGAACAAGCGGGATTATCGCAGCAGCAAGAAACTGAACTATTTGAAGTGTTGCAACGTAAGGCCAGAACCGAGTTAGATGATTTGTTAGATAGTTTTGATATCGATCAAAAATTTAAAACGATATTTATTACCTTATCGGCTTTAAATGGCGGGCAAGATATCTTAGTCAAAGCCAAGCAAGTGCTGCAAGGTATGAATGCGAAGGTGACGACAGCATTAGATGAATTACAGACGATTGCCGATTTATTAACAGTGCAATTCCCCGCTCTGCCTATTAGTTTTGATTTGTCGGAATTGCGCGGATATAACTATCATACCGGCATTGTTTTTGCCGCTTTTATACCTGCCGTAGGTAGAGAAATAGCACGGGGAGGGCGTTATGACAATATTGGTGAGTTTTTTGGTCGAGCGCGTCCAGCCACTGGATTCAGTGCTGATTTAAGATTGCTGTCATCTTTAGCTCAACCGGCAATGGAAATGACGCAACGGGTTTATGCGCCTCATAATAATGATGCGGATCTCATTGAGGCCGTGAGGGATTTGAGAGCAAAAGGCATTACTGTCATTCAACAATTACCTGGACATCAGCAGGAAATTGAGGAACTGGAATGCACAGGTATTTTAGAAAAAGAAAATCAAAAATGGATCGTAAAGTCCATCGCTTAAAATAGAGATAATCATGGGTAAAAATGTTGTAGTCATCGGTACGCAGTGGGGTGACGAAGGTAAAGGGAAGTTAGTTGATTTGTTAACTGATCAGGCTGATGTGGTGGTTCGCTTTCAAGGCGGGCATAATGCGGGGCATACACTGGTGATAAACGGTGTAACCACGATTTTGCATTTGATTCCTTCTGGGATATTAAGAGAAGGTGTTCAATGCATGATAGGCAATGGCGTAGTGCTGTCGCAAGAGGCTTTGCTTGAAGAAATTGAAACCCTGGAAGCTGCGGGGATTCCGGTAAGAAATCGTTTGAGAATTAGTGAAGCCTGCGCCTTGATACTACCGATACATATTGCGATTGACCAGGCTAGAGAAATAGCCAGAGGGAAAAAAGCCATCGGTACGACAGGACGAGGAATAGGCCCTGCTTATGAAGATAAAGTGGCCAGACGAGGATTGCGCGCCGGTGACTTGTTGAATACGGCAGAGTTTTCCAGTCGTTTGAAAGAATTAGTGGATTATCATAATTTTATGTTAGCTAATTACTATCAGGCTGAAACGCTGGATTATCAGCAAATGTTAGAAACTACGCTGGCTTTGGCCGAACAGGTCAAACCGATGTTGACCGACGTGGGCGAAGAGTTGCAAGAGTATCAGCGAGCAGACAAAAATATTTTGTTTGAAGGGGCCCAGGGTGCCTTACTGGATATTGATCATGGTACTTATCCCTATGTAACTTCATCAAGTACCACAGCCGGGGGAGCGGCGACAGGTTCAGGCGTCGGTCCTTTAGATCTTGATTATGTACTGGGTATCACTAAAGCCTATTCAACCCGCGTGGGGAATGGTCCATTTCCTACTGAACTGGAGGATGCGTATGGTGAACACCTCGGTGTCAAGGGACACGAATTTGGTGCAACCACCGGGCGGAAACGTAGAACCGGCTGGTTTGATGCCGTTTCCATGCGTAAATCTGCGCAGCTGAATAGTCTAACGGGAATCTGTTTGACAAAACTGGATGTGTTGGATGGTCTGGATAAAATCGGCATTTGTACGGCGTATAAAATTAACGGTGATTTGACTGAAATAGCACCTTTGGGAGCGGATAAATATCAGGCCTGTGAAGCCGTTATTGAATACCTGCCGGGTTGGACTGGCACTACTGCAGGAGTCACTGATATGGATCGGTTACCGGCCAATGCAAAAGCCTATATCAAGCGGATTGAGCAATTGATCGGGGTCAAAGTGGCTATTTTATCGACAGGTCCTGATCGGGATGAAACGGTGATTATTGACAATCCTTTTTTTATGTAGCAGGCATATCTCGGCGTGGAATACCGGAAAACCGGGGAGGAAGCGCCATCAGCGGTTAACTCTCAAACTAGGCGCAGAGCTGCTCTGGCCTTAGTGAGAGGGTATCTGACAGCAGTTAAACAAAGGGTGGATGGCGGCAGCTGATCCACCCGGTTGCTGATCATTGGCCATATCTTTTATGGCTGGCTAAATCAAAAGCGCAAAAGGCTCAACAGTGACCTTTTTCCCGACAGCAACACCGTTACATTCAACTGCCAACACAATATAACAGTTGGCCGCACTCAGGGCGCTCATGATGTTGGAGTCTTGTTTGCCGGCAGATGCTACAAAAAATTCCCCCGATTTATCTTGCGTCAGGATGCCGCGTTGGTATTCTTGTCGACCTTGCGATTTGTTTAATGCTGTACGACAAGTAGCCTGTATTTGCAGGGTCTTTTTAGCGGATTGCTCGCCGGATAACTGGCGTAATGCAGGGGAAACTATTTTCTGGAAAGTGGTAATGACAGATACCGGATTACCGGGAAGCCCCCAAAAATAACAGTGGTTGATTTTGCCAAAGGCCAGCGGCTTACCTGGTTTGATTGCAATTTTCCAGAAGCTGACCTCTCCGCATTTATCCAGAATTTCTTTTATGTAATCCGCATCCCCGACAGAAGCGCCTCCTGTAGAAATAAGCACATCATGGGTTTTTGAGGCAGCCACTAAACTCTCCTCCAGGGCGGATTTATCATCGCCTATGACACCCAAATCAGTAATATTGATCGTATTATCATCCAGTAAGGCATGTAAGGCGTAGCGATTGCTATCATAGATCTGTCCTGGTTGCAGCATTTGTCCGATTGGGGACAATTCATCACCGGTAGATAAAAATGCAATATTGAGTTTGCGATATACCTGCACATCATAAATGCCTGCCGATGCCAGCAAGCCAATATCAATCGCAGTCAGTTTCTTATTGACGCTTAGCAGCAGGGCATCTTTGCGGGTATCGCAGCCTATGTCACGAATGTGCTTATGAGGCTGGGTGCTTTCAGGAAATATAATGAGCGTGTTTTCGGCTTGGATATGTTCCTGCATGATAACGCTATCGGCGCCTTCAGGGATGACGGCACCCGTAAATATTCTGATGCATTCACCGGGTTTAAGTGTTTCGCTATAGGGTGCCCCTGCCCAGGAGGTACCGGCTAAGGATAGAGGAAATGGTTGATTAGGCCGAATATCAGCACTGGAAAATGCGTAGCCATCCATGGCAGAGTTTTGATCGGGAGGAATGTTGATGGTGGCATAAACACTGGCCGATAAAACGCGCCCTAGCGCACTTTTAAGGACCACGCGCTCACAGGTATTAATGGGGACGACGGTTCTGGCTATTTGCTTTAAAGCATGTTCAATAGAGATCAGTCCCCCGGTTTCAATACTACAGGCGTCAATCATGTGGCAAGCCCCAGAAATTCATGGAGGATAAAAGATGCAATGGCATGTGGATTGTTGATATCCAGCAGCATCGGGACAGGGCAGTTATGTGCGCTGAGGGTTGGGTGGCGCGAGTCGTCAGTGGCTAAAGCAATGACCGTCGGGTCATTGGGGAATAATAAGGGTTTATTTAATGAGGGTCGGTACAGTTCTATTTTAGGAAAATGTTCCGCTTTAAATCCTTCTACTAAAATCAGATTCAGCTCCGATTGATCAAAGGCTTTTAGCTGGATGTCTAACCGGGGTTCAGTGATGGTATCAAATTCAGTGATAATGGCGCGTCGATGACTTGAGACTAACATTACAGGTGATGCCCCTGATTTCCGCAGGCGATAGCTGTCTTTTTCTGGTTTATCAATTTCAAAGTTGTGGTGACTGTGTTTAATCAAGCCCAGTCGGATGTTTGCATTGCGTAATAGAGGTATCAATTTTGTGAGCAAGGTGGTTTTACCGGTGCCGCTGTGGGCAGCAAACCCTAAAATGGGGATCTGGGCATTTATCATGAATTGATCAATCGAAATAGTCGTAATGGTTAAAAGAGTAGGCGATCATGCCGGATAATAACCATTGATCACTTAGTCTATGACTGTACTATATTAACATCATCGGTCGTTTTTATTTATACGTCTAAAGGTTTAAACAATTCGCTCAGATCTGCCGAAGTCAGTTGGCTTGTAGCCTGTTGCTTACTGTCGTTATAGATACTGCTGGCTAAATCGCGTTTTCTTTCCTGCATGGCCAGTATTTTTTCTTCGACGGTATTTTCAGTCAATAATCGGTAGACGAATACCGGTTTGTCCTGGCCGATGCGATGAGCTCTGTCTGCAGCCTGGGTTTCGACGGCAGGATTCCACCAAGGGTCATAAATAATCACGGTATCGGCTTCGGTCAGGTTTAAACCGATGCCTCCGGCTTTTAAACTGATCAGAAACACATTCGCTTCACCGCTTTTAAAACGTTGTATGGCCTCTTCCCGTTTTTTAGTTTGTCCTGTCAATTTGCTATAGTCGATATTTTGGCTCTTCAGTTCGGTTTCTATTAAGGCAATCATTCGGGTAAATTGGGAAAAAACTAAAATACGACGACCTTCATCCAATAGTTCTGGCAACATCTCCATCAGCAAATCCAGTTTTGCTGATTCTGTCAGGGTTTGAGCGGTTTTTAAGGGTAATATTCTTGGGTCGCAGCAGGTCTGACGTAATTTTAACAAGGCATCCAGAATGGTGATCTGGCTACGAGCCAAACCTTTATCTGCAATGGCATCCCGGACTTTTTTCTCCATGGTGATGCGAATGCTTTCATACAGTGTGGCTTGGTTTTCGTATAACGGTACAGAACGGATCATTTCAGTTTTAAGGGGTAACTCGGTGGCCACTTCTTGCTTGGTTCTACGCAACATGAACGGTTGCAGTCGTTTCGATAATCGTGCTCTTTGCTGAGGGTCCTGATGAGTTTCTATAGGGGTACGATAGACTTTTTTAAAGGTTTTGCTATCCCCTAGAAAACCGGGCATCAAAAAATCAAATTGCGCCCATAATTCACCCAGATGATTTTCCATGGGGGTTCCTGTCAGGCACAAGCGATGGCTGGATGTGATTTCTCTAACCACCCGGGCGACTTGAGAGCGTGGGTTTTTTATGAGTTGTGCCTCATCCAGAATTAAATAATGGTAAGTTTCTGCCAGCAGTACCGCTTTATCCCGGGGCAATAAAGGATAGGTGGTCAACACACAATCATAGTCTTTGATTTTGTTAAAATGCTGTTTACGTTCAGTGCCTTGCAATATCAATATATTTAAATCAGGGGTAAAGCGTTCTGCTTCTCTGAGCCAGTTAGTCATTAAGCTGGTCGGTGCAATGATCAAGCAGGGATGCTTCATTCGCCCTGCCTGTTTTTCTACTAATAAATGTGTCAGTGTCTGTATGGTTTTCCCAAGCCCCATATCATCGGCCAGAATACCGGCAAAATTATATTCACGTAGAAACTGTAACCAGTTCAAGCCTTGTTGCTGATAGTCTCTTAACGTGGCATTCAGCTCATCTGGTATCGGAATATTGACAATGCCTGTAAAGTCTTTTAATTTTTTACCGGTTTCAAGCAGTGCCTTGCCACCGTTTAAACTAAAAACACCGTAGCTATGCGTTTCCAGGTCGACTAAAGAAGCGGCATCAAAACGGGACAGTGTGAGTGCGCCATGGTCATTAACCGAATGGATATCAAATAATTCGTAGACAATTTTCAGGAAGGGTTTAAGCTGGGCTGAGGATATATTGATGTAATGATGCGGTTTTAACTCAATATTAAGGTTTTCCGGGAGATCATCCTGCTCATAGTTTTTCAGGACAGGCAGGATCAACGGTAATAGCGGGATGGATTGCCCATTGACTTTGACCTTAAAGTTCATTTCAAACCAGTCGTTCTGGGTGTCTTCAATATCGGCATGCCAGTCTTCGGCTTGTTGAAAGCTCAGTTTGAAGTTTTGTTTGGTTTCCACAATCCAGCCTTGCTCCTTTAACAAGGGCAATGTGTACTGGATGAATTCAGCCCAGCGATTGGTACTGTCTATAATAGATTCACTCGCGGGGCTAAACAGAATCAGTTCTTTGATGTTTTCAAGCTGGGTTGTTACAAAGCCTTTTTGCGTGAGTTGTTTAATCGCCTCGGATTCTGCTTCAATTTGCTTTTGAATACGATAAATACCCTGATCTGTTTTTATTACTGAAAAGGGTTCAGAGTTATGGGCTGAAGTGGTTATATCGTTATAAACAAAGTTCAGTTTAATAAAATGACTGTATTGTGATGAATTTAATTGAGCACCGAATAATGTGATTTTAGGGGTCGGGTGAACGCCTGAAACTTCAATAATTTCGATGGCTTTGGGAGCAGGTAAAGGAATATTTGGGTATTCCAGGGTTAAGCGCTGGCTAAATTCATCTACAAACTGTTGGGGTACCTCAGGAATACGAAGAATTTTCTTTAACTGCTCATGAGAACTGGCGAATGCCGTTAGATGACCTAAGGTGTTGCGTTGTTCATCGAGGTACAAAGGAGGGTCGCTTAGAATCAATTGGGCTTTAGGTTCAATTTCCCAGTGCAGCTTGTAGTTCTGCTTTGGTTTTTGTTGCCAGGAAAAGCGAAGAGGACGCTCATGGTCCATTTGTAAAGGCGGTACTTTGGCGGTTTTCCAGAATAAACGCCCCGTCAGTATTAATTTGGATAAGGCGATAAAGCCCGCGCTACCGTGAAGTTGTGGTTCACCTTGGTAGCTTAGTTCTAAACTGTAGAGAATACGCGCAATATCCTGATCAATGGGGCGGATATAGTCAGCATAACTATAGCTGTAACGCAGATTATTCAAGCTGGTTTTTCGCCCTTTGTTAAGGCCTCCTTTTTTATTGCGTTTGGTAATAAGGAAATCTAGAGTAAACAGTTGTGGTGTTTTACTGGGTTTTAAAAGATAGGCAATAAATTCCTGCTGGCTTTGTTGTTCGGGGGAGTCGGCAAAATTGTTTAACCATTCCAGACAGGAGGGCGCATTGTTGCCGGATTGCCCTAGCTGGGGTGCCAGGGTCAGGTATTCAAGGCAGGCCGCTGCAATATGTTTACAATTGAAAGCGATAGGGCAGGTACAATCACCATCAATGGTGACTGATTTATAATCATGATCCCAGTCAATTCTTATTTGTTGTTCATAGCGATTTTGTCTATTCCCGAGAGCCATTGAATTTAAAATAATATAAGAAGGTTGTTCTTTTTGAATACTTAAATGTAAGACTTTTTGTTCTTCAAAATAGTCTTTTCCTCTAAGAAAATAGCTATCGCCGCAAGCAAAGCGAATATCTGATGCCAGAATTATTTTTTTGTTGGTCATGGTTTATTGCCGGCACATTAGGCGATAGGCAGTCATGCATCCAGAGTCTGGGTCAGAAGATGCATAATCAGCAGGGAGGGTTTGGCTATCAGGAGCAGTGATGCTGATAGCCTGAAGCAGGAGGACGGGATTAATATTCATGTCGGGGTGTGTCTGGACGTTAGGGTGTTGTCGTGAGGGTGAGGGCTGGTTCTTGCTACAACTTTATAGGCCATGGTGGCGATCATTGTTATCTTCATCTGGAGTCTGGGATTAAGCCTGAGCCGTAATCGCTAACAGCAACGGGAGGTCGCGGCCGGCTCGGCTATATCACCGACTAATTGTGCCGCCATATAACAGGTTTTTCCTGAGCCTGAACCCAGATCCAGAACCACATCGCCGGTTTTGACATAACGTGAAGGGTCGCCGCAGCCATAGTCTTTATCAATGATTTCAGGGGGTAAGAGTTTGAGCAATGTACGGTCATAATCCACTGGGCAGCAGAGTTCGGGCTGTACCGATTCGGCACTTGCTGAATAACGTTCTAATACCGCTGTTTCTATAGTCATTTTGGGTCCTGCTTGAATTAAAGTGCGCCGCCACAACTGCTGCCTTGTCCGGCTGTACACCCATAGCAATGTTGTAAGGTTTTTATGGTTTGTCCCGCAAGCGTCTGGCCGGTGCTGGAGGGCTTAAGCAGGTCGGATAAATGGGTTTTTTGTGTGGCATTACCTAAAGGCAGTTGCAACATTTGATTAAAATCACAATCATATACAAAGCCTTGCCAGTCAATACTCAAGGTGTTTTTACACATCAGTTGCTGCAGATTTTGTGGCTGGAAACTATCCTGCAATAATTGCATATATTGACCAAATTCCCCTTTACTGATTAATACACTGCCAAAGCGCTGGATAGGCAGGTTAGTCATTGCGAACAAATGGTTGAATACAATATTGAACTGGGCCTTTAAATGCTCCTTATAGGACAGCTCAAGGGCTTTTTGTTCAGGGGGTAGGGTTGCACCTTGCGGATTAAATACCAGGTTTAAGATCAAGCCAGAGTCCGGCTGGCCATAACCCAGACTATTTAATTTTTGCAGCGCCGAAATACTGGCATTAAAGGTGCCCTTGCCGCGTTGCTTGTCGACATTATCTTCCTGATAACAGGGCAGTGAAGCCACGATTTCCACGCCATTGCTGGCCAGAAATTCGGGTAGCTCCAAATAGTCAGGCTCCAGTAAAATAGTCAGGTTACAACGGTCAATGACCTTGACGCCTTTTTTTATGGCGGCTTCTACCAGGTATTTAAAGAAAGGATTCATTTCCGGTGCGCCACCGGTTAAGTCCAGCGTCTTGATGTGATGAAAATCGATAAACGCCAAAATCTGATTAATGGTGCTTTTCTCCATCAATTCGGTTCTATTGGGGCCGGCATTAACATGACAGTGGGTGCAGCTTAAATTACACAAATAACCCAAGTTGACTTGTAAAATTTCTAATTGATTGCGGGTAATAGGAGGAAAGCTGGAGTTTTCCAGATAAGGTAAGGTATCGTGCATGATCATTTTTGGCTATTGTGCGCTAAAATAAATATTACCATAATAGGCGGTGGCATTGCCTCCGGCATTATCGGTATCTGTCATTATCGCTATGGCATCAATATAACGGATATCAATGCCGTGCAGAGCTTTAAAGTCTTCTATTATATTGCGTTTTTCTTGATACCATGTGGTACTTTTATCCTGCCTTGAACGTATCGCCAGCATCATGGCATGGTGACCGGCAAAGGCATTTGGCCAGCGACTGTCTTTAGGGCTGTTACTGGCCCAGACATAATTAATGGCTCTGGTTTTCCAGAATGTCCAGCCGCCATCAAGAATAACGTATATGCGTGCACTATAGTCATCGCCAGATTGACTTTGTTCATTTATTTTTCCTAATGTATTTTCAATACGCCATTGCCAGTTTAAAAAAGGTGTTTGTAATAAATCTATTTTCTGTTGTTTAAGCAATCCCGATGCACTGGCATGACTGACTGCTCTTAAGGCGGGCTGTTTGTCCAGCGAGATGATCTGGTAATCTGTGGTGCCGGCAAACGATTGCACAGTCCATTGATTCAGGTTTCCTGAAGCAAAATTGTCAATGAGGATCCGCTGATGAGAGTCTGCCAATGCGTTGGAGAAGAGTAAGGCCAAAGCAAAGGGGAATTGGAGATAAGATGTTTTCATAGGCTTCATATCCATTAAATGCTTGGGTTTGCATGGGCTGACAAAAGTTAATGGGCAAGCTAAAGGCTGGATTTTTATGCATTTTTAAAAAAATAAAAGATAGTGCTAGATATTTTTAAAAGGAATGATTAGAATACCTCGCTCTACTAGTTCATCAGTAAATGCCTCGGTGGCGAAATTGGTAGACGCACGGGACTTAAAATCCCGCGGAGTTAAATCCGTGCCGGTTCGATTCCGGCCCGAGGCACCATCTTAACGTATTGATAGTTAAGATAAGTTAGAAATAATCCATTATTCTTCGCTTTACCATCAAAGTCTCATTAAACAGCAACTACGAATAGAAAATATAGCCTGTTTCGTCGTGCTTGTTTAAATCGTTATGGCGGGTTATCCCTCCTACATATCGAATGGCTAATTTCCTGTAGAAATTAGCAAGCATTATACATCCATACCATCCCCAACAAGTATGCTCTGCAAGCAAGCTGAAAAGTAATTTGACGCGATTGCGCAAAACATAGTTACCATGGTGGACTTAAAATCAAAAAATAAAGCCGTGATATCCGGATAAGCATGCAAAGCCAGAGGCTCTCCTCGGGTAGCAACAGCCGGGAATTGACTGGCGTTTTTACGCCTTACAAGGCCAGGCTCTGGCAAGAACGCAAAAGACATGAGATGTGTAGGCTTTTGGCGGACGAAATTTAGCGAGCCAATCAGCCATCCTATAAAGCTAAAAACAGAGTTTGTTCGTTAGAAAAATAAAGCCCTGGCAACACGAAAGGCTAGCGTTGTAATAAGTCAAAATCGAATAATGCCTGACCTGAGAAGAATGGCGAAAACTTACGGGGATAGTTCGCGGCTTACAGTTTATCAGTCGCGGTAATTTAGAGTTATCTTTTGATAGTCGTAAACAGTGGGACAATGTAAAAAAGAGCGTGCTGATCGAGGCATTGAGATGCCACAAATTACCCCATACTGCAGCTTTTTAATGGTGATGAACCGCATGGTCCTGGAAATCAAGCGACAACAACACTGTGAGGACAGACAGACACACAAGGCACCATGCTGTATGCCCACTGATCAACCGAGCATATCGCATTTCTCAGCGAGCAGGCAATGTTGACATTGTTGCTGGCTACACGGCTTGAGTGAGAGTGTTAAATTGGCTTCGCATTTATTGTTCTGAAGTTCTCTCAGTTTTATTGCGTTGTGTGGTTTTGTGAGCGCAGGGGTTAGTCGGAGACTGAGCTTAAAACCGGCGGGTCTTGACTGTTTGCGGTTACTTTTAGCCTAGTGACCAGTGTCTGGCTCAGTTGTTTGACTGTGACCGGGCCTATCGGTCATGCCCCAGAGGGGTCTGGCTGTTGATTGCAGGGTAGCCACGGAGGCTAGGTTCAGCAAGCAAATAATGTTGCCGGAAGGGAAGTCTTGGCGATACCGTTGGCATGGCCATTTCAAGGTGAGAACCTGTGCCGGTATGTCTTTGCCGGGATTGCTTGCATGGCTTTTTAGAAAATATAATTTTTCGGGATGACGACGATTCCTTTGTTTGACACCGTGAAGCGGGTAGTATCTTTGGCCATGTCAAAACCTATCGATTCACCTGCCGGAATATCAACCATTTTGTCTATAATACAGTTTTGCAGTTTTGCCCCGGCGCCAATCCTGACGTTATCAAAGATAATCGCTTTCCGCAGTATTGCACCATCTCCAATAAAAACGCTGGCAAATAAAATCGAGTCATGCACTTTGCCACCTTCAATCACAACACCTCCTGCTGCCAGTGAATTGATAAACACCCCCTTTTCTCCGCTAGTGCCAGGGATTGCTCGTAACGGTGGGTTTTGTGCTTGATAAGTCCGTATTGGCCAGTTGTGCTGGTATAGATTGAGCGGAGGAATGGGTTTTAATAAATCCATATTGGCCTGGTAATAATTATCAATCGTCCCTATATCCCGCCAATAATTACCCGATCTTATCCGTCCTTTAGTTGACTCAAACCGATAGGCAAATACATTGTAGTCATTAATTAATTTTGGAATGATGTCATTGCCAAAGTCATGGCTGGAGCATACATTTCTGGCATCGGATTCTAATATTTCAATTAATAAATCAATTGAAAAGGAATAAATTCCCATCGATGCGATGATCTGACCTGAGTCATTGGGAAGGGTTATCGGTTTTGCAGGTTTTTCCTGAAACTCATGAACCCTGCTGTCCTTATTAACGGACAGTACACCAAAGTCACTGGCTTTTTCTGCACTGACCACCATGGTTGCGACGGTCATATCCGCATGCTTAGCTTGATGAAATTTCAGCATGTCTGCATAATCCATACGATAGACATGGTCTCCCGATAAAATGAGTACTCGTTTCGCGCCACTGCGTTTTAATAGATACAGATTCTGAAAAACGGCATCCGCGGTGCCTTCGTACCAATGATTTCCTTTGCGCCTTTGGGGTGGAACCGAGCTAATATATTCGCCAAGTTCAGGGTTAAAAATAGACCAGGCATCGCGTAAATGTTTGTGCAGTGAAAAAGACTTATATTGCGTTAATACCAGAATTTGTCTCAATCCTGAATGGAGACAGTTGGTCAGGGTAAAATCAATGACTCTATACTTACCACCAAAAGGCACAGAGGGTTTAGCCCGTTCAGCGGTAAGAGGCTCTAATCTGGTGCCTGCTCCTCCCGCAAGAATAATGGTTAAATTGTCATTTCTCATCATATGCCTTTCTGGGTCTTAGAAGTAAAGAGCGTTTTGAACAACAGCCTGTTTTGACACGCTGTTGTCTGAAGAAAGTTTTTTGATAGGACGGGGATTGCTTGCGCAATACCAAGAGATGTTCGTACGTGTTGCTAATGGGCTCGGTTTTTTGCAAAAAAAGACCATGGCGGGATAACATACGATGGATCAATAGCTGCCATACCCTGACGGGTTAACAGGCATACAGAATGCGTGTAGGCTAAGTTACTAAAGTAGCAAATGCATCTGAGTCCGTCAACTTTTCCAAGGCTCAGAAAAACCACAGGGCTGGCGAGAAGCAAATCATAGTCAGGTAGGGGCGCTTGAGACTTGCAGTGGATTAGGGAAACGTGGGTGGAAATGGATTTAAGTGTTACGTTTTCTGATTTCTTCTTGTTCTAATGAAGTAATAAAGTGTTCTAGCTTGCTCCTCTTTTTAGGGGAAATATTTTCAAATTTGCCACCGATGAGTTTTCTACCTGCACTGATGCTCTTTACAAAACGAACGTTTAAATCAAACGTGATAGGGTGGTCATCTAAGGTGATTTTGCAGTCTTTAAGGATGTGGCCGGGCTGAATTCGGGCTCGGTTGTTTTGCATGCTGAGGGCTATTCCGCCTCTTGATAAATTAAGGATATATCCATCCACGGAAGTCCCGGTTTTACTGGAGAGGCCGGAAAAAGGAATATTGAGAGAATTGATTTGAATGCGGGGAGAATTTCTACGTTGGGGATAGTAGATTTTATTGGGAAAAGGGGTTTTATAATAGGCGATGCCTCGAGAGGTGTCTGCCACGATATCGTTGAGATTAAAAGCCAGATGAATGTCATTAAAAAGGGTGGAAAGTTTTAAATGACATTTTTTAGCCAGCAGTTCATTACCATGTTTTGGTATCAGTTCATCAAGAATGATTAGCTGGTTTTTAACTTGGACATCTAATATTGAAGAACTGAACTCTTCATTGATATCGGTAAAGCTAATAGTGCATGTTGGTGAGTTATTTTCAATGTCGGTCAGTAGCTTAGCGATTTTATTGGGATCAGATAAAAAGTCTGGGTTTGAGGCGAGGCCGAATTCATTGGTTTCGGCTGTTGAGTTCAGGGCTTTTTTCTTGCTAAAAATGTTTTTTAATGTGCCAAGCATGGGGGCTTCTCTATGCGATTACTGGTTGCGAGTTGATCTTAAGTGTCTACAGCCAGAGATTCGCTGAGAATCCCTGGCTAGTGCGGGTCCATGCGCCAGGTGAAAGCTATTAACTTAATGACACGGATGGCAGCGCAGAACGTTGGCAAAGGATACTTTAAATGATAGCTTTTAGCCTATAGTCTACACCGAAAATAAGGTATGTGAAAACAGTTCGCGCTGAGTGGAGCCATCTGCACCATAAGTCGTAGCTTGTTGTGACTTTCCTTGAAGGATATGTAAAGCACGCTGGCTGTGTTGCATAAGCAGGTTAATGCTGGCACCATTATTTTCATTCAATAAGCGACATTGTCTGGCAATAGTAAGGATTTCCTGCCAGTCAGCGCTTGACGTTGAGGTGTCCAGGGTTAGCGTTTCTGCTTTTTTAAAAAAGTCAGTCACACCTGACGGTGTCATTTGCAGTTTTTCAGTGGATAAAACCTGGGAAAGGTGTGTTGAAAACTGGTTGATTTGAGCAATGGTTGCTTTTTTACTATGGACTAGGGTCGACAGCGTCGCGGGGTTACTCAGATGTTTCAGGGCATCGGGATCAAAAACAACAACTTGCCCGGGCCTTGTTACCACCCGTGGACAATTTGGTGTGATGTTAAATTTTTAACCCGGATGTTCTGGCCATTGCAGCTTCACAGACGGCGAATACCTTGCTCGGAGACAACAGAATTGCCCTGGCACTTGCTGGTCTTAAAACACAGGAAAAATTAGTGGCTGGAACAGCCACTTTTGCATAATCGTATGAACAACGGGTTGCTAGTGTGGGTACAAAAACACATTCGGCAAGCATTAACCGCGCAGCACAAGAAGCCAGAGAAAATGTCTCAGGGGTTAATCTGGATGAAGAAGCCGCGAATTTGATCAGGTTTTAAAATGCCTATCAGGCAGCGACTCAGGCGGTGTCGATTTCAAGATCCATTTTTGATACCTTGATTGGTGCGGTTCGATAGTGTGTTTTTAAATATGTATTTCCAAGGTATACTCCGCACTTCGCTATCCAAATAATGTATTTAAATACTAGCAGCCATGCAAAATCATGTTTAATATTGTTCTCTATGAACCCAGAATCCCGCAGAACACAGGAAATATTATGAGACTGGTGGCCAACAATGGTTGTCATCTGCATCTGATCGAGCCATTGGGGTTTGACCTGGAAGAAAAAAGCTTGCGTCGATCGGGGCTTGATTATAAAGATCTGGCTAATATCACCCAGCATGCTAATTATCAGGCATTTTTAAACGCAGTACCCGGGCAAAGAGTATTGGCTATCACCACGAAAGGTACCCAGCGGTATGACCAAATAGACTATCGGGCTGGTGATGTTTTATTATTTGGTTCTGAAACAGCAGGCTTACCTGCAGAACTGCAGCAAACCATTCCAGCAGAGCAGCAATTAAGAATCCCCATGCAAGCCAATAACCGCAGTATGAATTTATCCAATACGGTTGCCTTGGTGAGTTATGAAGCCTGGCGACAGCAAGGATTTTCAGGAGGGAAATAGATTCTTGTTTTTCTCATTAGGCTGTTGATGAAACGGTAGTTGTTGATAGCATTGCTGTTTATATTGTTGAATCAACACTTTTTCACGGTTCAGGAAATCAGCAATTAAGGTCGAGAAATGGGGATGTTGTATCCAGTGCGCAGAATAGGTGGTGATGGGTTTAAAGCCTCTGGCTATTTTGTGTTCGCCCTGAGCGCCTGAGTCGAATCGTTGCAGATTTTGCTCGATACAATAGTCTAAACCCTGATAGTAACAGGTTTCAAAATGCAAATGCTTATATTCTTGATAACAGCCCCAATAGCGACCGTATAAGGTCTCAGCGCCGATAAAACTGAGGGCGGCACCTACATAGCGCTGGTCTTTAATAGCCAGAACCAGGAGTATTTGTTCTGGCATGCTGGCTGCCAGTTGTTGGAAGAAATCAATATTCAAATAGGCGGATTGGCCTCTTTTTAAATACGTCAGCTGGTAAAACTGAAAAAACACTTGCCAGTGTTGGGCGGATATTTCCAGGCCGCGAACTCTGATCATCTGAATCCCCGCATTTTTTATTTGCTGGCGTTCCTTATGGATTTGTTTGCGTTTTCGGGAAGTAAACTGTTGTAAATAGTCAGCAAAATCACGGTAATTTTTATTAAACCACTGGAACTGAATGTTTTCCCGAATCAGTAGCTGTTGTTGCAATGCTTCAGTTTGAGAGGCATCGGGGAATAAACAATGCAAACTGGATATATTGTTTAACTCTGATAATTCGGTAATAAATGCAATACAGGCCTGAATAATAGCCTGTTCATCCTGGTTTTCTTTGATGAGTATGCGTTGGCCCTGGCAGGGAGTGAAGGGGATAGCATTAATCCATTTAGGGTAATACGCCATACCGGATTGCACGTATGCATCAGCCCATTGCTGGTCAAAAACGTATTCACCGCGAGAATGTGTTTTTAAATACAAAGGCATGGCGGCGATGAGCTGGTGCTGGTTTTCAACCAGAAGGTGATGCGGCAACCAGCCCGTTTGTTCGCTGGCTGAGCCACTTTGTTCCAGTGCCAGTAAAAATTCGTGTCGCAGAAAAGGGTCTTTATTATGCACAAGATTATTCCAGCACATCGGATTAACATCCGTCATACTATGAATTTGTTTAATGATCATGAATAAACCTTTCTCACCGTCTTGTGAAAATAATAAGCAACCTATTTTACAGATAATCCGCCAGCAGTTTGCTGAATCTGCAACCGTCTGGGAAATCGGCAGTGGTACAGGGCAGCATGCGTGTTATTTTGCGCAACAGTTGCCGCATCTGGTCTGGCAAGCTACCGATAAAGAGGAAAATCTTGCGGGAATCAATGCTTGGGTGGATGAAGCGGTGCTGGATAATTTACCAAGGGCTCTGGCGTTAGATGTGCAGCATAAGCGGTGGCCCTGTCCGCAAATTGAGGCCCTGTTTACAGCAAATACCCTGCATATTATGCACTGGCAGCAAGTACAATGTTTATTTGAGGGTTTGGGTAAGTACTTGAGGAGTAAGGCGATTGTCTGTCTGTATGGTCCTTTCAATTATCAAGGGAAATTCACCAGTGCCAGTAACGCACAGTTTGACCAGTGGTTAAAGTCTGTTGACCCCCAACAAGGGATTCGTGATTTTGAAGACATTGAAAATCTGGCTAAAACGGTAAGTCTGGCTGTTAAAGATGATTTTGCAATGCCTGCAAATAATCGTTTATTAGTGCTGCAGAAGCGTTAATGGCGGACTGAGCTCATCTGGCAACAGGCTTTTATGAGGCTTTTTTACGCTGTCTTTGCTGGTCTTTAAATTGATATTTTAAGGTGCGACGCTGTGAGGCAATATGATTGCTTGATGAGCCAATATGTTCTTCACTACGACTTTTAGCCAGCTCCACCTGTTTTTCCCGTTCCTGAAAGCGTTTCAGCTGTTTCTCTGAAACTTTATCATAACAATGCGGACAGCTGACCCCTTGAATATAATGTTCGCTTTTTTTCTCATCTTCAGTAATGGGATAACGGCAGGCATAGCATTGGTCATATTGGCCTTTTTCCAAGGCATGATTAACGGCAACCCGGTTATCAAAAACAAAGCATTCGCCTTGCCAAAGAGACTGTTCGACAGGGACTTCTTCCAGATATTTTAAAATACCGCCCTGAAGATGATAAACCTCTGCAAATCCCTGTTCTTTCAAGAAAGCCGTCGACTTTTCACAACGAATACCGCCGGTGCAATACATGGCGACTTTTTTATGTTTGGCGGGGTCAAGTTGCTCTTTAACGTATTGTGGAAAATCACGAAAACTTGCCGTCACCGGGTTAACCGCCCCTTTAAAGGCGCCGATCTGTATTTCGTAATCGTTACGGGTATCAATAAGTAAAACCTCGGGATCAGAAATCAGCTCATTCCAGTTCTCAGGTTTAATGTAGTTACCGACAATGTAGTTTGGGTCAATACTGGGAATTCCCATCGTGACAATTTCTGTTTTTAATTTGACCTTGCTACGATAAAAAGGCATGGCCTCTTCATATGAATCTTTGGTTTGCAAATCGGTAAAACGGGGATCAGAACGTAACCACTTGAGGACGGCGTCAATTCCCTGTCTATCTCCGGCGATGGTGCCATTAATGCCTTCTTCAGCCAGTAATAAAGTACCTTTGACCTGATGTTTTATCATCAATGCCAGAAGTGGGGGTTTGATGGATTCATAATCATCCAGCGTGACAAATTTGTATAACGCCGATACCACAATATTGCTCATAATTTACCTTTAGCGGACCGGAACGTAAAACCGGTGCAATTGGATTTTAATTCTGTTAAAAATATAATTAAATATATAAAACAGGGGTTTGTCTGTTTTTTGAAAAAACAGGCGCACCATTCTACACGGATTTTTTGCACAATAAAACCACTGTGGCAGATCAGATCCCTGCGTCAGGCATGGGTTTCATCTTATAGGATAAACACCTCCGTCCATTGCTGAGTTTCTTAAGGGATATAGTCCTGGTCGCCTTGCTGAGAAGTGAAGGCTCTATATTTTATAAACCCCGGAGGCAATAAAGCGTTTGAACCTGTTATAGGGGGAGGTGATTGAACGCATTTTTCCAGACAAGGAAAACGATTTCAGGCATATAAAGCTAAAAGGCAGATGGAAATTCAGACCGATACGGGCAAGTATGGACAGCATTGCATTCCTACTACAGGTCCTTTAAGGTTTTCAGATAAAAGGCCGCGAGCCTGAATCAGGCGGCCAGCGATAAACGTGAGGCCTAGACTATGAATGCCCCAAATACTGACCTTATTGTATTCCAATGCGAATAAAAGCAACAAAGCGATTGGCATATATTCACACGCCTTTGAATGTGCTGCTCTGGCAGTCTGTA
>Ga0310122_10000861_pt1 | contig 19357 bp, 13 predicted proteins | sample CB6_Bottom_1051__FD_203503 | JGI IMG/M metagenome (GOLD analysis project Ga0310122, IMG submission 203503) | Marine microbial communities from Western Arctic Ocean, Canada - CB6_Bottom_1051 | ecosystem: Environmental > Aquatic > Marine > Oceanic | place: Canada: Western Arctic Ocean | collected...
GAGGGCTTTGAAATTCGTCGTCGAGATTTCCGGTACGCACCGTCAACGTAAAGAGCGTGTCGCTCGTGGAGCCGGGGAAGGCGTCGGCGAGGTTGATACTGGCGGTCAAAGTTGGCGTCATGCGCACGTCGTTTCCGTCCCGCGTGGGATAGACGACGGACGATCCAGCATAGGGACTCGACACGTCAGCGCGGGCACTCGAAATTTCGACCGTCGTCTCTCCAACGCTGACGGTGGCAGTCACGGCGTCCAACACAAGTGCGATCGGAGCCTCGCTATAGAGAAGCGCGTAATCGAATTCCAACACGGGCCGATCCGCAGGCATGAGTAGGTCTTGTCGAATACCATTTTCGATCAAATCGGTCGGGGTCAATCCGTCGGTTCCCAGGCCATCGAGGACTACCCAATTCGACCCCTCCGTCGGCATGCCGCCGTCCGTCTGTTGTGCATCGGAAAGGGCAATATGTTGGGCAGATTCGAGTTCATCGGAAGGTCGAAGATGGGTCCATGCGCCCGAGACCGCGCTCCCTACCGTCTGAGATTCGAAGCTCGGATCGGCGATGTAGACAGTGACCGCATTCACCATATTCGTCGTCGAGAGGATCGCCGAAGGATTCCCATCCTCGGATGGACCCGTCACGGTGAGCGAGACGTCGTAACGACCTACCCTGTCATAGGTGTGGGTCGGGCTGCTCGAATCGCACGTGAATACCATGCTATCGGGATCTGGGTCCGCCGGATAAACACAAGTGGTGCCATCGCCGAAGTCCCACTCCCATTTGTCAATGGCGCCAACTGAATCGTCCAACATCTCGACATCGAGTGGACCATTCCCGTCCGACGGCTTCGGCGTGAAGGCAGCGGATGCGGGGCCATACCCGACGACGACTTCAAATGACTGGACGCCAGCAAATGAGTCTTCTGGAGGGTCTGTAATGAATGCAAAGACGAACTCGACCTCGTATGTACCGGGGTTGTTGAAGGTATGCACGATGATGGGTGTTCCGCCCACGAGCTGCCGATCGACGGTCCAGGCGCTAGTGCCGACGAGTCCACCCACGTCGGCGATGAACCGCGACTCGAGCGGCGCAGAACCCGTCGTCGCACTCGCGGAGAGCACAAACGGGTGGACTTCGATCGTGTCTGATACTTGAACGACTCCCCCGGCGCTCGTCACGGTCTGTTCGACGGCATAGGTACCGGGGTCGGAATAGATATGCACAAGGCTTGCTTGATCGCTCGTCGATCCGTCACCGAAATCCAAGAGCGATTCGTCACCGCCGCTCGAGTTGTCTGTACAAGCAACTGTGAGCGGCGCAAACCCCTGCGTCGGCACACACGCAAAACCCGCCGTTGGAAGTTCAGCGATCTCGATCAACGCCGGCTTTAGGACGGTGCTCGTGCCGCGAGTTCCAGTGACCGTCAGCCCGATCGAGTAAGTTCCAACGACCGGAAACACCACCATTGGATTTGGATCGGTGCTCGTTCCGAGCGTGCCGAAGTCCCACGCATAGCTACCGATCTCTCCAGTCGATGTGTCATTGAATTGAATCGCAACGCCGGGCAAACCTGTGGTTTGTGTCTCCGTGAAGCTGGCGATCGGCGCGCCCTCACCAGGCTCATCGCGGCCACCATCTCCGCCCGGACTGCAGGCGAGACTGAGCGCGGCAACGCAGACCATCGCGATTTCGCGACGGAAAGATCGCTGCCTGCGGGTCCTGCGTGCAAAACCGGGGGCGATACCTATTGGCGGAAACCGCATCAGAGCACTCCGTTCGACCCAGACAGTAGTGCCGGTAGTTGTGAGTGGCGAGTCCGGCCGTAGTCGACTTGCGCTCGGGTGATATTAGTGCGGCGGCAGTTGGCGTGCACCAGGGACGGAAAACGCCGCGCGGACCCTGGGCTTTTGCACTCGATCCGCTCACTAGTGTCGCGTTTCTGCGCTTCGAGGCATCTACTTCATCATGCGACTCGTTCGGCATTGGGTTCGCTAGGACCCGCCTGCCACCTCTGCCGCTTGGGAACTCGAAGGCGTATCGACCCCGAGGTGGCGCTGGAAGAACCCTCCGAGCTTTTCATAGAAGTCGATTCTATTTCGCTCGTCGAGGAAGCCGTGATATTCACCCGCATAGACATACGTCTCCGCAGCATTTCCCGCCTTCCTGAGCGCCTCGGCCATGGCCTCGAGTTGTTCGACATGGACAGTTGGGTCTTCGGTACCGTGGCCTAACAGGACAGGCACGCGAATTTTCTCGGCATTCCGGGCCGGCGAACTCGCTCTCAATTTCGCACGGTCACCCCAGCGTTCGCCGACGAGATGTTCCAGCACGGCCGCTCCGCGATAGTATTGCCGTCGCCCGAGCAGACGCGAAAGATCCGTCACGGCGGCGTAGCTCGCACCGGCGCGAAAGAGATCCGGCGTCTTGATCAGGCCCCAGAGAGCCGCATAGCCGCCGTAGCTACTGCCGTAGATTCCGATTCGATTCGGATCCGCGATGCGCTGAGCGATCAGCCAGCGCGTGCCATCGGTGATGTCGTTCTGCATCGCCTGCCCCCACTCGCCGTAGCTCATCGTTTCAAACTCTCGCCCGTAGCCGTTCGAGCCCCGAAAATTCGGCTGAAAAACCGCGAATCCCAGGCTCGCCAAGTACTGCACCTCCGGATTCCAACCCCACCGATCGCGACTCGCGGGGCCACCATGCGCCAACACGATCGTCGGATAAGGTGCCTCGCCTATATGTGGACGAGTCAAGTAGCCGGCAATGGTGAGGCCGTCCCTCGACTCGAATTGCACCGGCTGCATGGCGGCGAGTTCGATTTTCTCGAGACCTGGGTAGGCGGAGAAGGGAGGACGTACACGACCCGACTCCCGCTCATAGAAGAAATAAGAGGGCGGAGACCGATCGGAACTCGTTCGGATGATGAGTGTCTTGCCTTCCCGATCGCTGCTGACGACACGCCGGGTGAGACCCGGAAGCAGCTTCTCGAGATGACGTTCCTCGTCGGCGGCCTGTTGATCGACGAAGTATTTCTCGGGTTTCTCGCGGTCGATCGCGATGGCAACCAATCGTCCATCCTCACTCGAATGGATTAATTCTCGAACGTCGTATTCCGGGTCGGCGAATACGAGATCGAGGAGCTTGCGTGATCTGAGGCTATAGCGATGAACCCCGAGCCTTCCCTGGTCCGTATAGCGATAAACGTAGATCACGCTTGGGTCGGCGCTAAAGCCCGCGAACCAGAAGCCATCCTGCTCGCGATCGAAGCGATTCCAACGCAGGACCTTTTCGAAGTCGTCCTCGCCACTTTCTCGAGCGTAGAGGAATTCATCGGTCCCGGTCTTTGCCCATCCGATCCCAGCACGAACCACGTGGTGATGATCCGCGAACCACCGATCGGCACCGAGCATCGGGCGAACGACGGTACTGAGCAAACCGTTTCCAACGTTGAGACGTCGCACTCCCACGCCACGCTCGCCGATCATCCGAAGGCCGATCAAGACCCCGTCCGGATCGTCGGGAAGAGTGCTGATGATCTGATCTTGAAACTGCGTTTTCTCCTGGTCGGGCCACTTGGCGCCCAGGTACTTGGCTTTGCCGCCACCGAGACGAAGGGAGACCAGTCGCGTTTGTCGCGCACGAACGCCATAGGCCGCCGTACTTGGCATCTCGACGCTCACGAGCAGCCGGTCATCGCTCGGCCAAAGGACCTTCCTGACGGTCCAACTGTTGTGATCACTCGATCGCTCGAGCTTCGAAAGTACCCGGAGCTGGTCGTCCGCGACATCCTGAACGATCAACAATTCGACACCGTCCTTCGCGAGAATGCCGGCGACCCGCCGACCGTCCGGTGACAGCGCGATGTGGTTGAGAACGGGATTCCCCAAGAAGAGTCGCGCGAGCGAGTCTCGATGCTGCGCGGACTCCCGCGCAGCCGAATCCAGGGCTTTCTTGGCTGGCCCCAATTGGCAACCGAGAAGGAAGCTGCTTGAAATCAATGCGGCCATCACCCCACTGATCCATCGTCGCCGGGCGAGAGTTTTCATTCTGAGAATTCTACCGCGCGGCTTGTCTCTCGCCGGTCAAGGACAGATGAGGTTCGGCGGCGCCAGGTCGGCTCGAACGCCCAGTGTTGCCCTCCCCCCCACCCGCGATACGCTCCGCCTGCCCGCCGGAGGTGGCTGGAAGGTCGCCGGTGAACAAACACCGTTCACGGGAGGAAAGTCCGGGCTCCATAGGACAGGGAGGTCGCTAACGGCGACCCGGGGTGACTCGAGGGAAAGCGCCGCAGAAAAGACACCGCCGATGGGGGGAACCCTGCGGGTTCCTTGAACCCTTTGGGTTCCTTCACAGGTAAGGGTGAAAACGTGGGGTAAGAGCCCACGCGCGACAGCCGGGTGACCGGCGGCGGGGCAAGCCCCTCCCGGAGCAAGCTCGAATAGGGACATCGTTTAGAGCGGTCCGCTCGATCGTCGGGGTTTCGGCCTCGGCGCGGTGTCCGGGTGAGAGTGCTTGAGCCAGTCAGCAATGGCTGGCCTAGAGGAATGATCTTCGCCAACGCCGGGGCAACCGGGCGTCGGAACAGAACCCGGCTTATAGGCCACTTGGAACCGTCCTACGGTCGGTTCCGACCTCCAGGAGGAAGCCCTCGGGCCATGCCTGGGGCGCTCCGACGGGCAATCGGGCGCATGGTTGGCGACCACCGCAGCCGTCAACGCCTAACGTAAGAGCGACGTACTCGTTAGGCCCTCGGCGTGCTTCCCCGATCAGGGATCGAAGCGCAAACAGCGAACCCGCGCTCGCCGCTCCGGATCGTAGGCTTCCCATTTCGCCTTCGGAACGTCGTCCGGCGAAACGCGACGAAATCCCTGGCGCAAGAAGAACGCCTCGACCCGGTCCGACGTGGTACAGCTGAACAAATAGGAAAGGCCATCACGCCTGGCGCGTTCGATCGCGAACTGGACGATCTGCGTCCCGACCCCCTCGCCAATATAACGGGTCAGCGCGAAGAGCGAGGCAATCTCCCCAGCATTCTCTCCCGGATGAGGAAGTACGGCACCGATGCCCGCCAGGTAGCGGCCCTCGATGAAGACGCCCAGCGCATGAACGAGAACCGCATCGCGCGCCTCCGCATCGCGCGGCACGAGATACCCGTCCGCTTCACCACGAGCGATCAAATCGCTGGCCGGATCGTAGTCGTCGAGCCCGAGCGGACGGACTTCGGCATAACGATCGCGCGTAAAGAACATCCCGGCACCGGCGTAGGTGAAGAGTTCCTCCGCCAGTTGCTCGGCCGCGCAGAGATTCACCGAAGGCACGCCCCCATCAATCATGTCACGAATCGCATGGAGGAGAGCCTCTCGACCCGGAACGACCCGTAGAGCAATCTCCCCCGATTCGGCCCGCTTCACTCCCCTCGGATCGTCGAGCAGCGTTTGGAGATGGGCGAGATCGACCATGGAGACGCGTCCTTCACCCGTCACGCGCTCCACCGGCGGTGTCGACTGGATCCAGACGACCTTCGCGAGCCCGAGAAGCTGGGCCGCCTGACTGCATTGTTCCTCGAAGGACTCGCTCGATACCCGCAGACCCGCCCGACCCTTGTCTTGAAGCTGTCGCCAGAGGCGTGGCGCAAAATTCGAATCACTGAAGTCGATGGGGGGAGCCGCGTTGGCGTCGTCGAAGACAGCCAGGCGCGGAGTCAAGATGACGACCCGAGCTCCGTTGGCGACGAGTTCGTCTACGACTTCCTGAAATGGAGACGGATTCGGCTCCTCACCGGCCGGCCACGCGATCCCGATCGTGCGACGGCGGAATTCCGCGAGATAGAACTCGCGTTCGCTGAACGGTTGGCTTGGACTCGACATGGCCAGAGTTTGACGAATTTCCGTCGCGACGCACCTATCTATGACAGTCGGGATGGACTCCAGGCTCACGCATAGGTCGTGGAAGTCGAATAGGGTATCGTGCGGCCCCGATGGACTGGCAGATCGCATTTACGCTCGGCATGGTCGGACTCGCGCTCGCCGCGATGATCCGAGAGCTCGCGGCCCCCGACCTCGTGCTGATGGCGGCGCTGATCTGCTTCGGCGCGACGGGCATTCTCTCACCCAGCCAGACCTTCGCGGGCTTCGCCAATCCCGTGGTCGCCGCCGTCGCCGCACTCTTCATCATCTCTGCCGCGCTTCGCGAAACAGGCGCACTCGACATGACGCTCGGGCGCGTGCTCGGAAGATCGGACTCCGTTCGGCTGTCGATGCTCAAGATGACCCTGCCCGTCGCCGGTTTATCGGCGTTCCTCAACAATGCGCCGATCGTCGCGATGATGACGCCCACTGTGACGGATTGGGCGCGCCGCTCTCGCGTCGCTGCGTCCCAATTCTTGATCCCGCTCTCCTACGCCTCGATCCTCGGCAGCGTCACTACCATCATCGGTACGAGTACGATCCTCACCGTGACCGGCATGGTGCTCGATGCCGGGCTCGAACCCTGGGGTTTCTTCGAACCCGCTCCGGTCGGCATTCTCGTGGCCAGCGCCGGCCTTCTCTATCTGATCTTCGTGGCGCCGGGCCGACTCCCGGTCCGCCTCGAAGCGGCCGAGGAGCTCGACGATCGAAGTCGCGAATACACCTCTGCAATGCGCGTCACCGCGGACAGCCCACTCGACGGCATGACGGTCGAGGAAGCCAATTTGCGCAACCTGCCTGGACTCTTCCTGGTCGAGATCGACCGCGGAACTCGATTGATCACGCCCGTCAGCCCGGATCAATCGCTACAGAAGGGAGACATCCTCGTCTTTGCCGGCGTCCTTTCGACGATCATCGACCTTCAACGCATCCGCGGGCTCGAACCCGCCGCCCCCGAAGACCTCATCCAGAGCCTACCGGGAGGCCGAAATCGACCAATGGTGGAAGCCGTGGTTTCCGCTTCCTCGCCGCTGATCGGCCAGAGCGTCAAACAATCGAATTTTCGCGCCGTCTACGATGCCGTCGTGATCGCGGTCCATCGAAACGCCGAACGCGTCGCCGGCAAGATCGGCGACATCGTGCTTCGGCCGGGCGATACGCTGCTCATGCAATGCGCACCGGAATTCATGCGCCTCCACCGCAACAGTCGTGACTTCTATCTGGCCAGCGAATTACCGGGCGCTCATACACCGGCCTTCGATCGCGCTCGCATCGCGCTGGGCATTCTCGTGGTCATGGTCCTGGTGGTCGCGCTGGGAAACATTCACATCTCGATCGCGGCTTTCGTGACGGTCGCTGCGCTGATCGGAACGCGCTGCATCAGCGCGACCAAAGCGCGTCAGAGCGTTGACTGGTCGGTGCTGATCACGATCGGGGCCGGCCTGGGAATCGCCAACGCGATGACGCAATCCGGCGCGGCGAGCTTCGTTGCACACGGGCTGGTGACCGCTGTCGGCTCCCTGGGTCCGCAGGCCAGCCTGATCGTGATCTATCTGCTGTGTCTCCTGATGGCCGAGACCCTTCACCACAACGCCGCCGTTGCCATCATGTTTCCGATCGCGCTGGCGGCCTCCGCACAGCTCGGTGTCGATTCACGGCCCTTCGTGATGACCGTCGCAATCGCTTCGGCCTGCGCCTTTGCCTCACCCGTCAGCTATCAGACCCATCTGATCGTCTACGGCGCCGGCGGCTATCGATTCCGTGATTTCCTGCGCGTGGGCATTCCCCTGGATCTGATCTGCGCGGCGGTGGCCCTCACGGCGATTCCGCGATTCTGGCCGCTCTAGAATCACGGTCTCGGCCCGATCTTCGCTCCGCCCGGGAACCGACGGATGGCGAAAGGCGACCTATTCCCCGCGCTTCTGCACATGAGTTGCACACAGGATTCGCCGGGAGGAACGGAAATCCGCCGACGCGCCTCCTATCACGGGAGGAATCCGCCACATCACCGATGCGGAGACCACATTCATGGTGTAGGGCGAGCGCCGTCGCGGAAGAATTGATTCTCTAGGCCGACTGAATTGGACATCACGTCTCCTGCATTTGAGCGCACTCTCAGACAGCCCGGTATCGGGAGCCGGCCGCTGGAGAGGCAGGAGGGATCGAAGAATCGGGGAGTGCCAATGGGGCATTCCCTTCAGCACGGAAAACAAATCAAGGCGAATCGTTCCAAAAGACGAAATTCGCTGGCTAAATAGGTGGAATTCAATCATTATCAGGCTACATCCAGACCCCCTCGAAGGTACAAACGTTGAAACTGGACGTGTGTTCAGTTCGGCCGTGGCCCCGCTAACGGGACACGAACTCCTTTCGAGACCGAGCCTCGGCGCGAAACCATACGCGCGAGCGCGGCCTCAGAGTGAGATGAGTGAGCGAGCCGACAAAACTTACGGTCGAGAGACGCAACCAGGGTCACGAGATCAAAACAAGAGGCATTCAAGGGACTGTTTGAACCCTGCCCCCTCGGGCGGTATCTCCTAGAGAATTGCACCGGGGCGTGAGAGGAATCGAGTTGAAGACTCAAGAACAAAGCCAGACGACGACTACAGCATCGACCGCGAAAGCGGCTGCTTCCGCAACAGCTGCGACACCCCCACCCACCATGGGAGCCACGCCGGTGGTCGCAGCGGAAGAACTCGATCCCGGTCGCGAGCGCCGGCCCCTCGAGTCGTATTTCCAGGAGATCGGGGGAACCCGGACCCTGAAGCGCGAAGAGGAAGTCGTCCTCGCCAAGGATCTAGAAGCCGCGACGGCGTCGCTGCGTGATGCGCTCTACGCCATCCCGCTCTCGGCGAAGCATGTCGTCGCGCGCTGGGATGCGCTGCGCGCGCTTTCCCATACGGGCGCCAAGCTTTCGGAATCCGTCGGCGACGAAGAGACCGGTGAGATCGCGGCCCGCGTCGAACGCGCGGTCAAGAAGCTGCGCAGTCAGCTTGCCGATCGGGACAAGAAGACCACAAAGTCAGGCCTCGCCTATACCGCGACGCTCGAGAAGCTAGACGTCAAGGTCACCAAAGAGATGCACAGCGCTCAGCTCTCGCTCGCCATGCTTCATGAACTGCGCGAGAAGAGCATCTTCCTGAGCACGGATATGCGACGGGCGCGCAAGCGAACCAAGAAGCTCTCGGAACTCGAGGTCGAAGCGGGCGTCGAAAAGAAGCGAATGATCGAGCTGACCAATACGGTCGAGGACGCGCATGATCAGATGTCGACGGTCAAGAACCGCTTCATCGAGCACAACCTCAAGCTCGTCGTCGCGATCGCCAAGGACTATCGGAACCTTGGACTGTCGTTCCCGGATCTCATCCAGGAAGGCAACCTGGGCTTGATCCGGGCGGTCGAGAAATTCGACCATCGCCGTGGCTTCAAGTTCTCGACCTACGCGGTCTGGTGGATCCGTCAGGCGTTGGTTCGTGCGATCCAGAATCACTCGCGAACGATCCGATTGCCCTCGCATGTTCACGACCGGCTGCAGCGAAGCCAGCGCGTGAAGGCGGAACTGACGGGCAAGCTGGGCCGCGAGCCGACTCCGGCCGAACTCGCTCCGGCATTGGGTACCGATACGGATGCGCTCGAAGCCCTCGATCGTCTATCGCGCGAGGCCATCTCGCTCGAATCGAATGTCGCAGGGACAGAAAAGCGCCTCGAAGACTTCGTACCCGATGGCACGTCGGAGATGCCGGATGGCGGAATCGACGACGACCGGATGCGCATGGGCGTCGGCTCTTTGATCGGAAGCCTGACTCCCCGGGAGCAGCTGATCCTTCGACTCCGCTACGGGCTCGGCGGTGAAGAGGAGCATACGCTCGAGCAGATCGGTCAATCGTTGGGTCTGTCGCGTGAACGCGTACGACAGCTCGAAGCCCGGGCGCTCAAGAAGCTACGTGAGACGCAGCCTGCTCAGAGGTTGCATCCGATTCTCGAGCCCTGATCCGCGTTTAGTCTCGAAACGAATTTCGCCGCCGATGACCCTGTGTCATCGGCGGCGATTTTGTTTGGACCATCGAACCCGCTGCTACGCTGGCGGCATGACCAGACTCCTCGCGATCTCATGTCTTCTGCTCACAATCGCGTGCAGCCCGATCGGCCCCTTCCCAGGCGGCGAACTCTCGGGCAGCGTCCAGCCGCTACCGGACGATTGGTCGGCGGCCCGAGACATGCAGACCGTCCAGATCGAAACCCGCCCAGAGGACCCCTACTCGATCAATATCTGGGGTGTGGGAGAAGGAAGCAATTTCTACATTGGCGCCGGGCGTGGTGAAGAGTCTGCCTGGGTAATCCACCTGCTCGAGAATCCGGAGATTCGACTGCGACTGGGAGACGAACTCTACCTACTCAAGGCAGTCCGAGTGAGCGACGCCGCGGAGCAAGCGCGCGTGGGCGTTTTCTACGCCGAAAAGTATGAGGCGTTCGAAGCGGACGACTTCGTACCTGGGGAGATGGTCCTGCTGCGCCTGGATCCACGCTAGGCGAGCGACCAGGCCAGAAACGCGCCGCCCACGGCCCAGCAATACCACGCCCAGTGATGAAATAGATTCCGGTCCAACATCCGAACGAAGAGCCAGAGCGCCAGAAGACCCGAACCCAATGCGAGGACACCCCCGATTCCCAGGTTGAGAAGTTGCTCGGGCTCCGCGCCGGATAGTTCCGGCAAGATCAGGACCGCGGCGCCCGAGATCGCGATGATGCCCAACAGGAATGAAAATTCCGCGGCCGCGCGTGGAGCGACACCTAACGCCAGGGCAACCGCGACCGTCGACCCGCTGCGGGAGATGCCGGGTAGAATGGCGAACGACTGGGCAATACCGATCAGGATGACTGCCTTCCAGCCCGGAACTTCGTTCGTCGCCGCCCTCGCGGTCCAACGCGTCGAAAAGACGACTCCACCGGTGACCAGCAGGGCGCAGCCAACGAGAACCGGATTCGAGAACTGCGACCCGATCCAATCCTTCGCGGTCAAGCCGACGAACACGATCGGCAGCGTCGCGACCGCGAGCTTTGCGACGTATTCGATCGAGTCGCTTTCGCGCGCGAAAAAACCCATGACGAGCGCGGTGATACGCTCGTGATAGAAGAAGACGATGGCCACGAGGGTCGCGACGTGAACGGCGACCTCGAAGAGCAGCTGGCCGCCGTCTCGTCCGCCGAAGAGTTCCTGGAGGAGCGCGAGGTGTCCTGAGCTCGAGACGGGAAAGAACTCCGTGAGCCCCTGGACGACCCCAAGCAGGCCCGCTTCGATCGGGTTCACTCGGACTCCTCAACCTCACTCGAGCGAGCGAAAAAATAGCCGGGGGGACCCCATGCTACCGAATCGGCTCGGCGGCGGGTCGCTGAGACGCCAATCCCGCGCTAAAAAGCCGCTCATGGAAATCGCATGTCTCGACCTGGAAGGCGTTCTGATCCCCGAAGTTTGGATCAATTTCGCGGAGCGAACTGGAATCGATGAACTCCGGGCCACCACCCGGGAAATCCCCGATTACGACCAGCTGATGCGCCAGCGGCTCGCGATCCTCGATCGCGAAGAACTGGGCATTCGCGACATCCAGGATGTCATCGCCGGCATGGACCCCATGCCGGGTGCCCGCGAAGCCCTCGACTGGCTGCGTGAACACTTCCAGGTCGTGATCCTCTCCGACACCTTCTATGAGTTCGCCGAGCCCTTCATGCGAAAACTCGGCTGGCCGACGCTGCTCTGTCACCGATTGGAGATCAATGACAAGGGAATGATCAGCGACTACAAGATTCGCCAACCCGATCCGAAGCGCGCTTCGGTCAAGGCTTTTCATTCACTCAAATACCGGATCATCGCGACCGGCGATTCGTATAACGACACGTCGATGCTCTCGGAAGCGGACGCCGGGATCTTGTTTCGGCCGCCGCAGAACGTGATCGATGAGTTCCCGCAATTCCCTGTGGCGACGGAGTATTCGGAGTTGCAGGCGGAGTTTGCGAAGGCTTCGGAGCGAGATCTCTAGGGCGACCCAGAAGTGGACTCCGCAACCGCCTCCGAAATCGAAAAATTCCGAACGCCGGCAGCCTTGAACATCGGATTGTCCGCCGGCTGGTAGGTCATGATCACTGCGCGGCGCGCTCGGTCCGAGAGATTCGGCTCGCTGCCATGGACCGCATGCGCATCGAAGATGACGATGCTGCCGGCTGGGAGCTCCGCGAGCCATTGGTCGTCGGCATTGAAGCTCGACGAATCCGTGAAGAGCGGGCCGAGTCGCGTGCCATCGTTCAATCCGGGAAGAAATCCGTCGCGATGGCTGCCGCGGACAAGCCGGAAGCAGCCGTTGTCACGATCGGCATCATCGAAAGTCACCATCACGTTGGGCAGCTGGTCACAGTGGCCGCAAACATGACTCCAATAGGGCGAGTCCTGATGCCAGCGAAATCCAGACCCTTCCCGCGGTCGCTTCAAATTGATCTTGTCGGTCCAGAGCGCCACGCGATCGATTCCGAGCAGGCCACAGACGGGTGTCACGATCCGGGAATCCTGAACCAGTTCATCGAAGACCGGGTCGAGATGATGGAAGGGCTCGATGACGCGAATCGTCTCGGAGCCGGCGTGATGCTCGAATTGTACGGTCGTGGCGTCGGCGATCTCGACGTAGCGATTTCCGTCGATTCGATAGTCGGACTCGCTGCCGACATCGGCGGGCCCCTCCGCGGTCGAAGTCACTTCGAGCGAAGATCTTGTGGCCGCATGAACGACGCGCTCCGCGGCGCCTCGAAAACGCTGGAGATCGGCGTGACCGAAGACGCGGGTCCGAACGATGAAACCGTCCTCGGCGTATTGCCGACGTTCCATGTCCGAAATTCGCAAGTCCACGACCACCCTCCTTCCGTCCGCTCACTGGATCCAGGTCCGAGAACCCGGCCCGATGCTGGCGGATCAGAAGTGAAACCCGATCGGCGGGGTCGGTCAACCCCGCACTCGGACCGCCGAAAAGTTGGAAACGGAGCCCGTCAGCGCTTGCGCAGCGATTTCGCCAGGACGCGCTTGCGAAGCCGAAGCTCCTTGGGCGTCACCTCGAGAAGCTCATCGTCCTCGATCCAGGCGAGCGATTCTTCGATCGTCATCTTCTTGTGTGGCGTGATGATGACGTTCTCGTCTCGACCCGAGGCGCGCATGTTGTCGAGCTTCTTGGCACGGGTGAGGTTGACGTTCAGGTCGCCGGGACGTCGCGCCTCCCCGACGATCTGACCTTCGTAGACGTTGGCGCCCGGCGGCACGAAGAGCATCGCGCGCTCCTGGATCTTGAAGATCGAGAACGGGGTCGTGCGACCCTGATCCGTACAAACGGCCGGCCCGACACCGCGGCCGGGAAGATCGCCGGCGTAGGGTTCGAAGCCCTCGACGCTGCGATAGAGAATGCCTTCGCCGCGTGTGTCCGTCAGGAACTCGCCGCGATAGCCGAAGAGGCCGCGGCTCGGAACGATGAAACGCATCTGCACACGGTCACCGTTGTGCTCCATCGAATCCATGCGGCCCTTGCGCTGGGCCAGCTTCTCCATGACGGATCCGGCGGCGGTCTCGGGCACATCGATCACAACTTCCTCGACGGGCTCGCATTTCTCGCCGTCGATCATCTTGACGATGATCTCGGGTCGCGAGACGGCGAACTCGAAGCCTTCACGCCGCATCGTTTCGATCAGAACGGCCAACTGGAGTTCGCCCCGACCGGAGATCGCGAAGGTATCGAGCTTGTCGGTTCGATCAATGCGGATCGAAATATTGGACATCGCTTCGCGGTCGAGTCGTTCGGCGATCTGCCGACTCGTCACAAACTTGCCATCGAGACCGGCGAAGGGCGAGTTGTTCACGGAAAGATGAACACGAATCGTCGGCGGGTCGATGGCGATTCGCGGAAGTGGATCTGGATGGCCCAGATCGCAGACCGTATCCCCCACATCGATGGCCTCGACGCCGGCGACGATCACGATGTCTCCGGCTCTCGCCTCCTCGAGGTCCACGCGGTCGACGCCGCGTGTTCCGAAGAGCTTGGTAATCCGGAACGAATCAGGCGGGCCTTCTTCACGCACGCGAATGACCTGTGAGCCGCGCTTCATCCGCCCACGCATCACGCGACCAATGACCAGGCGACCCACGAAGGCGTCATAACCCAGGGTCACGGCTTGAAATTGCAGAGGGCCCGATTCGTCGACCACGGGCGGGGGCGTGTGTTCGAGGATGGCGTCGAGGACCGGAATGAGATCCTTCATCTCGCCACCATAGGTGGTCGAGGCGACACCATGCTTCGCCGAACAATAGACGACGGGGAAGTCGAGTTGATGATCATCGGCTCCGAGTTCCACCAGGAGGTCGAAAACTTCGGTCACGACCTCTTCCGCGCGTTCTTCGGAACGATCGATCTTGTTGACGATCAGGATCGGGCGAAGCCCGTGTTCCAGCGCTTTGCGAAGAACGAATCGGGTCTGAGGCATCACGCCTTCATAGGCGTCGCATAACAACAGGGCGGCTTCGGCCATACCGAGGACACGCTCGACTTCGCCACCGAAATCGGAGTGGCCAGGTGTGTCGACGAGCTGAATTCGAACACCTTCGTATTCGATCGACGTACTCTTGGACTGGATCGTGATGCCACGCTCACGCTCGAGATCACCGGAGTCCATCACCCGCTCTTCGATCGCCGCATGCGCGCGAAACGCACCACACGCACGCAGGAGCCCGTCGACCAGCGTGGTCTTGCCGTGATCCACGTGGGCAATGATCGCGACGTTGCGCAGATCTTCTCGGGCGACTGGCTCGGACATGATTGGCTCTCGGTTCGAATGTTGGGTTGCCGTCTGCGCCGGGCGTCTGCGCAGTCGCGATATCGATCAAATGTATGCCCGTTGCTTGCCCGCGCACTCCGCTGGTCTTCGGCCGAACGACGGACCGAGTTCAGGGCGGACCGCTGGGCCAGCACACGCGGGGTCAGGAGCCTCGTCGCCCCCCGGCTCAAGGCGCGCGCAGGCTAGCGCAGACCGAGGCAAATGCCCGTTTCCGCTGATTTTTCTCGAGACGGATCGTCCGATCGGATCTTCCACGATCGGCAGGCCGCGGTCTAGGGCTTCGTGGGGAAGATGAGCTCGATCCGTGTCGTATCCTGGGCGCGGCGCGTTTCGACGCGTCCGCCAATCAACAGGAGGAGGCGTCTCGCGAGGGCCACCGGGAGCGCACGACCGCGCAGCGCAGAATCGGCTGAAAGCTCTTCCTCTGGCCCATCGTCTTCGATGAAGAGCGCAGATCCCTCGGCAATGGTCTCGAGACCGACTCGGATCGTTCCCGTCCGCTCAGCAATGGCGAGGGTCGCGTCGAGTATCGCGATCAGAAGCGAATGCAGCCAATCCGCGTCGGGTGCTGTGAAGTCGGATTCGCTGGGGATTTCGATCTCGAACGAAACACCCTGTGTCCCCTGATCCAGGAAGTGTTGCTGGATGCCGGCGAGGCGAGCGGACCAGGGCGGACCGGTCGTGCCGGCGCTCTCAACCGACGATTCTTCAGCCAACAGGATCGGTCGAATCAGGGCGAGCAGGGGTCCGGCGCGCCCAGCAAGTCCATCGATCTCGACCGAAGCCTTCGCGAGCGACCGCGGATCCAGATCCTCGTCGAGTAGATGGGCCTGCAGGCGAATCGCGCCCAGATGATTGCCGATCTCATGGGCGATCGCAAAGACCAGGTCCTGTTCCCGAGAAGCCATGTCTACTGCCCCATGCTCGTCCACGCACTCATTCGCGCCCATCCCTACGTCGCGACACCGACAACTTTGCTCCAACTCCACCCTGCCCGTACAATGCCTCAGCTCCCGCGGAGTCGAAAGGCAAGACCGACTGCACATGTCAAAAGAAACGCCCGAAATCGATCGACTCGAACGCATCTCGAACAAGCTCCATCTGCGCAACTACCAGCGACATATCTTCCTTTGCGTCGGCGGCGATTGTTCACCCGCCGAGGAACAGGAAGTCGCGTGGCAATTCCTGAAGCGGCGTCTCCGGGAACTCGACCTCGTCGACACGGAGGGTTCCGTCTTTCGATCGAAGGCGAATTGTCTCCGGGTTTGTACCGAGGGACCGGTCGCCGTCGTCTACCCGGAAGGAACCTGGTATCGACATTGCGACGAGGGCAATCTCGAACGCATCATTCAAGAGCATCTGATCGGCGGGCAGCCGGTTCGAGACCTTGTGATCGCGACGAATGAGGTCTGCGGCAGCAGCGGCGTGGCCGAAAGCGGCGACGCCGATTCGAACCCCGAACGCGAGAGTGCGTAGGCGGCCATGGAGTCCGCCTTTCTCTGCGGCCGAGAACATCAATGGGTCGGGGGCCTCGAGCTTGCGGGCGTGGGCCCGGCCGCGATCGCGTTATCACGGGGCGGTGCGCAAAAGACCTATTCCTATACGGATCCAAACGAAGACTGCGTCGCCTTCGCCATCGGAAAGGGCGGCCAGCTGATCGTGGCCGCCGACGGACATCATGGAGAACTCGGCTCGGAAAGCGCCGTCGAAACGATTCTCGACGGATTTGCCGAAGAGTGGACGGCGGCCCGTGCACCGGCGGAGGATGAAAAAGCCTGGCGCGAACTGGGATTGGATGCGCTGCTCCGGGCGAACCAATCGATTCTCGAAGTCGCCGGACGCAACAATCTGCCGCCGGCACCGACGACCTTCGTCCTCGCCTTGATCCGTCCGGAAGAGGATCTGCTGCTTTCACTGTCCGTAGGCGATAGTCATGTCTTTGCCGTCGATCGCGGGATCGCCAATGAACTCGGCACGCCAAAGTCCGACTGGAAATTCACGCCCTTTCTCGGCTATGAGGAAGCCAAGCGACCTCTATTGGCAGAATATTCGATCATCCAGACTCGAAATCTCACCGACCTGCGCGCGATCGTGCTGGCGACAGACGGGCTCTCCGAACCCGGAATTGGCGTCGTGGATCCGGCGCGCGAAGTCTGCGCAACCGTCGCCCAGGTCGAACTCGACACTCGCCAGGACCAGCGCGCGGTCGAGACTTGTCGCGGCGTCGTGGAGACGGCGCTTCGTGCCCACCGCCGCCAGAAGGCGGGCGACAACATGGGCTGCGCCGTCCTCTGGATTGGCCACTAGACGAAGACGCTTGCGTTTTCGAGTCCGGGTGCCGCGGCTAGACGGAACTCCAAAGGGCGACGCGCTCGGCGATCGCGAGGGCCGCCGTCAGACCCGGCGACTCGATCCCAAGACAAGCAACGAACCCCGCCGCGCCGTGAGCCGTCGCTTCCTCGACGACGAAATCCCTGAAAGACTCGCCCGGGCCGGCCAGTTTCGGGCGAATGCCCGCGTAATCGGGAACCAACTCGGCTTCGGTCATGTCTGGCAGATAGCGACGGATCGACTCCGCAAACCCCGCGGCTTTCGACGGATCGACCTCGAAGTCCGGTTTCTCGATGCTCTCGACGTACTCGACATCGGGACCGAATCGAAGTCGGCCGGCGAGATCGACCGTCGAATGAATGCCCAACCCGCCGGGTTCCGGAACGGGGTAGATCAAGTGGTCGAGCGAGCGCTTCGTGCCCGGCGCCATCGAAAAATAATCGCCCTTGCAAGGAAGTTGCCGCCAGCCCAGACCCTCGACGTCCAACCCCGCCAGCGCCGCGATTCGATCTGCGTCGAGACCAGCGGCATCGATGACGATTCCGGCGTCGATCGATTCGGTCTCGTCGCCGGGCGAAGCGACTTCGATCTGCCATCCGAAGCTGCGCGGGGCAAGCGACCGAACAGACCGTTCGAGAAGAAGAACAGCGCCCGAAGACTCTGCCGCGGCGAGCAGCGATAGACAAAGGGCTTGTCCGTCGACGATTCCCGTCTCGCGTGAATGCAGAGCCGAACTCGCATGAACGGCCGGCTCGAGCCGCAACACTTCCCGTCGATCGATCCGTTCGAGACCCGCGACGCCGTTCTGCGTCCCCTGCAGCAAGAGACGGTCGAGAACGCCTTCCTCCGATTCTCCGTTCGCGACGATGAGTTTACCGACTCGGCGGGCACCCACGCGCTTCTCGGCACACCACGAATAGAGAAGTTCGCGCCCGGCCACGCAGAGTTCGGCCTTGAGACTCGCGGTCGGGTAGTAGAGACCGGCGTGAACGACTTCGCTATTTCGACTGGTCATGCCGCTCGCGATGCGCGGCTCGCGTTCCAGGATCAGCACCGAGCGACCGGCCTTCGAGAGTGTCGACGCGATGGCCAGACCGATCACGCCCGCGCCGATCACGACGACCTCGAAACCGGATTCCGAAACATTGGCCCTTGCGTCCATGCAACGCGTTCCCCTGGGCTAGAAGGATTCTCCGAACTCGCTCGCATAACGCTCGCGAATCGCTTCGAGATCGAGGTCGATACTCTGCGGACCCTGGCGCGCCACCTTGAGCGCACCCATCAAGCTGCCCAGACGCGCGCCGACTTCGAGCGGCAGGTCGTTCACGATCGCGTAGAGCAAGCCGGCGCGATAAGAATCTCCACAGCCCGTCGGATCCACGACCTTTTCCGCCTTCACGGAAGCGAGAACAGTTCGGTCCTGGTCGATTCGAAGGCCCGAGTCCTGCCCACCTCGGCGTAGCAGCGAACCCTCCTCACCGCGTGTCACGATCAGAGCGCCCACTCGCTCGGCGATCGCGTCCTCGTCGAGGCCGGTCTTCTGGCAAGTCATTTCCCATTCGTAGTCGTTGACGATGTAGACCGACGCACCGGTCAATGCCTCGAGCAATTCTTCGGCGTCGAGAATCGGAAGGCCCTGGCCGGGATCCATCACGCAATGGGCGCCGCGTTCCTTCAGGTCCCGCGCGTAATCGATCATGGCCTGCTTGCCGTTCGGTGAGACGATGCCGACCGAAAAGGGCTCCTTGACGTCCGCGATCCGCGCCTCGTGAGCCCGGTCCATGGCACCGGGATGAAAGGAGATGATCTGGTTGTGCGCGGCATCCGTCGTGATGAAAGCGGCTGCCGTGTATTGGTCGTCGAGAACGAGCAAGTGGTCTCGACGAACGCCGTTCTCATCCATCCAGGCCGCATACGAACCCAGGTCCGAACCCACTGCGGCGAGAAGAATCGGGTCGATCCCGAGGCGACAGAGATTGAAAGCGATGTTGGCGCCCGTACCTCCGAAGAGCTTCAGCAGCCCGGGAACATGGAAGGCGACGTTCAGCTTTTCGAGCTTGTCGGCAACGAAATGATTCTTGAAATGATCCTCGAAGGTCATGATGTGATCGACGGCAACCGATCCGGTCACGAGCACTGTCATCTTCATTTTCTCCAGCCGGGATTTCGCGGGTTTCTTCTGCGGGGGCAGGAGTCTCGCCGCCCCGCGGAAGCGCGTCAACGCCGCGCGACGGATTCCCGGACTCACCAAGGACTCGTGCT
>Ga0310122_10000862_pt1 | contig 19344 bp, 18 predicted proteins | sample CB6_Bottom_1051__FD_203503 | JGI IMG/M metagenome (GOLD analysis project Ga0310122, IMG submission 203503) | Marine microbial communities from Western Arctic Ocean, Canada - CB6_Bottom_1051 | ecosystem: Environmental > Aquatic > Marine > Oceanic | place: Canada: Western Arctic Ocean | collected...
CTGGGGTTTTTAAATGGTAGCGGAGGGCGGACTCGAACCGCCGACACCCGGATTATGATTCCGGTGCTCTAACCAACTGAGCTACTCCGCCAAAACCCCATCATGCGTCAGCGATCAGACGGGATAAGGAACAGGGGTATAGGTTGATTGGGCTTCTGGTGTCAAGCCGGAGAAGCAAGCCCGTCTATTTAGGCGGGGGACACTCCCGCAAGCCCCCGGGCCGGCATTCTGTCCGGCCCGGAAACCTGCAAGAACCCCACCGTAATAGCGGGAATGGAGAGACCGCCGGATGGGTTTTGCCCACCCGGTGGCTGGTTCGTTCGGCGCTTCCCAGGAGAGACAGGGGGGGAGTGAGAAGCGCGTCACGAAGCCATTCGTCTGCGGCACGGGGATCACCGCCGACAAAGGGTTAAATCAAATCGTTAAAACACGTCGACTTCGATCACCGGCGGTTTCGATTGCGCCTTTGGCGCCGGTTGCAAGGCCGGTGCCGGGGCCGGGCGCACTGCGGCCTGTTGGGGCTCCGGCGCCGCCTTAATCACGGCTTTTTTGACGATGACGGCGTCCGGTCCGATCCCCATGGTTTTGAGCAACGCCAGGACGCCCTTGGGGTTGGCGTTCAGCCGCACATATTCCCGCCGGTCGGTATCGGCCTGGTTTTGGACAGGGTCCAGCCACGGCAAGTTGGCGAGCTGCCTGGTCGGCGCCGGCCGCGGAATCGGCTCGGCGTCCTTGACCCAGTAATTGACCATTTGCGGCGGCGCATGGGGCGCGCGTTCCGGTGGCTCGGGCTTGTCATAGCGGCTGGGATCGGGGCCGAAATAGTTGACCAGCCGCTTTTCGTCACGGTGGTAGGGCTCCTTGTAACACACCACTTTGCCGATGGATTTATAGCAATAGGTCGGTTCCCAGTCGTAAACGGCCTTTTCGTATTCCGAAACATAGCCGCAAGCGCCGAGAACAGAGACCAGCCCAAACGTCGCTAAAATTCTTAACATTGTTTATCTCCCGTGGGCGGCGGTAAGCCAAAGACACCGCTGATGACGGAGATAAACGCATAAATGATGCCAAATCAGGCCCTTATCGGCGCCGTTAACAAGTCCTTAACGATTCCAAAGACTTGGATCGATCAGCCGGAATTGTGGGTGTCGATCACGGTGCGCCCGCGGACCTGACCCTGGACAATTTTACCGGCCAATTCAGGCACATCGGCAAGAGATGCCGAGCTGGTGACGGCGGCCAGCTTGTCCAAGGGCAGCTCCTTGGAAAGCCGGTCCCAGGCAATGAGGCGGCGGTCTTTCGGACAGGTGTTGGAATCGATGCCAAGAAGGTTAATGCCACGCAGCAGGAACGGCATTACCGTGGTCTCCAGCTTGAACCCGGACGCCAACCCGATGGCGGCGCAACTGGAATGGGTGCGCAGCGACGCCAATGCAGTGTGCAGGGTCGGGCCGCCGACGCTGTCGATGATACCGGACCAGCGTTCGGACGCCAGCGGGCCCTTCGGCGGTTCCAACAGTTCGTCACGGCCGATAATTTCCGCCGCCCCTAAGTCTTTCAGGTATTCGTGGGTTTCCGCACGCCCCGTCGACGCCGCCACCCGATACCCCAGGTTGCCGAGGATGGACACCGCGATGGAACCGACGCCGCCGGCCGCCCCGGTCACCAAAACATTACCTTCGCTTTCCGGTGTCAGGCCGTGGTCTTCCAGCGCCATCACCGCCAGCATCGCGGTGTACCCGGCGGTGCCGATGGCCATGCATTGTTCCGTACTCAACCCTTCGGGCACCGGCACCAGCCAGTCGGATTTGACCCGGGCGCGGGTGGACAATCCGCCCCAGTGGGTTTCACCGACGCGCCAACCGTTCAACAGTACCTTGTCGCCCGGGTTGTAATCGGGCGAATCCGACGCTTCCACGGTGCCGGCAAAATCGATGCCGGGCACGTGCGGGTAGTCGCGCACCAGCCGCCCTTGGCCCTGAACGACCATGCCGTCCTTGTAGTTCAAGGTCGAATACTCGACCCCGACGGTGACGTCGCCTTCCGGCAGGCGGTCGTTGGGCAGGGTCTGGATTCCGGCGGTGACGTTGCGGTCATCGTCTTGTTCCAGGACGATGGCGGTGAATTGGTTTTCGTCGGTCATGGTTTTTCTTTCACTCTCTATAATTAATCAACGACAGCCCATTCCAGCGGCTGTCCGGCCAAAAACGGCTTCACGGCACCGCCGCCTTTAACGGCAACATTGTCGGGGACGGTACCGGCAGTCTTTGTCAGGGTAATTTGGCCTTCGTTGGGCGCCAGTCCGTAAAACTTCGGCCCGTTCAGCGAGGCAAAGGCCTCGAAATGATCCAGGGCGTTTTCTTCATCGAACACCTGGGCATAGTGTTCCAACGCCGCCGGGGCCGAAAAAATACCGGCGCAACCGCAGGCGGCCTCTTTCGCCGTCAAGGCGTGCGGCGCGGAATCGGTGCCGAGGAAGAATTTCACTGAGCCCGACGTTACCGCCTTCCTGAGCGCCAGGCGGTGGGGTTCTCGTTTCGCCACCGGCAGGCAATACATGTGGGGATTGATCCCGGCTTCAAACAAGGCGTTCCGGTTGATGGTCAAATGGTGGACGGTCACCGTGGCGGCCAAGTTATCGCCTCGGCTTAAGACGAAATCGACAGCGTCGGACGTGGTGATGTGTTCGAATACCACCTTGAGACCGGGGAGGCGGTCGAGCAGCGGCGCCAGGGTGCGATCGATAAACACCGCCTCGCGGTCAAAAACATCAACGCCGGGGTCGGTGGCTTCTCCATGCACCAGCAGCGGCATGCCGGCCGATGCCATGCGTTCCAGCACGCCCAGCACCTTCCCCATATCGGTGACGCCGTAGGCCGAATTGGTGGTCGCCCCTGCAGGAAACAATTTTACGGCCGTGAATATACCCGTAGCGAAGCCGTCAACGATGTCACCGGCGTCCGCATCGTCGGTGAGATAACACGTCATCAGCGGCGTGAAGGACGCGTCTGCCGGCAAGGCGGCGGTTATGCGGTCGCGGTAGGCCTCGGCGGCGGCGGCGGTGGTCACAGGCGGGTCAAGGTTGGGCATCACGATGGCGCGGGCGAAACGCCGCGCGGTAAACGGCAGCACTGCCTTCAGCATATCGCCATCACGAAGGTGCAGGTGCCAATCGTCGGGGTGGCGGATGGTGATGTCTGTGGTTTCAGTCATATCGAAGCCCAACGTCACACGAAAAAAGTGCCAAGAAAAGGCCCCGCCTGATTGACGCCCTGAACGTTGCCATCTCCTTCATCGATCCTTAACCATATAGATTTATGCTGTGGCAACCTGAAAATAGGCTAATAGGCTTTATTTAAAGGTATTTTCGGCTTTCGAGAGGGCGGAAACCGAACCGACAGACAGATGGGAGAAAGTGTGAATACGGAGCCAATAACCGTAGCGATTTTTAAAAAGTGCCCCCCGTTGGACTGTTGAATAACAAAAAGGGCCACGTCATGAGACGCTATGCCACGGTCATTTTGAGCACTCTAATTCTGACAATCGGCTTAGTCCTCTCCGCCCCGGCGGCCCTGGCGCAGCCGGTTTGCGGGTCCCACCAAAGCATTTCCGATAGCCTGAAGAAGTCCTATACTGAAGCACCGGTTTCCATGGGCCTCACCGCCAGCGGTGGCATCATCGAGGTCTTCGCCTCCCAAGAAGGGACCTGGACCATAGTAATTACCCAGCCCAATGGCACCAGTTGCCTGATCGCCGTTGGCCTGGATTGGGAAAACCTGCCGAAACCGAAAGTCCTCACCGGCGCAAGAATCTAATCACGGACGCCCAAAGGACTACCCGCCGAGCACCTCGAACACGCCGCCCTCAGGTTCGACCCCCTGGATGTGGCGGCGATGCCATAGCGCATAGAATAATAAGACCCAAGCCGCTTGTCCGGCTTTTTGGCCGTTCCCACTGCCTGACGCCATGAAAAGGCCTTCAACCGATTGGGGATCGCAAATTTCATCGATACAGGATTGCTTGGCCACCAGCGGGCCGAGCCTTGCCCCTTCCCTGCCAATCCACTCGCCCACCGGCACCGTGAAACCCTTTTTCCTGGTGAACGGCTTGGCTGCGGGCAGTGCCGATTGCAACCATTTGCGTAACAGCCATTTGCCCTGGCCCCGGCGCACTTTCAATTTATCAGGAAGACCAAAAGCGAAGCTCGCCAACTTAACGTCGAGCAACGGCACCCGGCCTTCGACCCCATGCGCCATCAAGCAGCGGTCGAGCTTGGTCAACAGGTCGTTGGGCAGCCAATCGGCGCAATCGACGGCTTGCGCCGATTGCAGCACGGTCCGGCCCGGCGTTTTAGCGTCCGCCTCAATCCTAGTGAAACCATCGCGCCATCCCGTGGGGTGATCCCGCAACACGCCCAGACCGTCGAATACCCCCCCTTCGCGCATCGGACGGCCGCCAAAAATCCTGGCCCGCCGCACCCGCCGGTACCGGCCATAGCCGCCGAACATTTCGTCCCCGCCTTCACCGCTCAGCACCACCTTAAGCCCGGCGTCCCTGGCCACCGCCGCCAACTTATAGGTCGGCAGCACCGCGTAATCTGCAGCCGGGTCATCCATGGCCGCAGCCACCCCCGGCAGCAGCGCCCAGAAATCGTTCTCGGAAAAGTCTACCTCGGTGTGATCGGCGCCCGTGGCGGCGGCAACGGCGCGGGCATGGTCGCGCTCATCGCTGACAGTGGTGCCGGAAAACCCCGCCGTGAAGGCCCGCACCGGGCGTTCATTCAGCCGCGTCATCATGGTCAACAGCACCGAGGAATCGATGCCGCCGGACAGAAACATACCGTAGGGCACATCGGATCTTTGATGGATGCCGACGCTTTCATTCAACAATTCATCCAAGCGCCGGAGCGCCATCCCCTTGGGCATGTCCCCCGGTCCGCCGCCGGGCAGCGCATGCATAACCAGTCGGTCGCTAATCCGGCCCCGGCGCACCTGCAAGGTCTCGCCGGGCAAAAGCCGCTTTATGCCTTCAAAGACCGTTTCCGCGCCGGTGGAGAACTGGAGCTGTAACAGCTCGTCGCGGGGGCCGGCCTTTAGCGCCGCTTTCACCAAGCCGGCACGGTGCAGCGCCTGAGGCTCCGAGGCAAACACGAAGCCGGTTTCGATTTCGGCGTAATATAGCGGTTTGATGCCGAAGGGATCGCGGGACAGCACCAGGCAATCCTCCTCCGGGTCATGGATGGCGATGGCGAACATGCCGCGCAGATGCCGGGCGAAGCCGAGCCCGTGGCGGAAATACAAATGCAACGGCGGCTCGCAATCGGACTTGGTTTGAAAATCGACCCGGCCCATATCGAGGCGCAATTCCACATAGTTGTAGATTTCGCCGTTGGCGACGAGGGCCGCGTTTTCCTTGCCCTTTCCGGCCGCCGCCAAAAATGGCTGATCGCCGGTTTCCAGGTCGATGATGGCCAGGCGCGTCTGCACCAGGCCGACGCCGCCGGAAACGGCGATGCCGTCGCCATCCGGCCCCCGGTGGGCCAGGGCGTCGGTCAGCGATTGCAGCGCTTTCCCATCGGGGGCATCGCCTGAAACCGTCATGATGCCGGCGATCCCGCACATCAGGGTGCCTCCTGACCCGGTGTTTCGTCCGTTTTCAGCAGGGATTCAAAAAAATCAAGGTATTGGTCGATGACGATCTGTTCGGTGAAGTTCTTCTTGTAGGCTTGTTGACCCTGGCGGGCGATCCGGTGGCGGAGCTGGTCATCTTCAAAAAGGTTGCGCAGCGCCTTGCCCATTGTCGGCGCGTCGTCCACGGGTACCAGAATTCCCGTTTCCCGGTTCTCAATTAAGGTACCGGGGCCGTAGCTGTCCGCCGCGATCACCGGCATGCCCTGGGCCCAGGCCTCAAGGACGACATTGCCCAAGGGTTCATGGCGCGAAGGACAAACGAAAATGTCAGCGGCGGCCAGAAGCGCCGCCGTATCCTCACGCCAGCCGAGGAAACGGGTCCGGGGCTTGACCCCGATAACCTCTGACGTCTTTTCCAAATCCTTGCGCAACGGGCCATCACCGGCAATCCAAAGATAGGCGTCGGGTATCCGGACCATGGCCTCCAACAACACATCAAACGCCTTATTTTCGTGCAGCCGGCCCAGGGCGACCACCAGCGGCGCCCCTTCGGGGGTAAAGAATTCCCGGCGCGAGATCGGTTCGGCCTTGTGGCCAGGAACGAAATTGGGCAGGTAATGGGCACCTTCCTTGGGCCATCCGTCGGCGATCAGGTAATCGCGGATGTCTTCGGTGTTGCCGATCAAATGATCGCAGCTCCGGTAATACTTGAGATCGTAATATCCCCCCAGCCGTCCGACATGGACGAAGTCCCCTTGCGGGCACTGGGCCGTGGCGCGGTTCATCCAGGTCAGCACCACATCCGGCCGATAGGCCTGGATCTCCCGTTTCAGGGCGGCTTTTGTGCTAAAATCCAAAAACCCGCCAAACGGCAATTCCACCGGCTCAATGCCACCATCCCGTAGTGCCATGGCCCTGGCAGGATGATTGCGGATGACGACGCGCTGATCGAGCCCGGCCCGTTTGAGCGCCAGGATAAGGCGAATGAAAAACGCCTCGGCGCCACCGAATTCCGCCCCCGCCATCGCCTGAAGAACACGCATGGTCAGGTGATCAGCTTCTCAAAAGCCGCCGCCGCCTGTGGCCAGCGCCAGTTTCGTTGTTGATTCAAGGCGGCTAGGTGTTGGCTACGCCAAAGTTCATCGTTACTCAGCAGCGCCACCGCATGGTCAGCGAAGACGGTGTCATCAGGAGCGATAAAACCGGTCTCTCCATCGATAACCCGTTCGCTGACGGAACCCAGATTCTCGACCACGGCGGGGACTCCCATTGCCTGAGCCTCGCCAACGGCCAGACAGAAAGTTTCATTGAGATCGCCACGGTAAAGCATCAATCGCGCGGTGCGCAACTCCTCGATGAGGGCGGCTTTGGGCACCGGCCCCCTGAGAGTAACGCCGTCGGATTCCAATGCCCTGGTGCGTGCCAACACGCTATTCATCGCATCGGCCTTCGCCTCGCCGACGCTTCCATAGGTTGCGGCGCCGGCAAACACGTGCAGTTCGGCGGCGCTAACACGGGGGCGGATGCTTCCCACCCAAACATCCAGCAACCAATCCAGAGACCGGAGCGGGTTTGAGGTAAAAACGGCACGGGGCGGCGGCGGGTCGATTAATGGTTCGGCCCCGCAAAAGGCCTCGGGCAGTCCATAGGGAATAACCACGCGCTCCCCCGACGGTGCCCAGCTGGGATAGGTCGTCGCATGATAATCACCGATGAAGATCACTGCCGGTTTGATCCGCCACAATTTTGTCAGATACCGCCATTTCAGCAAATACCCCGCCGGATTGTGAGTCCAGAACACCGTGCGCCGGGTCGACGGCATCCGCCCCAACAGCTTATCGCCCCGGTTGGCGATATAAAGATCGGCGGTGGCGGGCCAGTTGTTTTCATCAATGGGCCGCCAGGACACGCCATTATGACTAAGCGCCGCCTTGCACTTGTTCATTACGATGGCCTCGTGGCCGCGGGCCGCCAATTCCTCCATCAACGCCACCACCGAGGATTCGACGCCGCCCAAGGGCCTTTCATCAGGGGTGCGACCGTCAAATTCTATACCGTCATCGGCAAGGACAATGCGCGCCATTCAATCCTCGTCTTCCAACGTTGCCTTCAAATGGGAAAGGATCGGATATAGCCCGGCGAACAACGCAATCAAAAACCCGTAGCCGCCTTCCCGGTAGCCCTTGCGAAAAAAATAACACTTTATGAAACGCGAAAAAATGCGACGCACATTGGACCGCATGGTGCCGACATCGCCGGACTGACGCAGGTCTTTCGCCCGCGCCGTCGAATAACTATCGAGCCGGCGGATCATGTCGGAAATATTTCGATCGACCAGATGGCTGATGCGATTTTGTAATTGCGGTCCCTTCTTCGCACCCTCGGCCCAAGTCAGCGGCGGGTGAACCCGGTTCCGGCCCCAGACCTTGACGCCCTTTTTGAACAGCCCCGGATATGCGGCCTTGCCATAGGACGCCCCCCAACCCCAGCGCACCAACTTGTCCCCAATGTGATTATCGACCAGGATTTCATGCCAGTCGAAGGGCGTCGATGAAATTAACGCCCGAATCTCCAGGCCCAGCGCATCGGAAACCCTCTCATCGGCGTCGATCTCAAAAATCCATTGCCCCCGGCAGGCTTCGATACCGGCATTGCGGCGATCACCCTCGACCTCCCAATCGCCGTCGATAACGCGGTCGGTGAAGGTACGTGCGATATCGCCGGACCCGTCGGTGCATTTGTCCAACAGCACGACGATTTCATCGGCGAAGCCGAGACCTTGCAAACAATCAGCCAGTTGCGCCTCTTCATTCCTGACCGAGATCACTGCTGAAAGCTGGAGCCCATCCTTGCTCACGGCGCCGGTTCCAATCGGGCCTTAAGGTGGGACAACACCGGATACAGCGCCGCGCAAAGGGCAATGACAAAACCATAGCCGCCTTCCCGGTTGCCGCGCCGCGTGACATAACACTTCCAAAATCGGGAGAAGATCTTTCGCACCATGTTGGGAAAGGAGCCAACATCGCCGGAATCGGCTAGGTCCTTGGCGCGCAGCGTGGTGTAACGATCAAGCCATATCAACATGTCGGAAATGTTGCGATCCACATAATGGATGATCGGTGTTTTCAAATCGGTCCCTTGGCGGCCGCTGACATGCAGGTGCGGATGAACCCGTTCCCGCCCCCATACCTTGACCCCCTTGCGAAACAGCCCTGGATAGCCGTTCTTGCCGAACAGGCCGCCCCAAACGTGGCAAATAAAATGATCGCCGACGAAATTATCCACCGGAATGTTGAAAATGTCCCCTTCCACAACCTCAATGGTAGCCCGGATTTCCTCGGCCAGTGCGTCGGACGCCCGTTCGTCTGCATCAATTTCAAAAATCCATTTTCCCCGGCAAGCCTCAATCCCGACGTTTCGGCGTTCACCTTCCCTATCCCAGGAGCCTTCGATTAAGCGATCCGTATAGCCCGACGCAATGGATTTCGAGCCGTCGGTGCATTTATCGAGAACGACGACAGTCTCATCAGCGAAGGTAAGACCATCCAGGCACGCGGCCAGTCGCGCTTCTTCGTTATAGGCGACGACAAGTGCCGAAAGCTGGATCGTCTCCATGCTCACGCCGCCTCCGTCGCCCGTCGCCAAAGGGCGTGGGCCGCCGCCTCAACCGTGTCCACTGTCAGGCTGTCCATCAACGTCCCGGTCGCCCGGTGATCAAAGTTTTCCGGGAAGATTTCATCGAACGACTTATCGGCACGAACGGCGGCGCCCAGCGGCCCCCAAGGCGCATACAGTTCATCTAGGCTTGGCCCGAACAGGCCCAGCGTCGGTATCCCCGCCGCCGCCGCAAGATGCATGAGGCCGGAATCGTTTCCAACGTAAAATGCGGCCCTTTCAAGACAGGCGCCGACCTCCAGAAGGTCAAGCTGACCAACCAGATCGATGCGCAGATCTTTTGGAATGGCATTGATGAGACGCAAGGCCATGGGCCGTTCATCGTCACGCCCGAATACGGCGACACGGGCGCCTGACAGAATGCCGCTCGGCCCCGACAGGCGCTCAATCAATTCGACAAACGATTCGGCACGCCAGGTCTTCGCCAACCAATTGGCTGTAGGCCCAATCGCCAGCACCGGCGACCCATCAGGAATCAGGGACTTTGCGTGGTCCCGGACCCGGTCCGAAAGCCATATTTTGGGCGTCGGCGGCGTTTCGGAAAGACCCATGACCGCCGCCAGCTGAACCACCCGATGCCCCGGCGCCTTGGTACGCCCAAACCGAAAACGCTTCGCCGCCGCCAAAGAATATGACATGGGCGTGTTCCTAAGATCGACAACGATATCCCAGAACGACCCGACAACGCCCGTCCACATGGCAACCCAATGCAGCGAAAACATCATCTTGTCGAGAACGATAATCCGATCCAGGTTGGGCACCGCCACGAACAACGGCGCCGCCGCCGGGCCACAGGCGATGGTAATGCTGGCCTTGGGATGATCGGCGATCAGCTTGCTCAACAGCCCGGAGGAAAGAATGGCGTCGCCGACCCGGGTCGAGGTTATAAATAAAATTTTCATACCGTACGTTGCCTCGTTTACGGACCGTCAGCCGAATGGGCATTAAGGGCTGGTAAAGAGTTGAAACCGGGCCAAAATATGACTTATACCTTTTGACAACCTTGCACCCTCCGTCATGCCTCCCCACTTCTACACCGACGCCGATGGTTATTTCTATATACTTCCGGTATTCAATGGGCTGGAAAGGCCGCCGATGACCGATAACCCCCGTTTCGCAATTCTCGAAGACCGCGGTATTTTAGCCGTCTCGGGCCCTGATCGCACCGACTTCCTGCAGGGATTGGTATCCAATGATATCGGTAAGGTCGCCCCTGGCCACGCCGTATACGCCGCCTTACTGACGCCCCAGGGCAAATACCTGCACGACTTCTTCATTTCCGAAGCCGTCACAGGGGAAGGCGCGGAAACGTTCTTGCTCGATTGCGAACTGGGCGGCATTGCGGCCCTGCAAAAGCGGCTGTCCATGTATAAACTGCGCGCCGATGTCGGCTTGGAGGATCGTTCTGGGGATTTTACCGTTGCCGCGATATTCGGCGAAAGATCCGTCGAAACCACGCTGGAGGGGATTGCCGTCTACGCCGACCCCAGGTTGGCAAAAGCCGGCGTGCGCTGCATCTTAACCAAGGCGGACGCCAAAACCATTTTGGAAAAGGCCGGGTTCACCGCCGCTGAACCGGTGGATTATGACCGGCTTCGGTTGACCCTCGGCCTTCCCGACGCCACCCGTGACCTGATTCCCGAAAAATCGTTACTGCTTGAGAACGGTTTCGATGAACTCAACGGCATCGATTGGGACAAAGGCTGTTACATGGGCCAAGAACTGACGGCCCGGACCAAATACCGGGGTTTGGTTAAAAAGCGCCTGATGCCGGTGACTTTCGCCGATCCGCCTCCGGAACCTGGAACCCCCATCATGCTGGGCGAAAAAGAAGCTGGAGAAGTGCGCTCAAGCCAGTTGACCGAAGATGGCGGCATTGGCCTTGCGCTGATACGATTGGAGTCGCTGGAAAATTCCGCCGAATTGTTGGCCGGGGGGGTCGTTGTAACCCCGCAAAAGCCCGATTGGATGACGCAGCCCGACTAATGTCGTCTCGGCGCTTTCCATGCGCCATAATGGGCCATGACCGAAAGCCTTTCCCAAGCCATCGAGACCCTGCAGCGTTCCAGGAGCATGCTGGAGCCGGTTCTGGCGAGCTTCGAGAAGCGGGTTGCCCAGTTCGGCGCCGACCCGAGAAGCGCCTTTTGGAAGGACGAGGAATGGCAAAAACGGCGCTATGACATCCTTTCGCGCCTGTTCGACGAACCCGACCGCCTGGGCGGAATCAGCATTACCGATTTCGGCTGCGGCTATGGTGCCTTTTTCGACTATCTGGCTGATCGGCCGGTGATGAAAAACAGCCGTTATACCGGCATCGACATGTCGGCGGCGATGATCGAAGAAGCCAATGCCCGAATCCGGGACTCGCGCGCCACCTTTCAAAGCCACCTGATCGCCACCGAGACAGCCGATTACACCGTTGTCTGCGGCACCTACAACATGAACCTGGGTGCAAATAGGGATGAATGGGCGGATTACGTCAAAGCCAGCCTGGAACAGCTTTGGTCCAAGACCACAAAGGCGATGGGCTTCAACATGTTGCGCTTCGACGCCCCGGACCAATACCCCGGGCTCTATTACGCCGACGGTATGGAATTCGTTAAATTCTGCAACGAAACCCTAAGCCCGGACATCACCTACACCGATGACAGGCCGCTACCGGATTGGACCATTATCATTCGACGTTAGAGGCGATTTGTTCCGCCAGCCTGCCGATTTGGTCCATGTCGCCGGGTGCCAATTCCCAATTCATGGATAGGCCGTCATCCATGCCCCTGGGAATGACATGCACATGCAAATGAAATACCGATTGCTTGGCGCCTGGGCCGTTGGCTTGAAGAATATTGATACCGTCGGGGGCTAAGGTTTTTTGCACCGCCCGGGCGGCCCGCCCGGCGCCGGCGAAGGCCTTGCCGACACAATCCAGGGGTGTTTCCAAAATATCCTTGGCATGATGTTTGGGGATGACCAGCACATGGCCGGGCGCGATCGGGTTGACATCCATCAACGCCAGGACATCAGCATCTTCCAGAACCTTAAAACAGGGGATTTCACCCCGAATGATCTTACAAAAAATGCAATCGTCATCGAGATGCGCTTCGGTCATTCCTTGCCCTCATTCCCTATTGATTGTTCGTCAACGCTGGTCCTTACCCCAGCGACTGTCAAGCGGCTCTCTATCCAGCCTTAGGGAAATTTCTAATTGACATAACCCCCTGAAAAAGCTTTTTTAGCCGGTCTTAAAAATAATCGTGGCCGGCAGGGGCTTTTTACAATGGCGCCGCCGGCTTTTTTATGAGCAATGGAGAGCAACAAATATGTCTGAAGAAAAAAGCAAGGGGGTTAAAATTCCGCCGGTGGTGTTTTTAATCGCCGCGTTCGTGGTTTTGGTTGCTATCGGAATCGCGACCACTTAGGCGACGGAGCCTAAACCCAATAAACCGGCGGCAGATATAATCTTGCCGCCGTTTTTATTTTCTTATTTCTCTGACTCTTGAAGTACCGCTTGCGCCGCCGCTAGTCTGGCGATGGGCACCCGGTAGGGAGAACACGATACATAGTTCAGCCCGACTTCTTGACAGAAGAAGACGGAGGCCGGGTCGCCCCCGTGTTCACCACAAATTCCCATTTTTAAATCCGGACGCACCATGCGGCCGCGCTCGGCCCCAATCCGAACCAATTCGCCGACGCCCGACTGGTCGATGGAAACGAATGGGTCTTCTGGCAGGATTCCTTGGCTGTGGTAGGTCTCAAGGAAGCGCCCGGCGTCATCGCGGGAAAAACCGTAGGTGGTCTGGGTCAAATCGTTGGTGCCGAAACTAAAGAATTCCGCACCTTCGGCAATTTCACCGGCCATCAGGGCGGCCCGCGGCAGTTCGATCATGGTGCCGGTCATGTATTTCAGCTCCATGCCCGCCGCATCGCCGACCTCAGCCGCGACCCGATCAATCATCTCTTTCAGGATGTCGAACTCGGCGGGTACCGAAACCAGCGGAATCATGATTTCCGGTTCCGCCGATTTGCCGGCCTTTACGACCTCGACCACCGCCTCGAAAATAGCGCGGGCCTGCATTTCGTATATTTCAGGGTACGAGATGCCTAACCGGCAGCCCCGATGGCCGAGCATGGGGTTGGATTCTTCCAGTTCCGCCAATCGGTTTTGGATCGTCGCCATGGAGGTGCCGGCAGCCTTGGCGACCTCGGCCATATCTTCTTCCGTATGCGGCAGGAATTCGTTCAAGGGCGGATCCAACAGGCGGATGGTGATCGGCAGCCCGTCCATAATGGTAAACAGTTCGGTGAAATCCTGGCGCTGATAGGGCAGCAGCTTATCAAGTGCCTGGCGGCGTTGATCTTCGTCGGTGGCCAGGATCATTTCGCGCATGTGAATGATGCGCGAAGGATCGAAAAACATATGTTCGGTTCGGCTGAGGCCGATACCCTCGGCGCCGAATTTCAGCGCTGTTTTGGCGTCCGTCGGGGTTTCGGCATTGGCGCGCACCCCCATGGTCCGGACCTCATCGGCCCATTCCATCAAGGTCGCGAAATCGCCGGTCAATTCCGGCTGGATCATCGGCACCGCGCCGACCATGACATCGCCGCTGGAACCGTCAACGGTAATTACATCACCCTCCGATAATTCTTCGCCCATCGCCACCAGAATTTTGGCGTCGGCATCGACGCGCAGGTCACCGGCGCCGGAGACACACGGGATGCCCATGCCGCGGGCGACGACGGCGGCGTGAGACGTCATGCCGCCGCGGGTTGTCAGGATGCCCTCACTCACATGCATGCCACCGATGTCTTCGGGCGACGTTTCCTTGCGCACCAAAATCACCTTTTCGTCGCGGCCGGCCCAGGCCTCGGCGGCGGCGGCGGAGAACACGATCTTGCCGGTGGCCGCGCCTGGGCTGGCCGGTAACCCGTGGCCCAGCAAATCCCGTTCGGCGTCCAGATCCAGTGTCGGGTGAAGCAATTGATCCAGCTTCGCCGGGTCGATGCGCCGGATCGCCTCCTTCTTGTCGATCAGCCCTTCGGCGACCATGTCGGTGGCAATTTTCAAGGCCGCCTTGGTGGTCCGTTTGCCGCCCCGCGTTTGCAACATCCACAGTTTACCCTTCTCAACCGTGAATTCCATGTCCTGCATATCGGTATAATGATTTTCCAGCTTCGAGCGCACATCGACCAAGTCGGCGTACAGATCCGGCATAGCGCTTTCCATGGACGGTAAATCCGTTCCCGTCGCCGCCTTTTCGGCCTCCGTTAGCGGTTGCGGAGTGCGGATGCCGGCAACCACGTCCTCGCCCTGGGCATTGATCAGAAATTCCCCGTAGTAACAATTTTCACCGGTGGATGGGTTGCGGGTGAAACAAACACCGGTGGCGCAATCGTCGCCCATGTTGCCGAAGACCATGGCCTGGACGTTGACCGCCGTGCCCCATTCGGCGGAAATCGCGTGCAGGCGGCGGTAAGTAATGGCGCGGTCGTTCATCCACGAGCCGAATACAGCGCTGATCGCCCCCCACAGCTGTTCCAGGGGATCCTGGGGGAACGGCGTGCCCAGTTCCTTCTCGACCAGGGCCAGGTAATCATCGACCAGGGTGCGCAGATTGTCGGGGGTTAATTCGGTGTCTAGTTCGACGCCGCTCTCGGCTTTGTGGTCTTCCAGCAGGTCTTCGAAAGTATGGTGTTCGACGCCTAGCACCACATCGCCGTACATCTGGATGAAACGGCGGTAGCTATCATAGGCGAACCGCTCATCGCCGCTATCCTTGACCAGTCCTTCGACGGTAGTGTCGTTGAGACCAAGGTTCAGGACCGTGTCCATCATCCCCGGCATGGAAGCGCGGGCCCCGGACCGGACCGAAACCAACAGCGGCTTATCCGGGCTTCCGAAGGTGCGCCCCAGGGTCTTTTCGATTTTTGCCAAGGCCTTGGTGACGCCGGACTCAATGTCGTCGGGATAAGCGTTGCCGTGCTCGGTGAAATGGGTGCAGACCTCGGTGGTGATGGTGAAACCGGGTGGCACCGGCAGGCCGAGACTGCTCATTTCCGCCAGGTTGGCCCCTTTGCCACCTAACAGGTCGCGCATATCGGCGGACCCTTCCGCCTTGCCGTCACCAAATTCGTAAATCCACTGGGTCATTTATCTCTACCTTCTATTTTTGAAAAATCGGCGACATCATCTAGCGCAGAACTGATTTCAGATAAAAGCCGAAGTCTGTTTTCTCTCAATGCCTCATCCTCGCAGTTGACCGTTACTTGGTCGAAAAAATCATCAACCGGCTTTCTTAACCCGGCAAGCTGACCCATAGCTTCGTGAAAATTTTCGTCTTTTAGAGCTTGGGCTATAGTGGGAGCGGTGCTTTTCAATTCCTTGTGCAAATTTTTTTCTTCCTTCAATTCCAGGAGTTTCTCGTCCACTTCACTGTCGTAGTGCTTTCCGTCTTTCTTTTCCTCGATACGGACGATGTTGGCGGCGCGTTTAAAGGCGACCAGAAGGTTGCCGCCGTCGTCGGTGTTGAGGAACGCCCCCAAGGCCTCGACCCGCGCCAGCAACCGCACCGGATCATCCCCGCCACCAAGCGCGAACACCGCATCGATGTGGTCATGGGGAACGCCCTGCTCGCGCAGATGCACCTTAAGCCGGTCGGCGAAGAAGGAAAGAAGGTCAGGAATTAGAGATTCAATTATTTTCTCTGGCACCTTCCCAATGTGACCGGTTGCTCCCGGAACGGCCGGCTCAACTCGGTTAATTATCCCCCTAGCTGTGATGTCAAAAATCTTGGTCAGATTTAGCCGAAGTTGGTTTTCAATTATCAATCGAATTACCCCCAGCGTTGCCCGGCGAAGCGCGAATGGGTCTTTCGAACCGGTTGGTTTTTCGTCGATGGACCAGAACCCAACAAGTGAATCAATCTTGTCGGCCAGGGCCACGGCAATACTGACCGGCGCCGAGGGGCAGGCGTCGCCCGGTCCTTGGGGTGCATAATGCTCGGCGATGGCGTTGGCGACTTCAGGCTTTTCGCCGTCCGCCAAGGCGTAATACCGGCCCATGACGCCTTGCAGGTCGGGGAATTCGGTGACCATGCCGGTGGACAGGTCCGCCTTGGTCAACCGCGCCGCCCACTTTGTATCTGTCGCATCGGCGCCGCAGGTTTCGGCCAACGCACCGGCCAAGGCCTCGACCCGCTGGACCTTGTCGTAAACGGCGCCCAGCTTGGCGTGAAAGACCCGGCCCTTGAGCGCGTCAACGCGTGAATCCAGCGTCTGCTTCCTGTCCTGATCCCAGAAGAACTTGGCGTCGGACAACCGCGCCCGCAGCACCCGTTCGTTACCGGCGACGACGGCCTTGCCCTTGTCCGAAGTCTCGGTGTTGGCGACGACGATAAATTTCGGCGCCAGCGTGCCCTTGGTGTCGAGGAGCGCGAAATATTTCTGATGATGGCGCATGGAGGTGGTCAGCACCTCGTCCGGTAATTCCATAAACGCCTCGTCGATGGTCCCCATCAACACTACCGGCCATTCGACCAGCCCCGCGACCTCGGCCAGCAGTCCGGGATCATCCTTCAGTTCCAACTTCGCCGCCTTGGCCAACTTCTGCGCCTGTTTTTCGATAACGGCGGCGCGCTCGGCGGCATCGAGGATGACATACGCCTTTTCCAGCTTCGCCTTGTAGTCGGCGAAGTCTTTAACCTTGAAGGATTTGGGGCTGAGGAAACGGTGGCCGCGTGTTTCGTTGTTTGCCGTTAAAGGTAATTCCGTATCATAGAGATTGCTTTCGCTTTCTGCCCATGCGCGCTTTCCTGCACGTGACTTTAAGGCAATACTAAATGGGATAACTTTTCCCTGATATATTCCCAGCACGTTATGCAAAGGCCTAACCCAAGGCAGATCACACTCGGCCCACTTCATAGATTTGGGCCAGGGGAAGTTGTTCAGGGTGCCCCCTAGAATATCTTTAATGACATATTCCGTTTTTCGCCCCTTCTGCTCCACTTGTGCAAAGTAGAATTCGCCTTTGTCGGTTTCGCGTTTTTCGATTTTCGCGCCGTCGGGCAGCGAGCCCTTAAAACCGGCGACGGCTTTTTCCGGGGCGTCGGCGCGCGGGCCGCGGCGTTCCTCGGAGATATCCGGGGTGCTGTCGGGAATGCCGCCAACCACCAGCGCCAGACGGCGCGGGGTGACGAAGGCGTCTGCGTTATCAAACGCCAACCCGGCCTTTTTCAGCCTGTCACAAACCAGGCGTTTGAGATCATCGGCGGCGCGCGCCTGCATGCGGGCCGGGATTTCCTCGCTCAACAGTTCCAGAAGCAGTTCGGGCATTGCCTAGACCTTGACCCCCTGGCTGTTCAGCCACATGGCGCAGCAGTCCTTGGCCAGTGCCCGTATGCGGCCGATATAGGCTTGGCGTTCGGTCGCCGAGATGGCGCCCCGAGCATCGAGTAGGTTGAACAGGTGGCTGGCCTTCAGACACTGGTCATAAGCGGGGAGCGCGATATCGGCGGCCAGGGCGCTGGCGCATTCCTTCTCGGCGTCCTTGAAGTGGGCTTTCAGCCTATCGACATCGGCGACCTCGAAATTATATTTGGAATATTCCTTTTCGGCCTGCAGGAACACCTCGCCATAGCGGACCCCTTTCCCGTTCCAGTCGAGATCGAAGACGTTATCGACGCCCTGGATATACATGGCCAGCCGTTCCAGGCCGTAGGTCAGTTCCACCGACACCGGGTCGCAGTCAAACCCGCCGACTTGTTGAAAATAGGTGAACTGGGTGACTTCCATGCCGTCGCACCAGACTTCCCAGCCGAGACCGGCGGCGCCTAGCGTCGGGCTTTCCCAATCGTCCTCGACGAAGCGGATATCGTGATTATCGGCATTGATGCCGAGTTCCTTCAGGCTTTGCAGGTACAGCGCCTGGACATCATCGGGGGACGGTTTCAGGATCACCTGGAACTGGTAATAGTGCTGCAAGCGGTTGGGGTTTTCGCCATATCGGCCGTCGGTGGGCCGCCGGGACGGCTGCACGTAGGCGGCATTCCACGCCTTTGGGCCCAACGCACGCAACGCCGTCGCCGGATGAAAGGTGCCGGCGCCGACTTCCATGTCATAGGGTTGCAGGATGACGCAGCCGTGCGCAGCCCAAAAGGCCTGAAGCCTGAGGGTCAGCGACTGAAAACAAGTGTCGGATTTTGACGCTGACGGCATGGCGCCGAGCCTTCTTGGCAGTGTTTGTGCGGGTGCGAAATTAGCCGGGGGCTAAAGGCCGGTCAAGCCGCCCGAATAGGGATTCGGTTAACCCTGGTAAGGGCAGTTGTCCTTGCCACAGTCCTTGGAGCCTTGCGCTGCCACAAAGGCCCCGCAGACGGCGCATTCGACCATTTCCTCGGCGTCCCCGCTGGCGCTGGACGCATCGGCGGAGCCGCCGCCACCGGAATCACCGGTACTGCGGCGAAGTCTTTCCTTGGCTTCTTTTTCGCGAATCACCTTCATCCGGCCGACCCACTTGAAGCCGTACCAGACCGCCAAGACAACGGCGACGGTGAACAAAAGCTTTTGAATGCTAAATCCCAACATGGCCGCTTTTTTAGGGCGCGCAGGGGTTAGGGTCAAGGCGGCTTCGAATTTCCACCGGTTGAATGGAAGCCAATCCCCCCATCACAGGCAAAAAGAGTACAGATTGCCCGCAGCCACGTGTTATTGTTTCGAAAATTAGAAGGATAGAAAATGCACCGTATTGAAACCGTGACCGTTCAAGACAGCCCCATGGAAGTCTTTTTGTTCGAGCCCGAGGGTGAGGGTCCGCATCCCGGGATCGTATTGGCCCAGCACATACCCGTCGGCCACACCGGTATCGAAAACGACACCTTCACGCTGAAGGCCGCCGAACGCTTAGCCGAAAACGGTTTCGCCGTGGCAGCGCCGTTCATCTTTCACTGGTGGCCCAAAGAAGCGGAGATGGGGCTCAAGCGCGACGAATTCCGGGATGATTGGACGGTCCTGGATCTTCAGGCCTCCTATGATCTTCTCGCCGCCCAGG